>Ga0070735_10005304_pt1 | contig 10722 bp, 7 predicted proteins | sample Coa_R1_FD_66443 | JGI IMG/M metagenome (GOLD analysis project Ga0070735, IMG submission 66443) | Surface soil microbial communities from Centralia Pennsylvania, which are recovering from an underground coalmine fire - Coalmine... | ecosystem: Environmental > Terrestrial > Soil > Unclassified ... | reverse complement strand
CCTCGACAAAGGGCAGGAGGCCGACTGGTTTTCGTCCCCGTGGATTATCGGCCTGACTATTCTGGCTCTGTACGCATTCGTGGTTTGGGTCAAGTGGGAATGGCACCATCCCAATCCTGTCGTCGACGTCCATCTTTTCAAGCGCCGCAATTTCGCGACCGCGATGTTCTTCAGTCTTACGCTTGGAATGGTGCTGTACGGCACGACGGTGATGATCCCCCAGTTTCTCCAGGTGATGTTGGGTTATGCCGCAGTGACGTCGGGGGAAGCACTCGCAGGCGGCGGGTTCATCATGATTTGCGTGTTGCCGATCGTAGGTATGTTAGTTTCGCGAGTTGATCCACGCAAACTCATGGCCTTTGGTTTTGTATGCATTTCCGTGGCGCTGTTTTACATGTCCACGCGAATCAGCCTTACCATGGATTTCCGCACCGCGTTTCTCATGCGTGTCTATCAGATGTTTGGACTCGCATTCATTTTCGTGCCTCAGAATATCCTGGCCTACGTGGGCGTTCCTCGTGAGAAGAATAACCAGATCTCCTCGATGAACAGTTTCATGCGCAATGTCGGCGGGAGTATAGGAATCGCAATCATCACGGCGTCAATTTCTCGCATCGGGCAGCAACGGCGCAATACGCTGGTTGCCAATACCACGCCCGGAAGTCCCGCGTACGAAACCATGTTGGGCGGCTTGACGCAAACATTGAAGAAGCAGGGCGCCAACACGGGCGAGGCGACGCGGCAGGCTTACGGGATGATCTCCGGATTAATCGACAGGCAGGCGGCGACCATGGCCTACGTCGAAGTTATTTCCATCTTGGCCGTCGTCGTGATTTGCCTGGTTCCTTTTCTTCTGATCATGAAGAGAAATAGGCCTTCATCGGGTGAGCAGGCCATTATTCATTAGCGTGAACTCGGCTAAGTGTGACGAGTTCCAAAGTGGGAATTCTCTGTTGTAACAAGGAATTCATGGAAACTACTGTTATTCTAAATATGACGTGGAAGCTATTTGAAACATCCAATACGAGGAAATCGAAATCTAATCGAATTCTATTCGGGCGTGCCCCCGATCTCGAGAAGCACCCGGGAGTGAGAACCTGATGTCCCTGTCTGAAAAAATCTTCAGTTTGGCGTGCACCGCTGCATTCATCCTCACAGGCTGCGCGAAAAATGCGCCACCGGCCTTTGAGCGCCCCCCGGCACCTGTGACCGTTGCGTCAGCAATCTCACAGACCGTGCCTTACTACCTTGATGAAGTGGGCCGCTGCGTTGCGCGGGAGGTTGTGTCGGTCCAACCAGAGGTATCGGGACGCATCACCGAAATTCATTTTACTGATGGGGCTGACCTGAAGAAGGGCGATTCACTCTTCACTATTGACCCGCGTCCTTTCCAGGCTCAGTTAAACCTGGCCGAAGCCAACCTCGCGCAATCAAGAGCTGCGCTCGACCTTGCGAAGATTCAGTTTGCGCGCGTGCAGGACCTCGTGGAATCGAGAGCCATTGCCCGGCAGGATTATGACACTCGGAAAAATGCCGTTGACGTAGCCGGAGCGCAAGTCAAACAAAACGAAGCCGAAGTCGATTCCGCGCGTTTGAATCTGGAATACACGGCGATCCGTTCGCCGATCGATGGGCGCGCGGGACACCGACTCGTTGATATCGGCAACGTTGTCACCGCCAATAGCACCACGCTATTGAATATCGAGCGGATGGACCCGATCTATGCGGATTTCACGGTAACCGAAAACGATTTTTCCGCCGTGCAGCTCCATTCCACAAAAGGAAATTTAAAAGTTGAAGTGCGTTTGCCAGATGAACCCGACAAGCCATTCGTGGGACAACTTACTTTTCTCGACAATGCCGTGCAAACCGCAAGCGGCACCGTAATGCTTCGCGCTACCGTGCCGAATGGCGGACACCGTTTGTGGCCCGGACGTTTTGTGAACATCAGGCTGATTTTGGAAATGAAGCCTGGAGCTGTGCTTGTGCCAGCGGCTTCGCCACAGGATTCCGCGAAAGGTCCTTTCGTTTATGTCGTGAAGGATGACTCCACGGCTGAGGCCAGGCCGGTGAAACTCGGCCAGCGTCACGGAGATTTGATCGTTGTCGAGGATGGGCTAAAATCCGGAGAGCGCGTAATTCTCAACGGCCAACTGGCCGTGACTCCCGGAGGTAAAGTGCGCGTTGATCAAGGAAATGCGGGCGGCAGCGCCGCGCCTTCGACGAAAGCAGCGGGACAATCATGAATCTATCCGAACCATTCATCCGGCGACCGGTCATGACGGCGGTCCTCACCGTCTCGGTGATTGTCTTTGGCGTTCTCAGCTACAAACGTCTTCCAGTAAACGACCTTCCTGTGGTGGATTACCCCGTAATTTCAGTGCAGGCGAATTATCCCGGGGCAAGCCCTGACACAGTGGCCAACAACATCGCCACGCCGCTCGAACGGCAGTTCATGCAGATTAACGGGCTCGAGCTCGTGACCTCGCAAAGCACGCAGGGTCACGTGAGTTTCACGCTGCAATTCGCTCTGGACAAAAGTATCGATGCGGCCGCTACTGATGTGCAGACTGCGATTTCGCAAGCTACGGGTAGTCTGCCGGTGGATTTGCCGTCGCCGCCGACGTATTCGAAAACCAATCCGAACGATCAGCCCATTTTGTACATCGCGCTCACCAGCGATTCAGTGACGCCGGGCCAGCTTTACGATTACGGCAGCACGCAGGTGGGGCAGAGAATCAGCATTTTGCCGGGCGTCAGCAGTGTGAATGTGTTCGGAACCAAGTCCGCCGTGCGCATCAAAGTCGACCCTTCCAAGATGTGGGCGCGCGGCATTTCGGTCGACGATCTGGTTGCCGCCGTGAAGAACGGCACCAGCTACACGGGCGCGGGACAGCTGGACAGCTCGGCGGGCACTGCATTGCTACGACCCAACGGTCAACTGGATAATGCCAAAGCCTATGCGAATTTAATCGTCAACAGCGTGAATGGCGCTCCCGTTTACCTGCACGATGTTGCCGATGCGCGGGACTCGGTCCAGGACGAGCGTTTGAAGATGAGGTTCTGGGTGCGCGGTTATCCTGAGCCGTCCGCCACGGTCGTGGTCGCCGTGAACCGCCAGGCCGGTTCGAATGCCGTGGAAGTTGCCAAGAGCGTCAGGGATTTATTGCCGCTGATCAGCGCCGAGCTTCCGGGATCGGTGCGCGTCACGCCAATCTATGACCGCTCGCGGACGATTGTGAACTCGGTTGCCGACGTCCAAGTAACCCTGGTCATCGCCTTCGTGCTGGTTGTGGTCGTGATCTTTTTGTTTCTTGGACGAGCAACAGATACGCTGATTCCCGCTGTGGCGTTGCCGATGTCGCTATTGCTAACCCTCGTGGCCATGCGACTCCTTGGGTATAGCCTGGACAACCTGTCGTTGATGGCTTTGACTCTGGCAATTGGCTTCCTGGTGGACGACGCCATCGTGTTTCTGGAGAACACGGTGCGTTTGATGGAGAAAGGATTGCCGCCGCTGCAGGCGACTCTCGAGAGCGCCAGGGAAATCAGTTTCACGATTCTTTCCATGACGATTTCGCTCGCGGCGGTTTTCTTTCCGCTGGTGTTCATGTCTGGTCTCGTGGGCCGCATCTTCCGTGAATTCGCGATCACCATCGTAGTGGCGATTTTCGCGTCTGGCCTGGTATCGCTCACGCTCACTCCGTTGATGTGCGCGCGGCTGCTGAAACCGCGGGGGCACGGCGTGAAGCAGAATTGGATTGAGCGCATCACAGGCAGGATTGAGAAGCGCGTCCTTGACGTTTACGGCAGGTCGCTCTGGTGGTTCCTGCGGCATCGCTGGATTTCCGCCGTGACGTGGGTGCTGTGCATGGCCGGCACAATTTTGCTCTTTACTATTGTTCCCAAGGCTTTCTTGCCGGTCGGAGACAGCAGTTTCATATGGGGCGTCATGATCGGGAAGGAAGGTTCATCTCCCCAACAGATGCAGGCTCTTCAGAATCAGGCTGCCGAAGTGATGCGGCAGGATCCCGCTGTCGGTGCAACTTTCACTTTGACCGGCAACAGCCAATTTCTTGCGTCCAATCAGGGGCTGTTGCTCGCATTCCTGGAGCCGCCGCAGGTGCGCCCGCCCATTCAGGTTGTCGCCGGAAGATTGATGGGCAGGCTTGCCACCATTCCTGGAATATTTCCATTCCTGCGTCCGATGCCGGTGTTGAACATCAGCACGGGCGCGACGAACCAGAACCAGGGTCAATATGCTTATGCACTCTCCGGTGTGAACGCGCAGCAAGTGTACGAAACGGCGCAAAAACTCATGGCCAGACTTCGACAATTCCAGGGGTTTGCGACGGTCTCCTCGGATTATTTTGCCAATACACCGAATCTGGAAATTAACATCCGCCGCGATCAGACGCGCATCTATGGTGTTTCGGAAACGCGGATTCTGAATCTGCTACGCAACGCTTATTCGCAGAATTATCTTTACCTGATCAAAAAGCCCCAGGATCAGTACCAGGTGATTCTTGAGGTGAAAGATGACGAGCGTTCCAAGCCCGAGGACCTCTCGCTCTTGTACATCAAGTCGGACGATGGAAAAAATCTCGTGCCTCTCAGCGAACTGGTTACCTGGAAAGAATCTCTGGGAGCGCAAACTGTGGCGCACCTGAACCAGTTCACGAGCGTCACCATTTTCTTCAACCTTAAGCCGGACGTTCCCATCGGCAACGCAACGGATTTCATCAGCAAAGCGGCTGCGGAAATTGTGCCGTCCACGGTTCGCGCGAACCTGCAAGGTGAGGCGCTTACGTTCCGCGACACGGTTCGTGATTTGACGATCCTGATGGCGCTGGCCGTTTTCGTCATGTACGTAATTCTGGCCATCCTGTACGAAAGCTATGTGCACCCGCTGACGGTGCTCTCCACGCTCCCCACTGCGCTCGTCGGCGGTTTGCTGACACTATTTGTTTTCGGTGAGCAAGCATCGTTATACGCATTCGTGGGTATGTTCATGCTGATGGGAATCGTGAAGAAAAACGGAATCATGATCGTCGATTTTGCCCGCCAGCGCGTGAATGCGGGCGAAACAGCGGAACAAGCCATTCATGACGCGAGCATGGACCGGTTTCGTCCCATTCTCATGACAACTCTGGCAGCCGTCATCGGCGCAGTTCCCATTGCCGCTGGTTATGGATCAGACGGTGCATCCCGACGACCGCTTGGGATGGTCATCGTGGGCGGGCTGATCGTTTCTCAATTCATTACTTTGTATGTCACGCCTGTGATTTACCTTTACCTCGAACAATTTCAGGAAAAGGTATTGGACCGCACGTCGTTTTTCCATTCGGGGCATTCGGCAATCCCTTCCACGGGTGGTTCCGTGGCGACACAGGATAGCGTTGCAGATTAAATCGCTGGAGATTCCCCTGGAGATTCCTTAGATGGTGCCTGTGTTGTCAAATATCAGGAAATCAAATGCCGCAGAACAGACCGCTCCTCCGAACAAGCGGGTTACCGCTGGCCAGAACGTGCCGCGCGGTTTTGAATATTTTCGTTCGCTCGTTTTTGGTGTAGTCGTTCTGTCGCTAGCAGGATGCGTGGTTGGCCCAAACTACAAACGGCCGGTCGTTAATACGCCCGCGACCTATCGCGGTTTGACAGAAACCGAAGCGGCGAGTGTCACGCCTGCGTCCCTGGGCGACCAAAAATGGTGGGAAGTTTTTCAGGACCAGCAGCTGCAGCAGTTGATTCGCACCGCGCTTCAACAAAATTATGATGTGCGCATCGCCGCTACGCGTGTTCTTGAGGCGCAGGACCAGCTCGGTATTACGCGCGCGAATCAATATCCTTCCGTAAATGTCTCGGGGACGGGGGCGAGCCTGCGCAATCCAGCGACCGGACCGATCCCTGCGTATGAATTTAATTACGGCAGGGTCCAGGCGAACGCAACGTGGCAACCCGACTTCTGGGGAATGTACCGCCGGGCGACGGAAGCAGCCCGTGCGCAACTCCTGGCAAGCGAATGGGCGCGACAGGAAGTGAATGCCACGCTGGTGGCGAATGTAGCCAGCGCTTATTTTCAACTGCGCGAACTTGACCTGGAACTGAACATAACGAAACGCGCTGTTGCCTCGCGAACTGAATCGCTACAGTTGACGCAGACGCTCGAGCAGCATGGAATCAATTCGATTCTGGACGTGCGTCAGGCCGAACAATTGGTTTACACCGCCACGGGACAGATTGCCGATCAGGAAAGGCGCATCGAGCAGCAGGAAAATCTACTCAGCATTCTGTTGGGAAATAATCCGGCCGCCGTCCCGCGCGGCACCGAACTTACCGCACAAATTCATCCTCCGGAGGTTCCTGCCGGTCTTCCGTCTTCGCTCCTGGAGCGTCGCCCGGACATCCGCCGCGCCGAGCAGCAAATGATTGCCGCCAACGCGCAGATCGGCGTTGCCAGAGCCGCCTATTTTCCCCAGATTTCGCTGACGGCCGCGCCTGGTTTTCAAAGCGCGGCGCTCACCAATCTTTTCAGCGGCCCATCCGGACTGTGGACATTCAGCGGAACGATCACGCAGCCGATTTTCACGGCCGGAAAACTTCGCTCGAATGTCCGTTTAGCGGAGGCGCAGCAGCAGGAAGCGCTTCTGACCTACCAACAAACGATCCAAGGCGCATTCCGCGAAGTCTCTGACGCTCTAGTCGCCTACCGCAAAGATCAGGAGTTTCGTGCGCAGCAGGAACTGCTGGCCCGTTCAGCCCAGGATGCCGCGCAACTTTCCGGCCGGCGCTATAGCAGCGGCACTACGAGCTATCTTGAAGTCCTCACCAACGAAACAAATTATTTCTCCGCGGAACTGGGCCTCGCGCAAGCTCGTCTCAACGAACTCCTCGCCCTCGTGCAGATTTATCAAGCCCTCGGCGGCGGCTGGCAGCAGTAGCGTCGGTGTTCAACGAACCGCGATTAAATCGGAGGACGGTCCTACGGAGATAAAAATCAAACCTTCGACGCCTCTAAATCAAAGGATCGTGCGCCAGATTTATCCGCTTCCATAGCTTTCTTTTCCAGCTCCAGAACGACGCGACCATTTACTTTGCCTTGTTTTAATCGTTTAAAGATATCGTTGATGGATTCAAGCGGCTGTTTTTCGATGGTTGCTTTTACCTTTCCGGCAGCGGCAAACGCAAGCGCTTCTTCCAGGTCCAGTCGAGTGCCGACTATTGAGCCGCGCAGAGTGTGGCCATTCAGCACGACGTCGAAAATGGAAACGGGAAACTCTCCCGGAGGCAAGCCATTCAACACACAGGTTCCTCCGCGACGGAGCATGCCGAGAGCCTGTTTGAATGCAATCAGGGAAACGGCGGTCACCAGGGCTCCATGCGCACCGCCAATCTGTTTTTGAACCTCGTTCGGCGGATCTTGCGTGGACGCGTCAATCGTGATTTCTGCGCCAAGTTTCCGGGCCAGCGCCATTTTCTCGGCGCCAAGGTCCACAGCCACTACGTGCATCCCCATTGCCTTCGCGTACTGGATAGCCACGTGACCCAGGCCCCCCACACCGGAAATCACAACCCATTCTCCGGGGCGCGTTTCCGTTTGTTTTAGTCCCTTGTACGTAGTTACGCCGGCGCAAAGAATTGGAGCGGCTTCTACGTAGGAAAGTTCTTTCGGAATTCGTCCGAGATAATCTGCCGCGCCTAGAGCATATTGTGCGAAGGTGCCGTCCACCGAGTATCCGGAATTTTTTTGTTCCAGGCAGAGCGTTTCCCATCCAGCCAAGCAGAAATCACAGTGTCCGCACGCACTATGCAGCCATGCAATGCCCACTCGGTCGCCCTCTTTCAAATGCCGTACCTCGGCTCCGACGGCGGCGACGATACCTGCTCCCTCATGGCCGGGCGTGAAAGGTAGCGTTGGTTGGATGGGCCAATCGCCATCGGCCGCGTGCAGGTCAGTGTGACACACACCGCTCGCAACAATTTCCACGAGAGCCTGTCCCGGCCCCGGCGTGGGAATAGGAACTTCTCGGATAACGAGCGGTTTTCCAAAGCTTTCAACGACAGCAGCCTTCATGGTTCGTGCGTTCGCCATAGTTTTACGTTCCTTTCTAAACTAGGAATCGATCCATCGTAGAAGCACTCCAGGATTACGTATGTGATATCGGTCACATCTAGCAGGGACTTGAGTAAACAAAGGCGCTGAGCCGTTTCCGTACAGGGGGCAGAATACTGATCAGGTGACGTATTAATCGGACTTGCTTGTACTGAGGATGCTGCGGTGTGGTCGTTGGAAGGCTGGGCGTTACCTGCTAAGACTGGAATCGGCGTGGAGGCGATGGTGTCCGTATCTGCGTTACCGGCTCAGTGTAAGCGATTCCGCAGTACGTCGAACCGCGTGATGGTGTAGCCCAGAACGGCCCCTAAGAACACGTCTGACGGAAAATGCGCGAAAGTAGGGACGCGCGAGAAGCTGATCGCTCCAGCGAGGCCATACATAACCCACGGAACCCATTTATGCTGGCGATAACGTTCAGCAACCACGGTAGCGACAGAGAAAATCGCCGCAGCATGGCTCGAGGGAAAGCTGCTTTCTTTGCCCAGCACTGACAGATGGCTTGTAAAAAAGGTGTCGGAAAAGTTGCTGTTCGCAGGAACTGCGTTCGGACGAACGCGCCGGCTGACAAGTTTCATCGCGATGGTGGGAATTGCGCTGTCCAGGTAGGCTTCGCCCGCGAGCAGCGCAGTCTGCTCGGCATATGAATCCTTGCGTACCAGTCCGTACATATAAAATGTAGCGGGAACCAGAGCGGTTACCACAGCAGTGTTTGCCCCGCTGAATATCTCATCAAACTCGTGAAATGCCGTGGTATTTCGGAGATGCACCAAAATATGCGGATCTGCGACGATGAACCCGCCTGTCACGCCAACGACGCCGAGCGCGGGCGCTAAATGCTGGCCTTGCGCCAGATGCACTGGAAAAGTCCACACTATTTTTTGGTCGCCCAAAATGCGTTTCGGTAGATTCTTCCAGGTAACCGGCTGGTAGGTCGCGGCAGCGTTGGGATTGTCTTGAACATGCTCCTCGGGATTTTGCGTCTCTTGAGAAACGCGATCGACAGAAGCAACCGGTGCAAGTAGCGTTTCTGAATCTCCGATAGCTGGAAGGTCGTAGGCCTCGTTAGTCACCTCTACGGCCGTCCTTTGCTGAACAGGGCTTTGGTCAGCCACGCTTACTTGGGAATGAAGGAGGGGCGTCGCCCCCCAACCGCAAAAGAATATCGCAACGAGCAAAATCGACAATCGGCAACGATGTCGCATGCAGACATGCTCCTGTCCACTCAAGCAGACGGATGATTGTGGCGACACGTGCACCCTTCGTTGAATCGAGATACAACCCTAAATTGCGTGGAATTTCTATGTACAGGAAAGTGCAATGCCCATTTGCAGAGTACGCTACAATAAAAAACGGAGGGGTGGGAGAGCGGTTGAATCCGGCGGTCTTGAAAACCGTTAGGCCCGAAAGGGTCTCGGGGGTTCGAATCCCCCCTCCTCCGCCATTCAGTCATCAATTAACTTTCTCTGCACTGACTGCGGCGCGAAAGTGCGCTATTGCTGGGCGTAAAGCGGCTATCACGCGTCCGAGAAAATATCCCAGTTTCTCCGAATGACAGAAAGGGTCAATAATTAGGCCAACTTTCTCCGATGCCTTAGGGAGTGTGTCCTTTCGAAAGTACAAAAGGTCCCGAGAGTTCGAATTGACTGCCCTCCGCCATACAGTCATTAAGTTACCTTCTCTGAACTGGTTTCTAACGGAAAAGCTAACTTTGCCGCCCCAAATGGGCCAATCACTCAAGGTTCTTACTAACCCGCTTATCCACAGAGGTCGGGATAGCCAGGAATTGGGGCGTTTTTCTCCGGAGCCTCACCCCGCAGTGCGGTTTCAATGGAAGAAGTAGAAACACACTATGAGTTCGAATTGACTGTCCCTCAGGGGCGCGACTGTGCCGCATCCCCAATCCTCGTCCTCACCATCGTTTCAATCCACGCGCCCGCGCGGGGCGCGACGAGCAGCGAGGTCTGCTGGGAAAAGTTTCTTCGAGTAGAAGGTGTCCTGCAGAATCAGGAGAACGTGATCTCCATCAAGGCTGCTCGGGTGATGCCTCCTTCGCCTGGACGACGATCTCGGCTACGGTGTCAGCAACGCCGGTGAAATCAAGGAAATCTCGATCTGTTTCGTTCTCCGGCCACATTTGTGTCCTTATGTTTCCTACTTACGTTGGTTTTGTAGCGGATCGAACGAGATTTTAGCATGAGATTACAAACTATGGGTAAACGTCATCGAAATACACGTCGGTTCGGGCTTCTCAACCTGAGTGCTTGGGATTCGACAAAAAGCAGAGAGCAATCAGAGGGTTGGTGGTCCCCCGCCTCTTCAATGGTAGAATCCCGTTCGCACGCACACTGCTCGGTACCATGGCGTGGAGGCGTGTTGGTGTAGTTGCCGAGGGAGGAAGCGGGCTCCTCTAGATGAATGAGCGTCCTCCGATACCTGCAGACCTCCGTCGTCGCGTCCTGGTTGAAGCCGGGCACCGATGTGCAATCCACACTTGCCACCATCCCGATGTAGACGTGCATCACATTGTTCCCTGGGAGCGATGCCGAAAGCACGAATACGATAACCTGATTGCTCTATGTCCCAATTGCCATCGACGGGCAGATTCT
>Ga0070735_10005303_pt1 | contig 10722 bp, 7 predicted proteins | sample Coa_R1_FD_66443 | JGI IMG/M metagenome (GOLD analysis project Ga0070735, IMG submission 66443) | Surface soil microbial communities from Centralia Pennsylvania, which are recovering from an underground coalmine fire - Coalmine... | ecosystem: Environmental > Terrestrial > Soil > Unclassified ... | reverse complement strand
ATTCTGATCAACCTGATCGGAAATGCGATCAAATTCACATTGTCGGGATCGGTAACGCTCACGGTGCGCTTCCTTCTTCACGAGTCCCCGCCGCCGAAGATTCAATTCGACGTGGCCGACACCGGCATCGGCATGTCGCGCGAGCAGATCGCCAAATTGTTCGAGCCGTTCACCCAGGCCGACGCCTCGAGCACCAGGCAATTCGGCGGAACCGGATTAGGCCTGGCGATCAGCCGCCGACTGGCCCGCGTTCTTCAGGGCGATGTCACCGTGACCAGCTCGCCCGGCAAGGGAAGCGTGTTTCGGCTCGAACTCGCACTGGAGAAGTCGGCTGCATTGCCGTCGGACGGCCAGGGCGCCTCTCCCCACCAGGCTGCTGCCGCCTCCGAGTTAACCGAAGCGATCGCCTTCCCAAAAGGCGGCCGGCCTTTTGGCGAATCGCTGAAAGCCGAAGCCAGGTCAACTCTTTCGTCGCTCCCGCCGTCGGCCAATCCCTCGCAGGCCCCCGCGCAATTGGCGGGAATGCGGATCCTGCTGGCCGAAGACGGTCCCGACAACCGCCAGCTTGTCGGGTTCGTGCTCAGGAAGGCCGGGGCCGAAGTTGCTTTCGCCGAAAATGGGCGGATCGCCGTCGACGCGGCTCTCGCCAGGTACCGCGCTGCAGAACCCTTCGATGTGATTTTGATGGACATGCAGATGCCCGTGCTCGACGGCTACTCGGCGACGCGCGAGTTGCGCTCGCACGGTTACGGCCTGCCGATTATCGCATTGACGGCCCACGCCATGTCCGACGATCGGCAAAAATGCCTCGATGCCGGTTGCGACGATTATGCGACCAAGCCGATCCATCGCGCCGAACTGCTCAATCTGATCGCGCACCACGCCAGCCCGGCGGAAGCCGCTTGCTCTTGATGCGTAGCGGAAAATCGCCGGAGTTCAGTGGATGCACAAGCGAGACGCTTATGCTACGTAGAGCAAGCGTCTCGCTTGCTCGTGCTACCGGCTGCGATCGCCGTCTCGGCGGCCGCTGAATTCCGGCGTGCACAAATCGCCGCAGGCCTCTTGAGCGGCGGCATCGGCCAGGCGAAATCCCTCGCGGGCCGTGGCCGCCGAGACGCCGGCATTGACGGCCGCGACGACTCCCACCAGGGCGTTGAGCGTCTCGTCGTTGATTCCGGCCGACCGCGCCTTTTGGATGCGGCCCTGCGTGCAAACCTGGCAGCCGCGAGTCATCGTCACGGCCAGGCCCACGAGGTGTTTTTCGCGCTCGGTGATGAGCGCGGTCTCGTGCGTCTTTCGAAGATATTCGGTTACCTGACTCCCATCGTAAGACATGTTCTTGGTTCCTTGTGATAGAACAAAACTCGGTGACTGAATTGCATTCAGGGGACGAACTCGGCGCGGCTGGTTCCCGCGGGCTTGGTTTTCACCACGACCTCGCTGCCGGGCCCAACAGGAAACAGCCTCATGGGGGAACCCGTCAACACCACCTGGCCCGGCGAAAGCGCCAGGCCGAATCCCGCCAATCGGGCTGCCAACCAGCGAAGCGACTCGATCGGGCGGCTGAGCAGCGACGACTTGGCAATCATATCGCCCGAATCGTCTTTGATCCAAATGGTCAAATCGGGCTTTCCGTCCGGCATCGGGCGCCCCTCGTCGTCGGCCAGCACGAATCCCGCATGCATGCCGTTGCTGGCGATCAACTCTTGGCAGCAGGGGTTGGGGCTTTGCAGCACGTAATGGTGCAGCTCGATCACCGGAAAGACTTCGGCGATCGTCTTGAGATATTCCTCGTTGCCGAGCGAAGCATCGGACGCGGCGCCGTTCAGTCGAATGGCGATCTCGCCTTCAACCGCCAGGTTCGCGAATGATCGGCACGAGAGCTTTGTTCCAGACGCGTAGCATGACGTATCGAAGAGCCGGCCGAAGATCGGCTCGCCGATGCCCAACTGTTGTTGAATCGCCCGGCTCGTGCAGCCGACCTTGTAGCCGATGATTTTCTCACCGCGCGTCTCGCGAAGCCGCGCCACTTCGGTTTGCAATTCATACGCCTGGGCGACCGAAAGCTCGGTCTGTCGCGAGAACATCCGGTTGGGAGTCTTCGCATCTAAGTCGGCCAATTGGCGCGCCGCCAGGCGGCGAATTTCATCGGTCATCGCGGCGGTGTCCTGGACTTTCATCTTGCCGCCCTTCAGGCGTCCCAAATCTTCGTGCCATATTTTTTCACCCATACCGTCGTGTGTGCTATGTTGCGACTACGCGCGGATGAATACCACGCGGGTCAATCTGTAAATCCGCGCGTATCCACGAAATCGGCGGTCATTGTCCTTTGGTTACGGCCTTCGGCCGCGCTGGGGTTTTCATGGACTGTCACCAAACAGTTTCAGCGCGCGTTCTACTTCGGCGTCGACGTCCCCGCCTTCGTAAAACCAAAGCCGGCCGCGCACCCGCACTTCTTCGCCCGGCGGACAATCGGCCAACACCGGATCGGCATGTAAACAGGGAACAGGCGCGTTGCCCCAGGCGCGACCGCAGCGTTCCCAGGCCGTCAGAATCCAGCGGTCGCCCGTCGCCGATCGAGCGGCCGCGACCGGGCTGCGGAAAAGCTTCCGGTCATTGTTCTGCCGGTCGAAATCCTGTGCGCCTGCGAGCATGACGCAACTCTGCGTGCGCAGGCCCGTAAGCAAATTGGCAGAGTCGTTTCGCAGCCAAAGTTCCATTTCCACCACCTCGGCAGACGGACGAACCGAGGCCCCGAACGCGATTTTGTTGGGTAGCCGCTGCTCGCGCGTCAAGCTTCCGTCGGTGCGGCGCTGCCAGTCGATATTTTCCAGCCACATGTTTCGTTCATCCCAAATCGTGGGAATGTGGGTATGTGCCAGGTAGGCGAGGCCCAAATTGCTGAAAATCGCCTCGGGAAGATCGACCACGACATAACTCGTCGCGTCCCAAGGAAGAAAAACGCTGAACTTCGTCCCGCGCTGCGGCACGACCGCCCCTTCCCGAAACCCCTTTCGCGGATGCCTTCCGCCGGGATAAGGCAACACGCGAATTGCTTTTTCCTTGTCTGGTCCTGGCGCCGGCTGCGACAGGTCGAGGCGCATTTCCTTGGCGCGCCCTTGAAGTGCCTCGGCGCTCAAACCCGTTACCTGGGCCGCTTCCGACCAGGTGAAGCGATGATGGCGGACCATGTTTTCGAGCCAGTAGGCCAGCTCCGCTCGAGTGGCTTTCATCTCGGTGGGCAACAGCAGCCTCTCCTCGGGAAACGTCGGTTGCCGCGTTTCGATGAGGCGGTCCGCCGGGCGAGCTTCGAGCGACAGGTGCGTCTTCAGGTCTTGGAACGAAATGACCTTGAAGTTCCCATGCTTCAGATAGTCCATGTATTCGCGGAACCGCTCGGGAGTGGTGTTGACCCAGGGATGCGGATCGGGAACTCCGTGAAACTGCAAGATCACTGCGGCGCCTCTTCTGGCCTTCTCGACCACGTTCTGGAAATGCGCCAGCGTCCAATCGGGGTTGGCGTCGCCTGTGGTCGGTATCAGGAGCCGATGATGCTTTTGGGGATCGAACAGCGGGCCGATTTCGTTCTGGAAGCGCCGGCCAAACTCCACCTCGGGTTGCATGCCGCGCCGGGCCAACTGGCAGCCAATCTGATCCAATTCCCGAATCGCCTCTGGGCCGAAGGCATTGCCGCACCAGGCAAAGCTCGTCGGCCGGGGGACGCCGACTTTCCCCAGCTCGTGCTCGACCAAAGCCAATTCGGCGGCGATTCGGCCCGCATCCCTGGGAATGACGAAAGCCGGGTGCGTCCAGCTATGGTTGCCGATCTCGAAACCCATCTCATGGATTTCAGCGATCTCTTGCCAGGTGAGATAGTTCTTGGGATCGTCCACCATCCAGCGGTGGGTCACGAAAAAAGTCGCCCCAAAATCGTGTTCTTTGAGCAGCGGCGCGACGAACGAGCGATGCGTCTTGACGGCGTCGTCGAAGGTCAGCACGACGAGCCTATCGGCCTCGGGGGCGGCGAGAGCCGTTTGACCCCAACCCAGCGAGGCCAAAGCAGCCACCTGGGCCCCTGTATTGACGGTCTGTTTGAAGAACTCGCGCCGGCTCGTTTTTGCAGTGGTTGCGGACATATTTTCCCTGTCGGTCAATCGCCCAGGTCAAACGGCTTGCCCACCATCGCCTTCCATTGCTTCTTCTGGGCATCGGTGAGCATCGCTTCGAGTTTGGCCTCGTGGTCTTTGCGGATTTTCATGATCTTGGGCCTGATCTCCTGCGGGTCGCCTCCTTCCTGCGCCTGCTTGAAGACAGGCTCGATGTTGCTTTGAAGTTCTTGAACGATCGTCATGAACTGTTTTTGCTGGTCGTCGGTGATGTTGAGTTCTTTCGAGACATCGGGATGACCGAGCGCGAACAGCCCTTCCATTTGCAGCCCGATTTGCTTCACTCGCTTGAGCTGATCTGGGGTCAGCGCGTCTTTGAGCACGTTGTCCAGTTTTTCGGTCGCTTTCTGGGCGTATTCCGCGTGCTTTTTTTGTCGCTCGTCGGGTTTCGCGTCCTGGAGGCTCTGGAAGAACTCTTGGGCCTCCTGGATGATCGTGTCGACCCGGCTGTTGAGCTTGCCCCGTTGGTCGCCGGTGAGCTTGAGCTCGTCCTGCACCTTGTCGCGGAAGACCAAGAACTGACGGCCGAGCATCTGCGACAGTTGCCGCCGGGCCTCCTCCGGAAGCTGCTGGGCTGTCGCGGGCGCCGCCAAGGCAATCTCTTCCGCGGCGCCGGCTTCCTCAGCCGAGACCGGTTCGCCGATGATGCCGTAGCGGACGTCGCACTCGATGTCAATGGCGTGGCCCGCCCACAGAACACCCAGGTCGGCTTGGCCCTTCAATTGAGGCAAGTTCTTGTTCCCCCACTTCAGCTTTTCCGAGCCGCGCGCCACAAGGAGGAGACGGGGCACTCGGTCCTTCTTGATCTCGATGATCCCTTCCCACGCGAGCTTGACCTCGTGCCGCCACCAAGCGAAGTCGCCGCCCCTGCCGGCGTCGCTCGCACCTCCGGCGGCTTCCGACTTGCCCTCCACGCGGACCCGGACCGGATCGTTCCCGTCCGCCTCGACCGTTTGCGCCCAGAACTCGCACTGCTTGAGAGCGTTTTTGGCGCCGCCGCCAGGGTTGTCAACCGGGTTCACGTCCAGTTGCCCCAGGAATGCATGGCTCACCAGCAGCCGCGCCAGGTCGTCGGCCAACCGGAAGCGCTCGGCGCCCGCGTCCGCCAGCGCCTTGGCCAATGCCTCTTGCATGGCCACGGGAACGTGGAAGCGGTCCTCGACGTAGTGCTCCTGGCGCAGGGTGTCGGCCAGGGGCTTGCCGTCCTTGTCGAGCGCCCGGCCAAACACACGGGCGATGATTGTTCCCTCGCGCAGTGGCGGCTTGGCGGGACAGTGTTTCCCCTCGGGATGTCGGTCGAGGACCGGCAAGACCTTGCCGATGTCCGCAATGTCTGCCACCTTCTGGCTCGGAAACTTCCCGTAGCGCTCGGCCGCGACGGGCTTCTTCGCGTCGGGAAACTGGGCGAACCGCTTGGCGCTGTGGTCAAGAAAGGCGAGCACGCTCTTGTCGTCGTCGAACATCACCGCCCAGTCCAGCACCTTGCCGGCGGAGTTGACGACGCAGATTCCCTGGGGAACGATCTTGGAGCGGCCGATCTCTCGGTAGAGCTGGCCTTCCTCGTCGTCGGTCGGGTTATTCATCAGGCCGGCTTTGACGGCCACGGGCACGAAATCGGCATTGACGCGACGAATGACGTCGGGATTGGAGAAGACCGCCTCACGGACGGCGCCAGCGTACACTCAGCAACGCGCGTCGTCGCTGGGTCGGTCGATGAAGACCCACAGCAGGGCGGGCTTGCCCCTGGCACGCGACTCCGTAAGCCCGTCGAGCAAACAGCTCTTCCAGGCAATCTCGCGCCAGGCAACCTTGCTCGCTCTCAGGGCCTCGATCTCCGCCTGTAAGGCATCGGGAGTCGCCGGTGTCGTCGCGGAACGTGGAACTTGCTGGCCCAAAGTAATGCCTGCGAACAGCGTCAAACACATGCCCGCTATCGTTTTCCTCATGGTCTTTGCTCCTTCGAGATGAGATCAGTCTTCCAGTGTAAACGGCTTGCCCACCATCTCCTTCCATTGCTTCTTTTGGGCATCGCTGAGCATCGCTTCGAGTTTGGCCTCGTGGTCTTTGCGGATTTTCATGATCTTGGGCCTGATCTCCTGCGGGTCGCCTCCCTCCTGCGCCTGCTTGAAGACCGGCTCCATCTTGCTTTGAAGTTCCCGGACGATCGTCATGAACTGCTTTCGTTGGTCGTCGGTGATGTTGAGTTCTTTCGAGACGTCGGGATGACCGATCGCGAACAGCCCTTCCATTTGCAGCCCGATCTGCTTGACCCGCTTGAGCTGATCTGGGGTCAGCGTGTCTTTGAGGACGTTGTCGAGTTTCTCGGTCGCTTTCTGGGCGTATTCCGCATGCCTTTTTTGCCGCTCGTCGGGTTTTGCGTTCTGGAGGGTCTGGAAGAACTCTTGGGCCTCCTGAAGGATCGTGTCGACCCGGCTGTTGAGCTTGCCCCGCTGATCGCCGGTGAGCTTGAGCTCGTCCTGCACCTTGTCGCGGAACACGATGAACCGCGGCCCCAGCATCTGCAGCATCATCTGCACTTGCTCCTGAGCGCGTACGGCCGCAGGCGACAGGCAGACGAATGAAACGGCAAACAAAAGCGCCGCGGGCGGGCAAAATCGTCTCATGGCACGATCTCCGAAAAGAGGCGTTTCATTGGATAGCACGACCGATCAATCGACGAACATCAGCTCATCCGACATCAATAAAGTCTGCGCGTAGCGTTCCCACGGACCAAGCGGCGGTGCGCGGGGCTTGTCTTCGGGCGCCGCCGTGGCGTCTTTCGGCTGCGGCGCCGACGAAGCCTGCTCGGTTTCAATAAATCTTCGTCCCAACTCGATCTCATCCGCCGTCGGATCGCGTTGAAAGACGCTTTGATAGAGATACGCCATTCGCGCGAGGGGCGCATCGAGCCGTTGGAATTCGGCCCGCCCCGCCAGGCTGGACGCCTGCTGCATGACGAACGAGTTGTTGAAAAAGAAGAGCGCCTGTTGCGGCGACGTGGTGGCGTAGCGCCGGCCCGTGATCGTGTCGGGGTCGGCGAAATCAAAGGCGCGCAAGAGCTGCGGCAGGTTCTGCCGGTCGATGAAGCCATAAATCGCCCGGCGAGGGGACGGCGACTGATCGCCGGCGCCGGCAAAGCCGCCGCCGGGGGAGACGCGCGGCTGCGGCGCGAGCTCGACGGTGCGCCCGCCGACTGTCCGATCGAGGTTGCCGGCCACGAACAGCAACGTGTCGCGCATCGGTTCGAAGTCGAGGCGGCGGCGATTCGCTTTCGATAATAACCGGTTCTCGGGATCAGCCGCCTCGCTGTGCAAGCCGTCGTCGCTCGATTGCCGATACACGCGCGAAAGCATCAGCCAGCGGTGCAGCTTCTTGAGCGACCAACCCTCGTCCATGAACCTCGCGGCCAGATAGTCGAGCAATTGCGGATGGCTGGGGGGCTGGGAACGCACGCCGAAATCGTCGGGAGTCGTCACCAGCCCTTCGCCGAAATGGTGCAGCCAAACCCGATTGACGATGACCCGCGCGGTGAGGGCGTTGTCGCGATTGGCGATCGCCCGCGCGAGCTCCAACCGGCCGCTCCCGGTTGTGAATGGCCGGCGATTTTCACCCGCGAGAACGTGAAGGAACTGGCGCGGCGCTTCATCGCCCGGATTGTTGGGATTTCCGCGGATGAAAATGCGCGCATTCTGCGCCTGCGGATTGTCGTAGAGAACCATCGCCCGCAGCGGCGCGCCGGGATGGCGCGCATCGATCCGATCGAATTCCGAGCCGAGCTGCTGAAGCTGCATCTGCACCATCGGAGCCAATAACTGACGGACCATGCTCTGCGGCAGATGCGCCGGCCCGTCGTCGCCCAAGAGCGCCTTTTGGAGCTCTGCGCGCGCCCCATCGGAAATAGCCGGCACAATAGTCTCGGGTTGCGGCTGCGACGCTTGACCCGCCGCCTCTTCGACCAGGCGCGCATAGCGGTCGGCGACTTCCTTGAGAGATGCGGGCGGCTCTCCCGCGAACGCCTGCGCCACCAGCCGATTCACCGGATGCTTAAGGGCGTCGCCGGCGATTTTGGCAGACAGCTCTCGCGCTCGGTCGGCGAAGTCGGTTTCACTGAGGGCAGCAAACGCGAACCAGGGAGCGAAAATCGGATCGCTCGCGGTGTCGCACTTTTCGAGGGCCATTTTCCAGCGCATCGCGCCGGCGCGCTGCACGAGAGCGTTGGGGTCTGGAAATGCAGTCTCGTTCTCGGACCGCGCTTTTTCGGGGGGAGCGCGACTGGCGAGCAGATGCTCCGCTGTCAATTTGCGGTGTCGCTCGAGAATCTCGGCCTCCTGCTTGCCGATAATGTCTTGCCGTTTCGCATCCAATTTTTGTCGCAGCGATTGATACTCCAGGAATGCCGCCGGATCGGGCATGCCCACCACCGGAAGCGGGTCGGGCTCGTTCGAGCTGGCGAAGACGCCATAAAGCCCATAGTAATCGCGCGTCGGAATCGGGTCGTATTTGTGATCGTGGCACCGCGCGCAGCTCACCGTCAGCGCCATCGTGCCGCGCGTGACGACGTCGATCCGGTCGTCGATCGTGTCGTGGACGTTGTTGAGAAACCGGCGCCCCACGGTGATGAACCCCAGAGCCGCCAGGGCCGGCGCACTTTCGCCCAGCGCCAGTTGATCGGCTGCGATCTGTTCGATGAGAAACCGATCGTAGGGCAGATCGGCGTTGAATGCACTGACGACATAGTCGCGATACGTGAACGCAAAGGGACTCACCGGGTCGGCGCCCCCGGTATCGCCGCGCGTGTTGGCATACCGCGCCACATCCAGCCAGTGCCGGCCCCAGCGTTCTCCATAGTGCGGCGATGCCAGAAGCCGCTCGACCACGGTTGCAAAAGCGTCGGGCGACGGATCGGCCATAAAGTCGGCCACTTCCGCCGATGTGGGAGGCAGGCCATTAGATCATAGCTGGCGCGGCGGATCAGCGTGCGTTTGTCGGCCGCGGGAGCCGGCTCCAGCCCGGCTGCCTCCAGTCTTTCCAGGATGAAGGCATCGATCGGCGATTCGACGAGGCGGGCGTCTCTCACCGCAGGCGGCAGAGGGCGCTCGACCGGCCGGAAGGCCCAATGCGCGCGTCCCGCCGCATCGTCCGCAAACGCCGGGGCGCAGACAAGCGCCGCAACGATCACGACGACGAATGGCCAAACGCGACAAGAAATCGCACGTAACAGGGCGGCGTTTATTTTTTGATCACTCCCCAGGGCGGTGCCCTGGGCTTTCATCTTGCCGCCCTTCAGGCGATCCAGGCGCGAGTCGCTCTTGCAATTGAATCGTTGGCGCATGCGCGGCGTTTCTCTGCGGCGACTCATCGTGGCCGGCCTTCGTTCGTGTATTTTCACGCAATCAAATCGTGCACAACTTCGCCGTGAACGTCGGTCAGGCGAAAATCGCGGCCCGCGTAACGGAACGTGAGCTCGGTGTGGGTGAAGCCCAACAGGTGCAGAATCGTGGCGTGCAGATCGTGCACGTGGACCTTGTTCTCGATGGCCTTGAAACCGAATTCGTCGGTGGCGCCGTGCACATAGCCGCCTTTGACGCCGCCGCCGGCCATCCACACCGTGAAGCCATGATGATTGTGATCGCGCCCTTTGCCGAAGCGGTTGTTGGGGAGCCCCATCACCAATTCGACCGTGGGAGTGCGTCCGAATTCGCCTCCCCAGATGACGAGCGTGTCGTCGAGCATGCCCCGCTGCTTGAGGTCCTTGAGCAATGCGCCGATCGCCTGGTCGCACTCTTTGGCCAGCCTGCGGTGCCCGGCTTCCAGATTCTCGTGATGATCCCAAACGGCCCCAGCGGAATGCCAGACTTGCACAAAGCGCACGCCGCGCTCGACCAGCCGCCGCGCGATCAGAATTTGGCGCGCCTGCGTTCCTTCGCCGTACAATCGGCGAATCGACTCGGGCTCCTGGCTGACGTCGAAGGCATCGCTGGCTTCGAGCTGCATGCGATACGCCAGCTCGAACGATTGGATTCGCGAATCGATCTGGGCGCTGCGGTCGCGCTCGCGGCGGTGCCGCTCGTTCAGCTCGCGGAGCAAATCGAGTTGGCGGCTCTGCTCGGGGGCCGAGAGGCGCGCGTTCTGCACGTTTTCAATCAGTTTCTCGATTTGCGTGTGGCGCGTGTCGACATAGGTCCCCTGATAGGCCCCCGGCAGAAAGGCCGAGCGCCAATTCTGCGGGCCGGCGTCGGGAAAGCCGCCGGGAGACATGGCGACAAAGCCGGGCAGGTTCTGGTTCTCGGTTCCCAGGCCATAGATGACCCACGAACCCAGGCTCGGCCGGATGAGCCGCGCGTCGCCGCAGGTCATCAGCAGCACCGAGGGTTGGTGATTGGGAACGTCGGCCTGCATCGAACGAATGACGGAGATATCATCGACGCATTCGGCGACGTGCGGGAAAAGCTCGCTGACTTCGATGCCGCTTTGGCCGTAACGTTGAAATTTGAACGGCGACGGCATGACCGCGCCGGTCCGCCGCTCGGTCGGCAGGTGCACGTTTTGGGGCAGC
>Ga0070735_10005302_pt1 | contig 10726 bp, 5 predicted proteins | sample Coa_R1_FD_66443 | JGI IMG/M metagenome (GOLD analysis project Ga0070735, IMG submission 66443) | Surface soil microbial communities from Centralia Pennsylvania, which are recovering from an underground coalmine fire - Coalmine... | ecosystem: Environmental > Terrestrial > Soil > Unclassified ... | reverse complement strand
GGTGGGAATGTTACAGCGTCTATCACGATTCGCCCTGCACCAAAGTCTGCAACTGCCTGCGCGAAGAATTCGGCATTGCGCCTGACCTCTCGCTGCTCAAGTACCGCATCAACGTGAGTGACGAATCGCTGCGCGTCACGCGCGATTATCTCGCCTCCATTCGCCGGGCGGCCGGCCATGATGACGCCCCGGCAACAACCGACGGAGCTCCCGCCGGTTCGGTTCATTTACGGCCTTGTGGCCAAACGAAAGTCGGTCTGGGCACGGCAAGCACGAACGGAGCGCCGCTGGCAGAGGCTGCTCCGTGCTTGCCCGTCACGGTCCGCCTTCCTGTCGTGGCCATCCACTACGAGGGAAACACGAGCGTCTGGAAGAAAAACCTGTCGCACGATATGGCCGCCGCCTTGTGCCGCGAGCTGATCGTGCACGGCTACACGCCCCTGATCCTCGATTGGGATGGCCGCAGCCCGCTTCCCGATCAGGAACACATCTTTTGTCCGCGCGTCGGTCCGGGCGACTTGTGGCATAACACAGGGACCGGCGACGCCGAGCAGCTGGCCGCCCTCTTGTCCCAATGCGCACTGGTCATCGGCGTCGATTCGGGCCCGTTGCACGTGGCCGGCGCAACGCAGACTCCCACGCTCGGCGTCTGGAAAACGCACAGCCCGGTCCAGTTCTAACGACCTGTGCGAGAACGTGACGCACCTGGTGCCGCAGGACTGGCGAACGCTCCCTCCCTGCCAGAACGCGCCGGCCGCTCGGTTCTTCGAACAGCACTACGCCTATCGCACCTACGCAAATCTCCAGCCATCGCTGATTCAAAGCGCCCTGGAGCTCCTGGAAACGAACGGCCGCGGTGTATCGCATCCTCCGCCGCCGCAGCGCCGTTCGTTCCAGCGAGATCACACACGCATTTCTTTTTCTCGAAAGGAGAATCTTATGACAACCGCAAGTTCCACTCCCGCTTGGCAACAGCTTCCCGGTTTGGCTCGTGAAATCGCCGCCGGCGCCGACGGCAGCCTGTTTTGCCTCGGAATAGGCGAAATGCCCTCTGGTGGATATTCAATTCATCGCTTCACCGGCGCCGATTGGGAGACCGTGGATGGAGCCTCCGTCAAAATCGCCGCCGGCCCTGACGGCCAGCCCGCCGTCATCAATCGCGAGCACCAGATATTCCGGTTCATCGGCGACGGCTTCGAGATGCTGCCGGGACTTGCGCGGGAAATCGCGATCGGGGCCGACGGCTCGGCCTGGTGCGTGAGCGCGGCGGATTTTGCTCCGGGAGGCGGGTCGATTCACGTCTGGAACGGCCGCGATTGGGACGCCGTCGCTGGGGCGGCCGTCAAGATCGCGGTCGGGCCGGACGGAATGCCGTGGGTCGTCAACTCGGCCGGCCAGATCTTCCGCCGCTTTGGAGAAGGTTGGGAGATGATGCCGGGCCGCGCGCGAGAGATCGGCATCGGCGCCGACGGGACCGTCTACTGCCTCGGCGCAGGCGAAATGCCGGCCGGAGGTTTTTCGATTCACCGCTGGAACGGGGCCGATTGGGACCTCATTCCCGGCGCGGCTGTCCGTCTCGCCGCCGGTCCCGCCGGCAGCCTGTTCGTCGTCAATTCGGAGAACGCCATTTTTCGCAGCACATGACCGTGACTCTCGCTCACAGGCTCTGTTGTTTGTTGGTCGAGGCGGAGCCTCGGGGGCAGTGTGGTCCCAGGCAGAGCCTGGGACCAAGAGTCCAAGAGTCCAAGAGTCCAACCTGACAACCACGCGCAGGCGCAACCTGCGCGATAACAACCCGAGGCCCATTATGACAAGCCGCAACTCCAGCTCTGACTCGTGCACCCAAGCCTCGCTCGAAAGCGGCGCCGCGCGCGCGGCGCCGCCTCGATCCGCAACCACGTTCACGCGCTCCGACGAATTCGGCCGCGCGATGCAAATCATCGGTCCCAAGGCGACCTGGCCCGAGGCCGACTTCTTCGACCCTTTTCGCCTGTTCCCCGTTTCCCCTTTTCGCCCGTCCCAAAACTGACCGCAACCTTGAAACCACCGCTACTGCCATGCGTCGTCTCATCCTCAAATCGACTCTCAGCCCCGGCGATGCGCTGATGCTCACCGCCGCCGTGCGCGACCTGCACAGGGCCCATCCCGGCCAGTTCGAGACCGACGTGCGCACGGCCGCCGACGCTATTTGGCAGAACAACCCCTACATCACCCGCATGAGCGAAGGGGCGGCCGACGTGCAGTCGATCGACGTGCACTACCCGCTCATCCAGGAGAGCGACAGGCGGCCTTATCACTTCATCCACGGCTACGCCCAATACCTCGAGCAGTTCCTCGACGTCAAAATCCCGATCACCGAGTTCAAGGGCGATTTGCACCTGGCGGCCGAAGAGAAGCAATCGCCGCCGCCGGGCGCCGACCTGGGCGTTCCCGAGCGCTTCTGGATCGTCGTGGCCGGCGGCAAGTACGACTTCACCGCCAAGTGGTGGAACCCGGCCAGCTTCCAGGCCGTCGTCGATCACTTCGAGGGCAAAATCCAGTTCGTGCAATGCGGCGAGGCAGAGCACTGGCACCCGCCTCTCGAACGGGTCATCAACCTCGTCGGAAAAACCGACACGCGCCAGTTCATTCGCCTGGTGTATCACGCTGACGGCGTATTGTGCCCCGTCACGTTCGCCATGCACCTCGCGGCCGCCGTCGAGGGGAAGCCGGGCCGGCCCAAGTATCGCCCGTGCGTCGTCATTGCCGGCGGCCGCGAACCGGCCCATTGGGAAGCCTACCCCACCCATCAGCACATCAGCCTGGTCGGCACGCTCCCCTGCTGCGCCCACGGCGGCTGCTGGAAGTCGCGCTGCCACCTCGTGGGCGACGGCGATTCGAAAGACCACAGCGATCTGTGCGTCGATCCCGTCGAGGTGCGTCCCGACCTGCGCATTGCCCGTTGCATGGAGCTGATTACGCCACAGAACGTCATTGAGCGCATTGAGCGCTACTACCAGCGCGGGCTGTTGAGATTTAGCACGAACGGGCATCAGTTCATGCAACCGGAGGGAGACCCGAGGGCTGACGCCCACGGCTCGCCGGTCGAAACACATCACGCTGACGTCCACGGCTCGCCGGACGAAACCAATCACGTCGCGATTACTTCGGAGCAGACTATGAACGTCCTCATCAACTTCCGCCACGGCTTCGGTGACGCCGTGCAGCTCACGATTGTCTTGAAGCATCTCCAAAAGCACCGCCCTGATTGGAGCGTCGATGTGGCCGCGCTCGTCGGCAAGCACTCGGCCTACGACGGCCTGTGCCGCAAGGTGTACATCCTCGAACGCGAATCGGTCCCCTGCTGCGGCTACGCCCAGCGGTTCAACCTCGATTGGCACGAATGCCACTCGGTCTATGCCGACTCCCCCAGCACAAAGGTCGAGCGCTGCCTGCGCGAGGATTTCGGCATCACGCCCGATCCGGAGCTCGGCAGCTACACGATCAATCGCAATTCCGAGGCGATCGGCCTGGCCCGAGCCTACCTCGAAAAGATTTGCAAAACGTCGCCGAAGGAGGGAGACCGCTTCCCCGCCGTGCTGATTCATTACGAAGGCAATACGTCGGCCGAGATGAAGAACATTCCCACCGCCGTCATTGGCCGGCTGTGCGACGACATCATTGCCGACGGTTTCGTCCCCGTGATTCTCGACTGGGACCGCCGCACTGCCCTGGCCGACAACGTGCGCACCTTCAATCCCGATGCCGACAATGATCTGTGGCGCAAGACGGGGACCGGCGACGCCCAATCGCTGGCCGCGCTGATCGAGCTTTCTTCGCTCATGATCGGCGTCGATAGCGGCCCGCTGCACGTGGCCGGTGCGACTTCGACTCCCACGATCGGCGTCTGGACTCGCCATCATCCGCTACACTACTTCGCCCGCGCCGACAATGTGACGCACCTGGTGCCGCACGACCACGCGAACCTGATCCGTGGCAGCCGCGAAGTGGGCGAAGCCTATTTTGCCGCGCACTACCGCTTCCAGACGTATCACGACCTGGAAGACGCCCTGCGGATCGCCGTGCGGGCGAGGCTGCGCGCCGGCGACGACAGCGGCCTGGTCTACACCCGCAATTACTGGGTGCGTGCCGACAACGGCGAGCAAGACCTGGTCGTGGTCCAGGACGTGGCCGAAGAGGATTCGTATCGCATTGATGAAATGCCCATGCCGCGGCCCATCGTCGTCGACGTGGGCGCGCACATCGGCTGCTTCTCGAAGCGGCTCTACGAGCGCAACCCGCTGGCAAAAATCTTCGCCGTGGAGTGCTGCCCCGAGAATATCCCCGCGCTGGAAAAGAACGTGGGCCGGTTCGCCACGGTCATCCAGGGCGCCTTGACCTACGAGCCCGACGTAGCCCTGCTCAACGCGGTCTACGCCAACTGTGTCTCAACCGGCGGCAGCGAGCTCGTCAGCCGCGCCGAGCTCGAACAGCGCCTCCCTCCCCCTCCCCCTCTCCCTCTGGGAGAGGGCCGGGGTGAGGGCGTCCGCATTGGCCAATACTGGGCCGACTTCCGGCCCATCAAGACGCTCACGCTGGAAGACCTGATGCGCGAGCAGGGTTTCGACCACATCGACATCTTGAAGCTCGATTGCGAGAAGAGCGAATTTTCGATCCTCGGCAAAACGCCGTCTCTGGATCGCATTGGCCTCATCGTCGGCGAGTACCACGGCAAAGAAGAATTCTTGCAGCTCGTCGCCGACCGCTTCAGCGGCTGGCACTTCAAGATCCTCCGCGACGGCGACCTGGGCACCTTCTGGCTCATGAATCCCGTCTACGCAGCAATCATCGGCGAGCACGCTTCCGTTGTGGCCGCTCTCCCAAACTCTGTTGTGGCCGGTCTCCCGAACTCTGTTGTGGCCGGTCTCCCGACCGAGCCACAGCCCACGACCGCAGGTCTCCCAAGCGTCTCGGAACAGGGACGCGCAACCCTCATCGCGCGATTGGGAGACCTTCGGTCAGACCCTCGGCGTGGTCAGGAGACCAGCGCCGAACAAGGCGTTGTGGCCGGACTCGCAGCGTCGGTTGTGGCCGGTCTCCCGACCGAGCCACAGCCCACGACCGCAGGTCTCCCAAGCGTCTCAGAACCCGCGCCCGTTGGAGTGCAGTATCCAACCTCCCCGCATGCCGACACGGCCCGTCTGATCACAACCAACGGCGCCGCCACCTTCACCGGCGTCCTCGAATCGCTGCGGCTCGCCGCGGCGTCGCACGACCAGATCATGGTACCGCAATTCGGCGCGAACGCCGCCGTCCGCCAGGCCTGCGACACATTTACCACCGAACACCCCGAATTCCAGCGCCGCCTCACCGGCCAAAACTCCGCCGCCAGCCTGCTCTTCGAAAGGCCCGCGCCATGAAATTCCGCCTCGCCGATTATCCCCGTCGCCGTAGCGGAACTCGTGAGAGTTCCGCATGTCCGGGTGGCCCGGCCGCGTGCGCAGCACCGGCCGGGTCGCGCAGCGACAAGAGGCCCCATCATCCGGCACCAAACGTACCCAACGCATCCGCCGCACAATACGCCTGCCCGCGAACTCGCCAGAGTCGGCGTGCAACCAAATCAGAACTCTCACGAGTTCTGCTACCGCCCCATCATCCCGCGCCAATCGTCTCCAACGCCGGCGGCGCGCACCCCGGCCGCACTCGAGCTCGCCAGAGTTCGCCCGCGCCGCGTAGCGGAACTCACCAGAGTTCCGCCCGTCCACCACGAACCACCCCGGAACTCTCACGAGTTCTGCTACCACTCCTCCCGCGGAGCACCCCATGACCGGCCTCGCCTCCCTCCGCGACGTCCTCGACCGCCTCGCGCACCCGAAAATCCTCGTCCTCGGCGACCTGATCCTCGACCGCTACACGTTCGGCAACGCCGAACGCGTCAGCCCCGAGGCCCCCGTCCTCGTCATGCGCGCCGACGACCAACAAGTGCGCCTCGGCGGCGCGGCCAGCGTCGCCTTCCTCCTCAAGGCGCTCGAAGCCGAAGTCACCCTCGCCGGCGTCGTGGGAGACGACGCACCCGCCAAAACCCTCAAAAGTCTCGTCAGCGACGCCCACGTCGACGGCCGCCTGGTCCGCACCGATCCGTCCCGGCCCACGACAGTCAAGGAGCGTTTCGTGGGCCGGGCGGCCGATCGGCATCCTCACCAGCTCCTGCGCGTCGATGCCGAGAGCCGCGAGTCGCTCGGTCGCGACCTCGAACTGCAGCTTGCCAACGAAATCGTCGAAGTCCTGCGCGAACACGACGCCCTGCTCATTTCGGACTATGCCAAGGGCGTGTGTACCGTCCGTCTGCTGGCGGCCGTTTTTACCGCCGCACGCGTGGCCGGCATCCCGTCGATCGTCGACCCCGCCCGCATCGCCGATTACGGCCGCTACCAGCGGGCCACGCTCGTGAAGCCCAATCGGGCGGAAGCCGAGTTGGCCGCGAACCGCCGGATTCTCGACCCTTGCGACGCGCTGTCGGCCGGCCAGCGGCTTTGCCGGCAGCACGAATTCGGCGCGGTGCTTGTGACGCTCGATGCCGAAGGCATGGCCCTCGTCCAGGACGACGACTCGCAAGAGCTCTTCGGGACCGAGCCGCGCGAAGTCTACGACATCACCGGCGCCGGGGACATGGTTCTGGCGACTCTCGGCCTGTGCCTGGGTTCCGACCTGTCGCTCTACGAATCAATCCGCCTGGCCAACACAGCCGCCGGACTGGAAGTCGAACGCCTCGGCGTCGCCCCCATCACCCGCCAAGAACTCGCCACCGCCCTCGTCCATCCCCCTCTCCCCCTGGGAGAGGGTCGGGGTGAGGGCGTCGGAGGGGGTCGGGGTGACGGTTCCGCTGAGAGTCGGCGTGAGGGCGCTGGCGAGGCCCAGCCTGACCAGAACAAACTCACCACCCTCCCACCCGTTGTGGCCGGTCTCCCGACCGAGCCACAGCCCCCGACCGCAGGTCTCCCAAGCGTCTCTAAACCTCCACGCGCTGCAGAGCACGCCGCCAAACTCACGACCCTCCCCGACCTCCTCCCCCTCCTCGCCCACTACCGTCTCGGCAACAAAACCATCATCTTCACCAACGGCTGCTTCGACCTCCTGCACGTCGGCCACGTCGCCTGCCTGGAACAAGCCGCCGCCCTCGGCGACATCCTCGTCGTCGCCGTCAACAGCGACGCCAGCGTCCGCGCCCTCAAAGGCGCAGGCCGCCCGATCATCCCCGAGCGCGACCGCGCGACGCTCATCGCCGCGCTCGCCTGCGTCGATCACGTGCTCATCTTTGAAGAACCGACGCCGCACAAACTGCTCGAAGCCATCCGCCCCGACATTCTGGCCAAAGGCGCCACTACGTCTGAAATCGCCGGCCACGAAGTCGTCGAAGCCTATGGCGGCCAAGTCCGCCGCGTCGGCCAACCCGGCGCCGCGCCCAACGTGTCGACCACCGCCATCATCGCCCAAATCTACACCGCTCACCCGCCGCCAGAACCACACGCCCTTCCTCCTCCCTCTCTCCCCCTGGGAGAGGGCCGGGGTGCGGGTTTGGGCGAGGAGCAGCGCGAAACCCACGAGTCCGAAAACCCGGCGCCAACGGCCCGAGCTGGACCGACACCATAAAACCCATTTGTTCCTCACCCTATCCGAAACCGAAACACCCGAATTGCGCTTGATCCTATGTGGCCCCAACCTGTCACTCCCTGCACGTGCGAAGCCGCCGGCTTCTGCGCGCGGCACAAGTGCGAGAAGACCTATGAGCTGGTCATTGCCTGTCGCCTCAACTGGTTCGCGTTCGAGCAATGGGAAAACGGCGAAGGCCCGTGCATCGATCGAATGCGCGATGAAATCGACCGAATTGTCACGGAAGCACAACGTTACGCAGAGTTGCCCGCCTGCCGTCACCGGGGAGCCGAACCGATCGAGCACGTCGAGTGCGAGCTCTGTGGCAGTCGGCTCCAACAAGTTCCCGTATACGCCTGCACCATCTTCGGCAAATGCACGTCGCGCCGTTATGGATCGAGAACCGAAACCATGCGAACGATGCCCGCGTGCATCCGTTGCGAAAAGTACGAGCCGCCCGACGCAGGACAACCGCCGCCGGCATCGCAAACCGCCGTCCATTTAACCTGAAGCCCTCACTGAAAGCCGCAATCTCGAGCGTTAAATTCCGAACGAAGAACTCCCTTTAGGAACAAAATCATGACCGCCTGCTGTCAATTCGATTCGCCCGATAAGCCACTTCCGTTGACTCAAAAGTCAGGACTCCTCATGGGGCAAACAAGCCCCGCGCGCATGGGTTGCTGTTCGGATAGTGTCTGTACGTTTGACGTGCCTGTAAACTCAAAAAATGGAGGCTGGGAACTCGGCGGCGGGCAACTGGGGTTGCAATTTACGATCAAATGCGGCACCAACGGCTATGAGTTTGACGGCAGTTCTTCGCAGCAGCACTGCAATCCGGTTCACGGGTCGGTCGGAGGCACGTGCGACAACGTCGGCGTCACCGGCACGCTAAATGGCGCCGACCTGGAGTGCTGCGGAGTCGGGGCGACTCTCAATTTCTTTGTGGTCAACAAGGGCCAACTGATTAATGAGCCGTGCGATCCAGACTGCCCAAATCCGCCGTTTCGCCCGCCGCTACTGAATACTCAAATGCCCGACGCCGGAGCGATGGCCCCCGTCCCGGTGACGAGCAGCCGCCCAGTCCGCTACGCGACAGGAGAACTGCGCCTGGACGCTGACGACGTGGTGATCCGTGGCTATGGAACCACATGGGGCCACCACCGCAGCTTCAGCAGCAAATTCGCCGGGGGCGAAGACATGGGGAACGGCTGGAACTGGCAGGTCGAGGCCTGGCCCAATTTGCAGCGCAGCACGCTCAGCGGCACGTACGACCCGAACGGTTCAGGCGTCACGTACATCGTCATCAAGGGCCAGGCCGGCAAGCAACTCTGGTTCCAGGAATCTTCGAATTTCACGTACACTCCCGCGTTCAACACGAAAGAAACGCTGGTCTACGACGTGGCGCACGGCCTGTTTCGGCTCTACTATCTGGACGGCTCGATCGCCGTGTTCGATTCGTTCGCCGGTCGGCTGCAAACAATGACCGATCCCGCTGGGCAGGTCACCACGCTCTCCTGGACGGGCGACACCACGCGCGTCGTGAGCATCACGAAGTCTTACACTTCGGGGGGCAGCACGACCGACAACCAGCTCTTCTACGAATATCTCGACACGAACAGCATCCACACGTCGCAGGTCACGTACCAGCAGCGGGTCAACGGCGGATCGTGGAACTTCGTCTCCCGCGCTATCTTCAACTATTACGGCCACGGAGACGCCAACGGCAGCCTGGGCGACCTCGAGACCGTCACCACACAGAGCTGGCAGAACGGGGGTTGGGTCAACACGGGCACGACGTATTACAGGTACTATCAGTCGGCCATCACGCCCAGCAGTTCCTCGAGCAGCAGCTCCGCGAGCAGCCGCTCGTCAAGCAGTGCCAGCTCGTCATCGGGCGGGGCGGGCACACCCTTGTTCAATCATCTCCCGAAATACGTCCTGCTCCCGGTCTCGTACGACAAGATGGTCGCCGACGGCTTCAATCCAATTAGCTCCAGCGACGCGCAGCTTTCCCTCTACGCCGATTTCTACTACGAGTTCAACGTCAACCAGCAGGTCTCGAAAGAAAGCGTGCAGGGAGGCTCGCAGAATTTCGCGTTCGCCTACACGCAGAGCAAGAACGCGGCCGGCTATAATAGTTGGCTCAACAAGACGGTCGAAACGCTTCCGGACGGCAATCAGAACATCGTCTATGCCAATTATGCCGGGCAGACGATGCTCAGCGTCTTCCAGTCTGGAAACAGCCAGTGGTGCACGTATTCACAATATGATTCCACCGGCCGGATGATCTTCCAGGCCAATCCATCGGCGGTCAACGGCTTTGACGAAACCAAGGCCGATCTGGTCAACTGGCAGGCAGGGACAGCTCAGTACCTCAACAAGAACTCGGGGCTCATCAAAACCTTCACCTACGACCCGGTGAGCGCGTTCGTCTCGGGCGAATTGATCCAGCAGGGGCAGTGGGGCCTGCCGATCATCATTCGCCAGTACAAGTACACCGGATTCACTGCGGCTACGTCGTCGAGCTCTTCGTCCTCGAGTTCGTCGAGCTCGTCGAGCTCGGGCGCCGGAGGCGGGACGGCTCCGCCCCTATATTTGATGACAAAGTTCATCGAATATCCTGATGACGGTTCCTCCGGTTCGTCGAGCTCGTCGTCGCGCTCGTCGAGCTCTTCCAAATCCTCCAGCGGCGCTGGCGGCGGCCCCGCAACCGGCACGGCCAACGGCAATACGCGGCAGATCATCACCGGTTTTTCGTACACGTTCTATCCCGGCACAGTCGCCATTCAGCAGAAGACGACGACCTGGCCGGTGATTCCGACCAGCCAGAACGGCTCCGGCGTTGCCGCCCAGAAATTGGAATTCTTTGACACGTACGGCAATTTGACATGGGCAATGGATGAGCGCGGCTTCATCACGGGGTTTACATTTGACATTCCGACTGGCGCGCTCAAGCAGCGGATCGACGACGTCGACACGACGCAGGTCACGGCGCCTCCAGGCTGGACGACTCCCGCCGGCGGCGGATTGCATCTCATTACTGATTTTCTGTTTGACGGCCAGGGCCGCGAGACGCAATCGCTCGGCCCGGTGCACA
>Ga0070735_10005301_pt1 | contig 10726 bp, 10 predicted proteins | sample Coa_R1_FD_66443 | JGI IMG/M metagenome (GOLD analysis project Ga0070735, IMG submission 66443) | Surface soil microbial communities from Centralia Pennsylvania, which are recovering from an underground coalmine fire - Coalmine... | ecosystem: Environmental > Terrestrial > Soil > Unclassified ... | reverse complement strand
CTGAGCGACCTTGTTCTAGGTGTCCGGACCGGTCAACCCGGGCGAAAACTGCGCTTAGAATGAAGGCAATGGAAACTGCCGTGCCCATTCGAGGATGCGGCCGGCGCGGCGCGGGTCCTTTTCTCCGGCGAGGAGGCGGCCGAGTTCGTTGCCGAGCCGCTGGAATGAGGCGGCATCCATGCCGCGGATCGTCATCGCCGTCGATCCGAAGCGCAATCCCAAGTGGCCGCCGTGCCGAGCCGGCAGGCCGGTTGTGTTCGCCGTCACGCCCTGGTCGAGGAGGACATTGTTGAGATCCCCTTCGGTCCAGACACTGTCGCGCAGGTCGACGACAACCATGTGTGTATCCGTGCCTCCGGCATAGAGGGTGGCGCCAGCCTCGCGCAGCCCTTCGGCAAGCGCCCGGGCATTCGCCACGACCTGCCGCATCAAGGCCGCGAAGGCCGGCTTGCGGACGATCTCGAACAGGACCGCGCGGGCGGCGATGATGTGTCCGCCAGGTGCTGCCTGCAGACCCGGAGCGATCGCCGCGTCGATCGCGGCCGCGTGCTCCGCCTTGCACAGGACCAGACCGCCAGTTCGCGGTCCGCAGAACGTCTTGTGGGTCGAGGTGGTGACGACAGCGCTGTAGCGCGTCGGGTTGTCGTGCAATCCGGCGATCACCAGCCCGGAGACATGCGCGATGTCGCAAAACAACAGGGCATCGGTCTCGGCGGCGATCTCCGCGAGCACGCGGAAATCGATCGCCAGCGGATAGCTGCTTGAACCGGCGACGATCATGTGCGGGCGAAACGCGTGCGCCAAGCGCCGCGCGCCCTCGTAATCTACCGCACCGGTCGTCTCGTCGACGCCGAAGCTGCGGACGGCGTAGTCGGCACCGGACAGGTGCTTTGCGTCGCCGTGGCTGTTGTGGCCGCCGGCCGCCATGTCGAAACCCATCAGCCGGTCGCCCGGGCGCAACAATGCCCGCAACACAGCGATATTGGCGATCGTCGCCGACAGCGATTGGATGTTGGCGTGCTCGGCCCCGAAGATCGCCTTGGCGCGCTCCACGGCAAGCCGCTCGATCGCGTCCATAGTCGCGCCGCCGTTGAACGAGACTCGCGGCGGGTAGCCGCCGGCATTCTTGTTGACGAGTTCGGACGCTTCGGCCGCGAGCGTCGCGGCCGGGCAGTAGGTTTCCGAGGCGACCAGGTTGACCGTGGCCCGGTTCTGTCGTTCCTGGGCCGCGATCAGCCGCGCGATTTCGGGATCGGCGACCGCCAGATCGGCCGTGAAGAGGTCGCTCCACTCACGCTTTTCCATGCTCGATCCTCATGCCTTGGTCCGAAGCCGCGCCGGTGCCGCAGCCACGGTATGCGAAAAGGAAAATGGCGGCTTGTGTCAAATGCACAACGGAGCGGCCCGATTCCTGCGTGGCGTCCGGCGTTGTGTTTGGTCCGACGGCGGGCCATCATGCCTGTCACCGGCAGGGTGCTTTACGAGGAGGTAGAATGGACGTCGATCGTTTTGGCAATCGGTTCGCGCCGAACCTGTCCTACGCCCGCGGCGACATCCTGCCGACCACCGCGGACGATTTCAAAAAGCTGCAGCACGCCTGGGCTTTTATCCGCGAGCGCGGTCCCGAAAAGATCTTCATTTTGACCGGCCTCGAACATGCGATGCCGATGCAGCCCGAGGATTTGCGCTTCGCCGATGACGAGATCGGCCCCGCGTTGCATTTCGACCGCCTGAAGGAGCTGGCGCTCGACCATCTCGGCGGCACGCCCGACAAGCACGACGTCGCCGTGTTCAACCGGCTGACCGGTGCGACGATGGCGACGCATCTGACGCTGGTGAAGCCCGGCGATGTGGTGATCGGCGTGTCGGCGAGCCACAGCCACCCGTCGGTTCTGCGGGCCGCCGATCATACCGGCGCGCGGTTTACCGATACGACCGGCCTGGCGGCGTTCAAGGATGCGATCGCCGGCGAGTCGAAGGTTACGCTCGTCGTCCTGACGCGCCTCGCCGTCACCTACGAGTTGCTGCCGCTCGACGCGATCCGCCAAATCGTGCGCATTGCGCACGACAAAGGCGCGCTCGTCTATGTCGACGATGCCGGCGGTGCACGCGTTGGACCGGCGGCGTTCGATCAGCCGCGCATGCTCGAACTCGGCGTCGATGTCGGCGCCACCGGTCTCGACAAATACGGCACGATCGGCCCCCGCTTCGGATTGCTGGCGGGCCGCCAGGATCTTGTCGATCGCATCCGGGCTAAAGGGTTCGAGTTCGGCATGGAAGCGCGCCAGGCGCTCTATCCGGCCGTTATCCGCACGCTCGAACAATACGATCCCACGCGCATCGGAGCGCTGATCGACAGCACCAAGTCGATCGCCGAAGAAATGCGGCCCTTGTTCGGCAACCGGCTTCGCGAGACGCCGACAACGGTGCAGCTCGCGGCCGACGACATCCTCGAAATCGCGATGGAGCGCGGCAATGTCGAGCGTCCGACGATCGTGCCCTACGAGGCGACGGCGGCGCTGTCGATGCTGATGCTCAAGGACTATGACATGCTGATGGTGCATTTCGTCGGCGTGCCGCCGGGGGGCGCCGATCTGCTGATCAAGTTCGTGCCGCCCGAGACGCTCAGCCGGTTCGGCGGTCCCAAGAAGTACGCCGATGCCGTCAATCGCTGCGTCACCAAGCTCGGGACCATGCTGCACAAGCCGGAATCCATTCGCGAGCTCTTGCTCGGCAACGGCGCGGCGCACTGATTGCGCCGGCGGTAACATGCACAGGGGGTGATTTTGAGACCGACATTTTTGCGGAGCGCGATGCTTATCGCCGCGCTTCTTCTCGCAGTTGCGCCGGCGCGGGCCGAGGACTCCCGGCTCGACACGGTGATCAAGCGCGACAAGCTGATTGTCGGCACGTACAGCACGGCGCCACCCTTGTCGTACAAGGACGACAATGGCGAGTTTGTCGGCTTCGAAATCGACTTGGCGCATCTGTTGGCCAAATATCTGCTCGGCGATCCCAACAAGGTGGAGTTTGTCGCCTTCACCTCGGACGGGCGCTGGCCGGCGGTCTTGTCAGGCAAGATCGATCTCGGCATTGCAAGTACGACGATCTACCCCGACCGTGCCGCTCGCGTCGCGTTCACTTCGCCTTACATGGATTCCGGCATCAGCGTGCTGGTGCGCGACGACGTGCCGGCCAAAACCCTGGCTGAGCTCAACGACGAGAAATACACCCTCGCCGAACTCAACAACCCGCAAATGGCGGATCGCGCCAAGCGCTTCCTACCCAAAGTGAAGACGCTGGATTTCGACCAGCCGAGCTCGTTGTTTGTGGCGCTGAAGAGCGGCCAGGCGCAAGCGATGCAGATCGATACCCCGATCATCGACTGGTACGCCGCCAACAACCCAGGCTTTCACGAATTGCCGGAATTGCTCAGCAGCGTGCAGAACAACGCAATCTTCATAAAGCCCGGCGATTTCATCTGGTGGCGTTATCTCGACACCGTTGTCCAGGAGTGGCGCTGGGGCTCGCGCTATGACGATTACACCGCCCTGTATCAGAAATGGTTCAAGAAAAACCCGCCACCGCAGCGCTTCTATATGAAGTCGGGTTGATACCGGCGGTGCGCTGAACCTCGCACGACTATAGCGTGTCCGGCTGACCACGGTATATGCCGCTCGACCTGAACTTCATCCTCCGCAACCTGCCGCTGTTCGGCAAGGGGCTGGTCGTTACGGTCGAGTTGTCGCTGTTGGCGATCCTCTTTGCGATGGTGTGGGGGCTCGTCGTGGCGTTCGGGCGGATGGCGCGTGCCCGCTGGTTGCGAACCTTGGCGGGCGCCTACATCGAACTGGTGCGCGATACGCCGGTCCTCGTCCAGATGTATTTCATCTATTTCGGTTTCTCGATGGCCGGGTTCGGAATGTCGGGCTTCGTGTCCGGCCTGTTGGCACTGTCGTTGCAGAATGGCGGCTATATCGCCGAAATCTACCGCGCCGGCATCGAGTCGATCAGCGTCAAGCAGGTCGAAGGCGGCAAGGCGCTCGGGATGTCGCGTTGGGACGTGCTGTCGATCGTCGTTCTGCCGCAGGCGCTGGTGCGGGTGATCCCGCCCTTGGCCAACCAGTTCATCGTCATCATCAAGGACACCTCGCTCGCTTCGGCGATCGCGGTGGCGGACCTGACCCAAATCGGCAAATTGCTCACCGAGCGCACCGCCGCTGCCTACGAGGTGTTTCTGACGATCGCCGTCTTGTACTTGATGATGACCGGCATCGTATCGGGCCTCTCACGCCTCGCCGAACGTCAATTCGCGATCTATCATTGATTGATCCGGCATTGATGATCCCGCAGGCGCTGCTCCGAAACTTCCTTTATCTGTTGCGCGGTGCCGAGTACACCCTGCTGCTCTCCAGTGGCAGCATTGTCCTCAGCACGGCCATTGGCGCGGCCGTGGGGCTGTTGCATGCGTTCGGCCCGGCGCCGCTGCGCATTCTCGTCGAACTGTACGTGTTCCTGGTGCGCGGCATCCCGCTGCTGATCCTGCTGTTCGCGATGTACTACATGCTTCCCTATGTCGGCATCGACCTCAACCCGACTGCGGGCGGCATCGTGGTGATCGGCCTCTATTACGGCGCGTTCATGAGCCAGGTGTTCCGCGCCGCGATCCTGTCATTGCCGAAGAGCCAGTGGGATGCCGCGCGCGGGCTCGGGATGCGTCTTCCGCTGGCATTGCAGATCGTGATCTTCCCGCAGGCGTTCCGCGTCGCGGCGCCGCCTTTCGTCAATACCTGCATGCAATTGGTCAAAAGCACGTCGCTGGTCTCGATCGTCGGGCTGTGGGAGTTGACGATGGCGGGTCGCGAAGCCGTCGAGCGTACCCTCGCGCCGTTCCAGATCTTTGCCGGTGTGGCGCTGATCTATTTCTGCATCTGTTTCAGCCTCGCCTCGTACGGCCGCCATCTCGAGAAACGGATGCAGTATGTCCATTGAAGCGCTGCGGGAAGCCGCGGCGCCGCTGATCGAGATCCGCGGACTGACAAAACGGTTCGGCACGAACGAAGTGCTGCGCCGGGTGTCGCTGACCGTTCCCAAGGGACAGACCGTTGCCGTGATCGGCCCATCCGGCTCCGGCAAAACGACGATGCTTCGCTGCATCAACCTGCTCGAGGAATTCGAGGACGGCGAAATTATCTTCGACGGCCAGCCGATCGGCTACCGGCTCGCCTCCGACGGGCGTCGCCGGCGGCTGCCGGAGCGCGACATCGCCGCTTCGCGCTCGAACATCGGCATCGTGTTCCAGAGCTTCAACTTGTTCCCCCATATGACCGTGTTGCGCAACATCACCGCCGCTCCGGTGCGGGTAAAGGGGATCGACCGCGCCACCGCCGAGCGGACCGCGCGCGATCTGCTCGCCCGCATTGGCCTTGCCGACAAGGCGGATGAATACCCGATCCGGCTTTCGGGCGGACAGCAGCAACGCGTCGCGATCGCCCGGGCGCTGGCGATGCAGCCGAAATTGATGCTGTTCGACGAGGTGACCTCGGCCCTCGATCCCGAACTCGTCGGCGAGGTTCTCGCCGTCATCAAACAGCTCGCCGAAGACGGCATGACGATGGTGCTGGTGACCCACGAGATGCAATTCGCGCGCGACGTCGCCGATACCATCGTCTTCATGGCGGAGGGCCAGATCGTCGAGCAGGGACCCCCGAAAACCGTCTTCGCCAATCCGCAATCCGAACGCCTACGCCTCTTCTTGAGACGCTATCACGAGGCCTATTTGCTGTGAGCGGCGCGGCTTATTCGGCAGCGATATCCCGAGTTCCGGTGCGGCTGCGCGCGATACCGGCGAATACGCCGTCGAGGATCGCAAGCCCCTGGTCGATCTCGTTGTCGGTGCAGACCATTGGCGGGACCAGCCGGATCACGTTTGTCCGGGCGTGGCTGCCGCGAGCCTGCACCAGCAAGCCCTTGGCCTCGCATTGCCGCACCGCCTCGCGACACATTTCGTTGGCCGGTTTGCGCGTCTCGCGATCTTCGACCAATTCGATGCCGAGCAGCACGCCGCGACCGCGCACGTCGCCGATAAAATCGTAGCGGCGGGCCATCGCGGTCACCGCCGCCTTGACCCGCGCTTCGATCTCAGCGGCGCGCTCGGGCAGCTTCTCCTCCAATACGATATCGATGCTGGCAACCCCGGCGGCGCAGGTGATCGGGTCGCAGGCATGCGAGCGAGTGGCGAAATAGCCGTTCTCGACAGCGCGCTCGGCGATCTCTGCGGTCGTGCATACGGCGCTGACCGGCAGGCCGGCGCCGAAATGCTTCGACACCGTCATGATGTCGGGCACAACATCTTCGTGCAGGTGCCCCCACATCTTGCCGGTCTTGCCGAGCCCGGTTTGCGACTCGTCCATGATCAGCAGCATGCCGCGCTCGCGGCAGTATTGTTGCAGCAGCTTCACATAACCAGGCGGCGGCACGACGATGCCGCCCGCGCTCATCACCGGCTCGATGATCATTGCCGCCGGTTTGCCGGTCAGATTTGCGTCGGCCAGCTCCATGCTCGACGCCAGGCACTGCACGTCGCAGGACGGAAACGACTTGCCGACCGGACAGCGGTAGCAGAAAGGCGACAGGATCGCGGCCGTCGACGGCGCCGCAAGCCCGTGCCGCCCGCGGTTCCAGCCGAAGGTCAGCGAGCGGGTAATGAACGAAGTCGAGCCGTGCAGCGCCATATGCAGACCCAGCACATCGACCCCGCCGGTCGCCTTGCGCGCGAGATCGATCGCGGCCTCGATCGCGTCGCTGCCGCTGACCAGGAAGAGCGACTTCTGCAACGGCGGCGTCAGTATTTGCCCGAGGCGCTCATGCAGCTCGAGCCGGTCGACATTGAGGAAGGTCTTGGTCGAGTGGCTGATCGTCTGAAGATTGCGCTGCACCGCCGCGACATAACGCGGGTGATTGTGACCAAGGGCGGCCGCCATTTGGCCGGACCCAAAATCGAGATATTCCCGGCCCTCGGTATCAATCACCCAAACACCGCGGGCGGCGGCAATGACCGGCTTCGCCTCGAGCCCAGCCATGTATGCCGTCTTCGACGTCGGGATCATCCACTGATCCGCAATACGGCTGATCCGCTCGCGATCCATCCAATTATCCTTCCGGTACACGGGCCTTGCAGCCGGCATCATCTAACGCAGTCGACAGACTCACAATCGCAAATGCCGAAGAATTTTAGGATTGTGAACCCGCGCGCAGACCGCCGAAGGTCGATGTATCGCAGACAGATGTTACGGCCAGCGCCCATCGCATCTTCTGCCTGCCCGTCGCTTAACAACGGCGACGTTCGGCGCCGAGCCGGCGATTGGTGTTCGTCCCGAACGATCTAGCTGCTTGCCTCGGTCCAGCGGGCGTAGACCTTCATGCCCGTTTCGACTGGTCGCCGATCGGTCCTGCCCGGTTCTGCTCGAAGGCGATCAGCGGGCTGCCAATCGGCAGCCCGATGTGGCCGCGAAGCCGTGATAGATCATCTCTGTTGCGGCGCCTTTCCCCCCGGATCAGTCAAATTTCCGTGCCAAAACGCCTTGGCATCCACGGCGGTGCCACACGGCATTAGCGGCCGGTACGTCGGCGAGAAAATTCGACGAGGATCCGACGCCTATGCGAACCCGCCGCCGATAAGGCTAAACGGGCCGGGAGCAAGTTGCGCTGCTTCATGGACGGCGGGCGATGAGGTCAGCCGGCCGACCGCTCCCGAATCTGTGACGTGAAATCCGCGGCGTGGCGCTTAATCTATTATACGCTGCCACGGGAGGACTTCGCGATGTCCATCGGCCGATCGACTTCGATTATGGTGATTGCCGCCACGGTAGGCGCGGCGTTCTGGGCCTCTTCCTCCGTCGCTGAGGAGAGACGCGCGATCCCGAGCCCGGTGGTCGACGAGCCGGCCGCCGCGGCGGCGGCCGCGGAGGTAGCCGTCCTTGCCGGCGGCTGCTTCTGGGGCGTTCAGGGCGTCTTCCAGCATGTCGATGGTGTCACCAGCGCCGTATCGGGCTATGCGGGCGGCGCGAAGGACACCGCCGACTACGAAAAGGTCAGCACCGGCACGACGGGCCATGCGGAGTCGGTCCGGATCACCTTCGACCCGCGACGGATCAGCTATGGCCGACTGCTCCAGATCTACTTCGCGGTAGCACACGACCCGACCGAGCTGAACCGCCAGGGTCCCGATCGCGGAACCCAGTACCGGTCGGCGATCTTCCCGACAAATTCCGAGCAGGCGCGGATTGCCGAAGCCTACATCACCCAACTGAACCGGGCCCACTCGTTTCCCGCGACAATTGCGACGAAGATCGAGCCGAACCGGCAATTCGTCGCTGCCGAGGACTACCATCAGGACTACCTGACCCAGCACCCGTCGCAGCCTTATATCGCGATCAATGACCTGCCGAAGATCGACGAACTGAAACGTCTGTTCCCCGATCTCTATCGGGAGGCGCCCGTACTGGTGGCAGCCGCGCGGTCGGGCCGCTGAACGACCGGAATACAAAGCCGCCATAGCGCGCGGCATCGATGCCGCCGTCTTCGTTCGGCCGCAGCTCGATGCAGTCGACGCCCGGGGCCAACAACGTTTCGCTAGCCGCGTATCGAAAGCGGTCAAGAATACCGGCCAGGGCCGCGTAGAGTCGTCCGATCGAACCTGTCTGCCGCGCCTGGGTGGGGCAGTCTTGTCATATCGCTGTGGGAATGGACGTGATCGCAATAAGATGGTCGCGGACCTCTCGTGCACGGCGGTTCGGGGAGATGCGGGAGAAAGCGATATGGCAGAAGAAATTCGATTGGGCCTGATCGGGGCCAGCGTCAGGGGCACCTGGTCATCCCGCTCCCACCTTCCGGCGGTGCAGGCCAGCTCGGATGTGGAGTTGACGGCAGTCTGCACCACCAAGGCAGACAGCGCCGAGGCAGCTCGACAGGCCTATGGCGCGCGGCTGGCATTTGACGATTATCGCCGAATGATTGCCTCCCCGGAGATCGACGCGGTCGCGGTCGTGGTGCGCGTCCCGTCTCATTATGCACCGGTCAAGGCGGCACTGGAGGCGGGCAAGCACGTCTATTGCGAATGGCCGCTCGGACGGACGACGATCGAAGCCGAGGAGCTGGCGGCCTTGGCCAAGGCCAAGGGCGTGGTCACGGCAATAGGCCTGCAGGCGCGGGTCAATCCCGCCCTGATGCACATGAAGGAACTGGTCGAGGCCGGCTATGTCGGTGAGATGATGGCGGTCCATGTCAGCATGATCCGCGACGGCGTGCTCACGCGACCGTCGCACCGCACATGGCAACGCGACGCCGAGCTCGGCGCCAATACGCTGACCATTGCCAATGGCCACACGATCGACGCGATGCGTTTCGTCACCGGTGATTTTGCCCAACTCTCGGCGGTCGTCACAACCCAGGCGAAGCAGTGGCTCGACACTGGCACCAACACGCTGCTCGATGTCACCGCGCCCGACAACGTCGCGATCAGCGGCAAGTTGGCGAACGGCGCCATTGTGTCAAGCCATGTTGGTCACATCCCGTTCGCCGGCAGCGGTTATCGCATGGAAATCTATGGCCGAGAGGGGACGCTGGTTGCATCGGGTGAAGATTCACCGCAGCTCGGCGAAGTTTTCCTCCATGGCGCGAAGGGCGCGGCGGCTCTCGCACCGATCCTGGTGCCGGAGCGTTTCAGCTTTGCCACCCCTGACACGCCGTCGGGCGAGGCAGCCAATGTCGGACAAATGTACGCTCTATTTGCCGCCGCAATTCGGGGCCGTGAAAACGGCCTGCCAAGCTTTGCGACCGCGGTTGAGCTGCACCGCCTCGTCGATGCGATCAACCGAGCGTCCAGCGATGGCCGCGGAGTGAAGTTTGGCTAGCGTCAGGATCGACCACCACGCCAGAAAGCGCTTGGCGCTCGTCGCCGACACCTCGATCTTCGGCCTCGCGCGCGGCGCGAGAACTCGACGATATCGTTCGCCGAGGAGGACGACGCACGGACACCGTGTCAGCGACAACGGGCCACCAAGGCAATCTCAAACGTAATCTTAACGTAATCTTAAGGATGAGACCGGCATCGGCTGCGCGACGAGGTGTCGACGAAACGCTGTTCCGGTCGCTGTCGGCACGTACGCGCCGTGCTTGAGGCATGGAGCGCCGTTACAACGAAGATTCGAGGCGAAATGCGCTAACCTAACGGCGGGAGCGGCTCCGATGAAAATTTATGTTCTGTCTTATCTTGCGACGGCAGTTGTGTTGCTCGTTTGCGATATCGTGTGGCTGTCCACGACCGCCAACACGCTTTACCGGCCGCTGCTCGGCGATTTGCTGCTGGAAAAATTCAGCGTGGTGCCGGCGGTCGTGTTCTACGTGGTTTATGTTGCCGGCGTGGTCTTCTTTGCGATTTCGCCGGCGATTGCGTCAGGCCGCTGGACGACCGGGTTGGTGTATGGCGCGCTGTTCGGTTTCGTCGCTTACGCGACCTACGATCTGACCAACCAAACGACGCTGAAATCCTGGCCGGCGACGATCACTGTCGTCGATCTATGCTGGGGAACGGTGCTCACCTCAGTCTCGGCGACGCTCGGCTACGTCATCGCTACCGCGCTTGCGAAGGCAACCAGCGCTTAGTCTAACGAACACCTCGCCGCCACGGGAGGAAACTGGGCGCTCACGGCCAGTGCCATTACGA
>Ga0070735_10005300_pt1 | contig 10730 bp, 12 predicted proteins | sample Coa_R1_FD_66443 | JGI IMG/M metagenome (GOLD analysis project Ga0070735, IMG submission 66443) | Surface soil microbial communities from Centralia Pennsylvania, which are recovering from an underground coalmine fire - Coalmine... | ecosystem: Environmental > Terrestrial > Soil > Unclassified ... | reverse complement strand
CTCTCCTGCCATCGCCGTGCGCGCCTCCCGCGACACCGTACAGCTGCCCGACGGCTGGCTCGCGGGCATGCCGGTCCGGCGCGCCGTTAGCCGCCGCAGCTGGGAGCGATTTGTCGCCGTTCGCATTCATGCCGCCCAGGCGCTCGCCATGGATCCGCTCCTGCGCCTCGGCGCCATCGTCATCATTGACCGCCATTACAACTCGCTCGCCGTCTGCCGCCCTCCCCATCCCAACATCTACGGCATCCGCCTCGGCGCCCAGCTCGTCTTTCGGCATGTCTCATTCGAGTCGAGTCGCCTTGTCCTTCGCCCCCGCGCTTTCGATTACCCCGTCGAACTCATCGAGCTGCCGCAGCACGCCTCTCCCTCAGACCTCATCGTCGGGCGCGTCTGCCTGTGCGTCACCGAGGTCTGATCACGCTTCATCGCGGGAGCGGCTGTCCGCAGCTTTCCATGCAGACACCTGGCAGCCCACTTCCCTCACAGCGGTCGCCGCGACGCGAGCATCCTCTCCGCCCGGGTTACAATTTGCCTTCGGGCGCGCACTCTTATGGATCTCGGACTCAAAGACACTGTCATCGTCGTCACCGGCGGAGGCGCCGGCATCGGCCAGGCGATCTCCCGCGCGTGCCTTGATGAAGGCGCCACCGTCGTCGTCCTCAGCCGCGCCTCCGACAACGTCAAACACTTCCTCGCGGAAATGCGCGACGCCCGCCGCAACTGCGATTTCTTCGAAGCCCAGCTCGCCGACCCGGAGCAGTGCCGCCGCGCCATCGACTACGTCCGTTCGAAGTACGGCGCCCTCCTCGGTCTTGTCAACAACGCCGGTGCCAACGATGGAGTCGGCCTTGAATCCGGTTCACCCGAGCGCTTCCTTGAGAGCCTGCGCCACAACCTTCTGCACTATTACGCTCTCGCCCATTACGCCCTCCCCATGCTCAAGGCCTCGCGCGGCTCCATCGTCAACATCAGCTCCAAGGTCGCGCTCACCGGCCAGGGAGGAACCTCCGCCTACGCCGCCGCCAAGGGCGCGCAGCTCGCCCTCACCCGCGAGTGGGCCGCCGAGCTCGCTCCCTTCGGTGTGCGCGCCAATTCCGTGCTCCCGGCTGAGGTCATGACGCCTCTCTACGAGCGCTGGATCTCCACGCGCCCCGATCCGCAGCAGGCCCTCGACGAGATTCGCCGTCGCATCCCCCTCGGCCATCGCATGACCGAAGCCTCGGAGATTGCCGCCATGACCGTCTTCCTCCTCTCCCCCACGCAAAGCGGCCACACCACCGGCCAGAACATCGTCGTCGACGGCGGCTATACCCACCTCGATCGCGCTCTGACGTAATCCCGCTTAGGCCACGCCTTCACAGCCTGCCGAACACTCGCTTGTTTGAAAGTTGCGGCTTGACAGCCTGGAAGATGCATTGCTTCTTTGAAAGGGCACGGCTTCAGCGGTCACACTGGGGGCGTGAGAACAGCACATGATCAGACGAATGGTTATCGCGGTGTTGTGCTGCGCGTTCGCGGCGGTGGCCCAGAGCGCGCCGGCGCCTTCCATTGACGGCGATTGGACCGTCACCTTCACCGTCCAGGGCCAGACCGTTCCCGGCCACATGACGTTCCATGCCGACGGCGATAGGCTCACCGGCACGGCGGAAACAGAACATACCGGCCGCGGCACGCTGCAGGGCGGCGCCTGGACGCACGACAAGCTGACCGGCATCTGCGTCTTTGAGCGTCACGAAGCCATCGCGCTGGCCGACGAGCTTCGCGACGGAAAGCTCACGGGAGCCTTCCAAACCGAAGGCATGAATGGGAAGTGGGAGGCGCAGCGAGCGACCACGCCGCACTAAGAGGTTTCAGAGGGTGAGCGTTGAGCAGGGTAGAGGGGCACAAATGACTTTGCATTGCAAAGTCATTTGTGCTATAAAGCTTCCATGAAAATGCTGCGCCGTGCTCTCGCCACGCTGGAATTGCTATTGATCTCCCCCGCCATGCTTTTCATGACCGCTCTTTTCGTGCGCAATCTGCAGCCGCAGCAGTTCGAGCCGGCGCACACCGCCGAACGCATTGTGGCGTGGTACGCCGCCCGAACCCAGCTGGGGCTCTGGCTGTTCCTGATTGCATGTCCGCTGACGGTGTTGGTGATCGGCTGCGTCAGTCTGGTGCGGAGCTGGCGTGCCGATCCCGCGCTGCAGACCTCAGCCGTCGCGTGTGCCGGAGCCATCCGCCGTCATTGCACCGTTCTTGCTGTAGCGCTCGCCACCGCGGCCTCGGTTGCGATCCTGAGCATTGTTGCCCTGCATCTGATCACCGATTGAAATCGCGGAATGCCGGTTCTCCCCCTCCCTGCGAGTGAGCACGGCTGGGGCCTTTTCCTCACTGGAGCCCTTGATCCTCAATCAAAAGCAAAAGCTGGCAAGTGGCAGCTGAGCGCCGCATCAACCGCTCCGCTCTCTTTGATAGCATCGCCTTGAACACCGTTTTTGTGAGGTTCTTTTTATGGATCAGGTCCCAGGCACCGGCTATGGCGCTCGCCGCAATGAGGACATCGCGCTCGACCTGCTGAAGTTTGTCGCCGCCACTGCCGGCGTGGGCCGCACCGGCGCGGCCTCCACCGGTTTTGTCGCAGCCAGCGCTTCGAAACCGGAAGATCAGGTCACTCACCTTCTCGAGCTCTACGGACGCTGTCTGCGCGCCGTCGAAGGGAAGCCGGCCTGACGTTGTCCGGCACGTCGCCCATCGGCGTTCTGGTCTGCGGAGCAGGCGCTTTCGGCCGCAATCACCTCCGCGTTTACCGCGCGCTGGAGAGCGAAGCCCATTCCGTCCACCTCGCCGCCATCGTGGAGCCCGATCCGGTCCGCGCGGCGGCAGCCGCCGGCGACTGGGCTGTGCCCGTCTTCGCCTCGATCGCGGACTGCCTTGCCGCTCGGGACAGGCTGCAATTCCAAGCTGCCTCCGTCTGCACGCCAACCTCTACTCACTTCGAGGTCGCGCAGCAACTCCTGTCCGCAGGGCTGGACGTTCTCATCGAGAAGCCCATCGCCACCAGCGTCGATCAGGCTACCCGCCTCCTGGATCTCGCCGCCCACAGCGACCGAATTCTGCAAACCGGCCACCTCGAGCGCTTCAACCCTGCAGTCACCGCCACCGAGCCGCTCATCAACTCCCCGATGTTCTTCGAGGCGCATCGCCTCAGCGTCTTCAGCCCGCGCTCGCTCGACGTCGACGTTGTCCTCGACCTCATGGTTCACGATCTCGACATCGTCCTCTCGCTCGTCCGCTCGCCCGTGCGCTCGCTCCATGCCGTCGGCCTGCCCATCCTCTCCCGCAAAGTGGATATCGCCAACGTCCGCATCGAATTCGAATCCGGCTGCGTCGCCAATTTCACCGCCAGTCGCGTCAGCACCGAACGCGTCCGCAAGCTGCGCTTCTTCCAGCCGCATCAATATGTATCGATTGATTACGCCCGCCAGGATCTGCTGGTGATCGACGTCTCGGGTGCCCCATCCTTGTCCGCGACGCCGCTCGCGGACAGGGTGGGGGGCTCGTCGCCTCATCCGCTTGCCGGACTCTCCGGCCTCCACATCGAGAAGCCGCCCGTCCAGCCCGGCGAGCCGCTCCGTCTGGAGATCGAATCTTTCCTCGACTGCGTGCGTACCCGATCCGCGCCTCGTGTCTCAGGAGAAGACGGCCGCGCCGCCCTCGCCCTTGCCCTCGACATCAATCAGGCCATCGCCGAACACGCCCAGCGCGCCGGCCTGAACCGCTTCTTCCCCGCCTAACTTGCTAGCAACTGACAACCAGCAACTAACAACTCGCCCCTAACTCCTCCCGCACCTTCCGCATCGTCTCCAGATAGAACGCCAGGTTGTGCAGCGTGTTGAGCACCGCTGAAAGAGATTCCTGCGCCATCATCAGATGCCGCAGGTACGCCCGGCTGTACCGCAGGCACACCAGGCACCCGCAATTCGGATCCGGCGGCCCCTGATCCTCCGCATACTGACGGTTCTTGATGTTCAGCCGCCCCTCCGACGTGAACAGCAGCCCATGGCGCGCCGCCCGCGTCGGCAGCACGCAGTCCATCATGTCCACTCCCATGCGCGCGTACTCGGCAATCTCATCCGGATACCCCACGCCCATCACGTAGCGCGGCTTGTCCTGCGGCAGCAGCGGCAGCGTCGTCTCGATCATCTCCCGCGTCATCTCCCGCGGCTCGCCGACACTCAGCCCGCCGATGGCATATCCCGGGAAATCCATCTCCACCAGACGCTCCGCCGACTCCCGCCGCAGATCCGGAAACATCCCGCCCTGCACAATCCCAAACAGGCTCGGCGTTTTCCCCGCCAGCCCGTCGCCTCTCTTCGCCGAATTTCCTTTTGATCTCTGATCCCTGATCTCTGATTTCTGTTCCCACGGCCCCTCATGCTTGTGCCGCTCAAAGTGCTCCTGGCTCCGCTTCGCCCAGCGCAGCGTCCTGTCCAGCGACGTTCGCGCTCGAGCATGATCCGCTGGATACTCCGTGCACTCGTCAAACGCCATCGCGATGTCCGACCCCAGCGCAATCTGCACATCCATCGAGTGCTCCGGCGAGAAGAAATGCGACGACCCGTCGATGTGCGACCGGAACGCGACTCCCTCCTCCGTCACCTTGCGCAGCTCGCTCAGGCTGTAGACCTGGAACCCGCCGGAGTCGGTCAGGATCGCCCGCTCCCAGCTCATGAACCGGTGCAGGCCGCCCATGCGCCGGATCGCCTCAAAGCCGGGCCGGAGATAAAGGTGGTAGGTGTTCCCCAGCAGAATCCGCACATCCAGCTCTTCCAGCAGGTGCTGTGGGATGGCCTTGACCGTCGCCTGCGTCCCCACCGGCATGAACACCGGCGTCTCGACGGCTCCATGCGGCAGGGTCAGCGTCGCGCCCCGACCCGCGCTCCTGGTCTGATAGACTTGGAACCTGAGCGACACCCTCACGATTGTAGCGGGCCATCCGCATCCGGGTGACGCGGTCCTCTTTCATGGGCATCGCGAACCGCACGAGTCTGCTGACTGCTTACTTTTCCCCACAGCGTAATTTTCCCATCTCACTCACGGAAGTTATCCGGAACGGGCTTCTCCAAAAGACTGGCGCTCGGATCGGGCCCACGTATCTTTTATCGGTGGCGGACCGCGGCTCTCTTCAGGAGCTTAAGCTCCGTGGCATTCCCGACCCGCTCTTCTGGCCGAAGCAGCTTGACCGATGGGAATTGCTCAAATGCTGCACTGAGTGCCTCTATCCCCCTCACTGGCATCATTACGAAGAGCCGGAAACCACCGTCGAGCAAGGTGAAAACGTCGTGGACTGCGGCGCGGCAGAGGGGCTGTTTGCTCTTTCTGTAGCGCGTCGCGCAGGTAAGCTCGCACTCTTTGAACCGTGGAGCGGTTTCCGGGAATCGCTGCATGCGACTTTCGGGAGCCGCGCTGTTGTGCTTGAGCAGGCTGTGGGTAGCCGCTCCCATACAGCTCGGCTGAAAGGCGGAGTCCTGTATGGCGTCGTCAGCGAGACAGAGGGGGATCCCATCCAGGTGACCACGTTGGACGAGTTCCGCCCAGGCTTCGGCCCCATTAACTTCATCAAAGCTGACGTCGAGGGAGCCGAGCACGACCTGCTGTCCGGCGCGCGCGAAACTCTGCTGGCTGACAAGCCAAAAATCGCCATCACCTGCTATCACATCGGTAACGACTGGGAGCACATGGTCCGCCTGGTCCGCAGTGTCGTCCCCGCCTACCAATACCGCGTCAATGGCCTCTTCTGGAGTGGACGAAAACCGCGTCCGGTCATGCTCCACCTGTGGGTCTGACATCCAGCCTGCTTAGGGTTACATTAATACCCTCGCCACCCCTGTTTTTCCTGTTCCATCGCTCCCCGGCGGGCGTACAGTGTAGCCGGGATTTCCCCAACTGATATCGAAGGAGGCTATCCATGTTGAAGCCTTTCCTGATCGTTCCCGCCCTGTTCTTTCTCGGCGTCCCGGCCCTCTTGCAGCAGGACCAGGCCACCCCGGCCAGCACCACGCCGCAGGCAGCAACCGAGTTCAAAGTCCCCGCCGACCTCATCGGCAAAGTGAATCCCGTTAAGCCGACGCCCGAAATGCAGGCTAAAGCAAAACAGTTCTATAGCTGGGACTGTGCGATGTGCCATGGCGAGAATGGCGACGGCAAAGGCGATGTGGCCGCCGACCAGAAGTTGCCCATCCGCAATTTTCGCGACCCCGATTCGCTTGCCAAGCTGAGTGATGGCGAGATTTTCTACATCATCCAGCAGGGCAAAGGAAAAATGCCGCCCGACGGTGATCGCGAAAAGCCGGACATGATCTGGAACATGGTGATTCTGCTGCGCAAGATGTCGAATACGCAGGCCCCTGCCCAGGCTCCCGCTGCCACGCCGGCTCCAGCGACTGCACCCGGCGCGCAAGCCCCGGCGCAGTAAATATGCGGCGCGGCTCGTTGGTTTGAACCGCGAGCACGCTCAGCCTCTGCGGCCGACTGGCAGTTCCATCTGCTCGCTGGAGTGCTCATCCACCCACGGCTGGAAGCATGCCCGGCACCGGGCCTCGTAGACCCCGGCCGCTCCCACCACCACCAGCGCCTGATTGCTGCCCAGCCGCTGCGTGTGAACGGCAGGCGCCCCGCACTGCATGCATACCGCCGACAGCTTCGTCACCTCATCGGCAATCGCCAGCAGCTCCGGGATCGGCGCGAAGGGCTCGCCCGTAAAGGTCGTGTCCAGCCCAGCCAGAATCACGCGCTTCCCCAGATGCACCAGCTCATTGGCCAGCGCCACCAGCGAAGCGTCCAGGAACTGCGCCTCATCGATCCCCACCACTTCGATCTCATGGATCATCGGCATCAGCACCGACTTCAGCTCCTCCACATTCGCGACCGTGATCGCTTCCAGCGTCTGCGCGCTGTGCGACGCGATCGCGCTCCGGTGATAGCGCACGTCCAGATCCGGCTTGAAACAAGCGACGCGGCGCTTCGCGATCTGTGCCCGCTTCAGCCGCCGGATCAGCTCCTCCGATTTGCCCGAAAACATTGGGCCGGTGATGACTTCAATCCGCCCCGGCATGCGCACCGGATGCACTGAAACCGCCATCGGTTCTCCCCCCACTGGACTGGAAGGTTCAGTTTAGGTCCGCACCGCCGTGCATCGATGTGGGAAAGCCGGTCCGGAATCCCCGTTGGTCATCAGCTCTCGCGCCTCTCAGGTGGCGGCAATCCCCGGCCCATCCTTGACACTCCTCTCTGCGTACGCGATTCTATGAATCAGGCTTCCCTGCGAAGAAGATCGTAGTGTCGGCTTCGGCGGGTTGCCGCGGGTCCTGGCGGGTCCTCTCGCCGGGGTCGCCGTTTCCAGGTTATTCAGGTTCCGGGCGCAAACGTCGGCTGCCGGGGGCCTTTTCCGTGGAGAATGAAACCGTCGTGCGCCGCTGACGGCTCTTTATCCGTCCAGGCCAGAAGGACCGTGCGTTGACTCCTATCGCCTCGCTTGCTCCCATTGCGCTGCCCGCAGGATTCGCCTCGTTTCTGCCCCTCCTGCTGATCATCGTTGTCTTCTATTTCCTGTTGATTCGCCCGCAGCAGAGCCGGCAACGCAAATGGCAGCAGATGCTCGGCAGTCTTAAGCCCGGCGATCGCATCACCACCACCGGCGGTATCCGCGGCGTCATTCTTTCCATTAAGGACGACGTGATTCAGATGCGCATCCCCCCCGACAACCTCCGCATTGAAGTGGTCAAGAGCGCCGTCGCCTCCGTCACCACACCGGACGAAACCAGGTAGAAGCTCCCATGCAGAAAAATCTGAAGACCAAAACCATCGTCATCCTCGCCTTTCTGGTCGTTTCGATTTACGGAATTTTCGGCCTTCCCCATGGAGTCTCCGGGACCGCGCTGAAGGACGCGCTGCTCCAGCGCATCAACCTCGGCCTCGATCTCAAAGGCGGAACTCACCTGGTTCTCCAGGTCATGGTGGATGAGGCGGTCAGTTCCGCAACGGACAGCGATGTGGGCGCTCTCCAGGCCGATCTCCAGCAGAATGGCGTCACCGGCGCGGTCGTCTCCAAGCCCGACCCGAACCGCCCCGAAGTGATTCAGATCTCCGGCGTCTCGACAGATCACACGGCTGACGCCAGCAGCATCCTGAACTCCCGCTATTCCGGCAACTACGACATAACGCCGGGCGTCAACGGCACGTGGACGATGACCATGAAGCCCACTGCCATCTCCCAGATCAAGCAGAGCGCCCTCGACAAGTCCATCGATGTCATTCGCACCCGCATTGACTCCTTCGGCGTGAAAGAGCCGACCATCGAGCCCTACCAGCTGGGCAGCTATCAGATCCTCGTGGAGCTTCCTGGCATCGATGACCTCGGCCGCATCAAGGACGCCATCCAGTCCACCGCGCGCCTCGAAACCCACGAAGTCATGGGCGGGCCCTGGCCGGACAGACAAACGGCGCTGCAGGCGGTTGGCGGCGCAGTACCTCCCGATGCGGAGCTGCTGGAGAGCATTCCCGGAGCCTCCAGCGAGGGCAGCACCGCCGAGTGGTATGAGCTGAAGAAGATCCCGATCTGGGGCGGCACCGATATTCGCGATGCCCAGCCCGGCCATAATCCCAATACCAATGAGCCGGAAGTCGACTTCACTCTCACCGCGGCTGCGGGCGATAAATTCGGCGACTACACGCGCAACAACATCGGCAAGAACATGGCCATCGTCCTCGATAACCGCGTTCGCGAAGTGGCGGTCATCAAGGGCGTGATCCGCGATCAGGGCAATATCGCCGGCGGCGGCATTACCGAACAGTACGCCAAAGACCTCTCCATGCTGCTCCGTACCGGCGCCCTGCCCGCCTCGATCCACTTCCTGCAGGAGACCACCGTCGGCCCCTCGCTTGGTTCCGACTCCATCCACCAGGGAGTGGTCGCCTCCATCGCAGGCATGCTGGCCGTCATGGCTTTCATGCTGATCTACTATCGCGGTGCAGGCGTCAACGCTGACCTGGCGCTCTTCCTGAACCTCGTCATTCTGCTCGGGTTCATGGGCTACACCGGCGCTACCCTCACGCTGCCCGGCATCGCCGGCGTCATCCTGACCATCGGTATGGGCGTCGACTCCAACGTGCTGATCTTCGAACGTATTCGCGAAGAACTCCGCGCCGGCAAGTCGCCCGCGGCCGCCGTCGACCAGGGATTCGCACACGCGATCACCACCATCATCGATACGCACGTCACGACCATCGTCTCGGCTGCGATTCTCTTCATCTTCGGCACCGGCCCGGTGAAGGGCTTCGCTGTCACCCTCACCTTTGGTCTCATCGCCAACTTCTTCACATCGGTCTTCGTTTCACGCGTCATCTTCGACGCGCTCCTCAGCCGCAAGCTGCACGGCGAGCCCATTTCGATTTGAGCGGTGAAACTTCGGAAATTATTTGTATAGGCGGATTTCGTGGAACTCTTTCATGACGTAAAAATCGACTGGCTGGGAAAGAAGTGGTACTTCCTCGGCTTCTCTCTCATCTTCAGCACCGCCGGCCTGATCTCGCTGTTCTTCTGGCATGGACTGCCCCTCGATGTTGATTTCCGCGGCGGCACCGTCGTCCGCGTCAAGTTCGCCGAAAAGCCGAACATCGATCGCATCCGCGATGCCGCCGACAAGGCTGGTCTCCGGGACTCGCGCATCACCCAATATGGCCCCGCCTCGAACGACGAAGTCCTCATCACCCTTTCCCTGAAGGAAACCAGCGAAGCCGCCCTCGATCAGGGGCGCGCCACGATTGTCCAGACGCTCGACCAGAACTACTCCACCACTGGCCCGCAGAACCAGGGCAAGCTGGACATCGACAACGTCAGCCGCAGCGCTCTCGTCTCGTGGCTCCAGCAGAAGGATCCCGAGCACCTCGGCGCCGACTCGGACGCAGCTCAGACCCGCTATCAGCAACAGGCTGACGCTGTACTGCATTACCGCGACGACCTGCACAGCGGCCTCGTGGCCTCCGTCGATAACCTGCATGGCCTTGTCGATCCTGCTGTCTTCACTGCCCTCCAGCAGGGAGCGTACGTTTCCGGCTTCCATTTCCAGGGGGCCGAGATCGTCGGAGCGCAGGTCGGCAAGCAGCTCCAGAAGCAGGCAATTCTGGCGACGCTTTATTCGCTCGCCGGCATGCTCGTTTATCTGTGGTTCCGTTTCGAGCTGATCTACGGCGTGGCAGCGGTCATTGCCTGCTTCCATGACACGCTGATCACCATTGGCGCCTTCAGCCTCAGGAATCAGGAAATCTCGCTGACCGTGATTGCCGCCATTCTGACGCTGGTCGGCTATTCGATGAACGACACCATCGTTGTCTTCGACCGTATCCGCGAGAATCTGCGCCTCAGCCGGCGTGAGCCGCTCGACAGCCTGGTCAACCGCAGCATCAATCAGACTTTGAGCCGGACCGTGCTGACCTCCGGCCTCACGTTCCTGACGGTCCTCTCCCTCTACGTTTTCGGCGGCGAGGTGTTGCGCGGCTTCTCCTTCGCCCTCGTGATCGGGATTCTGATCGGCACCTACTCCTCTATCGCCATCGCCGCTCCCATGCTCGTCGCTTACCAGGATTGGCGCGCGCAGCGCGGAAAAGCCGCTGCCCTTCCCGCTGCAAAGAAAGCCAGGGTATGATGCTGCGGTCGGACAAGGGGCCTCTTCTCTGCATCAAAACAGAGG
>Ga0070735_10005298_pt1 | contig 10731 bp, 9 predicted proteins | sample Coa_R1_FD_66443 | JGI IMG/M metagenome (GOLD analysis project Ga0070735, IMG submission 66443) | Surface soil microbial communities from Centralia Pennsylvania, which are recovering from an underground coalmine fire - Coalmine... | ecosystem: Environmental > Terrestrial > Soil > Unclassified ... | reverse complement strand
AAGTGCGAGTTGGGCTCGAAATAGATCATGCGATGCGCATAATCGAGCGTTAAAGTGAAGCGCTTGAGGATGCCGTTGCCGATGTTTCCGGCGATGTGCTCTTCGACGCCTCCGCCGCTTTCGGAAACAAAAATCTGTCCTACCGGCGGCGGCAGGCGCATCGACGCGATCATGAATTCGTTCGGGCGAAAGAGTAGGGATCGTGCCTCGCCGCCGATGCCGGCAACCGAGACTTCACGCGCCGCTTTATACCTGGCGACCAGCCCGTGACGTTCCGCGAACGGCCGGTTAATCATCAGCGAGTTTCCAGCGCCGGTGTCGATCTGGAATTCGCCGGAGAGGCCATCCACGGAAGCCTGAACCGCCACCTCGCTTTGCGACGCGAACCGGAACGGAACAGCCGTCGCATGCGCCGGCGGGCGAAACTTTTCGGGTTTCATGAACGTGATTTGATGCTTGTCGTAATCGATGACGACCACCGTGCGGCGCGCCACCTCATAGCCGATCATGCCGTCGGGATCCGAATCCGCAGATCCGATCTCGGTGGTATCGAAGAGCTGATCGTCGAAGCGTAGGCCGCCAATCTCGACGCGGTTGATCTTCGTCAATCCTTGCACCACTGAACCCGCTCCGCCGCCATATCCCGTTCCCACAATCTCCGCCTTCAGGCCAAGCTCGGCGGCTTTTTTCCGGTCGATCGAATCGGTGGACCCGATGTCGAACACAAATTTGTCCTGAAGATTGCCGTTCAGCGAGACCGGCAAATAAATCTGCTCATCCTTGAAATCGAAATCGAGGGTGACGGAGTCTTTGCCGGGAGGGAACGTCACGTCGTTGAAATGAGCGGCGGGAGCATCGAAAATGCCGGCGGGAGCGGCGGTGTTGATCTCTACGGACGTGAGCTGCCAGGACTGTTCCGGACCAGCGGCTTTCTCGCCGACATCCACCCGCTTGAATGGCACGGTGACACCGGCGACCTCGCGAAAGTCGCTGAAGAAGCTGGTCACTTTATCGATGCCCTTGGTTTCGACGGCGCGTACGACAAAATGCGAACCGCGATCGATCCAAAGTTCGAACGGATCGGTGTCGCGTGGGCTAACAAGCACGACGTCATACTGCTTGCCGCCGGCCGTGCGCGGACTCTCTAAATCGAAATCGGCCTTGTGGCGCGCCGGGAACAGATAACCGAACGCCTCGATATAGGCGTCTCCAATCGCGGCGCTGCGCGCCTCCTCGCTGTCGGCGCTATAGACATCGCCGGACTGATCCGCCGACCATGACGCCTTGCCATTCCATCCCGATGCGGTGCGCACGTCGCCCAGGATGGGGCTGGAGGCGCGATCGTCGGCGTACACACGAAAGGTCTTGAAATCGATCCAGCCTTCGTGAGATCCCGCAAGGTCGCCGGCGTGGAAGGTTCCGTGCTCGTGCCATGTTCGAATGCGGTCCCAGCGATCGCCGCCGCTGGCCGCCTTCACCTGGTTCAGCAGGCGCGATGCTTCGGTTTTGGAATCGGCGCACCACAACGGTGCACAAGCAAGCGCCGCAATGGCAACAGCACCTCGGATCATCGCAACAGATTTTCGAGCTGGATTTTCGTGTCGGTTTTCGAGTCGCGATACTTGACGATGACAGGCGTGTACAACGAGATGCCCCAATCTCTGCCCGGCCCTTTCGTGATGCCGCGCGATCCGGCAACCACGACGGCATCCTCGGGAATGATCAACGGAGTCTCGTCCGTGGCGCTGTAGATTTCGCCGCGCACGACATCATAGACCGGAGTGGAGCGATTCAGAATGGCGCCGCTGCCGAGGACAGCCCGTTTCTTAATCACCGTACCTTCATAGACGCCGCAATTGCCGCCCATTAGTACGTCGTCCTCGATGATCACGGGAAGCGCTCCGACCGGCTCGAGGACGCCGCCGATCTGCGCGGCCGCGGAGATGTGGCAGTTGGATCCGACCTGCGCGCAGCTTCCGACCAATGCGTGCGAATCGATCATGGTGCCGTCGCCGACCCAGGTTCCGGCGTTGATGTACATGGGCGGCATACAGGTGACGCCTTTTCCGATATAGCAGCCGTCTCGGATGCTGGAACCGCCGGGGACGATGCGGACGCCGTCGGCAGGCGAGAATTGTTTCACGGGGTAGGTCGATTTGTCGAGCCAAGGCTGGCGGTGCGAGTCGATCGACATGTCGACGACTGTGCCCATGCGGAAGCCGAGCAGAATTCCTTTCTTGACCCAGGCATTGACTCGCCAGCCGGTTTTCGACGATGCGTCGGGTTCGGCGGCGCGAATACGGCCCGCGTTGAGCGCCGCGCGGAACAATGTCAACAGATGAAAATCTTCTTCGGTATATGCCGCGGGTTTCGCGTCGAAGAGGCGTTCGATCTCAGCTTGCATGCACTGGGGTGTGGGCGAGGAGCCCGAGGGTATCCAAAACGCTCTCGATCCTGGCGCGGTTGGCCTCCGCCGGGGCGACCATCGGCAGCCGCCAGATCGGCTCCAGCAGACCCATCATGGCCATGGCGGCCTTTACCGGAATCGGATTCGATTCGACGAAGTTCACGTCCATCAAAGGAAGATATTGCCGCTGCAACTCGCGCGCACGCGCGAAATCGCCGGCCAGCGCGGCTTGCGCGAGCTGTGTCATCTCGGCGGGAATTTCGTTCGAGACTACCGAGACGATTCCCTTGCCACCAAGCGCGATGAGCGGGATGGTGATGGAATCGTCGCCGGACAGGACGGTGAAGCCCGACGGCGTTTGCTGAATCACCTGCGCCATTTGCGAGATGTTGCCGGAGGCTTCCTTAACACCAACGATGTAATCGATGGCAGCGAGGCGTCTCAGGGTGGCCGGCTCGACGTTGACTCCGGTGCGTCCCTGGACGCTATAGACGACGATGGGCAACTGCACAGCGGTCGCGATCGCCTTGTAGTGTTGATAGAGGCCTTCCTGCGTCGGCTTGTTGTAATACGGCGTAACGGAGAGAATGCCATCGGCGCCCATGGCCTTCAATTCGACGGCGAGAGAGATAACCTCTCGGGTGTTGTAGCCACCGGCTCCGGCGAGCACGGGAACCCTGCCTTTGGCTTCGTCGAGCGTGATCTCGACCACTCGCATGTGTTCTTCATGCGTGAGTGTGGGGCTTTCGCCGGTTGTACCGCACGGGACGAGGAAGTTGATTCCGGCGGCGATCTGACGCCGTACGAGGGCGCGCAACGTTGGCTCGTCGAGGGATCGATCGTGCCGGAATGGAGTGACTAGCGCGGTGCCACAGCCTGTGAACATGATGCCTCCTAACGTTCGTCGCTGCCGAACAGAGCGTCGGCAAATTCGTAGAATCCTTTGCGGCCCACGATCCATTGTGCCGCTTTCAAAGCGCCTCGGGCGAAGCCCTCGCGGCTGCGCGCGGCATGCCGCAGGGTGATGGTGTCCGAGGCCGAATCGAAACCAATTTCATGCGTTCCGGGATGCGCGCCGGCGCGGTTGGAGCCGGTGCTGATCTCACGCTGGTAGCCGGCTTTCTTCATGGTCTCCACCAGCTTCAGGAGCGTGCCCGAGGGTGCGTCTTTCTTCGTGATGTGATGAATCTCCCACGCCCAGGCGCCGTATTCCTTTTCGTCTTTGAGAAGCCGGGCGGCTTCGGCAACTACGCGCTGAAAGACGTTGACACCGATCGAAAAATTCGGGCTCCAGATGAGCGCGGCATCGTGTTTGGAAACGATGCTTTTGGCTTCGTCGACGTGGTCGAGCCAGCCGGTTGTACCGACCACCATCGGAATGCGGCGGGCTGCAAGATTTTGGATGTTGCCGAGGACGGCGGAAGGGGTCGAGAATTCGATGGCCGCTTCGGCGCCATCGAGCGGCTCGTCGCGGTTGACGTCGATTCGCGAGGAGACGGTGAAGCCGTACTCGGGCGCGAGCTGATCGACCATGCGGCCCATTTTGCCGTAGCCGACGATGGCGAGCTTAGGCACGGGAGACCGCTCCCTTACGGTCGCGGCTCGGTAGCGCGGAAGCGGGCGTTGTATCAAGCATGAATCGCCTCTCGATTCGCGGGATCGAAAACGGCGGGGTCGAGTTCGCTGAAGAATTCGTCGTGGAGGCGGCGGACGGCTTCCTGCAAGTCCTCCATTGCGACGACGAATCCAAAGTTCAACGCCGACGCCCCTTGCGACACCATCCGCACATTCACCGGCCCGAGCGCCTGGAAAAGCCGCGACGCGACGCCCGGGGTATCGCGGATGTTCTCGCCGACAATGCACACGATCGCCTGATCTTCGTCGATATCCACCTCGGCAAACTCGCGCAGCTCTCGAATGACCGGCGCGACGCGATCGGCCGAATCGATTGTCAGCGACAGACTCACCTCCGAAGTCGACACCATATCGACCGGCACTTCATGGCGGTCGAAAATCTCGAAGATACGACGCAGAAAACCGTGCGCCATGAACATACGCGTCGAACGGATGTTCAGGACCACGATCTTTTTCTTGCAGGCGATGGACTTGATCGGGTTCGTGCTGGGGACCTTCTCAGCGATAATTCGTGTGCCGGGGTTATCGGGATTGCGCGAGTTCAGGATCAGCACCGGAATGTTCTTATCGATCGCGGGGAGCACGGTCGCCGGATGCAGCACCTTGGCGCCGAAATAGGCCAGCTCGGATGCTTCCTCGAATGAAATCACCTTGACGCGATGGCCTCCGGGGAGAACGGTTGGATCGCTTGTCAGCATACCATCCACGTCGGTCCAGATCTGAATCTCTTCGGCCCCGATGCCAGCGCCCACGATGGAGGCTGTGAAATCGGACCCGCCGCGGCCGAGAGTAGTGGTGATGCCTTCCTCGGTGCACGCAATGAATCCACCCATGACGACAACGTGGTCCTTTGTGAGAGGCGGAATCACGCCCGCGAGCCGCTTGTAGGTCTCGTCGTAAATGGGACCGGCCTGCGTGTGGCGCCGGTCGGTCACGATGAGCTTGCGCGAATCGACGTGGACGGCGCGCATGCCGCGATGCTGGAAATGGTTGGTTACGATGAGGCTCGAGAGGCGCTCACCGAAGCTTCCGATCGCATCGATCGACCTGGGCGTCAGCTCACCGAGGATCGCCAATCCCTTGACGAGTTCGCTCAGCTCCTGGAAATGTTCGTCGACGGTGCGCTCCATTCCGGATTCGCGCAAATGGAAATCGCGGAGGCTGAGCAGATTGGAAATCGCGCGATCGCGCTGGCCGTTGACGGCAAGATGGGCGATCTCGAGAAGCTTGTTGGTGGTTTTGCCCATCGCAGAGACAACCACCACCGGTCTGCGATCGAGGCGAGCGGCGACGATGCCTCGAACGCGTTCGATTGCGGCCGCCGATTCTACCGACGAGCCGCCGAATTTCATGACGATCATCAGTCGAGGAGTCCTTCCGTGTACATCAGCTCGGCATTGAGCACCGCGGCGCCCGCTGCTCCACGAATGGTGTTGTGTCCCAAGGCGATGAACTTATAGTCGAATACCGGGCATTCGCGCAGGCGCCCCACGAATACGGTCATGCCATTTTCCCGCGCTGCGTCGCGCCGGGGCTGGGGGCGATCCTGTTCCCGCATATAGATGATGGGATCGGCCGGCGCACTTGGCAGCCTGCGCTCCTGCGGCACGCTGCGGAACGTGGAAAACGCCTCGATCATCTCCGCCTCGGACGGCTTTTTCACGAATCCGACCGACTCGGTGACCATGTGTCCGTCGACCACCGGGACACGGTTGCAGTGCGCGCTCACCTTGGCTTCGAGGGGGCGGAATCCATCGGGCGTGACGTCGCCGAGAATCTTCTGGGTCTCGCGCTGCATCTTCTCTTCCTCGCCGCCGATGAACGGAATCACGTTGGCATTGATGTCCATGGACGCGACGCCGGGATAGCCCGCGCCGGAGATGGCCTGCATGGTAGTGGTTAACACGCTCGTGATGCCGAACTTGCGCAGTGGACCAAGCGCCATCGCAAGCACCACCGTCGAGCAATTCGGATTTGTCGCGATTTGCCCTTTCCATCCGCGCTGGCGCTGTTGGTGCGGAATGATTCTCAAATGGTCCGGATTCACCTCGGGAACCAGCAGCGGAACATCGGGCTCCATGCGATGATTGCGCGAATTGGACACCACGACGTGGCCGGCTTGTGCGAATGCCTGCTCGATCTCGGTGGCGACAGAGGCGTCCATCGCGGAGAACATCAGACGCGGCGCGCCGTTTCCGGGGACGCAATCCGAGACCGTAAGTCCGGCGACTTTGGACGGCATCGTGCCGTCGAGGCGCCAACTGGTCGCTTCGCTGTATTTCTTGCCCGCGGAACGGTCGCTTGCGCCAGCCCAGGTCAGGTCGAACCAGGGATGGCCTTCGAGGAATTTCACGAAGTTCTGGCCGACCATGCCGGTGGCGCCGAGGACGCCTACCGGGATTCGTTCGTCGTTGTTCATTCGTCGTTCGTCGTTCATAAGATGTTCTGAGTTCTAAGTTCTAGGTTCCTTGGTGCAATAGTTGCTTGGCCATCCGCTTATAAATGTGGACGGCGTCTAGGAGTTGTTGTTTCGGGACGTGTTCGCGGTCAGTGTGGGCTACGTGGATGGTGCCGGGGCCGATGAGATACGGGCTGCCCCAGGAGCCTTGGAACACCGGAATGTCGGTAGTGAAGGATACGACGGTGGTTTCCAAGCCACTCATCGTGCCGAGATGCAGCGCGGGGATGGCCAGCACTTCGTGAAGCTCGACCTTACCGTTCGCTGCCTGGCGCAGCGCGGAGCGAGTAGAAGCGCCGTCGTCGACGAGCCGGATCATCAGCTCGGCCTGAGCATGGTCGGGGATCACGTTCGCTGCGCGGCCACCTTGAATCAAGCCGATGTTCAAGGTGCTGGGACCGAGAACGATGTCGACGGGCAACGGCATGCGGCGAATCTCCGCGAGCGCATCGAGCAGTTTCTCAATTGCCGACTCACCCAACTCCGGGTAGGCGGAATGCGCCATGCGGCCATGCGCAATTAATTCCACGCGTAGCGCGCCCTTCGATCCTATGGCCAGTTTGTTTTCGGTTGGCTCGCCGTTGATCAGGAACTTCGATCCGCGATTCTGGCCGGAGGCATGGTGAGCGCCGGTGCTGTTGCGCTCTTCGCCGACGACGAACAATAACGCGAGATTGCGAACGCCCTGTTCGAGAAGCTCGCGGACGGCGAAGACCATCGACGCGATGATGCCCTTTGTGTCGCATGCGCCGCGTCCCCAGATGTACGCGTCGTCCTCGCGCGAGGCGAAGAATGGCGGAACGGTGTCGATGTGGGTGGAAAATGTTACGGCCGGCTCGCCCCAATGCGCGAAGAGATTGAACCGGCCGGGTTCCACTTCGATCCGCTCGATATGACCGTCGTGATTCGCGGCGATCGGCGTAAGATAATCGAACAGGTAATCGCCCACAGCGGCTTCGTTGCCGGAGATGGACTCGATATCTACAAGTCTTCGCGTTAGCTCAAAAAGGTTCATCGCGCGTTCGTTGGGTGGAGGAAGAGAAACCCGCGCGAATGAGGCGGCGTGCTTCCCGTAGCGCTCCACCCCTTTCACAGGGTGACAGTGGGCAGGATTTAACCTGGCCCCCCAACCAGTGTCGCGTAGCCGCGGCGACCGGTTTCGGCGAAGAAACTGCTGCTGCCCCTTTCGGCCGCCGATCCGCTGCTACACGGAACAACCCGGCTGCTTACTGATGGCCTTCGCTCCTCTAACAGGACAAAACTCAGGATACCACGACGTGTCTCGATATGTTTCGATTCGAGCGGCTGATGTTGACGCGGAATCTACGACGTGTTCAGGAAGTAGCTTCCATCGGTCTTACGCGAGACTTGAGACGCCTCCTGCTTGCTAGCGCGGGTGCTATCATAAACACAGAAGTGATCCCCAGAATCATCGTGGATACCAATGTTCTTGTCGGGGCGATGATCAGTGCGAGGGGCTCGAACCGGTCCGTGCTGCGGAATTGCTTCGAGGGAACGGCGCAGCCGGTTCTGGGAGAGGCGCTGTTTCTGGAATATGAAGACGTGTTAGGGCGATCGCTTCTGATGGCGCGATCACCGTTGAATGCGGCGGAGCGGAAAGGCTTATTCGAGGCGTTTCTGAGCGTCTGCGATTGGGTGGATGTTTACTTCGGCTGGCGGCCTAACCTACCTGATGAGGACGACAATCACCTGATCGAATTGGCCGTCGCCGGAGCAGTCGGCTGGTTGGTGACAAATAATATTGCCGATTTCAAAAGAGCGGAGCTGCGCTTTCCGCAAATTCGCGTCGTCCGGCCGGCGGAGTTTCTCAAGGAGGCGATCCGATGAGTGTGCTTACAATTCGAATTCCCGAGAACAAACATGCGAGGCTGAAAAATCTGGCAAAGGCTCGCGGTCTGAGCGTGAATAAGCTCATGGAGGAGCTCTCGACCATCGCTCTCGTGCAGCACGACGCCGAAATCCGCTTCCGGGCCATGGCCGCGAGGGGCTCGCGAAAAACAGGCTTGGCGTTGCTGGATAAACTCGATCGTTCCTTTGCGCGCAGACGCGAATGATAGCCTGGCGTCACATCCTGGATAGCGAGTCGAACGGCGCGGTTGTCCGGCCGATTGGGCGCACGGCGCATCCAGTTTGAGAAAATACTGGTTGCTCGGCGTTGATGCCGAGACCCATTTGACCCAAGGCCTGGTTATCAGCTAACCGTCAGTACGTTTCGATCTCCAGCGGCTGCCGCGGACGTGGAATATAAGCCGAAACCAGGCTCATGTTGCCATCCTTGTCGACTGCTTTGACGCCGAAGATGCGGTCATCGATGGAGACATCCTTTAGCGTGTACTCGGTCACGTTGCCGACGAAGATTTCCTTCTCCCAGTACGGCGAGGTGGTGTTGCGCATGACGATGATGTAGCCGGCGAGGTCTGCCTCGGGATTCGGATTCTTCCAGCGGAGCTGCGCATCATAACGAGACTTGCCGCGGGTAAGCATAGTGACGATCGACTTGCGTCCCTGGCGCGTGACCTCCTCTTCGACCTGCGGCTTCTTGGGACCCAGAGCGAGGCTGGCGAGCGCGGCGGCGTTCTCACGGACCACCTGAGTGTTATACGGGATCGACATGTTTGCGACCGTGTCGGTGACAGTGTGCTGATTTTTGTAGTTCTCTTCGGGCGTGGTGAACCGGATGGCGGCGTAGCCTTCCTGATTGAACGGCGCGTGGTCGCCGCCGCGGCCGAGGCGGTCTTGCCGGAAGACCAGATCGACGCGCATGGATGGAACGTAGAGCTCGCAGGCTTGTTTGACGAAGCGGGCAAGCTCGCGCGAGGACGAATCGGCGGGCTCCTCGGAATAGACGGCCACGGAGGTGTTGTTCTTGCGCCCGTCGCCGCCAGTGTCGTCGCCGATAATGTCGTTGTTGAGCACGGCGTCGATAATTTTGTTTTCCTTGTGGGCCTTGCGGGCATAGAGCGTGCTGCCAACGAGGCCTTCTTCCTCACCCGTAAAAGCGATGAAGACGATGGTATTGCGCCATTCGTACTTGCTCATCACGCGGGCCAGCTCCATGACAGCGGCTGTGCCGCTGCCGTCATCATTGGCGCCGGGGGCAACGGATTCGATATCGAATGTACCGGCGGCGGTGGATTGCGCGCTCTCGCCGGCGGGCGCTTCGGCCGGCGCCGCCGCGGTACCGGTAGATGGCGCCGATCCGTTCGTTGGCGCGTTCTCCGGACGTCTGCGGAGCACCGCGGAATCGTAGTGGCCGCTGACGATGATGTTGTGATCTTTATTCATCGTGCCGGGCAGAACGGCAACAACATTGTGAACCTCGACGTCGCGCACGATGCGGCCCTTCTTCTTCACGCGGTAGGTATCGAAGCTGACTTCCAGGCGCGGGCTGTAGCTACGGAACTGATCGTAAATCCAGCGGCGGGCGGCGCCGATGCCGTGGGAGGAGTCGTCGTCGGGCGAGAAAATATTGCGTGTGCCGAAACCCTCGAGCTTCTTCAGGATTTCGCCGACGTGCTCTTCCGACACCTGTGAGACAACATCGGCGATGCGGGGATTCGGACGTTTCTCTTGCGTAAGCGCGAACGGAGGAAGAGTGAAGAGGAGAAATGCGGAGACGAGTTTCATTTATTTCGTGTAGGTCTTCTGATTCTTGTTGCGTGAATTGAGGACGGTGAAGGAACCGTCGGATTCGGCGGTCACTTTGATGTAATAGCCGTCATCTCCCATGTCGATGTTGGCGATGAACGCGTCGGGCACGTTGTGGTCCTTGCCGCCTTCGATCGAATAATGAAGCTGCCACATGTCCTGAAGCCCGGGAGAATCTTTGACGACCTGCCAGGCGACCGGACTGCCGCCTTTTTTCTCGCCGTTGTTCATGATCGCGACGCGAGGATGAATGGCGTCGACGAATGGCTTGGAGTTGGATGGTTCGGAGCCATGATGCGAGACGAGAAAGAGGTCAACGGGGCCGATCAGGTTGTTGGGGCACACCAGGCCGAGTTCCTTTTTCTTGGTGAGATCGCCCATGTCGAGGAACCGAAAATTGCCGTAGGTCACGAGAATTCCAACGGAGGCGGCGTTCTCGCTGGGATCGTCGGGCGGAGCGGGTTCGGAGGAGCAAAGAGGATTCGGCTGGCCGGCGCCAGCGAGCGGCGAAGTGATGCGATTCCCCGCGGCGGCAAGAACCTGAACCGTGACACCTTTGAGC
>Ga0070735_10005297_pt1 | contig 10733 bp, 7 predicted proteins | sample Coa_R1_FD_66443 | JGI IMG/M metagenome (GOLD analysis project Ga0070735, IMG submission 66443) | Surface soil microbial communities from Centralia Pennsylvania, which are recovering from an underground coalmine fire - Coalmine... | ecosystem: Environmental > Terrestrial > Soil > Unclassified ... | reverse complement strand
TTGCTTCAGCAGTGATTGTCGCCTACAGTGTTTACTGTATTTGGGGTGTATGGGGGGATAGCTAGGATCGAAGATGCGGTCCGACCGAGTACTCCCTAGCACTCCATACACCTAACACTGGTAGGTCGTCGCCACAGGACATATGCGCGAGCGGAAGCAAGCGGAAGAAATAACGGGACTGTTGGCTGCCATCGTAGCCTCCTCCGACGATGCGATTGTCAGCAAGGACCTTGATGGCGTCGTCACGAGTTGGAATAAGAGCGCTGAACGGATATTCGGATATACGCCTGAAGAAGCCATTGGGCAACACATTACCCTCATAATTCCCGTAGAACGTCATGCCGAAGAGTCTGACATCCTGGCCCGTCTTCGGCGAGGGGAGCGCGTGGACCATTTTCATACCGTCCGCAGGCGGAAGGATGGCCGCCTCATCGATGTCTCACTGACGATCTCTCCTGTGCGAGATTCGTCGGGAAAGGTAGTTGGAGCCTCGAAAGTGGCACGGGACGTCACCTCCGAAAAACAGGCGGAACGAGCATTGCGTGAAAGCGAACAACGCTTTCGCGTGATTACGGACGCTTCGCCGGTCCTGGTCTGGATGGCGGGCACGGACAAGCTTTGCTATTACTTTAATAAGGGATGGTTGGATTTCGTCGGGCGCACTCTTGAACAAGAGTCAGGCCATGGCTGGCTGGAAAACATTCATCCAGAAGACTACGATCGCTGCCTTCAAATTTACGTCAGCAACTTCGATGATCGTCGTCCCTTTGAGATGGAGTACCGGATGCGGCATCATTCGGGACAGTACCACTGGATACTGGATCGAGGAGTGCCACGCTATGCGCCTGATGGAACGTTTGAAGGATATGTAGGCGCTTGTCTCGACATCCAAGGCCAGAAAGAAGCAGCAGAGAAGGAGCGGATTGCGGATGACATGGCGCGCCTGATGAAGGCGCAAGACGATGAACGACGGCGGATTGCCCGCGAATTGCATGACAGTGCCGGTCAGACGCTAACCGTACTAGGATTGAGTCTTGCGCAATTGGTGGAACGGGCACAGGCCATTGCTCCAGAGTTGGCAGAAGAAGGAAAAGAGATCGAAGGGGTTGTTCAACAACTACACCGCGAAATTCGAACAACCTCTTACCTTTTGCATCCTCCGTTGCTGGATGAGTGCGGTCTCGCTTCCGCGCTGAACCTTTACGTAGAGGGGCTGGCAGAACGCAGTCATGTAGCCATCACGCTGGATGTTGCCTCCAATCTTGGGAGACTGCCAAGCGATATGGAGCTTGCAATCTTCCGACTGGTGCAGGAATGCTTGACCAATATCCACCGACACTCCGGGAGCAAGACCGCCCTTATCCGGCTAAGTCGCGACGGAGGGAGCGTTCGAACAGAGGTGCAGGACAACGGAAATGGCATACCGCCAGAGCGCTTGTCGGAAATTCGGACCCGGGGCGGCGTTGGGATGAGGGGAATTCGAGAGCGTGTCCGTCAATTCCACGGGGAAATGAAAATCGAATCGGATGGGTCCGGCACGTCTGTGATTGTCAGTATACCGATACCACAGGAAGTCCGGGCTGCAGACAGGGAACGGCTGCGAACTGCTGTGTAGCGATCGCTGATGTTGTTTCACGGAGAAGCAGGGATTAATCTCGGAACGCGGAAGCCACGAGCCGCGGTTTAAACTTTCCCACCAACTAAAAACTACGGCAGGTCCAAATCCAGGGCGTAGAGATCGGTTGAACTCAGGTCGCGAACTACCAGAGGATCTCCGGTGGGCGTGAGACCGAACCAGACTCCCCAAATGCCGGACATTAGGAAATCGGGTGAGTTGATGATCTTTTCGATCTTGTTCGTGGACTCCTGCCAGCGGAACAGGCCTGTCTCCTGCGTGCGGCCGCGGAAGAACAGAGTGCTGAAGTAGACATACTTTCCGTCGGCAGACCAGATGGGATAATCCGCCAGTCCTGCCAAAAGCCGGGTTTCGTGAGACACCGTATCGTAGAGAGCTAACTTCTGGACCGGATCAGTGAGCGCGACGATGTGACGGCCGTCGGGGGAGACTTGTCCCCAATACAAACCAGCAGTTCCGGGAAATTGGGAAACTTGTTTCGTTTGCAAATCCAGACGGTACAACGCGGGATTTGAGCCAGAGAGCTCCGCCGAGGAAAATACTATGGAGTCTCCGCTCGATGACCAGGACGGATAGAGCTGCTGGTCGTTCCTTTCCGGCGTTGCGAGTTCAGTGCGGCCACCTTCGCGGGAGATGAGATAGATCCGGTTCGGCGCGCCCTGATTTGCGGAACCCTGAAACGCAAGCTGCTTGCCATCGGGAGACCACTGCGGATGGAACACGTGCATGGGTGCGAAGGTAAGCTGCCTGCGATCGCTTCCGTCCACACGGCAGCGCACGAGGGCGCCCTCGGGATTTTCGACGTAGGCCATCCATTGACCGTCGCGCGAGAATGCGACGTGATCCACCGAGATTCCCTGTGCGTATGGCACGTACTGCCGCGACGGCATATCGTAGCGGAGAAGCTGTCCGCGCGTCTGTAGGCCAACCGCGAAGATGCTTTTGCCGTCCCTGCTGGGTGTGGGTCGATAGAAATTCAGAGGGCCGGCGGTCACACGAACGGGGCGAGGATTCGTTCGGTGCCAGATGTCCTGCGGCTCTCGCAGGGCCCAGATGTCTCTGGCGCCTTCGCCAAGCGCAGTGAAGAAGTAATAGTGTCCGTCTGGAGTCCATTCGCCCGCGTGCGGATGACTGGAACTCGGCCAGTCTGGAAGCAATGGGCGAGGAGGCCTGCCAGAGAGATCGGCTTGCCAAAGGGAAAGGCCAAGTCCCCGAGGATCTTCGAGAGAAAAGCGAATGCGCTGGCCATCCGGGGACCACTGTAAATAGTAGGGACGACCGGGAAGGTTCGCGAGTGTTCGCGGATTGCTTCCGTCTTCGTTCGCGAGCTTGAGCTCGGAGCCGAGAAGATAGGCGATGCGCGAGCCGTCAGGGGACCATCTGGTTTCCTTCGCGCGCAAGTCTCCAACCGGTCGCGGCGAACCAGAGGCCACGGCAACCCGCCATATCTGGTGATCGTCTACAGGCTTGACATCGCGAGGATCGCCCAAATCAAGGAAGAGAAACTCGGAGCCGTTGGGGGAGAGGGCCTCGATATCCGCTCCCGACGAGATACCTTCCACGGGAAATACTTCTCCACCTTGGGGAGAGACATAGCGAACGACGCGCTTCTGACCTTCCCACTCGCGAAAATAAATGCGCGGGCCGTCGGTGAACAATTTGGTGTTGTAAACAACGGTCCCGAGGTGCGTTAGCTGGCGAATGCGAACGACGCTGGGCCGGGGAACGAGAGGTCGAAGGAAGTAGGCCGCGATGAGGGCGAACAGAATGCCGAGGGCTGCGATTGCTAGTGCGAGACGAGTTCTCCTGACTGAGCGAAGAGGCGAGTGAGGAAGATTCTCCTCGATGACCAGTCGCGACCGCGAATGACTTTGAACGACGATCTCCTGCGGTCGGACCTCTGTTTCGATGGATCGGACCTGCTGCACGAAGCGGTAGCCGCGGCCAGGAATGGTAACGATATAAGAATGATCCTGCGGGCGTTCGCCTAGAGCTTTTCGCAACTGGAATACATGCTGCCCGAGGTTGGACTCCTCAACGAAAGTATCCGGCCACAAGGTCTTCATGAGGTCATCTTTGAGAACGACCTGTCCTCTGCGCAATAACAGCACTAGTAGCAGATCAAAGGCCTTCGGAGATAGGGGGACTGGCTGGTTCTCCCGCATGAGCAGGCGTTGTTCGGTATCCACTCGAAATGGGCCGAACTCGAGTACTTGCCTGGTGTCATTCATGGGCATTCAATCACCCGCGATCTCAACGTGATCTTCGGCGGAGCCGCCGCGAGAAACAGCTGCTGATGAGAACGCATTCCTCGCCCGGACCCTCGTTGTACACCGAGCGCGATCTCCGTCAATTCAGATGGTGCGTTAAGCGAGGAAGGCGTATCGGAGTACGACACTCGGGTCCGATATCTGCCCGTCCAGCGTCGCAGTACTGGGGCATCCTGCCGTGACCGGCCGAAACCCTGCAACCGCCTGATTACATTGACCATGTAAACCTTAAAAACTATTCAAGAATTATTAATCGGATTCTTAAGGACTTCTGGATTGCTTCCGGAGGAAGATGCGTCCCGGTTTCAGCGGGTGGGGGGCCGGAAGCCAACAAAACGTGGACAGCAATCTATCACGATTTCACCGCTGGGCAAAGAGGCTTGTGGGGGCCACTCCAGCCGGCAAAAGAACCGAAATAACTATTGAAACTGATCGAATTGTCACGATTCGGAGACGCCACGCCCATGAGGTCTGGTGCCGGGAGTGTGGCCGTCTGGTTGATGCAATTGGTTTGGAGGAAGCGGGAATTCTGGGTGGAGTCGCGCAACTGGAGTTGCGCGATCAAGCCTGGGCGCAAGGATGGCACGTCTGCGAAGGCTGGGATGGGGAGTTACTCATCTGCGTTGATTCGCTATTGAAGTAGCGGTGAGGAGACTTATGAGGCTTATTCATTGGACCGCGGCTTGTGGGCTCTTGCTTTGCGGCTTGTCGATCCAGGCGCAGGAGGCTCAATCAAGTTCGCAGAGTGGTGAAGTTGCTCCGGCAACCACTGTGACGGGCTCCGGCAAGCAGAGCTATGTTCCGCTCTGGACGGGCACCTCTACTTTGGGCAATTCGAAGCTGTTCCAAACCGGAGGAGATATAGGCGTGGGCACGACGGCACCGAAGTGGGCGCTCGATGTGTCCGGCCGCGTTAATACTTCCGTCGGCTACCTGATTGGCGGAAAAACCGTGCTCAGCCTTGCTGGGCCGTTGAGCGATTCGAACATAGCTGTGGGATATGGGGCATATCCGAATAATGCTGTGGGATCGCTCAGCACCGCTGTGGGAGCGTACGCTCTGAACGCTTTTGGAGCGGGAGCTTTTGAGACGGCGGTTGGCGCCTATGCGTTGACGTCGGCGAACGGATCAGACAACGATACCGCCATCGGTGCGTATGCGATGTTCGCAAACGAAGACGGCGAGGGGAATACAGCCGTCGGTAACTTCGCGCTGCGACGCGACGTCCACGGAAGTGACAACGTTGCTGTCGGGTATACAGCAGGGATCAACATCAGCGGCGATAACAACATTGACATTGGAAACAGTGGAGCCGGAAATGATAGTGGCGTGGTCCGCATTGGTACCAGCGGGACGCAGACCTCGTTCTTTGTAGCTGGTGTCAACGGCGTGGCGACGGGATCGAGTGACGCCGTACCGGTGGTCATTGACAGCAATGGACAGTTGGGCACGATCAATTCTTCGCAACGCTTTAAAGAAGATATCCAGGACATGGGGGAATCCAGTCGGGGCTTGATGCGTCTGCGTCCGGTGACCTTCCGGTACAGGAAAGCCTTCGACGACGGGTCGAAGCCACTTCAGTACGGCTTGATTGCAGAACAGGTGGCTGAGGTGTATCCGGACCTAGTGGTGCATTCCGCAGATGGTCAGGTTCAGACGGTGAAATATCAGGTGCTGGATTCGATGCTCTTGAACGAGGTACAGCGCCAGCAGGCCGAGATCCAGTTGCTTCAAGCGCGGCTGGCGAAGATGGAAGCGGCGTTGGCTTCAATGTCGCGCACAGGAAATGAACAACAGGTGTCCACCATTACACCTCAGTAAGACTCAGGAGACTGTCCCATGAAACGACCATCGCTACTGATGTTCTCTGCTCTCGTTTTAATCTGCTGCACTCTTGTGAGTTTGTCGCAGACAGCACAGAACGTGCGAGTTACGAATGCAACCGTGCCGCGCCTCGTGCGTTACACCGGAATTGCCCGCGAGGTGGATGGCAAACCGGCGACCGGTGTGGTCGGCATCACCTTCGCTCTTTATGCCGAACAAAACGGCGGCGCTCCCCTTTGGCTGGAGACGCAGAATGTGCAGGCCGACAGCAGCGGCCACTACACGGCTCTTCTGGGTGCGACCAAGCCGGATGGCCTGCCGACAGAACTCTTCACTTCCGAGCAGGCGCACTGGATCGGCGTGCAACTCTCGGGACAGGCAGAGCAGCCACGGGTCCTATTGGTAAGTGCTCCGTATGCATTGAAGGCTGGAGATGCCGAGACTTTGGGTGGGCTTCCAGCTTCGGCTTTCGCGTTGGCCGCTCCACCATATAGCGCCGCAACTTCGGCACAGACCGCGATCAACAGTCCTTCGCAGAATGGCGCACCCGCAACCACTGTGACCGGAACTGGCACGGTCGGCTTCGTTCCTCTATGGGACACGACCAGCGACATCATCAGTTCGGTGATCTCTCAATCCGGCTCAGGCAGCACCGCGAAAGTAGGCATCAATACTAATGCGCCGACGACCGCGCTCGACGTGAAGGGGGCCTCCACGTTCCGAGGCACGCTGAACCTGCCTGTGGTGGGCTCGGCAACAGCGACTGCGGGGAAAGACTCGCAACCCATCCAATGGCAGGCCTCGGCTTTCGACAGCAGCCTCAGTGCTGCCACAAACCAGACCTTTCAATGGATGGCTGAGCCTGCCGCGAATAATACTGCAAGCCCCTCGGGCACCCTGAATTTGTTGTTCGGCGCAGGCACGAGCGGGCCCAGCGAGACAGGACTAAGCATCGCCAGCAACGGTGTGATCAACTTCGCGAAAAATCAAACCTTCTTCGGCACCAACAGTACTTCAACCGGCAATGGAGTCGAAGGCAGTGTGACCGCCACTTCGGGGAGTGCGGCTGGTGTCTACGGAACAACTGCCAGTCCGAACGGGACCGGCGTCTATGGCATATCGACCTCCACGACAAACAGCGTCATCGGCGGGGTTGGAGTCTACGGCTTCAGCAGCAATCCATCAGGCTACGGAGTCGAAGGGACAAGCGGCAACATCGGAGTAATCGGAAACGGCGGCAGCATAGGGTCGTCGACCGGAGTCGGTGTTCAGGGAAACGGTAACCAGTATGGCGTTTATGGAAGTACGAACAACAGTCTCTTTCCTTCTGTCCAGGCTGGCGTGTATGGAACCACATCGAGCGGCAGCGCGACTGCCTACGGCGTGCAGGGAATCGCGGCTTCTACGACAGGTAGCCCCGTAGGAGTCTACGGACTCTCCTCGAGTGCGGCCGGTTTCGGTGTTGAGGGAGTGAGTGGCAACATCGGTGTGTACGGCAACGCCGGCGCCAGTTCCATTGGAGTTGGCGTCGAGGGAGTGAGCGCAAACGTTGGGGTCATTGGAAAAGGCAAGGTAGCAGGCGTTGCGGGACTGGCCTCCATGGCAGGCGCGCTTTCCGGGCTGTTCCAGGGAGGCCCGGTCTCAGTGGCGGGAAACGACAACAACACGCTGATCGGCGATGCCGGCTGCGGCTCCGGTTATGCAGGAATCGGCTTCACCACCAGTGTCCTCTCGGGCTGCACGAACTACGCGCTACTGGGTGGTCCCTCGGGCGGCACTTTCGTCAATGCGGGAGGAACTGCGTCCATTCACTTTCGCAGCAACAATAACGAACTGGCGACGATTGACAACTCGGGGAATGTCGATGTCATTGGGCAAAACGGCGGGGGAAATCTGAAAGTTTCTGGCAAGGTGAGCAGTGGCAACGTGATCGCTCAGGTCGCAAAATCGAACTCCACGGGCGCCAATAACGGAAGGTGCACCGGAACCCTGAACGCATCGAACTCGAACTGCCTGGTGCCGAATATGACACTCACCAAGACGACGGCGAACCCCAGCGTGCTCGTGATGGCGAACATCGGAGGAGTTACGACCGATCCGTGCGTGGTCGCCAATTTCTACCTGGTGGTTGACAACAAAATTGTCGCGCTCAGTTCCGTGAGTTCCAACACTAACAACGACACGCTCGGTTACGAGATCAGTTCCTTGACCATCCTGTCGCTGCAAACTTTGGCGGCAGGCTCCCACACTTTTCAAGTGCAGGAGGCGGACGATAATTCCAGTGGCGGTTGCAACACATTCATCGGCGCTTCAGGCGTGTCGGAGGGAGACGGCGCAAGGGGCAGCCAACGCGTTCTCATTGTGCGCGAGTTCTGAAACCTCGGAGGCGCAGTTGCGAGGTTCTAGGTTAGAAACTTCGATGGGGCCTGGACAGCCTCGGCGAGGTCTTTCAGGAATAGGGCGGCGCGGGCACCATCGGCGACGCGGTGATCGCAGGAGATGGTCAGAGTCATCATCGGCCGAACCGTCGGGTTGCCCTCGATTGCTACGACGCGATCGACAATGGCGCCGACGGCGACAATAGCAGCTTGCGGCGGCGTAATGATCGCACTGAACTGATCGACCTGGTACATGCCAAGATTGCTGATAGTGAACGTGGCATCGGAAATGTCGGATGGACGGAGCTTTCCGGCGCGAGCACGCTCGGCGACATCACGACGTTGCGTGGCAATTTCGGCAAGGCTCGCAGCATGCGCATTAGGAATCACGGCGGCGACAACGCCGTCGTTGACGGCAATGGCGACGCCCATGTTCACATGATCGTGAAGGCGAACCCCTTCGGTGCTCCAGCTTGCATTCAATCGTGGATGCTTCAGGAGTACGCGCGACACGAGAGCCACGAACAGATCCGTATGCGTGATTCGGACCTGATGCGCGCGTTCGACTTCTCCAACGATTCGGTCTCGATATTCGTTGAGAGCGCCTGCGTCGATGTCGCGGGTCACGAAGAAGTGAGGAACGGTCGTCCAACTCTGCGCGGTGCGCTCGGCCATAATGCGGCCGAGAGAGCCAAGCACTTCGATCGTTTCGGATTTCTTCTCGGGTACGCTCGCTCCGGATGATGCTGGTGCCGCGGCCGCTGCCTGCACATCGGACGCGAGAATTTCTCCACTCGGACCGGAACCGTGCACGGCAGAGATATCGACTCCAAGTTCTTTCGCCAGACGGCGCGCCTTAGGAGAAATCTTCGCACTGATTGCGGGTGCGGGACTGGCGACCGTTGCGATAACCACACGCGGCTGTTCAGCTCTAGCCTGCGATCCAGTTCGTGCGGCCGGTGCCGTCGATTCATTTTCCACCGGCGGCGCTTCGCCGGGCGCAACGATCCAGGCAATGATCTGTCCAACAGGAATGTCCGCGCCAGCGGAAGCCTTGATTCCAGCGAGGATGCCATCGGCGGGCGCTTCCACTTCGACTACCGCTTTATCGGTCTCGATTTCGAGAAGCGGCTCACCTTTCGCAACGCGATCGCCTTCCTGCTTCCGCCAAGCGAGTAGCTTGCCGGTCTCCTGAGCCATCTCGAGGGCGGGCATTACAACGCTGAAGGCCATAGTGTCAGTTGGGGGGAAGGACCCTGCAATATGGCCTTCAGCCCGAAACTCCTACCCGCTCAGTTTTCGCGCTGGTCTCGATCATCTCGAGAACGCGTTCGCTGGGTGAAGCTTCGGATTCCCGTGTAGTCGGCAGTGGTCCGTTCACCGTGAAGTAGTGAGCTCCCGCGACCAGCAGTTGTTCCGCCGGAAAGCGGGTGATGACTTCGTGTCCGGTCGGAGTGACTACGATCTCTTCTTCAATGCGAGCGGCGCTCCAGCCGTCGGTCGAAGGCCAGAATGTTTCCAGCGCAAACACCATCCCCGGCTTGATCTCGACGGGATGTTCGAACGAAACCAGGCGGCTGATGACCGGCTTCTCCCAGATCGCGAGGCCGATGCCATGTCCATATTGCAGGGCAAAGCAGGCTTCTTCGTTGGGGAAACCAAATTCTTCAGCTTTCGGCCACACGGCGGCAATTTCGGCAGTCGTGCGGCCGGGACGGACGAGTTCAATCGCCGCATCGAGGTAGTCGCGGCAGCGCTTGTAAGCATCGACCATCGCGTGCGACGCGTAGCCCACGGTGAAGCAGCGGTAGTAGCACGTGCGGTATCCCATGTAGGAATGCAGGATGTCGTAGTACACAGGATCGCCCGGACGCAGCACGCGATCGGAAAACACGTGCGGGTGCGGATTGCAGCGTTCGCCTGAAATTGCATTTACCGCTTCCACGTATTCCGAGCCGAGGTCGTAAAGAACCTTGCTGACGAGGCCGACAGCTTCGTTTTCGCGCAGGCCCGGCTTCATCGCGCGATAGAGTTCATCGTATGCCGCATCGACCATCATCGCGGAAGTGTTGAGCAGCGAAATCTCATCCTGCGTCTTGATGACGCGTGCCTCGGACATGAGTTGCTGTCCGTCGACGACCTCGATGCCCTCTTTTTGCAACGCGAAAAGAACGGGCAGTTCGATGATGTCGATGCCCACTGGTTCTTTATGCAAGCCGCGCATTTCGAGTTCAATGCGAATCTTCTTGGCCACGTCTTCGGCGCGGCCCATCTCGGGGGTCATCGCGCCGCGCAACATGGAGATTCCAGGGCGCGAGCGGCCGTCGAGCCACGGGCAATTCAGTTGATGATGCTTGGCGGCGGATCCGAAGTCCCAGAGGATCGGCTCGTCGTTCTGCGGGAGGAGCGTGAAGCGATTGGCCTTGTCCTGCGCCCACGTGCCGATGTGCGTGGAGGTCAGGTAGCGCACATTGTTCATGTCGAAGCAGAGCAGCGCGCCCATGGACGACTTCTTCAGCAGATCTTTTGCTTTTTGCAGGCGTTCGCGGCGGAGGCGATCGAAATCGATCCGGTTCTCCCAGTCCACCGCCATGGTTCCGTGCGTTTTGAGTGCCATAAATCAGC
>Ga0070735_10005296_pt1 | contig 10736 bp, 7 predicted proteins | sample Coa_R1_FD_66443 | JGI IMG/M metagenome (GOLD analysis project Ga0070735, IMG submission 66443) | Surface soil microbial communities from Centralia Pennsylvania, which are recovering from an underground coalmine fire - Coalmine... | ecosystem: Environmental > Terrestrial > Soil > Unclassified ... | reverse complement strand
AAGCCGCCCGGACGGTGGAGAGGAATTTTCCAACCTCAAGCTTGAGGCGGTTGGAATCCCCCGACAGCGATTGCGCCGCCGAGAGGAGCTGCGAGGAGGCCGAACCGGTTTCGCTGGCGCCGCGTTGGACCTCGGTGATGTTGGAGGAGACCTGGATCGTCCCCTCGGCCGCCCGTTGCACATTGCGGGATATTTCTTGCGTCGCCGCGCCTTGCTCTTCTACTGCCGCGGCAATGGTGGAGGATATTTCCGAGAGCTTCTCGATCGTACCGCTGATCTGCTGGATTGCTCCGACCGATTCCTGCGTCGCCGCCTGAATGCCGCTGATCTGCTGGCCGATCTCGCCGGTCGCCTTCGCGGTCTGCTCGGCCAAGGCCTTCACTTCCGAAGCCACCACCGCAAAGCCACGGCCGGCCTCGCCCGCGCGCGCCGCCTCGATGGTGGCATTGAGCGCGAGCAGATTGGTCTGGCCGGCGATGGTGTTGATCAACTCGACCACGTCGCCGATCCGGCTCGCCGCCTTCGACAATTCGCCAACGCGATCGTTGGTCTGGCGGGCCTGACCGACGGCCTCATTGGCCATCCGCGCCGATTCCTGCACCTGACGGCTGATCTCGTTCACCGACGACGACAGCTCTTCCGTGGCCGAGGCCACCGATTGAACATTGGTGGAGGCATCTTCCGAGGCGCCCGCAACCTTGGTCGCTAATTCTTCCGAGCGGACCGCCGTCGAGGTCAATACCGTGGCCGAGGATTCCAGTTCGCTCGAAGCCGACGTCACGGCGGCGATGATCTTGCCGACCGCGCCCTCGAAACTATCGGCCAGCCGGTGCATCTCGCCCTTGCGCTGCTGCGCCTGCCGCTGCTCGGTCTCAAGCTGCTCCGCCCGCAAGCGGTTGGTCTCGATCATGGCGCCCTTGAAGACTTCCACCGTGCGCGCCATCTCGCCGATCTCATCGGGCCGCTCGGCATCGGCGACGGGAAACTCGAAATCGCCCTTGCTGAGCGCGGCCATGCCCGATTTGAGGCGGGACAGCGGCTTGACGACGCCGCGGGTGACCAGCCAAGCGATGCCGATCGAGGACAACAACAGGACGGCGATCACCGCCGCGGCGGTCTGGACCATGCTCCAGAAGGTGGCGTCGAGGTCCGTCATATATTCGGCGGTCGCGATCATCAAATGCCAGGGCGCAAAGCCCCGCACATACGCAACCTTCTCCATCGGGGCCGTGGCGCCCCCTTTGGGGAATTTATAGGCGATGGTGCCCTCGCCCCGTCTGGCGATATCCAGCATCATCGATCCAAACGCGAGGCCATAAGAATCCTTCAGGCCACGAATATCCTTGCCGATCAGAGCCGGATTGCCGGTGTTCAGCACACAAATTCCGCTCTCGGAATCATAGATGAAAACGTAGTTCGTATGGCCTTCGAACCAGATGCCGCCGGTGGCGGCAAAGAAGCGCGCTTTCGCCTCCTCCTCGCTAATCGCACCGGATTCGGCGGCGTGCTTGAAATTGTCCGCCATATTCCAAACGGCATCGACAATGGCGTGCGCCCTCTCGGTCCGCTCACTGACGAGCTCGGCGCGCGCGATGAGAATGACCGTCACGGCGATCAGCACCATGAACAGCGCGCTGGCGGCGGTCATGGCGGTGAGTTTGGCGGAGATCGAGCGCAGCGCGATTAAGTTGAGCAATTTTCCCACGGTCATTCACCCCGATGACATGCCGCAGAATCTTGCCACGGCACCTAACGGCCCACGTCTTTGCCTTTCAGCCGCGGGATCATAGCTACCAAATCGTAAATGAAGGGTTCAGCCCGTTGCATGTTATGAAATCCGCCGTGCGGCTTCGATCACTCGGTCGAGCGGCGCAACTCCAACACCGGATTCGATTTGACCGGCGCGGGCTTTGGCTCCGGCTTGACCGGATCGAGACCCGCGGCCTCCACCGGCAGCGTCACGACGCGAGCCGATACTTCCACCGAGCCCGTCTGCTCGGACGCGCGCGACGAACGCGGGTGGGCCACCGCGCGCGCCATCAACATCTGCACCGCGCCCTGGTGGTGGAAATCGCAATAAGCGAAGCTCATGCCGGAAACCGATCCGCGGAAGCTGCGCTCGTCTCGCTTGTCGAGATTGAAACAGGGCTCAAACGGAAGACCCCGGAGAGACGCGCAAACGGACTGCCCGCGGACCTGGAGCGTATTGCCCGGCAATCGAACGTGATGGGTGGGACCCGCGCCGGCGAATTGCACCATCCCCGCCGCGCCCATATCGTCCAGCAGCCGGCCGGCGCCACGGGTGCCGTCAACGCATGTGAAGGCGAACACTTTACCGGACACGAATCGGCGAGCCTCTTCAGCATTCATCTGTCCGGCCGCCGCGGGCAGGATCGCCGTAGCGGCCACCGCCGTCCCCAACACAAAACGCGCAAACATGCTCTCACTCCAACCTAACCCAGTGCGGCGGATTTGACATTCGTAAACGGACTCTCCGCGACAGGATACGAATGTCAGAACCGGGACACCAGCCGCGGGAGATCGCTTCTTTACCCGCTGCTTACCATACTAACCGTGGCAACATTGGCGCAGCTTGGTTGGTAAAGTCTGAACACATCATCAAATTTTTACTACGATTCGGCCGCGAACCTGCCCGGCGAGAATCCGGCCACCCGCCTCGATCACGTCGCCAAGGCCAATTTCCTGGGTCATTTCAGATAGTTTTGCCATATCCAGGTCTCCGGCGAGCCGGTTCCAGGCGGTTTTCCGCAACTCAATCGGACACATCACGGAATCGATACCCAACAGACAAACCCCGCGTAAAATGAATGGTGCCACCGAGGTCGGCAGATCCATCCCGCCGGCAAGCCCACAAACCGCGACGGCCCCCCGATATTTGGTCATCGACAGAAGGTTCGCCAGTGTCGTCGAGCCGACGCTGTCCACCCCTCCCGCCCAGCGCTCCCTGGCCAAAGGTTTGGCCGGCCCCGTCAGCTCATTGCGATCGATCACCTCGGCGGCGCCAAGCGCCTTAAGATAACCGGCTTCCGCCATCCGCCCGGTCGATGCGATGACGTGGTAACCGAGCTTCGACAGCACCGCGGTCGCAACCGATCCGACGCCGCCGGCGGCGCCGGTGACCACGATGGGTCCGCTTGCCGGCGTCAGGCCATGTTGCTCAAGCGCCAGCACGGCGAGCATCGCGGTATAGCCGGCGGTCCCGATCGCCATCGCGGCGCGCAAAGACATGCGCTGCGGCAGGCGCACCAACCAATCGCCCTTAACGCGGGCCTTCTCGGCATAACTGCCCAAATGCGTCTCGCCCATGCCCCAGCCGTTGCAGATCACTTTGTCGCCGGTCTTCCATTGCGGATGCGACGATTGCTCGACCGTGCCGGAAAAATCGATGCCGGCGATCATCGGAAAGCGCCGCACCACCGGCGCCTTGCCGGTCACGGCCAAGCCATCCTTGTAATTGAGCGTCGACCATTCGATCCGAACGGTGACATCGCCATCCATCAGATCGGCTTCGTCGAACTCGGTGAGCGCGGCTAAGGTGCCCTTCTCCGCCTTGTCAATCCTGAGGGCCTTGAACGTTCCCAACGCCATCTCTCCGTGCGTGGCTATGCAGCCGGTTGCGCCACCGGACGAACGACCGGCGCCTCGACAATCGGCAAATTGATCAACGCCGAAAGCACGCCGAACAAAACCGCCAGCCACCAGATCGGCGTATAGGATCCGAATTTTTCAAACACGATGCCGCCGAGCCACACGCCGAGGAAGCCGCCGACCTGATGGCTGACGAAGGAAAAACCATACAGCGTTGCGAACCAGCGGGTGCCGAACATCAGCGCGATCAAAGCCGAGGTCGGCGGCACGGTCGATAGCCAGGTCAGGCCGCTGATCGCGCCAAAGGCGATCGCCGAGAACGTCGTGATCGGAAATGAAATGAACGCCACGATCGAAAGCGCGCGCGTGAAATAAATCACCGACAGAATGTAGCGCTTGGGAAACACGTTCTGCAGCCAGCCGACACTGAGCGAGCCAATGATGTTGAACAGGCCGATCGACGCGATCACCCAGCCGCCGGACGATGCTGGAATGCCCCGATCGACAAGATAGGCCGGCAGGTGCACGGTGATGAAGGCGAGCTGAAAGCCGCAGGTGAAAAAGCCGAGCACCAAAAGCACATAAGAACGATGACCGAATGCTTCCGCCAGCGCGGTCTTGAACGACTGCTGATCGGCCACTGGCGCTGCGGTTGCGGCCGCGGGCGGCGTCGAGAGCGCCAACGACAATGGCAGGATGAGCAGCAGCAAAGCGGCAAATACCATCAGAGCCGCCTGCCAGCCGAATTGATCGATCATGACCACGCCGAACGGCGCAAACAAAAATTGCCCGAACGAACCGGCGGCGGTTCCGGCACCGAACGCAATGCCGCGCCGTTCCGGCGGCAGCAGCTTACTGAAGGCGGACAAAACCAGGTTGAACGAACAGCCGGAAAGTCCAAAGCCGACCACGACGCCCGCGCCGATATCGAGCGAAAGCGGCGTGGTGGCATAACGCATGATGAGCAGACCGGCGGCATAGAGCAGAGCGCCGACGCAGATCACGCGCAACGCGCCGAACCGGTCGGCGATCGCACCCGCGATCGGCTGACCCAATCCCCACAGCAAATTCTGCACGGCAAATGCAAGACCGAAGACATCGCGGCCCCACGCAAACTCGCGGCCCATCGGCTGAATGAAGAAACCAAGGCTTGACCGCGGCCCGAAGCTCAAGAGCCCGATCGCACAGCCGCAGACGATGATGACAAGCGGGGTCCGCCAGGTGCTGGAGAGCGGACGTAAATTATCGGCGGTTGTGGCCATGGGTTCCCCGATGCTTGCGGCGGATCGAACGCACCGCAAGAATTAGGGTATTCGCATCGAAACCCCAAGGGAAAATCCTAAAAAGAAAATCCCAAAGACCACGCCGAGGCGCCGTCTTCCGCAGGGCTGACCTGCAAATTCGGCGTAAGTAGTCTTCAATCCATTATCATCCGGCTTACCGTTTCGCGTTCGCCTGTTCGGCCGAACTCTGCGCGGCTTCGGCGAGCTTCGATGAAATAGCCGCGGTCTCGGCCGGGCTCCCCCAGCTTGGCGCCTCGCTGCCGTCGCCCCATGCCCGCGGCCGGTAGAAAGTATGCACGCCGAATTTGTACATTTTCTTCATTTCGCTGACCCAGGACGGACGGACCCAATAAGCGTGATAGTGAGTCGATTTGCCGACTTCCGGTAACCAGAGCTGACCGTCGAGCATCGCCTTGGCGATTTTTTTGGCGCGATCCCACATGTCGGGTTCGCGCACCACGTCGGCGATATTGTCGCAGGCAAAGGTGAACTGGCACGCCAGATGCCGGTGCTTGTTCTGATAAACCACCCCGCATACCGTGGTGGGATAGAAGCCGGAGAAGGCGCGGTTCATCACCACTTGCGCCACCGCGATCTGGCCGCGCACGGCCTCGCCGCGTGACTCGAAATAGACCGCTTCCGCGAGGCATTTTTCCGATTTGGCGCGCGTCTTCTCATCGAACAGACCGAGACGTTCCGCCGGCGTCTTGGCGCGTTGATTGTCGGAATTCACCTCGCCCTTGGCCGCGATGCTCTCGCCGCTTTCGGCGGTCCTGGAAGCTTCATCGCCGGTCGGTGGAAGCGATGCGATCATCTTCATGTCGGGATCGTCGGCCGTGTCCGGCATCACGACCACCGGCTCCTCACCCGGCCGCCAACGCTCGATGGTCTCAAGCGGAGCGCCGAGCGAATTCGTGCCAAAAAACAGATTCGCGGTTTTCACCGAAAAGCCATCGCCCGAGTGATCGTGTTCGAACGCATATGGATCGGGATTGCCTTGATTCTTGATGCCGTGAAGCGGTTGAGCCTCGATCGAAGGCAAAGCACCATATTGCGGCAGAGGCGGCGAACTCAGCGCCTCGACAAGCTCGGGGTCCAACGGAGCGCGTCCAGGCGGCGTCACATCCGCCGTCTTGGCGCCCATCACCGAATAAGAAGCCGCGGGATCCTTCTCGATCGGAGTGACGTCGGCGGGGACGGTGGTCTGCGGAGGTGCCGCGATCAACCGATCGCCCTTGAGCGTGCGATCGACTTTAGGAAAATCGGAAGCTTGATACCGTGGCGGTGTTTGCGCGGCGGGGTTACGCGGAAGCGACCCCGTGACGTCGCGATCTTGCCGGCTGAGACTTGCCAATTGATAGCTCGCAGCCTGCGGCGCGGCGGTGCCGATCGGGACGTTGAAACTATAGGCCGCGACATGGATGGTGCCGACGGAAGCAAACACGCTTCTATGCCAGCGTTCGGCAACGCCCGGCTGCCGCGCCAGTCGCGATGCGACGTCCTGATATCCGACTTCCGTCGGCGTCAATGCAAAACCGCAAAGACCGAGGCCGAAGAACGCAAACCGCGCGCTCCTCGGCCGGTTACGCAACTGTAACATTTTACGCTCACGCAACGCTTACGCGACCGAACCCGCATCCGTACAATTCGATCTTTCTCGGTCGTAACTAATTTAGGTTGCGGGGGAGTTAACCGGCGTGGCGCGCGCGACACACGCAAACATTTACCGATTTGACAGCGATCACTTCGAAAAAATTGGTAAATTTCCGCTGCAACAAAGTGGTAAATATCGCGTCAATGAAAACGGTGAAGAATTTTTCGCGAGCGTATTTTTACCAGCGTCATTCCGGGGCGATGCCACCGGGGCCCGGCCTATGGCCGGCCCGATGACAGGCTCCGCATCGAACTATGGTGCGCAATTGCGCATCTGAAGCCTGGTGCAAACGCACCATCTCGGAATGACGAGCCTGGAAAGCTGAAGCCTACGCCTGGCTGGCGATGGTCTTGCCGAGCGCGGCCTGCGCCGCGGCGAGGCGCGCAATCGGCACACGGTAGGGCGAGCAGGAGACGTAATCGAGTCCGATCTGGTGGCAGAACGCGATCGAAGCGGGATCGCCGCCATGCTCGCCGCAAATGCCGACCTTGAGCGAGGGCCTGGTCTTGCGGCCGCGCGCGACGCCGATCTTGACCAATTCACCAACGCCATCGCGATCGACCGAGATGAACGGATCGATTTCCAGAATGCCCTTGGCGATATAGGTTCCGAGGAAGCTCGCCGCGTCGTCGCGGCTGATGCCATAGGTCGTCTGCGTAAGGTCGTTGGTGCCGAACGAAAAGAACTCCGCCGTCCGCGCGATATCGCCCGCCATCAGACAGGCGCGCGGTAGTTCGATCATGGTGCCGACCTGATAACTCAGCTTGGTGCCGGTCTCCTTCATCACCGATTGCGCGGTGGCATCGATCCGCGCCTTGATCAGATCGAATTCCGCTTTGGTTGCAATCAGCGGCACCATCACTTCCAGACCGACCGCTTTGCCGGTCCGCTTGCCCGCTTCGACGGCGGCCTCGAAAATGGCGCGCGCCTGCATTTCGGCGATCTCGGGATAGGCAATCGCAAGGCGACAACCGCGGAATCCCAGCATCGGATTGAACTCGGCAAGCTCGCGCGCCCGGTCGGCAAGCCGGCGCGGATCGGTATTCATGGCGCGCGCGACTTCCTCGACCTCGGCCTGGGTATGCGGCAGGAATTCGTGAAGCGGCGGATCGAGCAGCCGGATCGTGACCGGCAACCCTTTCATGATTTCGAACAATTCGACGAAATCAGCCCGCTGCATCGGCAGCAATTTCGAAAGCGCGGCGCGGCGCGCCCGCTCGTCCTCCGAAAGGATCATCTCACGGACGGTGCGGATGCGGGTCTCTTCGAAAAACATATGTTCGGTACGGCAAAGACCAATGCCCTCGGCGCCGAATTTGATCGCGGTGCGCGCATCCTCAGGCGTATCGCCGTTGACGCGAACGCCGATCTTGCGCACGGCATCGGCCCAGCCCATCAGCGTGCCGAACTCGCCTGACAATTGCGGCTCGATCATCGGCATCCGTCCGGCCAGCACCTGCCCCACCGAACCGTCGATGGTGATGACATCGCCGGTCTTGAAGGTGCGCGATCCGATATTCATGGTGCCGCGGCCGTAATCGACGCGGATGCCGCCGCAGCCGGAAACGCAAGGCTTGCCCATGCCGCGCGCGACCACGGCCGCGTGCGAGGTCATGCCGCCGCGGGTGGTGAGAATGCCTTCGGCCGCGTGCATGCCGTGAATATCTTCGGGCGAGGTCTCGACCCGCACCAAAATGACCTTGCGCCCGTCGGCCTGCAATTTCGCGGCCTCATCGGAGGAGAATACGATTTCGCCCGAAGCCGCGCCGGGCGAGGCCGGCAGGCCGGTCGCAATCACGTCGCGCTTGGCGGAGGGATCGATGGTCGGATGCAGCAATTGATCGAGCGAGGCAGGCTCGATCCGCAACACAGCGTCCTTTTTGGAGATCAATCCTTCACTGGCCAATTCGACCGCGATGCGAAGCGCGGCCTTTGCCGTGCGCTTACCGTTGCGGGTCTGCAACATCCAGAGCTTACCCCGCTCGACGGTGAACTCCATGTCCTGCATGTCGCGGTAATGCTTTTCGAGCATCGTATAAATCCGCGTCAGCTCCTTGAAGGCCTCGGGCATCACGACTTCCATCGACGCCTTGTCGGAACCCGACTCCTTGCGCGCATGCTCGGTAATGTCCTGCGGCGTGCGAATGCCCGCCACGACATCCTCACCTTGGGCGTTGATCAGGAATTCGCCATAGAGACGGCTTTCGCCGGTCGAGGGATTGCGGGTAAACGCGACCCCCGTCGCCGAGGTCTCGCCCATATTGCCAAACACCATCGCCTGCACATTGACCGCGGTCCCCCAGGATTCGGGAATGGCATGCAGCCTGCGGTAGGTGACGGCGCGCGCGTTCATCCACGAAGAAAACACCGCGCCAATCGCTCCCCATAATTGATCGTGAGGATCTTGCGGGAATTCCGATCCGGTCTCGCGCGCCACCGCTTCCTTGTAGCGGCCGACCACCCCGACCCAATCTTCGCCGGTGAGATCAGTGTCGAGCGAATAGCCTTGGCTGTCCTTGAACGTATCGAGAATGTCCTCGAAATGAGAATGCTCGAAACCGAGCACCACGTCGGAATACATGGTGATAAAGCGGCGATAGCTGTCATAGGCAAAACGGCGATCGCCCGACAATTCCGCCAGTGCCTCGACGGTGACGTCGTTGAGGCCGAGATTGAGCACGGTGTCCATCATGCCCGGCATCGAAGCGCGCCCACCCGAGCGCACCGAAACCAGAAGCGGGTTCTGGGAATCGCCGAACGATTTTCCAGTGAGCTTGCCGACATGATCGAGCGCCTTCTCGACCTGGGCTTTCAATTCCTTCGGGTAGGTTTTGCCGTGAGCGTAGAAATAGGTGCAGACCGAGGTCGGAATGGTGAAGCCGGGCGGCACCGGCAATCCGAGATTGGCCATTTCGGCAAGATTGGCCCCCTTGCCGCCAAGCAGATCACGAAGGCCGGCCTTGCCCTCGGCCTTGCCGTCGCCGAACGTATAGACCCATTTGCCCGATTTGACGGGTGCCGGAATCTTGCCGGCGGCTGCCTTTTTCGCAGGTTTGGGCGAGCCTTTCTTCAGCGCCTTGCCGGCCCCGGAAGCGGCTGCGGATCTTGCCCGCGTTGCCATCGATGCCTTTGATTTTACAGCGATTTTCTTTGCAGGCATTTTGCTGGGTTTGGCGACGGCTTTGGCCATGACTTCTAACAATCCGCAAAAAAGGGGAACAGGAAGTTTGCGCCTTACACCATTTTGGGGGAGCTCGCGCAAGCCGCGCGAGCCGCAGCGGCTACAGATGGAGCCATCGCAAAAGTCCAAGCCCGATCAAGCCGTTGAGGATGAGAAAGATCGCGACCACGAGATTAAGCAGGCGTGGCATGATCAAGATCAAAAGGCCCGCGATGACCGATATGATCGGCGAGATATGGGCAACGGTGAGGGTCATTGACGGTATCTCCGCTTGAAGTTCTCGAATCGAGGAGTGCCACCTTACCACCCCTTCGCTGACGTTGTTCCACGACAAGAGACGCTTTGCACCACAAGCGGTTCCTTAGCTCGCATTCAAAAATGACCGAAATGTGCGGGCGGCACGACGTGCTTTTCTCGGGAACGATGCCGCTTGCGACGAATTGGATCGGTTTGCATGTCAGGCCGCGTGCCGGCACGCATCATCGTCAAGAATGCAGAGCAAGCAGCGAAGGAGCAGAACATGCGACATCATCTATTGGCCGTCGCCCTGTTGGCCACCATAAGCGCCCCGATCGCGGCGCAAGCCCAGAGCACCGTCGGCGTCGTGGGCGCTCCCGTCGTGGAGGACGGTACCGTTGGTATCGCGATCGATCAGCGGCCGGCGTTCCGCGAATATGTCGTGCGTGAACGGGTGCCCAATTACACCATTCCGGATCGCATCGTGATTGGCGGCGTGCTCCCGGAAACCGGAGTCACATATTATGACGTGCCGCCATCTTTCGGCGGCACGCCCTACCGTTACACCGTCGTGAACGGGCGAACCATTTTGGTCGAGCCGCGCACACGCCGCATCGTTCAAGTGATCGAGTGAGCGGCAGCCACCGACCTTAAGGCTCCGCCTAAAGCGGGATGAAGTTAACTTGAATCGATTTGGGATTCCCAAATCAGGGCATTTCTGATTCACCATGCTGGCTGGGCTGGAGGCCAGCATGGATGGGCAAGCCTTATT
>Ga0070735_10005295_pt1 | contig 10737 bp, 9 predicted proteins | sample Coa_R1_FD_66443 | JGI IMG/M metagenome (GOLD analysis project Ga0070735, IMG submission 66443) | Surface soil microbial communities from Centralia Pennsylvania, which are recovering from an underground coalmine fire - Coalmine... | ecosystem: Environmental > Terrestrial > Soil > Unclassified ... | reverse complement strand
CCTTCCGTATCGCAACGACGCCGCCAGCGTGTTTCGCCGGCTGATTCGCTCACTGCCTACGCGCCGCGGCGTGATTGGCGTGGCGACGTGCGACAAGGGTTTGCCCGCGATGATGATGGCGCTCGCGGCCATGCACGATCTGCCGTGCGTGCTTATCCCGGGAGGCGTGACGCTCCTGGCCGAGGAAGGTGAAGATGCGGGGCGCGTGCAGTCTGTTGGTGCGCGGTTCGCACATCAGCAGATCACGCTCGAAGCCGCGGCTGAAAACCTGTGCCGGGCCTGCGCCACTCCGGGGGGCGGCTGCCAGTTTATGGGGACGGCGGCGACGTCGCAAGTGGTTGGCGAGGCGCTAGGACTGGCGCTCACGCATTCGGCGCTGGCGCCTTCCGGGCATCCTATCTGGCGGGATATGGCGCGGCGTTCGGCACGCGCGGTGCTGTCACTTGAATCGCGCGGGATCAACACTAAAGACATTCTGACCGATGCGTCGCTGCGCAATGCCATGACGGTACACGCGGCCTTCGGTGGCTCGACCAACCTGATTCTTCACATCCCTGCGATCGCCCACGCGGCGGGACTGAAACGGCCGACCGTGGACGATTGGACGGCAATCAATCGAAAGATCCCGCGCCTGGTGGATGTTCTCCCCAACGGCCCGCGCTCGCATCCCACGGTTCAGGTCTTTCTTGCGGGTGGCGTTCCTGAAGTGATGCTGCACCTGCGGCGCGCTGGTTTGCTGGAGCTGGATGCGCTGACGGCGAGCGGCGAGACCTTGGGGCGCATGCTCGATTGGTGGGAAGGCTCGGAGCGCCGGTTGCGCCTGCGCCAGGGGCTGCAGGAACGCGATGGAGTCGATCCGGATGACGTCATCATGGACCCGGGTCGGGCCAGCAGCCGCGGCTTGACGTCAACGGTGACCTTCCCGCGAGGAAACCTGGCGCCTGGGGGATCAGTGATCAAGAGCACGTCCATCGACCCAAGCGTGGTGGATGTCGATGGTGTTTATCGAAAGACCGGTCCGGCGCGCGTATTTCGCAGCGAGCACGCGGTTATTGAGGCCATCAAAAGCCACGGGCCGGACGGGATCAAGCCAGGCGACGTCGTGATTTTGATGTGCCGGGGGCCGATGGGCTCGGGAATGGAAGAGATTTTCCAGATCACTTCGGCGCTTCGGTATCTCGATTTCGGTAAGCACATTGCGGTGGTGACGGACGCGCGATTCAGCGGTGTGTCGACGGGCGCGTGCATCGGGCACGTTACTCCCGAAGCCCTCGCCGGCGGGCCGATCGGCAAGGTGCTGGACGGCGACATCATCGAGATTACGATTGACCGCGTGCGGCTAGAGGGCTCGGTGAACCTGGTGGGCGCAGGCGGCAAAACGTTTGGCGCGGTGGAAGGAACGCGCGTCCTGGCAGACCGCCCGTTCCGCTCCGACCTCGCGCCGGATCCCCAGTTGCCTGACGATTCCCGTTTGTGGGCGGCGCTCCAAAACGTGAGCGGCGGCACCTGGGGCGGCTGCGTCTTCGATGCCGAGACGATCATCGAGGCCTTAAAGCAGAGGCAATAGCTGCCAGAGTGCATGTGACGTAGCTCACAGAGCCTCGGCGCCACGAGCCGCTGGATTCCTGCTTCGCTTTTACAATTGAAATGCCGACCGGCTAAATGAGATGGCGCAACATATTCGAGTTTGCATTGTAGGCACCGCGTGGGGACACAACCTGGGGACGATGATCCGCCGTGCGGCCCCGAACTGTGAAATCTTCGTTTGTGGACGCGATTCGGATAAGACGACGCGCGTGGCCAAGGCGCTGGGGGCTTCCGGAACCTTTCAATCGCTAGATGAAGTGATGGCGGACTCGAAAGTACAAGGGGTTGTGCTGGCACTGCCGCACCATCTGCATCGCCGGGCAGCGGAGGAGAGTTTAAAGGCAGGGAAACATGTATTCGTCGAAAAGCCGATGACTACGTCGCTCGCGGACGCAGACGCCATGATCGCAACTGCGGCACGGGCGGGAAGGACCTTAATGGTGTCTGACAATCTTCATTGCCAGCCGGCCATCATCGAGACGCGGCGTCGTTTAGAGAATGGCAGTCTCGGGCGGCCTCTGCATCTGCTCGCCAATTCCTTCGGATTGCACCAACCGGAACAAGGATGGCGGATGCGGCAAGGAGAAATGGGCGGTGGTCTCCTGATGGATGCTGGTGTGCGGCCGATTCGCGCCATGCGGCTGCTGCTGGGAGAGCCGGAGAGCGTTTTCGCAGTGAGGGGACCGCAGGTGAATGCGGCGATGGAAGGCGAGGATAACGTTCACGTGATCTTTTCGGGCGAGCCCGGGTGGAAGGCTCATGTGTTGCTGAGCTGGGCGGCGCGACGCGGCAATCTGCCGGAGTACGTATTGCTTACCGAGAAGGCTTCGCTTCACATGTGGATGAATGCCGGCCATATGGATGTTTATCCAGCGGCGCCGGGCGGCATGGCGCGAGCGGTTTCGCACGTACGTCCCTATTGGCTCAAAGACCGGCTTTCCCGCCCGTGGATGGAGCGAACGCGAGTGCGCCTCACAACCACCGACGTGAGCGGGCATTCCCAGCAGATGAAAGAATTTCTAACGGCGATCGAGAGCGGCTCGGCTTCGCACGAATCGGCTCAGCAGGGCCGCCGCGATCTGGAAATCATTCTGCAAGCGTACCGGTCGATGGAAATCGGATCGCCCGTGGCCGCACGATCGCAGCAGCTTGCCGGAATTTCGCGATAGACAGCACCCAAGCGGTGCTAGGCTGAAGACGTGGGTCGTGCGCTCATCGGCCTCGGTATCGTATGCGTCATTGCGGGCCTGGCGCTCGAGTATGGTGCGCGCCTGCCGTTCCGCATTGGCCGGCTCCCTGGGGATGTTTACATCAACCGTAACAACACAATTATCTATTTCCCTATTGTTACTTGCGTGCTGCTGAGCGTCATCCTCAGCCTGGTGATGTGGCTTTTGAACCGGCGCTGATTATCGCAGGCGCCCCATTTTATCCAGGGGCCAGTAAACGAAAACCGCTTTTCCATAAATATATTTGCGGTCCACCGTTCCCCATGCGCGGCTATCGTTGGACGAGATGCGGTGGTCGCCGAGGACGAAGTAGTTGTGGGGTGGCACCGTGAATGGTAAAAGCGATTGCTGATCGCGGTATTCGTCCGGAACATACGGCTCATTCAGCCGGCTTCCGTTGACGTAGACTCTTCCTTTGTCGATCTGGACCGTGTCCCCCGGCAAGGCGATTACGCGCTTGATGTAAGATTTCGAGCGATCCAGCGGAAACCAGAACACCACCATGTCGCCATGCTCGATGTTGCCCGACCCGAACAGGTAAGTAAACTTGTTAATAAAGATCCGTTCCTGGTCGGTGAGCGCCGGCATCATACTGGTGCCCTCTACTTTCACGGGTTGGTAGATAAAGACAATGAGGATGACCGCGAGCAGCACCGAGAAGGCCAAATCACGGGCCCAAGAGAGAGCCGTAAAGAGGCCGGAGCGCGCGGCAGGTTTTGGGGGTTGCTCTTCCATAGTCACAATCGTTATTGAAAGTAGCGCCAGCTAGGCATTATAAAGCAATGGCGCCGCTATCCATGGCTAATCGCGCGGTCCTGATCATTCCGGCCCTCAACGAAGAGCCGGTGATTGGCATTACCCTGGACCAGGTTCCTCGCGAACTGTATCGCGAAATCATCGTGGCCGACAACGGCTCGGACGACCAGACCGCTGAAATTGCTCGGGCGCGCGGAGCCACCGTGGTTTCAGAACCGGAACGGGGGTATGGGGCGGCCTGTTTGCGGGCGCTCGCGACACTTTCCGAACCCATCGAAGCCGTGGTTTTTATGGACGCCGACGCCAGCGACGATCCGGCCGAAGCAGCTAACTTACTGGAACCTATATACAGTGGACGCGCCGATCTGGTGATCGGTTCCCGCACCCTGGGGCATGCGGACAAAGGGGCTCTCACACCACTTCAGATGCTGGGAAATGCCCTTGTGACGCGTCTGATCCGGATTTTCTTCGGCCATTGCTATACGGATTTGGGACCGTTTCGCGCCATTCGCGGCGACTCGTTGAAGCGCCTCGGTATGCAAGACCGCAATTACGGGTGGACCATCGAAATGCAAATCAAGGCGCTGCGCCACAATCTACGGGTTCTGGAAGTGCCGGTGTCTTACCGGAAACGTATTGGCGTGAGTAAGATTTCGGGCACATGGAGGGGCAGTATCGCGGCCGGCGCTAAAATCATTTGGACGTTTGTTCGCCTAGCGGTTTCCCGGTAAGCAGCCGCGCCAGCACCGGCAGAGGCGCGGCGCCTTCTTTCAACGCGCGATCGTGAAATTCCTTGAGATTGAAGCCGTCGCCCTTCGTCTTCCGGTAAGCCTCGCGGACCCGCAGCCAACCGCGCCAACCCACAAAATAAGTCGGTAATTGGCAGGATGACAATTTTGCGCGCTGCAGCTTGGCAGTGGCCTCTTCGGTTTCCTGGAAAGTCTCTTTTTGCATGAGATCGAGCGCCTGTTGATCGGTCATCCCCATGGTTTGCAATCTCACGTCGAGAATGGCGTTGGCCAGCACGCGCAACATTTCCTTCTGGAAGGTGAGACGGAGTTCAGGGGAATGATCGAGATAGCCCTGGTCCAGCAACAACTGCTCGGCATACTCCGCCCAACCTTCCACATAGGGTCCATTTCCCCAGATGCCCCGCAAGACGCGGCGGCGCTTGGGCTCGACATCGTTAGCAAATTCGCCCTGGACATAATGTCCGGGCATGGCTTCGTGAATCGTCAGGAGCTTGAGGTGATAGAAGTTGTACTCGCGCAGTTTCGATTCGATACGCTTTGCAGGCCAGTCCTTCGGAATGGGCGTGATCCAATAAAAAGCGCCCAGCTTCGGTTCCAGCACCGGCGCCGGGTTGAAGCCACCCACGGCGTAAATACCGCGCATGAATTCAGGCGTGTCGATGACCTGCAGGTTGGCGCGCGAGGGCAGTGTCAGCAAGTCTTTAGCGCGGACGAATTGACGGGCCTCATCCAGATCCCGCTTGGCGTCGGACATGTAGGTTCCGGGAGTGGCATGCTTCGCGGCTATACGGTCGAGAGCGCGGGAGATGACCGCATTTTCCCCATCGGGCGAGGAAGCGCTGCCGGTGTCCTGGTGAGCACCGTTCCGGTTCAATTGCCGGGCGAGATCCAGCATCTGTTTGCGCACGGCTTTGAACTCTGCCTCCGCCGCACGCAACACCTGCTCCGGAGTGAGGTCCGTGGCGAGCGTGTACCGGAACTTCCGCCGGTACAATTCTGGCCCCAGACGCCAATCGGCTTGATGGCGCATGGCGAGATCGTTCTTGAGGTAGTTCTGAAAATCGCGCAAAGCCGCCATGGCTGGTTGGGCGGCGCGGTCGAATTCGGGGCGCAAGTCGTGTGGGACTTCGGCGGGGATGGCGCGCTCCAGCAAGTCGATGTTCCCCTGGTTCTCCTCACTCGCGACCTGGGTCCAGATCTCCGGCGCACTAACAAGGTTGGTGCGTGCCTGAGCGAGAAATGCCGGAATTTTCGCAGTGCGGGCGATGATATCCCGCAACCGTTCGGGTTTTGGAGCATACTCGAGCACCAGCGGATTGAACAGGGCGTTGCCGATTAACTCGACGTAAACCGTCGGATTATGGCGGTAGCTCTGGATCGAGTCCAATTCGAGGAGCGCCAAACCGATCTGGTCCTGGATGATGTCGTAGTCGGCGCGGTCCTCGGGCGAAAGCGGCTGCTTATCCGTTGTCTGGCGCAGCCGGTCGCGCATGTTGTTGTAGAACTTTCGCTGAAGCTCGATTCCCGCGGGGCTGAAGTCATCCAGTTGGCGGTCCAGGTTGGTTCCGTTGTGACGGTGATATCCGGCGGATGTAGCGGCGACCGGCGAGATGGCGAGGGCCGTGTAGATGAACTCCTCTTCCAGACTCGCAAAATTTGAATTTGTCTGGCTCAAGACACACGTCCCTACGAGCAAAGGCGCCACAATCGCAAACACTGCGCTGCGCATGCCATTAGTTTTAACACGCGAAACGCGCGTTCGCGGGAGGAGAACTCGGAGACGTTAACTACGGATGGGGCCGGGCGGTTGCTGGGCTGGAACCGGCGCGGCGGCGGGCTGCGCGCTTTTCTTGTGCTGTAAGGCACGAATTTCTTGAAGAGCCTGCTGCGCGCTGGCGCGGGCGCGAGCTACAGTGAGCTGTTCCATAAAGATGCAACCCCACAAGACGCCGGTGAGGGCCGCGATGGAACACAGCCCCTGTCCTGTGATTTTGAGTAACGGCATCTTGCTCGACGCGCCCACGACGCAGTTGAAGCAATCACCGTTCCAAATTTAATTACTTTTAGTTTGAGCGGTTTGACGGGAGTCACAGTGTGGCTCCAGGCCACATGCGGGCACAACTTGCACCATCCAGATTACGCGCGTGCCTGCCCACTTGCGCCTGGGGGCGCCGTCGCCGCGGCGGAGTTTTCGAGGGCTTGAGCGAGATCGCTGATGATATCCTCCACGGCTTCAATCCCTACCGAGAGCCGCACCAGGCCGTCGCGGATACCCATACGCTCGCGATGTTTGGGAGAAATGTCGCGATGCGAACTCATGGCGGGATATAACATCATGCTGTGCACATCGCCGAGGGAAGTCGCGGGAACCACCAGGCGCAGCGCATTCATGAAGCGGAAGACATCTTCCCGGCCGGCGTCCTTCAGCTCGAAGCTAACGATCGCGCCGTAAAGGCCTTCGGGTAACAAACGGCGAATGGTGGCAGCGTCGGGGTGTGACGGATCGCCAGGGAAGTTGACGCGCCCCACTTCGGGTTGATCCGCGAGCCATGCTGCCACACGGCATGCGTTGGCGCACTGCCGCTCCATACGAATCGCGAAAGTCTTGATCCCGCGCATCGCGAGATAGCTCTCAAAGGGTCCCAGCACCGGGCCGAAAGTACGGGACAGCGTACGCAGCGTCTCATAGTGCTGCTGGTCAGAGATCACGACACCGCCCAGGACATCGCCATGGCCGGCGAGAAATTTCGTGAGACTGTGGACCACCATATGTGCGCCCAGCTCGAGGGGTCGAACGAGCAATGGCGTGGCGAATGTACTGTCGACAACCAGAGCCGCGCCCGACGCGGTGGCCAGCGCGGCGATGCGGTCGATCTGCCCGGTCCGCAACAATGGATTCGAAATCGTCTCCATAAGGACGCAGCCGGGCTTGGCCTCCACAATGGCCTTCTCGACGGCAGCCAGATCGCAGATATCCACGAAGCGGACGCTCACGCCCATGGGTTCGAGCACGTTCATGAGCAGGTTCACGGTAGCGCCGTAGATCGCATCGGCGGCCACGATGGACTTTCTCCGGTCGGTGAGCGCCGTCAACAACGCCACGTGAATTGCGGCCATTCCGGAGCTGCACGCCAGGGCGCCGTGGCCGCTTTCGAGCGACGCACACAACTCCTCGAGCGCCGTATTGGTGGGATTGTCGTAGCGCGAGTAGCTGAACCCAGGTTCCTGATGTCCGAACACGCGGTCAAGCTGCCGGATGTCGTCGTAAAAATAGCTGACGGCGGTGTGAACCGGGGTTGTCACGGGAACGTGGCGGCCGGTTTTTTTGCGGTCTCCGGCATGCACGGATTTCGTGTGGAGCTTTACTTTTTTTTCCATCGGACTCCATCCTTCGTGTCTTCGAGAACGACTCCCTGGGCCAGAAGTTCGTCGCGTATGCGATCCGCTTCGGCAAAGTTGCGGGCCTTTTTCGCTTGATTTCGGGCGGCAATTCGGGCTTCCACCTCGGCGTCGGCGAGCGAACCCGGCTGTGCGCTGGTGCGCAGAACGTCGAAGATGGCATCGAACCCTTGGAGCAATGCCAGAGCCGGGGCCGCGTTTTGCGCCTGGAATTCGCCTGAATCCATGGCGATATTCACGTCACGGATATATTCGAACATGGCCGCTAACGCCTCGGCGGTATTCAAGTCGTCATCCAGGCTTTCGCCGAACCGCCGCTCGGCTTCGGCGGTACGCGCAGTGATTTTCTCATTGAGTCCTGCCGGAAACTTCTCGCCTTCCAGCCGCAACTTGAAATTTCGCAGCCGTTCCACCGAGGTTTTTGCAGCCTTCAAACCTTCAAACGTGAAGTTCAACTGCTTGCGGTGCGGGGACGACAGCAGATGGTAGCGGACCATTTCGGGCGGATAGCCCTGGTCAAGCACCTGGCGCAGCGTGTAGTAATTGCCGAGAGACTTCGACATCTTCTGGCCGTCGACCAGCAGGAATTCGGAGTGGATCCAGTAGCGCGCGAAGGTCTTTCCGGTCAGCGAAACGGATTGTGCGATCTCGTTTTCATGGTGCGGAAAGATCAGGTCGACGCCGCCGGCATGAATATCGAGTGTCTCGCCGAGGTAGCGGATCGCCATGACGGAGCACTCGATGTGCCAGCCCGGCCGGCCTCGTCCCACCGGTGTGTCCCAGAACGGCTCGCCGTCTTTGGGCGCTTTCCACAGCACGAAATCGCGCGCATCGTCCTTCTCGTAGCTGTCCACGTCCACACGGGCGCCGGCGCGGATTCCGCTGAAATCGTTATGCGAGAGCTGGCCGTATTGGGGAAAATTCGCTATGCGAAAGTAGATCGAGCCATCACTTTGGTAGGTGTAGCCTTTCTCGCCCAAGCGGGCGACAGCATCGGCCATTTCGTTGATGTGCTCGGTTGCGCGAACCATGCGCTCCGGCCGCTCCAGCCGCAGGCTCGCGCAGTCCTCGAGGAACGCCTTGACATAAGTTTCGGTGTAGTCTGGCAGTGACTTGTGATTCGCGAGGGCATTGAATGATTTTGTCCTCGACGTCGGTGATGTTCATCACGTGATCGAGGCGATATCCCCGCGCGCGCAGCCAGCGCCGCAATAAATCGAAGAAGACGAATGTCCGAAAGTTACCGATATGCGCGTAGTCATAAACGGTGGGACCGCACGTGTACATACGCACGAGGTTGCCCTCTTGTGGCCGAAACTCCTCCACCTGCTGCGAGAGGGTGTTATAGAAACGCAACGCCATATTTTGGGATCTATTTATCGTAGCATCCGACACTGCGCGAATCGCCGGTAGCAGGCCCTCACGTTACGGTAAAGCCGGAGGCAGCCGGTTCGCGTGGCGCTCCTCCAACCGCGCTAAAGTCGTAGGGGATGACTGGGTTCAAATTGTTCCGGCGGATTGTTCCTGCACTTCTGCTGTGCTGCGCGCTCGCTCCGGTTTCGGGGGCTCCCGTGCGGCTGATTTTCGACACCGACATGGGCAACGACGTGGACGATGCCGTCGGTTTAGCCATGATCCACGCCCTCGAAAGCCGCGGTGAGGCGAAGCTGCTGGCCGTTACGGTGACGAAGGATAATCGCTGGGCCGCGCCGTTTATCGACGCGATGAACACGTTCTATGGCCGCGGCGAGGTGCCTATCGGCGTGGTTCGCCACGGCAAAACTCCCGAAGACGCCAAGATGATCCAACTCCCCGCGGAAAGGAAACGGCTGGATGGTTCGTTTGTCTATCCGCATCATTTAGTAGACGGCCGCGAAGCGCCGGAAGCCGTGGGCCTGCTGCGGCGCATCCTGGCAAAAGAGCCCGACGGCGGGGTCGCCATCGTCCAGGTGGGGTTCAGCACGAATCTCGCGCGGCTGATTGATTCCCAGCCGGATGCATTCAGCCCGCTGCCCGGGCGGGACTTGGTTCAGCGCAAGGTGCGTTTGCTCTCGATGATGGGCGGCGCTTTTCCAGACGGCAAACCTGAGTACAACATTGAAAAGGATATCCCTGCCGCCAAGCAACTATTCAGAGAGTGGCCCACGCCTATTGTGACCAGCGGCTACGAAGTGGGGCTCAAAATTAAATACCCGGCGTCGAGTATCCTGCACGACTACGGCTATGTGGAAGACCACCCGCTGGCTGAATCTTATCGCGACTACATGAAAATGCCGTACGACCGGCCCATGTGGGATCCAACGGCGGTTCTGTATGCGGTTCGCCCGGACTCTTTCTCTTTGTCCTCTCCGGGGAAGATCGACGTCGATGACCGGGGGAGAACGCATTTCAGCGCCGATCCCCAGGGCAAACATCGATATCTGGTCGCTTCGCCGGAACAGGGGACTGCGGCCTTGCGGGCCATCGTGGAGTTGGCCAGCCAGCCGCCGGACCGGTTGGCGAAAGGCACAAGATAGCGCGCTGCCGTTTCCGCACGCTAGAATATCTTCCGCTTGTCTGGCTTTCCCTTCACCCGACGATCCTTCCTGCTTGGCGCTTTAACCAGTCGTCATTTGGCCGGCGGCAACGCCCCGTTACCGCTATTCGCCGACGTGACTGCGCGCTCCGGCATCAAGTTCACGAATGATGCCAGCCTGACCGCCGAAAAATATCTGCCCGAATCCATGTGCGGAGGCGTCGGCATGCTGGATTATGACGGGGACGGCTGGCTCGACATTTTCTTTGTTAACGGCGCCGCGCTGAAATCTCCCATGCCCGACGGCAGTCAACCCGATAAGAGCGATCCACGCTATTGGAATCGTCTCTATCACAATAATCGCGACGGCACGTTTACCGATGTAACCGAATCCGCGGGACTCCAAGGCCGCTCTTATGGCATGGGTGTCGCGGTGGGGGACTATGACAACGACGGCCGGCCAGACATCTACGTCACCAATCTGGGCTGCAATATTCTG
>Ga0070735_10005293_pt1 | contig 10738 bp, 11 predicted proteins | sample Coa_R1_FD_66443 | JGI IMG/M metagenome (GOLD analysis project Ga0070735, IMG submission 66443) | Surface soil microbial communities from Centralia Pennsylvania, which are recovering from an underground coalmine fire - Coalmine... | ecosystem: Environmental > Terrestrial > Soil > Unclassified ... | reverse complement strand
AGACTCAGCGGCGCCGACGTGCTTTTCTTTGACGGCACGACCTATACGGATGACGAGCTATTATCGCGGGGGCTGATGCAAAAAAGCGCGCGCCGCATGGGGCATATGTCCATGTCTGGGCCGGAAGGTTCGATCGCCGCGCTCGCCGAGCTTCCGATCGGCCGCAAAATATTCATCCATATCAACAATTCAAATCCGGCCCTGATCGAGGGTTCGGCCGAGCATCGCGCGGTCGAAGCGGCAGGATGGGAAATCGCCTACGACGGGATGGAGGTCGTGTTGTGAGCGGCGTCATGTCGCCGTCCGAACTCGAGGCGGCGCTGCGCGCCATCGGGGCCGAGCGCTACCATAATCTTCATCCGCTGCATGCTTTGATGCGCGAGGGGCGCTGCACCAAGGCGCAATTGCAGGCCTGGGCGCTCAACCGCTACCATTATCAAGCGACGATACCGGTCAAGGACGCCACGATTCTCGCTCGCATCGAAGATCCGGCGCTCCGTCGCGAATGGCGCGGACGCATCATCGATCATGACGGCGAGAAGGACGGCGAAGGCGGCATCCATCGCTGGCTCATGCTGACCGAAGGGCTGGGGTTGGATCGCGAACTCGTCCTGTCGCGCCGCGGCATCCTCCCGATCACCCGCTACGCCGTTGACGCCTATGTTCAATTTTGCGCCACGCGCAGCTTGCTGGAGGCGATCGCCTCCTCGCTGACCGAACTCTTTTCTCCGGTTATCATCGGCGAACGGGTGTCCGGCATGCTCGCCAATTACGACTTCGTCTCGAAAGAGACGCTATCCTATTTTACCGCTCGTCCGTCGCAGGCGCAGCGCGACTCGGATTTCGCGCTCGACTATGTAAAGAAGAACGCGATGACGCCGGAAGATCAGCAGGCCGCGCTTGGCGCGCTCAGATACAAATGCGACATCCTCTGGGCGATGAGCGATGCGCTGATGCACGCCTATGTCGAGGGCAATATTCCGCCGGGCGCCTGGACGCCGACGCCCGCATGAGCGCGGCCGACGATATTGCGACCACCGCGCGGCCGCGATTGCCGCGCGGCGTGCGATTAAGCAAGGACGAGGCGCGCGGCGGCTTCGTTCTCTTGGCGCCCGAGCGTATCGTCCGCGCCGATCCCGTCGCCGCCGCGATCCTTCAAAGATGCGACGGCGACCGAAGCCTCGTCGAGATTATCGACGATCTTTGTGCGACCTATAAAGGCGAACGCAGCCGTATCGAAACGGATGTACGTAATCTTCTGGCTGATTTATCGGCCAAGAAAATGGTCGAGCTATGAGTGAAGTCCGCCTCGCGCCGCCGATTGGGCTTTTGGCCGAACTGACCCATCGCTGCCCGCTCGGCTGTCCCTATTGCTCGAATCCGCTCGAACTGGAATCGCGGGCGACGGAGCTTGATACGGCGACTTGGGGCAGGGTCTTCGCGGAAGCCGCCAAGCTCGGCGTTCTGCAGGTCCATCTTTCCGGCGGCGAGCCGGCAAGCCGTCGCGACCTTGCCGAAATCGTCGCGCATTGCGCCAAGGCAGGCCTCTATTCAAATCTGATCACCTCTGGGATCGGCTTGACGGAGCCGTCCGTCGGGTTGCTCGCGGACGCCGGCCTCGATCACGTCCAGCTTTCGATCCAAGATAGCGGAGCGGCCAGCGCCGATCGCATCGCCGGCTATCGCGGCGCCTACGCCAAGAAGCGCCAGGTCGCGCAATGGGTCACGGCGATCGGCATGCCGCTGACGATCAACGCGGTCATCCACCGCGCGAATGTGCGGCGCGCAACCGAGATGGTCGAACTTGCTATCGAACTCGGCGCCCGCCGCGTGGAGATCGCTCACACCCAATATTATGGCTGGGGCCTGGCGAACCGCGCCGCCTTGATGCCGACCCGCGAAGAGGCCGACGCCGCTTGGGCGGCGGTTGAATCGATGCGCGCTCGTCTTGAAGGCGTGATCGTGATCGATCACGTCGCGCCGGACTATCACGCCCGTACGCCCAAGCCCTGCATGGGCGGCTGGGGTCGCAAGACGCTAAACGTCTCGCCGAGCGGCAAGGTTCTTCCGTGCCACGCCGCCGAAACCATTCCCGGTCTCGAATTTTGGAACGTGACGGACCATTCGCTCGCCGAAATCTGGCGCGACTCCCCGGCTTTCAACGCCTTTCGCGGGACCGATTGGATGGCCGAGCCTTGCCGCTCTTGTGAGCGGCGAGACATCGATTTCGGCGGCTGCCGATGTCAGGCGCTGGCGCTGGTCGGCGATGCGCGCGCGACCGATCCCGCCTGCTATCTCTCGCCGCGCCATGATCTGATCGCGGCCATCGCCGAGGCGGACAGCGCGCCGGTGGTTGCGCCGGACTATCGCTATCGCGCGCCGGCGCGTGCGCTTCAAAAGGTTTGACCCCAAATATTTTTCTCGGCAGAGCCCCGTTCGGGCCGGTCCGCTCTATGGACAAACTTGTGTGACAATATTATAAGTTCGTCGGGGGCCATGATCCGAGCAAGCTTAAAAACGCTGCCGGATCTGGGCGCCGACAAGCACGCCAAGCCGTGCGCTGTTGCGATGGGAGGAACATGGCGATGGTACTGAGACTGAGCAAAGCAGCCGGCGTAGCTTTGGCCGGCTTTGGGGCGATAGCCCTTGCAGGTCTGCTGAACACCACGAGCGTCAGGGCGGAAGACAAGCCGCTCGGCCACTACGATTCGACCTCGAAAGATTTCTGGATCCACCCGCCGGAAGATTGGTGGCGCGGCGATGAAACCGAAGCGCAGCGCGGCCTTGTTCCTAACGCCGGTCAGCCGCTGCCGTCGTCGGCCGCGGACCTGGACAAGATGTTGGCGGCGATCAAACTGCCGCCGGGCTTTAAGATCAGCGTGTGGCAGGCCAATGTGCCGCAAGCGCGTCAGATGGCCTGGGGCGATGATGGCACGCTCTTCGTCGGCACATGGGATGCGGGCGTCGTCAACGCCATCGTCACCAAGGATGGCCAACGTACTGTCAAGCCGGTGATCAAGGGCTTGCGTATGGCGACGGGCGTCGCCTTCGCGAACCATACGCTCTATGTCGTCGACATTGACAAGGTCTATGCCTGGGAAAATCCGGAGCAGCATCTCGACAATCTCGGCCAAGGCAAGCTCGTTTACGACGACTTCCCGCCCTATACGCCGCATGGTTGGAAATACATCACGGTCGGCCTCGACGGCGCGCTGTATATTCCGGTCGGACCGCCTTGTAACGAATGCCTGCCTCCGAGCGGCACATCGCAATATCGCCGCATCGATCCCAAGACCGGCAACGCCGAACTCTGGGCGATCGGCGTGCGCAACAGCGTCGGCGGCGCCGTCGATCCGCGCACCGGCAATCTATGGTTCACCGAAAACGCCCGCGACTGGCTCGGCGACGACGTGCCGAGCGATAAGCTCAACATGGTCTCCAAGACCGGTGAGAATTTCGGCTATCCCTATTGTCACCAGGGCGACATTCTCGATCCGGTCTATGGCCATGGCCACTCCTGTTCCGAGTTCAATTCGCCGATTGTCAAGCTCGGACCGCACGTGGCGCCCTTGGGTATGAAGTTCTACACCGGCAACCAGTTCCCGTCTGAATATTCAGGCAATATTTTCGTCGCGGAACACGGTTCGTGGAATCGGCACGCCAAGAACGGCTATCGCATCGAGCGCATCGTCGTGAACGGCGACGGCACCAACGCCAGTCAGGAAGTCTTCGCTGGCACCTGGCTCGACGGACAGAAGATCGTCGGTCGTCCCGCCGACGTGATCGTCGCCTCCGATGGCTCGCTCTTGGTCTCTGACGATCAGACCGGAGCGATCTATCAAATCTCATACGTCGGCAAGTAAGACCGACGAAACAAGCGCCCCGCCGGGACTTCCCAATGGCGGGGCGCGCCTTTTTTTCTCGATCCGACGGAATTTTAATATGCGATGGGTCCGCAAGCGCGTTGCTTTGGTCTGTGCGGCGATCGCGTTAACGACAATGACCATCCGCGCCGAGGAAAGCGGACCAGCGGTTCCAGATTCGATCAAGGATAAACTGGTCACGTGTCTCGCCTGCCATGGTCCCGGCGGCGTGTCGCAGATGGACGGCGCGCCGAATCTTGCGGCGGCGCCTGAACTCTACGTACAATGGCAGCTCGTCTACTTTCGCGGCGAGACGCGAAAGAACGAACTGATGACTCCGGCCTCAGCCGAACTCACCGACGACGATATTCGCGCCTTGAGCGCCTACTTCTCCGCGCTGCCGCCGCCGCCTGCGCCAACGACGCCCGACGGCGCGCCGGATTTGACCAAGGCCGGTGCGAAAATCGCCGAAGATCGTCACTGCGGACAATGCCACATGCCGAATTTCGCGGGCAGCGGGGAAGCGCCGCGCCTCGCCGGCCAGCGCGAAGAATATATCGTCAAAGCGCTGCATGATTATCAGCACGGCGCCCGCCGCGGCCGCGGCAATGTCATCATGCCTGAGATTGCTTACGCCTTGAGCGAGGACGATGTGAAAGCGATAGCGCATTTCATGTCGCGACAGCCGCAGAAGTAACGCTGGCGCGCCGCTGCGACGCTTTGCCTTTGAACTTGGGGCGAAGGATCGACGATGAAGAACGACGGCGTTTCGAACGCTAACCAACCCTCAATGAACAATCGAGCGATGACGCGTCGGCGCCTTTTCGGCGCGGGCGCTGGCTTCCTGGCGGCGGCGAAAAGCGCGTCGGCGCGCGCCGAAGACGGGACGAATTTGCCGCCGGACGTTCCCGCCTGGCAGAAGCAGCCAGGGGCGGAGGTCATGTCGCCGCCTTACGGCGCGCCGTCGCGATTCGAGGCGGGCGTGGTACGCCGCCCTCGGCAAGGCGGCGCGCAACCGCCGACCAGACTCGCTGCGTTGAGCGTGACGCCGATACAAAATTTGACCGGCATCATCACCCCGAATGGATTGCACTACGAGCGTCATCATGCCGGCGTTCCGACGATTGATCCAGCGGAACATCGCCTGATCGTACATGGATTGGTCGATCGCGCGATGATCTTCACGATGGACGATCTCACGCGTTTCCCATCCGTCTCACGCATTCACTTCATCGAATGTTCAGGCAATTCCTCTCCGAATTGGGGCGAGCCAAAACCGGAACTCACGGCTCAGGATACGCATGGGCTCTTGAGTTGCGCCGAATGGACCGGCGTTCCGCTGTCGACAATATTATCGGAGGCAGGACTCAAGCCGGAGGCCAAATGGCTTCTCGCCGAGGGCGGCGACGCGGCGGCGATGACGCGCAGCATCCCGATCGAGAAAGCGCTTGACGATGCGCTTCTCGCCTATGCGCAGAACGGCGAGCGCCTTCGACCCGAGCAAGGTTATCCCCTGCGGCTTCTTCTGCCGGGGTACGAAGGCAACGTCAACATCAAATGGCTGCGCAGAATCAAGGTCGGAACCGCGCCTTTCCAAACGCGCGAGGAGACGTCGAAATATACGATGGTCATGCCGGACAAGACGATCCGCCAATTCAATTTCGTGATGGAGGCGAAATCAGTCATTACCTACCCATCCGGCGGTCAAAAGCTTGGTCCGCCTGGGTTCTATGAAATCTCAGGCGTGGCGTGGTCGGGCGCTGGCAAGATCGCGCGGGTCGAGGTCTCGCTCGACGGCGGCGCAGGTTGGCGCGACGCTGCGTTGCAAGAGCCCATCCTTCCCAAATGCCTCACGCGGTTTCGCTTTCCCTGGCGCTGGGACGGAGGTCCTGCTTCACTTTGCAGCCGCGCGACGGATGAGACTGGCGTCACCCAGCCCAGTCGCGAAACACTGTTCGAGCAGCGCGACATCAGATCGTACTATCACAATAACGCGATCCAAACTTGGCGCGTCGCGGCGGGGGGCGCTGTGACCAATGCCGGGTAAAGGGCGCCTTTTTGCAGTCGTCGTGTTGAGCGCAATCCTCCCAGCGCAGCCGGCGCCGGCTGGCGAAACCTACGGCATTGGTCGGCCCGCCACCGAACAAGAGATCGCCGGTTGGAACATCGACGTCTCGCCGGATGGCGCGGGACTTCCGCCAGGACATGGCGATGTCAACCAAGGCGAGGCGATCTTCGCCGCCAAATGCGCCGCCTGTCATGGGTCGCATGGCGAAGGCAAACCCATGGACCGTTTGGTCGGCGGTTTCGGCACTATTTTCGACAAAAAGTCCGAAAGGACGATCGGCAGTTTCTGGCCCTATGCGACGACTTTGTTCGACTTCATTCATCGCGCCATGCCGCTCGATGCGCCGCAGTCTTTGACGCAAGACGAGACCTATGCGCTCTGCGCGTACTTATTGTTCCTCAACAAGATACTTCCGCAAGACGCGATTCTCGACGCCGCGACGCTCGCCAAAATTCAAATGCCCAACCGCGCCAATTTCATGAGCGCCTATCCCCCTGCCGGGGCCGGGAAGAAATGAATGATCTAAACATAAGGAGAAATTATGATTGTCGATCTGCGCACCTATACGATGGTTCCTGGCCGGCTCAACGCCTGGTTGAAGCTCTACGAAGGTGAGGGATTGCCCATTCACACGCGGCATCTCGGCAAACCGATCGGCGTCTTCACCACGGACGTCGGCGAATTGAACCAGGTCGTTTTCTTTTGGGGATTCGAAAGTCAGGCAGAGCGCGAGAAAAAGCGCGCCGCGCTCGAGGCGGATCCCGACTGGGCCTCCTATCGAAAAAAGAGCGCCGAAGCCGGCAACGTGCAGCATCAGGAGAACAAGATCATCAAGTCGACGTCGTTCTCACCGTTATGAACGAGCCGAAGCAAAGTATTTAAAAAAAACGACGCGGGTGTTTCGAGCGTCATCAACATTTAATTTGAGGAAGCATCAGTGTACCAGCAGGTCTATGACCCGATCGCACATTCATTTGGCTTGAGCGCACTTTTCGCGGCTGTGCCGCTCACCCTTATGTTCATCATGCTAGGCGTCTTAAAACGCTCGCCGCAGTTCTCGGCGCTTGTCTCCCTGATCGCTTGCCTGCTCGTCGCAACGATCGTTTATCCGATGCCGATAACGGTCGCCTTGAACAGCGGCTTGTTCGGCGTCGGCTTCGCCGCCATGACCATCGGCTGGATCCTTATCAACGCGATGTGGATCTATAATATGACGGTCGAGACCGGGCACTTTGCGATTTTGCGAGAGAGCTTCGGACGCGTCAGCAGCGATAGGCGTGTTCAGGCGATCATCGTGGCCTTTTGCTTCGGGGCGCTCATCGAAGCCTTGGCGGGCGCGGGCGTGCCGATCGCCATCTGCAGCGCGATGTTGGTCGCGCTCGGCTTCGACCCGATAAAGGCGGCGTTGATGGCGCTTGTCGCGGATACGGCTCCGGTCGCTTTCGGCGCGCTCGCGGTGCCGATCACGACGCTTCATTTCGTGACGGACCAGCCCTATGCGACGCTCGCGGCGATGGTCGGCCGACAGTGCCCGGTGATCGGATTTTTTATTCCTTTCGTACTCGTCTTCATCGTCGACGGCGCGCGTGGCCTCAGAGCGGCGTGGCCCGCCGCGCTGGTCAGCGGCTTGGCCTTTGCCATCGCCCAGTATTTCGTGTCGAATTTTATCGCCGCGCAACTCGCCGACGTGGCCGCGGCATTGGCTTCGGCGGGGGCGATCGTCGCCTTGACTCGGGTGTGGTCGCCGGCTGTTCCGATGCTCGCAACGAAAGGGGAGGACGCCAAGCCATCGAGCGGGCGCGACGTGCTCCTTGCCTATGCGCCTTACCTATTCGTCGTGGTCATTTTTTCGCTGGCGCAAATTCCCGCAATCGCGCATCTCCTCGGCTATGGCGTGTACAAATTCCAATGGCCAGGACTCGATATCACGCAGGTCGACGATGCCGGCGCCGTCGGCAAAGTGAACACGATCTTCACGGTGAACTACCTGCCGGTGGCCGGTACGTTGCTGCTGATTTCCGGTCTGCTTACGATGATCACGCTGCGCGTCCAGCCGGGAACAGCTTTGAGGATTTTCGCAAGCGGCGTGATACAGGTGCGTCGGGCTTTGGCGACGATCTTCATGATTCTCGCAATCGCCTTCGTGATGAACTGGTCCGGTCAGACCACGACCTTGGGGCGGTTCCTTGCCGGCGCCGGCGCGGCCTTCGCGCTCATTTCGCCGATCGTCGGCTGGGTCGGCGTCGTCGTCACCGGATCGGACAATTCGACCAACGCCTTGTTCGGCCATTTGCAGGTCGTGGCGGCCAAAGCGACGGGGATCTCCCCGGTCTTGCTCGCCGCCGCGAATACGACCGGCGGCGTGTTAGGCAAAATGCTCTCGCCGCAGAGCATCGCCATTTGTGCGGCCACGGTCGGATTGATCGGCCGCGAAGGCGATATTTTCCGCAGTGTCTTTCCTTGGGCGATCGGCCTTCTGGCGGCTTTTTGCCTCTTTATCTATCTGCAATCGACGCCTGTTTTAGGCTGGATGATCCCGTGACAATTTTGCAAGAAAGGAATTAAAGCGTGACCGACTATCGTAAGCTTTTCGATCTCAACGGCAAAACCGCCGTGGTGCTGGGCGCCGCCTCAGGCATTGGCAAGGCTTCGGCAGAAGCTCTGGCCGATCTTGGCGCCATGGTGATCTGCGCCGATCGTGATCGCGATCGCGCAGAGGCGACGGCCGCCGGCATTAGGCAGCGCAATGGCGAAGCGGAGGCGGTGGCCGCCGACGCCGCGAGCGCCGCGGACGTTAGAAAACTCGCAGAGTTCGTCTCGGGCAAAGTCTCACGGCTCGATATCGCCGTCACCACCCCCGGCCTCAATATCCGCAAGACGATTCTCGAGTACACCGAGGAAGATATCGAGCGGGTCGTCACGCTCAATATCAAAGGTACGATTTATTTCTTTCAAGCCTTCGGCCGGATGATGGTCGATCAGCGCGGCGGCAGCCTCATCGCTTGCTCGTCGGTACGCGCGGTGACGATCGAGCCGGGTCTTGCCGTCTATGGCTCGACCAAGGCTGCTATAGGCCTGCTTGTCAAAGGCTTCGCCTCCGAAGTCGGTCATGCTGGCGTCCGTGTCAACGCCATTGCGCCAAGCATCGCCGAGACGGCGCTGACGGCGCCGTTCAAGCAGCGGCCCGACATCCACAAGCTGTACGCCGCCCATACCGTCTTCAATCGATGGAGTTCGTCTGACGAAGTTGCGGCGGCCGTCGCTTTTCTTGCCTCGGACGCCGCGAGCTATGTCAGCGGCAGCACGCTCTTTGTCGATGGCGGTTGGACGGCCATCGATGGTCCCCCAACCGGCCTCACGCAACTCGCGCGCTGATCGGCGCGCGCGGCCAAAGGCTTAGAATAATCGCCAGGAAACATGCGATATGAACGAAAGAGTAGTTTTTCTCGATTGCAACGATCAGCTCTGGCCGGTTTTCGAAAAACTATCGGGCCGCTACGAGACGCCGGTCGCCGTCAATCGGCAGCCATTCGTCAGTGCGGATTTGCCGCGACTCCTCGAAGGCTGCGCCATCTGCATCGACGATCATTCCTACATGCCGACCGACTTCATCGCGCAATGCAAAGACTTACGTCACATCGTCTTTCTCGGCACCGGCCCGCAAAGTTACATGGACCTCGAGGCGCTCGCTCGTCTCGGCGTTTCCGTCCACGCGATCAAAGGCTATGGCGACACCGCCGTCGCCGAGCACGCGATTGCGCTGATGTTCACCTGCGCGCGCGACATTGCCAGGATGGATCAGGAAATCCGTCAAGGGACCTGGCGGCCGCGCGAAGGCGTGCAGCTCAAAGGCAAACGGTTGGGTCTGATCGGACTTGGCGGAATCGGCGCCGAAGTGGCGCGGATCGCCGCCGGGATCGGCATGGACGTCGTCGCCTGGAACCGCACGCCTCGTCGCTCCGCGCCGGCGACAATGATCGAGGTCGAGGATCTGTTGAAAAGCGCTGATGTCGTCTCGCTTCATCTCGCGCTGACCCCGGATACGAGGGGATTTCTAGATCGCGACCGCCTGGGATCAATGAAGCCCGGCGCCATCTTGATCAATACGGCGCGCGGCGCCCTGGTCGACGAGGCCGCCCTCATCGAAGCGCTCGATTCCGGCCAATTGCGGCGAGCAGGGCTTGATGTCTTCGCGCTTGAACCGCTGAAGGCGGAGCATCCGCTCGCCAAACATCCCGCCGTAACATTGAGCGCTCATTCCGGCTTTCGTACCTACGAAGCCTCGGAGACGCTCCTCACCCGCGCTCTCGATATTGTCGCGCGCCTTACATCGAACGAGGACAGCAAGGGTTGACGGGTTTGTGGTCATAAGCTGGAGGCTCCGATGATCGCCATATTTCACACGACGTCTCTCATTCCACATCAGTTCAATGCCTATCTCGAGGCCTATGGCCGTGAGGGTTGGCCTGTTTCAAAAGAGACGCTGGGTGAATGCGGCGGCGCCTATGTCGTCGAGGTCGGGCCTCTGCAGCAACTCATTCAGATATGGTTCTTTGGCGATCAGGGCGAATGGACGGCGCGGCGCGCGCGTCTGGCAGGCAATCCGCGATGGCAGGCGTTCCGCGCCAGCGCAACCCATTTGATCTTGGAAGAATCAGAACGCGCTTTTCGGCCCGCGCCTTTCATGCCAGTCAAAAATCTTGTCGACGCCAATGACTTCGTCGAGATGCGCCTCTACCAATCGCATCCTGGCGTTCTCGACCGATTTTTGGAAATTTATGAAGCCGAAGGATTGCCTCATCAAATC
>Ga0070735_10005292_pt1 | contig 10739 bp, 9 predicted proteins | sample Coa_R1_FD_66443 | JGI IMG/M metagenome (GOLD analysis project Ga0070735, IMG submission 66443) | Surface soil microbial communities from Centralia Pennsylvania, which are recovering from an underground coalmine fire - Coalmine... | ecosystem: Environmental > Terrestrial > Soil > Unclassified ... | reverse complement strand
GGCGGCGTCAAAGCCGGCCTCCTGATCAACGCCACCCGCGTAGCCATCGTCGGCCAGTCCGTAGCCCCGCCACTCTTCGACACAATGGTAACCCTAGGCCAAGACCGCGTAGTCCGCCGCCTCCGCGCCTCCTTTCCCTAATTCGTACGTCGCCCGCGCCAACAATTTCACCGCACTAGTAGGGGCGCAGCACGCTGCGCCCCATGTCCGCAAGATCACTGCGTCTTGAGCAATAGCGACTTCACCGTCGCGCCCTGCCCAAACCGACCGAGCACGCACCACCCATACCTGTCATTCCGACCGAAGCGAGCCGTCGCCTTTTCTTCGCGTTCGCTTCCTGCGAACGCGTCGGCTTGCGCAGTGGAGGTACTCTGCGCCATCGCGCTTCGCGATGAATCTCTCTTCGATTTCAGATGCGCGCAACTCTTCTTCGCCGGTCTCTTCACTCATTCCGAATCGCGCTAACTGCATCCACCCGCGCACCACCGCTTTACTCCAACGCCGTCACACCCACAGCAATTTCGTGAGACCCAACTTTCCTATGCTAAGTTTTCCCCGTTGAAAGTCCGCCACGCTCACATCCCCGAATTGCAATCCATACGCGGCATCGCCGCCGCCGTCGTCCTGCTCCACCACTCTTCATTCCTCTTCGCCACCACTCCACACTTCCGTCTCTGGTCCGAGGTCGTCCTCAACGCACACGCAGCGGTCATGCTGTTTTTCGTTCTCAGCGGGTACGTACTCTCGCGCTCTCTCAGCGGTCCGCAACTGGATTTAAAGCGCATCGGAGAGTTCTACGTCGCCAGAGCTTTCCGAATTTACCCAGCCCTGTGGCTCGCCTGCGCCATAGGCCTGACTTACTTGGCCTTCCTCCATTTCAAAATCCCGACTCTTCACTTCTCAAACTGGTACGTCTCCTTCTTCCAATCGTTCCCATCTCCCGACAAAATCCTCGTCAACTTCACTCTCGGCAAAGAACCAGCCGCAATCGTTCCGCCGTCTTGGTCCATCTTTGTCGAAATGATCGGGTCTCTCGCTTTGCCGGCGTTCGTGATTGCCAACCGCGAGAAACTCGGCATCTGGCTATTCGTCTTGCTGGTAGGGCTCGCCGCCATCGCTTCATCGAATCCCAAGATCGGATACCTGATCTATCTCCCGAGTTTTTCGATCGGCGCTCTCGCTTTCCGCTACCACGACCGTCTCAAGCCCTACTTCGCCAATCTCCCGGTATTGATCCTCTGCCTCGTAGTCGTCCAATTCTTCCGCCTGCTCAGCCCCGACTGGAGATTCGAACAGAAGTACGTCGCTTTCCCTCCGGCGCTAGTGGAGTCCATCTTCGCCGCCGGCGTGGTGCTCTGCGTCGCCGTTCGCCCCGTCGCCTTCCTGCGAAACCCTTTTCTCGTTTGGCTCGGCGATATTTCTTATAGCCTCTATCTGATCCACTTCATCCTGATGTCCGCTCTCGCCAAGTTCATCGGAACGCTTCAGGCGCCGGTGGATGTACTCGCTGTCGCGCTAATGCTGGCCACGTTTGCGGCTTCGATTCCCCTGGCTTGGCTCGCTTACTCCTTCATTGAAAAGCCCGGAATCGCCCTCGGCAAGAAGCTGATCGGAACAATGAAGTAGCGCAAGCGCGCAAAAACTCGCAGAATGGCATTGACAGAACGTTATGAATGTGGTACTATACCTAAATCAGAAACTACGCCCGTTAAAATCGTATTTTCTTCGAAGTAGACCTGTCCGGAACTCCAGCAGAATGAAGAGCTTGCACACTCCCATTTTCTGTATTCCTAGTAACTTGCTGACAGGCAATGGCTTGCGCACTCTTTAGAAAAACATGGGGGTATACCCCTGACGTTCCCGAATTGGAACTGCACGTGGGTTCAGCTCAGGGTTTCGCGTCGCCTTTGGGCGGCTTCTCGCTCTTAGCCTTATCCTTGGCGTCACCTTTGCCCTTATCGTCGCCATCGCCCGACTTGTCGTCTTTATCGTCGCCGCCCAGCGACTTTTTGAACGTCTTGTGAAACGCCGACACCCCCAGCGTCGGCGCATCCCGTTTCCCAGTGATCGTAATCGGCAGCAGCGTCCCCGCTCCGTCCTTGCTGAAAAACGGATCGACTGCCTTCAAAAAGAACGACTTCTTCCCGGTCACCGTCTGCGACAGCTTCGCCTGCAATCGTAAGTGCCCGTTGAAGTCGAGGTTTCCTTCGCCGATGTCGTAATTTCCGACGAGATCTATATTCGCCCCCGGCACGCTGAACGTCAGGTTCCGAAAATTGATGACCGCCTTTTCGAGCTTGAAGTCGCTGTACAGATTTGCGACGGAACTGCCCGCGTCCTCGTCCTTGGGTTTTCCTTCGGCGTGGCGGCTCAGCGACTCCAGCTTGTCGCGCACCTTGGGATCGGACCAGTTCGCGTTGTCGATGTTGACCTTGCCGTCCAAAATCATTTTCTGCAGCACTTTCAATTTGCCCGGCGGTATCGTCAGCTTCGCTTTGATCTTCGCCGGGCCGGCCATGAACGGCTTGTCCGAATTAATCGCCAGCGCAAGGATGTCTTCAATGTGCGCATTCGGCGCATCCACATTGAGCTGAATCAAGTGCCCTTGATTCGGAACATGCTCGACGCTCCCCTCGCACACGATCACCGATTTCCCGAGCGTCGCCTTCACCGGATGTAAATACGTGTCACCGTTCGTGCCGTCGACGGTCGCGGAAAAATCCGTGTGCAGCGGCACCGGATGCCCCACGGGATCGAGCGAAAAATTAGGCGTGTCCGTTTTCCCATTCACCGCGATTTCGTTCAATTTCCCGGTGTAGTCGCCAGTCGAAGAAAGCGTTCCCGCGATACCGGGAAACGGGCCGAGATCGGCATCGGTAAATTTGTAGCTGCCCGAGATTGGTGAGTCTCCAGGCTCTTCCGGAACCCATGGGCCGAATGTCCCGCGTGTATCGATTTCGCCTTGGGGCTTCGCATTCGTTAACTGGCCGTGAAAATCGAACGGCTTGTTCGGCCCTACTGATTTCAGGACAAGGTCATGAATGTCGAAGTCGAGCGGTACTTTGCCCTCTTTCTTCGGCACGATCACCAGATCCGTATCGTTGATCACGATTTCATCGACCACCACTTCCGGCAATTGCTTCTTCGGCGCCGGCGGTTTCTCTCTTTTCTCGCCGCGCGGAGGAATTGTGATCGTCATATTCTCGACGTAAATTCCCGAAATGTGGTGTGGCGCGTTCAGGATTCCAGCCCATCCGAGGTTGAACGAAAATTTCGCGACGTGGAACATCGGTGGCAAATCTTTGCGATTGTGCAACCGGATCGACAACTCTTCGCCGGTAACACCCAGATCAGGCAAAACCCGAACGTGCAATTCCCCCAAATCCACATCACTCTGAAATTTTTGTTGGAGTTGTTCGACGACAAAGTCTCGCACGCGATCGTCGATGTTGCGTAATTTCACGGACACAAAAATGCCCAACCCGGCTAGCAACCCGATCAGAATGCCGACAACATAAGGCCACTTGCGGCGTGGCCGCGATTCACCGTCAGACACGTAGTGCTCCTGGACCTGGGTTCGCCCCTAAATGCTAGAGCCGAACGTTTGAAGGTTGTAGCTTTGATGCACTACCGAAGAGTTTGGAACAACTCCGGATGGACGGGATGTGCCGCACTCGCACTGCCGGTAACGTTCACGGTCGCATCGACCGGCAAGGTCACCGGCGGCAAGCAAACTTCGTTGTTGCAGGCCTGATAGCGTAGTTTCAGCGGGATGTGCTGAGCGCCGGTCGGCGCGTCCGCGAGCGCGGTCACTGGAACTTTCAGGACAACGGTCTTTTCGTAAACATTCAGCGGCGTCTTGGAAAAAGTGAACGTGTGAAGCTCGCCTTCCGGATACGTCACATCTCCAATTTTAAATCCCGTCGCGCCGTCTGTTTTCAAATCCGTCGCGATCAAATACTCCGCCGATTTTTTTCGTGCGTTCACGTGAAACCCTTCGCGAATCTTCATCACAACGGCGATCTGAAATTCTTTGCCGCGCGCCACCGGATCGTACGAAGCCACGGCAGTCGGAGCCACAACATCTTTCGGTGACGGCACCTGTGGCGTAGCGCGCGTTCTCACGCTCGCGACAACGGCAACTAGTGCGAGTACATAAATTGCCTCGCTGGCAAATCGCACGGCCCGAAGTGGCCAGCTCGAAGGTTTGCCGCCAGTGTTCGCCCGGCCGTTTCCCGATTTGCTGTGAGAAAGATTCAAACGGTCACCTGTTCGCCGAGTTGCTGCGAGACTACGCGGCTCATCACGCCGCGCAAATCCTCACCAGTTTTCTCCAGAACGAATGCGTTGCGCGACTCATTCCAGCCCAGCTTGAAACTGGTGGAAAGCGCCGAAATCCAGATCTCGCGAATCGGCGTGTTCGGCGAAATCACAAATTTCACTTCTTCCGGCTCCTCGAAAATTACTTCGAGCTTGCCGCTCTCACCCTCAACGTCGAAGCCGTGCAGGTCGCCAAGCGTCAGCAACCGCTTCTTCAAATCCTCAAACGCGCTGTCCGCTTTTTTCTGAAAATCTTTTTCGTCGATCATTTTCGGAGAATATCAGTTTTTGAGTTCGTAAGCATCGCGCCATCGATCGGCAAATACTCTTCGTTTCCTTTTGACTTTTCAACTGTCGACGTTCGACTTCTTCAGAGCTGTGCCTGAATCGCATTCACGATGTCGTCGCTGCTGATGATCCCGGTGATGTGTTTCACTTGCTTGCCGTCGCGGCTCAGCAGGATGCTCGTCGGATAGCCAAGCAGCCCGCCGAATTTATCTCCCGCCGCGTCGTTGCCGATCACGATCGGATAATTCATCGTCGATTTTCCGGCGTCGGTATCAAATTGTTCTTTCTGTACAAACGGCGCAACCGCGCTCCTGCCTTCATCATCCATCGCAATTCCCAGCACCGTAAATCCCTGAGGACCGTATTTCTGCTGCAACTCGATCAATTCCGGAATTTCGATCTTGCACGGCTCGCACCACGTCGCCCAAAAATTCACGAGCACCACTTTGCCTTTCAGCGAAGCGAGGCTCACGTCTTTCCCGTCGAGATCTTTCAGCGTGAGCTCCGGCTCGGGCTTCGACTCGTCTTTGGAGTCCGTCTTCGTAAGCGACGCCGCCGTCGTCTTTGGCAGCCGCGTCGCCTTGTCGGCAAAGTGCGCCGCAACAACGATGATCGCCAGAATTGCGATCACGATAATCGCCGGCTTCATCATTCCGCCGGAGCTGGGCTGCGAACCGCTGGCCGGACCGGCAGCGTTCGGCGTCGAAGCGAGTTCTGGAGAGCTGTTTTGCGTTTCACCAGGTGTCATGTCACGTTATCCTTCACGAACCATTTTCGCAGAACCCGAAAGCCTCTTCCAGCGTTGGATATCTGGCAGACATCCTCGCTATCCGCGACGCCGCTCTCTGTTAGATGCACCATTGCTTCATAGGTGCTCTGCTACTTTGCTCCTGTTAGCGCGTGCTCAAGCCACAAAACGAACGAGTTCAAGAAGCTGAGCTTCGTCACCAGCCACGTCAAGCGGTTAAAGAAAACCAAAACGCCGACGAAAAGGAGCAGCGCGCCGCTGAATAGTTCGACGGCGTGGAGATATTTTCGGAAGCCTTGATAAAACTTCATGAACTGGCCGATGCCAAGCGCGGTCAGCAAAAACGGAACCGCGAGACCGGCGGAATACACCGCGAGCAGCAACACACCTCGCGCGATCGTGTCACTGGCCGCAGCAAGTGCCAGCACCGCAGTCAGGATCGGACCGATACACGGCGTCCATCCGAACGCGAACGCGAAGCCCAGAAGAAAACCGCTCATGATGCCGGGCTTGTTGCCACCGCTGCGCAGATGCACATCGCGGTTGAGCCAGCGCGTCAACGCCGGTCCGAAGAATCCAATCACCGAGAGCGAGAAGAAATGGACAGCGCCAAGGCCGGCAAACAGCGGTCCACCGTGGACGAGCGCGATCACACCGAGGATCGCGAGAATAATTCCGAGAATGATTCCGACTCGGACCGTCAGTTTTATGAGAACGCCGAGCAGGTGCAGCCCGAAGAGAAGAATGAGCGCGCCTGCGATCGGAGCCAGCGTCGTGCGGTGCTGGCCGAGAAATCCGCCGACGGCGCTGGCGGAAGCGCCAAACGTGATGAAGACCGCGGAGAATCCGAAGACGAAGGCGAGCGCCGAAGCGAAGAGCCCCGAGCGCGGCGCCTGACCCTGGCGCAATTGCTCCATGCCGATGCCGGAGAGCATGGAGATGTATCCGGGCACCAGCGGCAACACGCACGGAGACAAAAACGAAATCAGCCCCGCGAGAAACGCTCCAGCTAGAGAGACATCTGTCATTCCCGATTCGTCCTCACTTCAGTGACGCGACATCGTTAACTCGTTCGGTGGGCGAAGCGATTTCGCGACGCCTGCTCGGCACAACTGCGTTGGCCTTCTTCCAGAAAGGCCGAAAGTCTAATAGCGCCATCGGCCACCGAGCAATTTCGTATTGTCCCATATCCAGGGCCGCCAACCTGTTCCTCAAACGAGCGCTGACAAACTGTTGACCGCCGCAGCGAACTGCGTATTCCGGGACGCCGAAGATTTAACGTCTGACCCAGGCGCTTCGTGACATATATACGAAAGCCAAACGCCGACAGATGATGGTTTTGCATGGCGGGTGGCGACGACGCCCCAGTCAATGAAACACTAAAGGATTACTATTCAATAGTTTACGGCCTGTCGAATTGGCATCGCTGATGCATTCTCTCGCCCCGGCAGCGGACCCGCCGACTGCCCAGGACGGACCATGCATTGGACGCCCAATCGAGTCACTTGCCTCCGTGTCGCGGTCGGATTCGCGGCTGTGTTTCTGTTTGGCCGCGGACCCTGGCTCAACCTGGGCGCAGTCGCGTTAACGGTTGCGAGCATTGGCTTAGACGCGCTCGATGGACATATCGCTCGGCGGAAAAATCTAGCGACGCCGGTGGGCGCGCAGATCGACATTCTGGGCGATCGCATGATCGAGAATGTTTACTTTACCTATTTCGCGGTGGTCGGAATGGTTTCGCTGTGGCTGCCGGTTTTCTTTTTTGCGCGCGGCGCAGCCACGGATTTTCTGCGCGGTCTCGCCTCGAAAGCCGGCTATTCGGGCTGGGGCGCGAATGCGATGCTGCAGACGTGGTGGGGACGCACGTTGGTCGGCTCACGCTGGAGCCGCGGACTGTACGCGGGGATGAAATGCCTTTGCTTCTGCTATCTCGGCCTTGAACTCGCGCTCACGCGCGGACCGGTGGCGCTGATCGGTGGACTCACGCCGGCGGCACATGCGGCGATCCGCAATGGCGCGGTTGCACTGACTTCGGCGACGGCGGTGTTTTGTCTCGTGCGTGCGATTCCGGTTCTGGTGGACGGCTGGCAGTTCATCGCAGGAAGCATTGGGGCGGGAAGTATGGCGCCGGTCACTACGGCAAAAATGGCGGTCGCGAAAGTTTCAGTGAGGAAAACGGCATGAAGCCCGTTACTCACATCGACAGCTCGATGGCGTATCGCGTTCTTGAAACAGACGCGAGCCGAGTTGCTGCGTTTTTCGACATCGACGGAACGCTGATGCCCCTTCCATCGCTGGAGCGGCGCTTCATTGCGGAATTGCGAAGCGAAGGCCTGATTCCAGCCACAAACTATTTGCGGTGGATGGCCGCAGCGATACGGCTCGCCCCGCGCGGCGTCTTGCACTCGATTCACAGTAACAAGGCGCACCTGCGAAATGTGCCGGTGCGCGCGTTGTCTTTTCGAGAGCTTGCGTTTTTCCCGGCCGCGGTTCGCCGTGTGGCGTGGCATTTGTCACAAGGGCATTCGGTAATTCTGGTTTCCGGCACGCTGGATTTTCTGGCCCGACAAGCCGCGCTGGCACTGACACTGCGTCTCGCGACGCGCGGCGTTACGGCAAAAATCGGAGTTTGCGCGACACGCGCGGAGCGAATCGGGAGCCGTTACACCGGAAAGATTGTTGGCGCGGCGAATTTTGCGGAAGAGAAGATGATTTCCATCCGCCGCATCGCCGATGAAAACGACTTCGAACTTACTCGCTGCTATGCATACAGCGACGCAGCGCACGATCGCTGGATGCTCGGCGCTGTGGGCAGGCCTGCCGCGGTGAATCCTTCGCCAGAGTTGCGCCGCATCGCGATGCTGCGGCATTGGCCGATTTTTGATTGGTCTCTCGGCGAGACTGGCGAAACGAAAGCGCCGACAGAATTCGACACGACATTTTTTCGCGGTATTCCATCGGAGAACGTGCAATGAAGCCCCCCTATGAAGTCGAACAAACGAGCCGAAAGCCATCGGCGAACTGGCAGAGGCGTACGGCCGTAGCTACGACCGCTGTCGCGGCGGCGCCGCCTCGATCGCTCGGCATCGGACGCGCGATTCGCAACGAATGGTTGGCGCTTGGCGCGGCGTGCGGACCTTTTGAATGGCTGGCGCTCGGCTACTTCGCCGTGAGCAGTATTTTGATCGCAACCTTTGCTGAAAATCTGGCGCATCCGGCGCGCTTGCTGGCGACACGCGCTTGCGTTGTCGGGCTGATTCTCTTGCTTTGCCGCGGCGTGAACATTCTCATTCCAGACAATGCGAATCCAGCGAAATTCACGCAGAAGTTCTGGCATTTCTGGCGGCATTGGTATCCGCATCTTTTCTTTCTGTTTTGCTTCGAGGAGCTTGCGCATCTCGTTCATCTGGTCGTGCCGACGTGGCAGGACGCAAAACTGATCGCGTTCGATTTCTGGTTGACGGGCGTGCACCCTTCGATCTGGCTGGAGCAATTCACGACGCCGTTTCGCAACGACTTCATGCAGTTCACGTATTTCACTTACTTTACGTATCTGCTGATTCTGGGCGGGATTTTGTACTACCGCAAAGATTGGAAGGCGTATTGGTCGGTGATGACGTACTCGATGGTGGCGTATTCGATCGGCTACATGATCGCGATGGTGTTTCCGATCGAGAGCCCGTGGTTTTCGATGGCGGGCATGTGGCACGGAGAATTGCGCGGCGGGCCGTTCACGGCATTGATCGGATTTATCGAGCACTATGGGCGCGTACGCGGCGCGGCGTTTCCATCGGAGCATGTAGCGGGATCGTTTGCGGCGTTGTGGGGAGCATGGAAGCATCGGCGGTGGCTGTTCTGGACATTGTTGCCGCTCGTGTTGTGCATGTGCGTTTCTACGATTTATGGGCGGTATCACTATATTGCGGATATTTTTGGCGGGATTGCGACGGCGACGATTGGATATTTTGTGGGTGGGTGGATTATGAGGAGGAGTGAGGAGAGGGCCGAACGGATGGCGTTGGCGATGGGTCGCGTCGAAGGGTGATGAAGAGGTTGACAGTCGAGAGTTGAAATCGAAAGGGAAGAGAAGGAAAGAAAAATCTAACGCAGAGGCGCAGAGGGCCGCGGAGTTACGCGGAGAAATTTGCGCCACATTGGCATCTAAACCCCGCGATCTGGTAAAAAATCGCGGGTACAGGGTGAATAAGGACCGGTTCGCGTCAGGGCGAACGCTGAGATCCTTCGCTGCGTGAACCGACGCGTTCGCACAGATGCGAACGCGAAAAGCAAAGGCATCGGTTCACTTCGCTCAGGATGACGGGCTTTTAGAGTGGCCGCGGAGCGAACTCCGCCTCTACAAACGGCGAAGACTTCAAGACGCGGAGAACTTGCGGACATGGGGCGCAGCGTGCTGCGCCCCTACACATTGTCGGCAGAATTTGGAAAGTTAGAAGATTTTTTCCTGGTGACGCAGATTCCCGAAGGTACCGATGTTGGCAATGATGAAGGCGACGCGGAACTGATTGTCAGTCCGGACCTGGCCGAGTTCGAGGCGGCGATATTCGAGTGCCAGGCCGCAGCAGCCGCCGTTGTAGCTGACTTGCACGAGCTGGTTTTGCAGCGCGTGATTGGTGAAGTCGTAGCTCACGCCCGTCGTGATGTTGAATCCTTTGCGCGTTTCGCTGCCGTAACCGATCAACGTGCGAATCTGATTTGATTTTGGCTGAAGGATCAGTGGATCGGCGTCGAGCCGGAAGTCCGCAATCGTCGCGAAAAATTCCTTGTACGGTTTGATCTTTGCGAGTGTACCGACGGTGATGAGCTGACCGCCATCGCCGCGTTGCGTGTCGTATTCCAAAATCTGCTCGAAATCGAGCGGCCCACCTGGCGTGACCTTGAAATCACTGATTAGCGGAGACCAATGGCGTGGCGCGTCGGCGAATGCGAACGGTGAAATATCGTCGAGGGTTTGAAAGACGTTGCGAGCGCCCGTGACAAGCGCACCGCCGAATGTCGGATCGAAAAAGTGCTTCTGCACCAGGCTCCAAGTGATCAATTCCTGTGGCTGGTCGTCGCCATTTTTGACGAAAAGGCGTTGCGTGACGCCGTACTGCATTTCGTTCGTGTCGGTGAGCGTGGAGTCGGAATCGAAGCGAATGAGCTGAGAGAAATCGTGGATTCCCGTGACGTAGTGATAGGCGAAGCTCGGCTCGATGGTGTGTTTGTATTTTTTCTTGGAGCCGGACTTTTGAAAGTAACGCTGAATCACGGGTAGACGAAAATCGATGCCGAACTCGCCGTCGTTGCGGGAAATGGAGGACGCGCTGAGGACCGGTGTCGTGAGAATCGAGCCGGGCAAGAGCGAATCGCCGTAATACGCGGT
>Ga0070735_10005290_pt1 | contig 10742 bp, 8 predicted proteins | sample Coa_R1_FD_66443 | JGI IMG/M metagenome (GOLD analysis project Ga0070735, IMG submission 66443) | Surface soil microbial communities from Centralia Pennsylvania, which are recovering from an underground coalmine fire - Coalmine... | ecosystem: Environmental > Terrestrial > Soil > Unclassified ... | reverse complement strand
TGGAAGGTCTATCCGAAGCCGGAGGACTACTTCGCCGACCCGAAAAAGTACGAGGCGCTGGCCAGCACGCAGTTCTCCGGCATCAAGATCTTTCCCTACGCGCAGCGGGCGCTGAACCGCATCCCGGTCTATCCGGACCTGACCGACGCGGCGGAGCGCCTTCTGGGCTCCGACGACATCGAGATCTACAAGATCGAGCTGTGGGCGAAATACGCCGGCGCGATCGACTACGACCAGGCGCTCCACCGCGACTTCGGCAACCACACGCTGGTGGTCCCGCGCCTGGACGGCGCCCACACCCAGATGACCACGTTCATCCTGCTCTCCGACGTGACCGAGGAAGACGGGCCGACGAAGCTCGTGCCGAACCAGTTCACGCGCGATCTGCCGCTGGCGCCGCAACGCCGCCTGAAGCCCGGCGCGCTTGCCGAGCACGAGGTCGCCGTCACCGGACCGGCTGGCACGCTGATGATCTACAAGACCGACACCTTCCACCGCGGCTCCGACTTCACAGCGCCGGGGCGGGCGCGGTTCGCGATGCTCGTCGACATGACCCAGCGCGGCTGGCGCTGGAACGGCAAGATGAGCTGGCCGCACCACGCGGGCAGGAAGGAGATGGTCAAGGCCCTGGTGGACATGACGCCGCGCCAGCGCGATCTGTTCGGCTGGCCTCCGCCCGGCTCGGACTACTGGAACGAACAAACGCTGCGCGACGTCGCCGCGCGCTACCCCGGCATGGACATGGCCCCCTACCGGAGCCCCGCCGCAGCTAAGCGCCGGGCGTCAGCGTGATCACCCGCTTGGCCGCCGTTTCGACCGCGGCGCGGGTGAAGAGCAGCGGCACGTAGCGGCCCTCGGCCCACAGCGGGAAGAGGTCGCCGTAGTGGGGGCTGGCCGGATCGCCCGACTGGCCGGGGGAATTGATCACGCGGCTTTCGTCCCAGTCGCCCACGTCCAGCACCATACGGAAGGACGCGCCGTTGGTGACGGCGAAGTCGGTCATCCTGTAGGTCGCCGCCGCCGGCGTGAAGGCCGAGCCGGGGAGCGCGACAGGCCCGTGACTCATCCGCGCGCGCAGATCGGGGTCGGCGAGGTGGGCGGCGGGTGGCGTGAAGTGGGCGTGGTGCAGATCGCCCCAGCGCCAGGCGGCCATGTCGGGGCCGAGCCGGGCGGCGATGTCGTCGAGGGCGGCCGCGAGGCTCTCGAGCAGGATCTCGTCCCGCGCGCCGCCGACGCCCTCCGCTTCCAGATAGCCGACGACCGCCCGGGGCGTCCCGTAGGCGACGATGGCGGCGGCGGCCGGGGTCATCACCCGCGCGGCCGTAGCGGGCGCCAGGTGCTTGTTGAGCCACACCTCGGCGATGGCGGCGGCGGCGCTGCCCGTGGTCTCATGCCCGTCCCAGGCGGAGAGGAGGGCCAGGGCCTGGGCGACGCGCGGATCCGGCGATGAGAGTCCGCGCAGGAGGGCCACGCCACGCAGGGCCGCGTGGCAGAAGACGTCCATTTGCAGCGCCATCGAGTCGGCGATGGTCCCCTTGGACTGGGCGCCGAGCACCGCGTTGATGCGCTGGATGCGGCCGGGGTCCGACCACTCGAAGCCGATGTTGCGCGCCTCGGTCGGATAGCCAGCCGGCAGGTTCATTTCGTTGGCCGAGGCGACCCAGCCGCGCTCCGGGTTCTCGATGCAGGGGCGCTCGTCGGGGGTCAGGAAGCCGGACCATTCGTAGCGGCCGTCGCCCGGCGCCGGGGTCAGCCCGTCCCAGTTGGGCCGCTTGGGGATCTTGCCGGCCGGGCGCCAGGCGATGTTCCCGTCCACGTCGGCGTAGACGAAGTTCATCGGGGCCCCACCCCACCCGTCGAGCGCCGCCTTGAACGTGGGCCAGTCGCCGGCGGTCTGGTAGCGGGCCGCGCCGAAGTAGGCCGCCGTCCCCGGCTCCCACCAGGTGCTGCGCAGCGCGAACGCGCGGTTGCGCGCCGCATCGTGCGTCACCACCGGCCCATGGCGGGTGAATTCGAGCTCGACGTCGCGCGCCGGCCCGCCCTTGACGGCGATCGTTTCGCGCACGACGCGCATGTCTTCCCAGCCGTCGGCGTAGCGGTACTGACGCGGGTTGTCCGTGTTCAGAACATAGACGTGGAAGTCGGCCGTATCGGCCATGAAGGTGGTGATGCCGAAGGCGACGCGGGCGTTGTGGCCGATGGTGATGCCCGGCAGGTGCAGTTCGCCCGCGCCGGCCAGCGACAGGCCCGGCGCCTCGAGGTGGACGATGTAGCGGATCGACGGCGCGACCAGCACCCGGTGCGGGTCGCCGGCCAGGATCGGCCGGCCGCTGGCCGTGCGCGACGGCGCGATCGCCCAGTTGTTCGACTCATGCGTGGCGGCGGGCGCCGGCGGCGCGGCCGGCCCGAACGCCACCTCCTTCGTGGCCAGCGTGTAGACGGCGTAGAGGTCGGCGGGGATGTCGGCGAGATCGAGGCCTTCGGGCAGGCGCGGCTCGTGCGGCGGCTCGACCTGGCGGCGCACGCGGTCGGCGTCGAGCCCGCCGGCGGCGGCGACGCGGGCGCGCAACGCCTCGGACTCGGCGTTGTTGCTGATCCCGTGGCTGCGGATGCGGACGAGATCGTCGACCGCCCAGTCGGACGGCGTGCTCGCCGTCAGGCCGAACTCGACCGGTGTGGGCGCATCGCCCGCACGCACCAGGGCCACCCAGGCGTTGACGCCGGCGACGAAGGCTTCGGACCAGGCTTTCGCGTCCGGACCATAGGCCGCCCACTCGGCGTCCATGTCGCCGCGATAGAGAAAGAGGCGCGCCGCCCGGTCCTGCTCGACATAAGCGGCGCCGAAGGACTCCGAGAGCAGGCCGAGCCCGCGTTTGCGCCAGAGGTCCATCTGCCAGAGCCGCTCGCGGGCGGCGTTGAAGCCCTGAGCGAAGAAGAGGTCGCCGGCGCTCTGCGCATAGATGTGCGGGATGCCCCATTCGTCGAGGATGATCTCGACCGGCGCGGCGAGGCCGGGCGCGGCAAGGCTCTGGCGTTCGGGCGTCGGCATGGGCGGCCTCGCGGGTCCGCTGCAGGTAGGCCGCCGCCGCCCGCCGCGTCAATCGGGCGGCGAATTCAACGGGCGCTGCGCTCGAGCAGTTCGATCAATTCGCCGGCCTTCTTGCGCTGTTCAGCGACGTCGCCGCGGACGATGGCGTCTTCGATGCAATGATCGAGGTGCGTCTTGAGCATCTCGCTCTCGACCCGCACCAGCGCCGCGCGGATCGCGCGGATCTGGGTCAACACGTCGATGCAGTAGCGGCCGTCCTCGACCATGCGCGCGACGCCGCGCACCTGGCCTTCGACGCGGTTGAGGCGATTGAGCAGCTTGGCGGTGTCAGGCGCACGCATCGGCCGGCCCTCCCTGTCCTTGCTCTATACCCTGATGGGGTATATCGGACAATACCCCCACTGGGTACCTGTTCCTGGAGCCGAGATGCACAACGCCGAGGCCGGCGCGCTTCACACCTGCCCGATGCATCCGGAGATTCGGAAGGCGGGCCCTGGCGCCTGTCCGATCTGCGGCATGGCGCTGGAGCCGGTGGCGATCACTGCCGACACCGGTCCCGACCCCGAGCTGACCGACATGAGCCGCCGGTTCTGGTTCGCCCTCGTGCTGGCGCTGCCGGTGCTCGCGCTGGACATGGGCGGCGCGCTCGTCCCGCTGGGGCCGCGGGCGAACGCCTGGCTGCAGTTCGCGCTGGCTTCGGCGGTGGTGTTCGGCGCCGGCTGGCCGCTCGTGGCGCGCGGCGCCCTCTCTTTCATCTCGCGCCGTCTCAATATGTTCAGCCTCATCGCGCTCGGGGTTGGCGTCGCCTGGGCCGACAGCGTGGCGGCCCTTCTCGCGCCTGGCCTCTTCCCGACGGCGTTCCGCGAGGCGGGCGGAACCGCGCCGGTCTATTTCGAGGCGGCGGCGAGCATCACCGTCCTCGTCCTGCTCGGGCAGGTGCTGGAGCTGCGCGCCCGGGCGGCGACCAGCGGCGCGCTCCGCGGCCTGCTCGACCTGACGCCGAAGACGGCGCGGCGCCTCGCCGAGGGCGGCGCCGACGAGACGGTGACGCTGTGCCACGTCCATGTGGGCGACCGCCTTCGGGTGCGACCGGGCGAGGCGGTCCCCGTGGACGGAACGATCCTCGACGGCGCGAGCGAGATCGACGAGGCGCTGGTCACGGGCGAGTCGATGCCGGTCGCCCGCCGCCCGGGCGATGCCGTGATCGGTGGGACGCTGAACGCCTCCGGCAGCTTCGTGATGCGGGCGGAGAAGGTCGGCGCCGACACGGTGGTCGCGCGCATCGTCCAGCTGGTCGCCGAAGCGCAGCGCAGCCGCGCGCCGATCCAGCGCGTCGCCGACCAGGTCTCCGCCTGGTTTGTCCCGGCGGTGCTCGCCGCAGCCGGCCTCGCGGCGGGCGTCTGGGCGCTGGTCGGCCCGGCGCCGAGGCCGGCCCATGCCCTGGTCGCCGCCGTCTCGGTTCTGATCATCGCCTGCCCCTGCGCGCTGGGGCTGGCGACGCCGATGGCGATCATGGTCGGCGTGGGGCGCGGCGCGCGCGCCGGCGTGCTGATCCGCAACGCCGAGGCGCTGGAGCGGTTCGAGGCGGTCGACACGCTGGTGGTCGACAAGACCGGCACGCTGACCGAAGGCCGCCCAGCGGTCGCCGCCATCCATCCGGCGCCCGGCGTTGGCGAGGACGAGCTGATGCGCCTCGCGGCCAGCCTCGAGCGGGGCAGCGAGCACCCCCTGGCCGCCGCCCTGCTCCGGGCCGCCGAGGCGCGCGGACTGACGCTGGCGGAGCCGGAGGCCTTCGCCGCCGTGGCGGGCCGCGGCGTCTCCGGGACGGTCGAGGGCCGCCCCATCGCGGTCGGCGCCCGGGCCTTGATCGAGGCCGGCGGCATCGACACCCATCCGCTCGCCGCCGAGGCTGAGGCGATGCGGCGGGACGGCGCCACCGCCGTGTTCGTCGCCATGGACGGGCGGCTGGCCGGGGTCATCGGCATCGCCGATCCGATCCGCCCGTCGAGCCACGACGCGGTGCGCGACCTCCGCGCCGCCGGCGTGCGCCTGGTGATGCTGAGCGGCGACAACCGCACGACCGCCGTCGCGGTGGCGGCCAAGCTGGGCATCGGCCAAGTCGAGGCCGAGGTCCCGCCGGAGGGCAAGGCGCGGGTGGTCGAGCGCCTGCGCCGCGACGGCCGCGTGGTGGCGATGGCCGGCGACGGCGTCAACGACGCTCCGGCGCTGGCCGCCGCCGACGTCGGGGTCGCCATGGGCGCGGGCGCCGACGTGGCGATCGAGAGCGCCGGCGTGACGCTGCTCGGCGGCGACCTCGCGGGCCTGGTGCGCGCGCGGCGGCTGTCGCGCGCGGTGATGCGCAACGTCCGCCAGAACCTGGCGTTCGCCTTCGCCTACAACCTCGCCGGCGTGCCGATCGCCGCCGGCGTGCTCTATCCGGCGCTGAAGCTGACGCTGACGCCGGAGATCGCCGCGGCGGCCATGGCGCTCTCATCGGTCAGCGTGATCGCCAATGCGCTACGCCTCAGGGCATTGAAGCTCTGAGCGGAGCCGTCTTCGCTCGGAGCCGTTGCCACGTTTCAGAGAAAGGCGGCTCAAATGGACGGGACGCGGGTTTGGCGGGTCATAAGAACCTTCGAAGCCAGGGCGCTCATCGCCGCGCTGCTCGTCGCCGGGGGCCTGTGGGCCCTGCTCTCGCTCGGCGGCGAAGTCAGCGAAGGCGAGACGGACGCCTTCGATCGCAAGATCATGCTGGCGTTGCGGACGGCCGGCCACCCCCACGAGGCAGTCGGCCCGGCCTGGCTGGGCGAGGCGTTGCGCGATGTGACCGCGCTTGGCGGGACGACGTTCGCGGTTCTCGCGACCGCGCTCGCTGCGACGGGGCTGGCGTTCCACGGACTGCGCCGGCGCGCGGTCTTGCTGATCTGCGTCGTCGCCGGGGCGCAGGCATGCGACGAGCTCCTGAAGGCGCTGTACCGGCGCGACCGGCCGGACTTCGCCTTGGCAGGGGCCTACACCTACGCCCAGAGCTTCCCGAGCGGCCACTCGACCGCGTCCGCGGCCCTGTGGCTGACGCTGGCGATGATCGCCTCCAGCTTCGAGGCCCAGCTGGGGCGCAAGCTTTTCTGGTTCGCGGCGGCGCTGCTCGTCATCGCGGGGGTCGGCGCGAGCCGGGTCTACCTCGGCGTTCACTGGCCCACGGACGTGCTCGCCGGGTGGATGCTGGGGGCGTGCTGCGCGCTGCTCGGCTGGCTGGCGTGGCGACGCCTGCGAGGCGGCGAGCCGGCCGGCCCGCCGCTGACGTGAGAAAAGGGGCTTGCGCCCGGCGACCGATCGGGGCGCCTAGTGAGCCCCGACCCGCCTGGAGACCCCAATGAACGCCCCGACCACGATCGACAACGAAGTGCTCTATGCCGTCGACGGCCACGTCGCGACGATCACGCTGAACCGGCCGGAGCGGATGAACACCATCAGCCGCGCCATGCTCGGCCAGTTGACCGAGCATCTGCTGGCCGCCGACGCCGACCCCGAGGTGCGGGTGGTGATCCTGACTGGCACGGGGCGCGCCTTCTGCGCCGGGCTCGACCTCACCGAGGCGACCGGCCAGACGAAGGACGGTATCTCCAACAACACCGGCCTTGCGGTGACGCTGGACCTGAAGTCGACCCCGCCGACGGTGCTGTTCAACATGGACACGCCGGTGATCTGCGCGCTGAACGGCTCGGCGGCCGGCTATGGCATGGACACGGCGCTGGGCTGCGACATCCGCATCATGGCCAGGAGCGCCAAGCTGGCGGCCGCCTTTACCAAGCGCGGCGTGGTGCCGGAGTCGGGGGGCACCTGGTTCTTGCCGCGCCTGATCGGCTGGTCGAAGGCCGCCGAGCTGATCTTCACCGGCCGCACGCTCTCCGCCGAGCAGACGGTGGCGATGGGCCTCGCCTCCGAAGTCGTGGACGACGACCAGATCATGGTCCGCGCCCGCGAGATCGCCGCCGAGATCGCGGCGTGCGCGCCGCTGGCCGTGCAGGCGTCGAAGCGGATGATGCGCATGGGGCTGAACGAGACCTTCAACGACCACGTCCACCACGTCTTCCTGCAACTGCTGCCGCTGTTCCGCAGCCAGGACGCCGCCGAGGGCATGCGCGCCTTCATGGAAAAGCGGCCCGCCGAGTTCAAAGGCCGCTAGGCGCGCGCCGTTTGCGCGAGGCGGGGGTTTCGGCTAGGTGTCGCGCCCTTCGCTGACCAGGCGCCCGTAGCTCAGCTGGATAGAGCGTTGCCCTCCGAAGGCAGAGGTCACAGGTTCGAATCCTGTCGGGCGCGCCACGTCTCCGTTTGGTCCTCCGCGCGAGTCTCGCGCCCGGCCGCGGGCTACGGCGCTGGGCAGGCTCGGCCGGCGGCCATGGCGACGTCGATGGCGCGGGCGAGGTCGTCCTCGAGGAAGGGCTTGGCCAGGCGCGGCAGGCCCGGATCGTCGCCCTGCGGAAGTTCGGCATACCCGCTCGCCAGCAGCACCGGCAGATGCGGCGAGTCGCCGTGGATCGCCTCGGCGAGCTGCACGCCGTTCACGTCCGGCATGGCATAGTCCGTGATCACCAGATCGACCGTCTGCTCGCCGAGGAGCGTGAGCGCCTCGCCGGCCGACATCGCGCCGATGGCGCGGTGGCCCATGTCCTCGAGCATGGCGACGGTGTTCATCAGCACGAGCGCGTCGTCGTCGACGGCGAGCACGGTGATCGCGCCGGTCCCGGGGCGGGCAGGGTGCGCCGGCGCGGCCGATGCGCCGCGCCGCGCCGCAGCGGGCGTGACGACCGGCAACAGCAGCGCCACCTCGGTCCCTTCGCCTGGCGCGCTCTTGATCTCCATCCGGCCGCCAGACTCCAGCGCCAACCCGTGCACCATCGGCAGGCCGAGCCCTGTTCCCTTGCCGACTCCCTTGGTTGTGAAGAAGGGCTCGGCCGCGCGCGCCAGCGTCGCGGCGTCCATGCCCTCGCCCGGGTCGACCACCGAGAGGCGGACCAGCGCGCCTTCGGGCCGGCCGCGAATGAGGATCGCGCCCCCGTCGGGCATCGCGTCGCGCGCGTTGACGACCAGATTCAAGAGCGCGGCTTCCAGCTGCGCTGCGTCCGTCTCGACGCTCGGTAGGCTGTCTGGCAGGTCGGTGTGGATTTTGACCAGCGGCCCGACCGACCGTCGCATGAAGTCGAGGATATCGTCGATCAGCGCGGGGAGCTGCACCGCCTCGGTCTTCAGCTCCTTTCGACGGGCGAAGAGGAGCATGCGCTGGGTCAGCGTGGCGCCCCGCTGGGCGCCCTGCATGGCGTTTTCGAGCAGCGCGCGGGCGCGCCCGTCCCCGGCCGGCAACCGTTTGCGCAGAAGCTCGAGGCTGCCGACGATCGCCATCAGAAGGTTGTTGAAATCGTGGGCGACGCCGCCGGTGAGCTGGCCGATGGCGTCGAGCTTCTGCGATTGAAAGAGCGCCTCGCGCGCCTCGTCCAGGGCGAGCTGCGCCGCGCGCCGCTCGGTCAGGTCGCGGGTGATCTTGGCGAAGCCGACCAGTTCGCCGGCCTCATCGCGGATCGGATCGATGACCACGTGCGCCCAGAACCGCTCGCCGTCCTTGCGCACCCGCCAACCCTCGCTCTCGAAGCGGCCCTCGGTGGCGGCGAGGTGGAGCGCCGTGGCCGGCAGATCGATGGCGCGATCTTCCGCCGTGTAGAAGCGCGAGAAGTGCTGGCCGATGATCTCGCCGCTCGTATAGCCCTTGAAGCGCTCGGCGCCGCGATTCCAGCTCGCCACGCGGCCGTCGCGATCGAGCCGGAAGACGGCGTAGTCGGCGATCGCGTCGACCAGCAGCCGATACGATCCTTCGTCCGTTTGAGCGCCCGGCTGGCCAGCGTCCATGACGCTCCTTCGGTCCCCAACAAGCGTTGCAACGAACGGGCGGCGCGCGGGTTCCACGCGGTTCGCCCCACCGCAACCGGCGGCGGGCGCGATCGTTCCCGCCGCCCCCGTGCTAGGCTGCGGTTCCGAGGCAGCCGGAGAGGACGGCCATGGCGCGGCGGTTTGTCGATCTATCCATCGCCATCGAGGTGGGCGTGCCCTCCGATCCGCCGGGGATGGAGCCGCAGATCACCTACATCGCGCACAAGGATTCCGTGGCGCAGATGGCGTTCTCCTTCCCCGGCCTGACGGCGGCCGATCTGCCGGACGGCGAGGGCTGGGCGGTGGAGCGGGTGCAGCTTTCCACTCACAACGGCACCCACATGGACGCGCCCTGGCACTTCCATTCGACCACCGACCACGGCGCGCGTCCGGCGCCGGCGATCGACGAGACGCCGCTGGACCAGTGCCTGAGGCCCGGCGTGAAACTCGACTTCCGCGCCCTGCCCGACGGCTATGTGGCCACCGCCGCCGACGTCGAGGGCGAACTCGCGCGCATCGGCCACGACCTGCAGCCCTACGACATCGTGGTGGTGAACACCCGCGCCGGCGAGGTGTTCGGCCGGCCCGAATACATCCACTCCGGCTGCGGCATGGGGCGGGAGGCGACGCTCTATCTGACCGAACGCGGCGTGCGCGTGGTGGGCACCGACGCCTGGTCGTGGGACGCGCCGTTCAGTCACACGGCGAAGAGGTGGGCGGCCACGCGCGATCCTTCGATCATCTGGGAGGGGCACAAGGCCGGGCGCGAGATCCCCTACTGGCAGATGGAGAAGCTGGCGAATCTGGCGTCGCTGCCGCCGTTCGGCTTCGAAATCGCCTGCTTTCCGGTGAAGATCAAAGGCGCCTCGGCCGGTTGGTCGCGGGTGGTGGCGATCTTCGAGGAAGGGTAGACTTCCGACACGGCAATAAGGATGCGGGGGATGAGGACGATCCTGCTCGTCTGCGTCGCGGCGCTGGGCGCCGCGGGTTGCAACGGCTTCGGCTGCGGCGGCGTCGCCAACGGACACTACGACGCCGGCGAGTGCGGCATGCACACCACCTTCCTTGCGGTCCGCAGCCACGGCGCGCGGCCGTTTGCCTCGACCCGGCCGCCGCCGTCGGCGTCAACGAAGTCTTAACCAAATCGGCGGGCGAAAAGCGGCGTGTTGTTTACCTTGATCGCGCCCGCCCGTTTCCCTTGCTGACGCGCCCGAAGCCGGCAAATTCTGCCGGGCGCCGCGGCGATTCCTGCCGGGCGGCGGCGCCCAGCGACCGGTTTTTGCCCAGCGCGGCCGACGCGCCGCGCGCGGATAGGCTCGGCATTTCATACCGCTAGACGCGCGCCGCGCGAGTCTTCCGGCGTGGCGCAAGCCTTGCGTGCTCAAGGGTTTGGGCAAAAGGCCCCCGGCCGTCAAAACGACGCCGGACACCTGAAAAAGGACCCTGTACCCATGCTAAGCGTTAACACCAACGCGGGCGCGCTCGTCGCGCTCCAGAACCTGCAGGCGACCTCAACGGCGCTTGCCCAAGCCCAGAATGAAGTCTCCACCGGCCTTGCGATTTCCTCTCCGCAGGACAACGGGGCCATCTGGGCCATCGCCCAGAACGAACGGGGGACCTCCGGTTCGCTCAACGCGGTGATGTCGTCGCTGCAGCGCGCCGGGTCGACCATCCAGGTCGCCACCTCGGCCGGCACGAGCGTCTCGAACCTGCTGAACCAGCTGAAGACGCTGGCGCTGACGGCTTCGGACACCTCGCTCGACGCCACCAG
>Ga0070735_10005289_pt1 | contig 10743 bp, 8 predicted proteins | sample Coa_R1_FD_66443 | JGI IMG/M metagenome (GOLD analysis project Ga0070735, IMG submission 66443) | Surface soil microbial communities from Centralia Pennsylvania, which are recovering from an underground coalmine fire - Coalmine... | ecosystem: Environmental > Terrestrial > Soil > Unclassified ... | reverse complement strand
ATTTGCAAGTGAGTTTTTCGGCTCGCCGGCTCAAAAGCTGCCCCCCGAAAATTAACTTGCGCGAAATCCGCCTCCGGCATACACTGCCCTCGTGAATTACCGCGCCTACTCCTATTGGTTTAGCTTTTGGTACCCACTAAAAACTGGGCGAGGGGCGAATTTGTAGCCAAAGCAACAAAGCGGAAAGATTCGACCCACTCGCAAGCTGAGTGGGTTTTTTGTTTTTCGGGCCAGTTTTCAACGGCAAGTAAGCAAGCAGCGACGCACGACCGGAGCAACGATGGCTCAACTTATAAAAAATTTTAAGTCCCAATCCTTCACCCACCAGAGAGGCTGGCGATGATCATTTCGATGAAGATGCATGCAACCCGGCAGGAAATCGACGAAGTTCGCGATCAAGTCGCGCACTTCGGCTACAAAGTGCACTCGATCGAAGGAGAGGAGCGCGTCGTGATCGGAGTCGTTGGAGTGGGCGATGTTACGGCCTGCCTGGAGTCCGTCGAATCCATGCCGCAGGTCGAAAAAGTGGTGCGCATTTCCGCGCCATACAAATTCGTCAGCAAGCAATTCAAGCCTGGACGCACGCGGATCCGCATCAACGGGGTCGAAATCGGCGGCGACGAATTCATCGTGATGGCAGGCCCCTGCTCGGTCGAGTCCGAAAAGCAAATCATGGAAGCCGCCGAGGGCGTCGCCAAGGCCGGAGCCAAAATGCTCCGCGGCGGCGCGTTCAAGCCGCGTACCTCACCCTACGATTTCCAGGGAATGGAAGAGGACGGATTAAAACTCCTGCAAAAAGCGAAAGCCGCCACCGGCCTCGGCATCGTCACCGAAGTCATGAGCGATCGCGACGTCGATCTCATCGCGCAGTATGCCGACGTCATGCAGGTCGGCGCGCGCAACATGCAGAATTTCATGCTCCTCAAGGCGCTCGGGAAATGCGGCAAGCCCGTTCTGCTCAAGCGCGGCCTCAGCGGCACCATCAAAGAGCTCCTGATGTCCGCCGAATACATCGTTGCGCACGGCAATCCCAACGTGATCCTCTGCGAACGCGGGATCCGCACCTTCGAAACCGAAACGCGCAACACGTGCGACATCGCCGCCATCCCGGCGCTCAACGAACTCACGCATCTTCCCGTGATGCTCGATCCCAGCCACGCCACCGGCAAGCGCAGCCTCGTTCCCGCAGTCTCGCGCGCAGGCGTAGCCATCGGCGCCGACGGCATCATCGTTGAGGTTCACCCGCACCCTGAAAAAGCCATCAGCGACGGCGCCCAGTCTCTCGACCTCGCCACCTTCGAAAAAATGATGCGCGAACTCAAACCTTACATCGCCTTGTGGGAATCCTCGCGCAAACTCGACGCCGTCGCCGCCACCGCATAATCGAGCAGCAGTACAAGACATGTAGGGGCGCAGCACTGCTCGCCCCAAGTTCTAGACAGGAATTTTGGTGGAGCCGATGGGAAGCTCCGCACTTACTGATTCCCTTGGATTTAGCTATTGGCTGATGCTGTTTTTACATCGTTAAAGCGAAAATCACGGTAGCACTCTGCGGTAGCAATTCAAGCGATTTCGCCGAGCAAAACCCGGCCCCTTAGGAATCGGCCGACAGCTCACACCATCGCAAGGGTTCTTTATTTTTCGCGTCTCCAAGAACTGTAAACGAGCGTCACAGTCTACATTTCTTCGGGAACTGATCGCATCGCCCGCAGACTTATGCGCGTGTAAAGCAGAAATTTTCTGGTATTTAGAGCCGGTGAACTACTGAAGCTAAATGATTGGCGGGGAGGCCTGGTCGAGGTCTTTGTCGGTCGGCAGAGTGCTCGGAGTCACTGCGTGGGAGGGAGCTGCCTCCCAGCTAGTCGCCACATCGATACTAGACTTCCACTTAGCAAGTGCATCTCGTTCGCTCTCCCCAATCTCCCCGGAACGTGTGTAAACCTGGATCACCGTAACGTGAGTCGTGTTACGGAACTCGTGGGATGGAATTCGGTCAGTTCATTCTGTCAACCAATCGAGTTCGATCACCTGTACTTGGAGGAGTTTTGACAGAACAGAGCGTTTGGAGGCCCTCTTTCCAGCGCCCGTTTCCGGAACGAAGGCGCCAACTAGGTGCCGCTGGGAACTCGAACTGCACGTTCCTCCGTTGCACAAGTTTGCTAAGATTGTCGCCCAAATGACGGCTAATCCGCAGCTACTCGAGGAGTGGGGCGACCGATTGCGCGCAGCTGGCGCACTCGATGAGGCAGCCGTGGCATATGGGAAGCTCTTGGCGCTCGAACCCACTCATCTCAAGGCCTCCCGGATCATTTCGAGCATTACCGGACGGACGTCGTCTCTTCAGTCGGTTCCGGGTGGGTTGAAGCCGGCACCATTCGTCATGATACGTGGGTACTTGGATCCAGCGCTGCGCGATGAGTTACATGCTGCGCTAGTGTCGAAAAGCGGCGGATTCATGACCGCTGAGACGACAAAAGGTATCCATCTCGACTATCGCCGGTCCACTATGCTGCCGGACTGTTTTCGGCACGTCGCGCCCAAACTCGAACACGCTTTCTACAGTCGATTTCTCACCCACTGGCAGGATGCTCGGACGCGCCTTCGGATTGAGGAATTCGAGCCTTCGCTTTCGGAAACTCACGCTCTTTTCTACGGAGATGGAGACTTTTTTGCGCCTCACCAAGATACTGGTCCAGAAAACACACGCCGCGTCACGTTCGTGTACAACCTGCACTTGACGCCTCGCACTTTTGATGGTGGCGATTTGCTCTTATACGACACACATTTCAGGCCTGGCCGCGAAAGCCATGAGACCGAGGAGCCTTATTTTGCCGAGGCCCATACTCGGATCATCCCTGAAGATAATCGGCTCGTACTTTTCCCTAGCGAGTTCTATCACGAGGTAACACCGGTGTCCTATCGAGGAACGGATCCCGGGGGGAAACGTCTTTCCATCACCGGTTGGGTCCACGGAACGCGAGAAGTTGGCGATCCTGGTCGTATCGCTTCCACACCGTATTGATTCCGATGACACTTACAATATAGAGAAGTTGATAGCGTCCTGGTCCATGGAAGGTAATCCGAGGGAGAGTGCATGGAATTTCTTCGGATAAGTCGATAATTTTCCGAGACTTATGCTTGGCGATCTTCTACAACCGGACCGCAAAGCGCCGGACTCCGAGGTTTCACTGACGTTTTCAGAGCGACTTCAGAGAGCGCAGCCAGCACGTCCTCTCGGCGAATCTTGTCTAGCGACTTTTCTCCTGATACCAACCGGGTATCTGGAGACAGTCGAAATCCCCATTGATTTGGATCGGATGCTTCGGTGGCACCAAACAACGCTACACCAGGTATGCGTAACAGATCGGCGGCGTGCAAGAAACAGGAATCAATGCCTAGGAAGAGATCGGCGTGGCTCAAGATGGCAAACGCAAGTTCAAGATGCTCATCCACCCATACGGCGCGGTGACTGTGACGCCCCAGGTCGAGAGGATAGGGTTTCACGCTCGTGGTGAAAACCGTGAACTCCGGGTGTGCTTCAAGGAACTGCTCCAGAACCCAGGAGAGTGCTACCGGATCCCACATCTTTTCGGGCTTCGTCTCCGGATGAACAAAGAGAATACGGCTTCCCAGCGCTCCGTGCTTGCGCACGAAGAGTTCCGCCGCTCGTGTGGCGGCAGACGAGAGGATTGGGGGAGACGAAAAGTCGTCAAAGCACAACTCCGAACGAAATTGTTTTGGAAACCTGAAATACAAGTCGAACCAGTGCTTCGCCGGATCAAAGGGGATCGTCTGATCAAAGATATCAAACCAGCCCACGGTCCAACGCGCGCCCATTCGACGCGCCAGTTCCAGCAGCGAAGCCGAGGCAAAAGTCGAAAGGCACAGAAACAGATCACAAGGTTCCGTTCGAGGCGCGACCCGATCAACGTCGATGCTTTTTTCGTCAAAATCCAACCAGGACACTCGAATCGGGGACTCGCGGACAGCCACTCCGCGGTAGAGGAACGAGCTCATGCCCTCCCCAAGAAGGAGCTGGATACCGCCCGGGAACAGGGACGCGAGCGCCCTCACGGTTGGCAAAGAGATAAGTTGATCTCCCACGGCGTTCACGAAAAACACGGCGGGCCGCTCATAGTCCGACAACGGTCGAGCTTTCATCGAAACAACTCGTCGCGCAGGGGCTCGAAGAGGCCGCGGCCGGTTGGACTCAGGCCACGCGAGTTCTGCAGATAGCCGCTCATCGCAACGAGATGTTGTAAGTTACTGTCAATCTCCATCTCGGCAGTCTGGCTCCACTTGCTTTCGCCCGCCACCAGACACTCTCGATAAAACAGCACGATGTTTGCGAAGGCATGAAAGGCAATCAAAATGCGATCGATCGGCCTATTTTTCTGAACATAGGGCGACCAATATAAAGCATCGTCCATGCCGTTAGAGAACAGGGTATCCAGAAGTCCGAAGTGAAAGTACTGATGGCTGCATTCGTGAACGAGCAACTCGGCGATCTTCAGCGGTGACGTAGGAAATGATGCGAAAACAACACCGTGGACTCCCGGCAATGAAAAGCTCTGCGTCGCGCCTTCCTGTGGTGGCTCTACGGGGACCACCGCGGATAACGCATCTTCGATCCACTTGAGATAAGCCGGCGCTTTTTGGCTCAGGATTGAACGCGCCTCGGCGACCTCGGAGGCCACTTCGTCGAGCGAGCAGCGTGCAAATTCAACCGAATCATCTACCGGGAATGCACGCTGCGTTTGCGGCCCGAGTATCGGCACGCAAACCTGGTTAACCCTTACCGAGGGCACGTCGGCGTCCATCGTTGAGAGATCCACGACTGGACCGCCATCGAAGGAGACTTCTACCCGACCTCCGACAGCCGAGACCACGAGATCACTAATCGGAGGGGTCTGCCGAAATCCAAAACGAACGGGAGCGGGTTTAGCAAATGTCGCTCGCCACTCGCCATCACGCCCGGCGGCGTGGAGGTGCGCCGCTGATGTCGCGGCAAGCCATACAGGATCAACATCGGCCTCGCGAATGGTACGGACCGCCGATGGTAGCAGCATGGCCTCATGAATCGAGGCGCGGCATTGGCACCAATTGGAAAGGACGTCCGTCAAGCCGCTGCTGGTTCGGGCGACTTCCACGCCATGACGCCGTAGAAAGGCTGTCGTTTGAATCTGCGCTGCAGTAACGATGAGGTTATTGCGCAGCGCCAAACGGCCAGCCGGATCGAGCGTGGCGTGCGAGAAAGGCGCAAATTCGCGATCTGCGATCATCAGTCGACCGCGAAGCTCACGCGCCCCGCAAATATCTTCTCCAAACCGTGGACGGTGCCACCGGAAATCGAACCCGATTCGGTCAGGAGCTCCTCCAAATGCTGAATGATTCCCCGAGCGACTACGCATCGAACGCTTCCGTCGTCCTCCCGTTCGACGTAGTCCTGCCTGCTCTGCCCGATCGGATCCCCCGTGCAACTACGTCCGTAGTTGGGACAGCGTTCGCACGTGGCGTGCATGAGCTGCTCGACTGTTGCAGCCGCGTCGTGGTACTCCCTGCCTGTGAGAAGACGGTCGAGCGGTGTGGTGAAGAGATTGCCCAGGCTGCGCTCGAACCGCTCACCATACGTGTAAACCGAACCGTCAGTATCGACCAACAAAACCGACGCCCAGCCCTGAGGGTCATGCAACCCTACCCGGTTTTCAGGATGGAAATTCGCGCGAACCACAAGGAAAAGATAGCGGTCGAGCGGTTGGATATCTACGGGTTGATCGTCCGCGAGCCAGCAAGTCGAAAGAGTGCGATACGCTTCAAGTACTTCCCTTGGTCCCAGGCCGAAGTCGTGTTCGTCTGGGTAGAGACCCTTCTCCAAGGGCAAAACTCGAAAGCTCATCCGCCGTGCGCGGTAAAATTCGTAGATTTCCCGCACCCGAGAAGCATTCCGGCGGGTCAATACTGTGATTCCGCCGACCGGAACCCCTGAGGCGCGTACCCGCTCAAGGTTACCCAAGGCGCGACTTTCCTGGCAGACTCCCTGTCCGTTCACACGCAAACCGGTGAAAAGATCCAACGAGATGCCGACGCCATCGAAGTCCCGGAGCAGCGCGATCCGGTCGTCATCCATTACGGTGAAATTGCTTTGGGTGGTGTTCGTGATCCGATGAGGCGATCCAGCAAAAACGCTGCGCTGGATCTCGAATATTTTATGGTAGACGTCTGGAGGTATGAGCAAAGGCTCTCCTCCATGCCATTGAAAGTTGATCGCTATCGGTTCGGCGGAGCCGCGATATCCGGCAGCTACGTTTTCAAACATACGCTCGACCTGATCGAAGCTCATGCGCGTCCGATCACTGAGCATCGGCAGTTCGTAGCAATAACGACAACGAAGATTACACAACTTAGACGTGTAGCAGACGATGTCGACGCTTTTCATACAGCTTCGCTGTTCATTCCGCTGACACAAAAGTCATCAGCGTAAACAGTTCTCCGCCGCTCCCGCTCGTTCTGAGTCCGTACTTCGACGACGACTGCGCCAAGCAAAGAGACGGGGACGTCTTTGCTCAATTTGTAGCTGGTTGATTGGGGGACATCACATTTCTCTTGTGGGGGGCTTTGCGACTTGGATAAATAGCGGCTCCATCTTGATGTATCTAACCGCCATGCCGCCGACCACTGCTTGGAGCGCCTGCTGGTTTATTTCGCCGGACCCTGCCGATTGCGCAGCCGAGAGATATTCCTGGACCGCGTTCTCAGGGGTCACTTTCTTATGGATGGTTTCTTCCACGACAGAGCAGAATTCATCTTCGGTAAATTCAAACCCGGCCGCGTCTGCAATTTTCACCCAGTCGGCAGTGTTCTGCTTGTTGGCCAGTTGTTCGTTCAACTCGGACTTCTTTTCAGCTGCTTTTACGAACAGTACGACATTCTCTCTGGACACGTTGCCTCCTTGTTTTTCTGGTGTTACCTGACCTGGAATCGTGATGATTCAAAAATTAAAAACTCGGAATGTTTGCCTCAGCGCATGTGGGGATCGGACAAGCTGAGAACGGAGAACCTATGGCACGAGAACTTAGTTGTCAAGCAAAATATCGCGGGTCTTAATTATCGGTCGGCTTAACTCTCCACCCTATGGCGCCGCCCTACAGTCTCGCTGCATCGTCTCGCTGCTGCGAACAAGCACTGGCCGTCACGTCCCAGCGAAGCGGATGCTGTAATGACGGTAGAACGATCCCTCGATTCTTCTGGCACGTTTAGAGAGTCGGTTATCACACAACAAATAACAAAACCAAATGCAAGCGAGCCGACCTCCATTCGCGGAGATGATTTTCCGCAGAGTTGACCAGACCTGCTTCATCTTCCTGAAGCTATCCATGTCGTTAGCACGTCGACCCGGCCACCAAAACGCCAGCACAAAGAGCATCTCGATCTCCTCCAAGGCACCTCGACTTCCTGATCCTCCTCACCTGATGTTCGGTTCTCAACACGGTATCGCGCGCACCATGCAGCAAACTTTGAAACAAGAACTACTTATCGAATACGCTCCTTATCCCGCCCTTACCTCGGTCTCAGATTCGTATCTTTGCGGATAGAGATTGGCGACGATTCAGCCAAAAATCGACAATCTCGTTGTGTTGACATCGGTTTTCTCAACGACTAGAGTTAGCGCGCTCTCGCAGCTTTGTCCCAACTTTCGCAACCAATCGGGTACCCATGGACCGCAGCATTTTTCGGGAAGTGGCGTTGGAGCGGCTTTCCTCACCGGATGAGTTGGACCGGTTGCTGCGCGTTACCGACACTAAAGCGTGGATCGCATTGATTGCGGTCTTTGGACTGATCGCGGTGGCATTGGTGTGGGGCTACCAAGGACGACTCCCGTCCACAGTGAGCGGCCAAGGCGTCATCGTCCGTACAGGTGGCGTCCTGAATGTGGTGGCGGCCGGATCGGGCGTGATCTCCAAGCTAAAAGTAAATGCCGGGGACAAGATCAAAGCGGGGCAGATTGTCGCCACCGTCGAGCAACCTGCCATTGTCGAAAAACACCGCGGCGCTGAAGAAATGGTCGCGCAGGCTCGGCGTGAAAAAGAAAGAACACACTCGCTTCGCTTACAAGAAGCCCAGTTAAGTCTGGCAACGGTGCAGCGCAAGCGCGCGAACGCGGAGAGCGAAATCAAGCATCTCGAAGAGCAAGCCGACCTTGCGAAGGAACAGGTTGCCGCGCAGGAGCAACTGCTCGCCGCAGGAATCATCATCAAGCAAAAAGCCATCGAAGCGCGACAGCAGCTTACCGCCATTGAAGACCGCATTGCCGGCGTTCGCACGCAAATTCAAGAGCTTGATGCCGAAGAGTTCGCAAGCCGCGCAAGGATGGAACAATCTGACGCCGAGAAGCAGATCGCGATTCAAGACGCGGAACGAAATCTGCACGAAGTGGAAAGAGAGTTGGAACTGGCCGGGAACGTAGTCAGCCCATATGGGGGCGAGATCCTGGAAGTGAAGGTGTCCTCCGGAGCAACGGTGGCGTTAGGCGATCCAGTGCTCAGTTTTCAGCCCGATGTGCCGGACCTGCAAACGCTTTTGTATCTGCCGGCAGCACAGGCGAAGGACGTTCATCCCGGAATGGAAGTCAAGATTTCGCCGTCGAATGTGAAACCGGAAGAATTCGGATTCGTGAAGGGGCGCGTCACATACGTTTCCGATTTTCCAGACACGCCCGCCGAGCTGATGCGGAGCTTTCAAAATGAAGTGCTAGTGAAAGCGCTGACGAACGACGGCCCCGTCACCGAAGTTCACGTCGAAATGGAAAAGGACCCGCACACCGCGAGCGGCTACCGCTGGTCATCACCAAGAGGGCCGAGTCTGCTCTTGTCCAGTGGAACCATCTGCACCGCGGAAGTCATCACGCGCTGGCAAAAGCCGATCGCACTCGTGCTCCCCACTTTGCGCAAGACGCTTGGCCTCAGCTAGACGCTCTGATGAATACTCGCATCTCTTCTTTAGCAAGCCATTTGAAGAAAAACCCCGCCACATCACCGCGCGTCAAGACTCCGACTGTGCTGCAAATGGAAGCGGTGGAATGTGGCGCCGCCGCCCTCGGTATCATCCTCGGCTATTTCGGCAAGGCCGTACCTTTGGAGGAGTTGCGGATCGAGTGCGGCGTCTCGCGCGATGGCACCAAGGCCAGCAATGTCGTAAAAGCTGCGCGCAAATACAAGCTGATTGCCAGAGGCTTCAAGAAAGAGCCCGGCGAGCTCCGGTCCCTAAAGTTTCCTGTCATCGTTTTCTGGAATTTCAATCATTTTCTGGTCGTCGAGGGTTTTGGCCGCGGGAAAGTCTATCTCAGCGATCCCGCCAGCGGCCGGCGCGTGGTGACCGACGAGGAGTTCGACCAGTCGTTCACAGGCGTTGTGCTGACCTTCGAAAAAACACCTGAATTCCAGAAAGGTGGCGAGAAGCGAACACTATTCCACTTGTTGAGCAAGAGGCTGCCGGGAAGCGAACTGGCGCTGACCTACGTGGTGCTCGCGACGCTCGCACTGGTTGTGCCGAACATTGTGATTGCGTCGTTCTCGCGAGTTTACGTTGACAGCGTTCTCGTCGGTGGAATGGTCAATTGGATCAGGCCTCTGTTGCTTGCGATGGCGGTAACCGCATGCTTCAAAGCCGCGGCGACGTATTGGCAGCAGCGCGTCTTGTTGCGACTGGAAACGAAGCTTTCGCTGAGTTCATCCAGCAAGTTCCTTTGGCATGTGCTCAGCCTCCCGATGGAATTTTTCGGGCAACGATTCAGCGGCGAAATAGGATCGCGCGTCGAATTGAACGATCGCGTCGCCACTTTGCTATCGGGCGAACTCGCGACGAACGTCGTGAGTGTATTTCTGATCGGTTTCTATGCGGCGCTGATGTTGCAGTATGACGTCGTCTTGACCGTCGCGAGCATACTGATCGCCATCGTGAATCTTTTGGCCGTCCGCTATGTCGCTCGTAAACGCACCGACAACAACCGGCGGCTGCTCCAGGAGCGGGGCAAGATGCTGGGCACCGCGATGGCTGGACTGCAAACCATCGAGACTCTGAAAGCCAGCGGCTCCGAATCTGATTTTTTTGCGAAATGGTCTGGGTTGCAGGCGAAAGTAGTCAGTGCCGAGCAGGAGTTTTCCGCTTCGTCGCAATTTCTCGCGGCAGTTCCTTCCCTGCTGACATCACTCAACGTTATCGGCGTTTTGGCGCTGGGAGGCATCCGCGTTCTCGATGGCGTTCTAACCATGGGCATGCTGGTGATGTTTCAGAGTCTGCTGAGCAGCTTCGCGGATCCTGTGAGCAAGATTGTGTCGCTCGGCGCAAAGCTTCAGGAAGCGCAGGGCGATCTGGGGAGGCTCGAGGACGTGTCGCGCTACCCGGTCGGTGTTCCTCTGGAGTTGGAGGCGAGCGCGCCCGTCGAAGGCAAGGACGATGACTTGCTCGAAGGCTGGGTGGAGATGGCCAATGTCACGTTTGGCTACAGCCGCCTCGAGGAACCGCTAATCCGAGACTTCAACATGAAAGTTAAGCCCGGTGGTCGAGTGGCGTTAGTGGGTTCGACAGGGAGCGGCAAGTCGACGTTGGCCAAACTTGTCAGCGGTCTATATGAGCCTTGGTCTGGCACGGTTTTTATCGATCGCAAACCACGAAAAGAACTGCCACGCCGGGTGCTGAATGATTCGCTCGCGGTCGTCGATCAAGACATCTTTCTCTTGGATGGAT
>Ga0070735_10005288_pt1 | contig 10744 bp, 7 predicted proteins | sample Coa_R1_FD_66443 | JGI IMG/M metagenome (GOLD analysis project Ga0070735, IMG submission 66443) | Surface soil microbial communities from Centralia Pennsylvania, which are recovering from an underground coalmine fire - Coalmine... | ecosystem: Environmental > Terrestrial > Soil > Unclassified ... | reverse complement strand
AAGCCGGAAGCGATTATTGAAGATGCGGTGCGGCGCATGTTGCCGAAGAACAAGCTGGCAGCGCACATGCTTTCGAAGCTGAATGTATATCGCGGCGAGAAGCATCCGCACGCCGCTCAGAAGCCGCAGGATTTCAAGATGGAAGTGCGGGAGTACAAGCCACGGAAGGTGGTAGTGGCGTAATTTCGGAGAGATCGAACAATTTGCAGCTTCTAGGTGAGCTAGGAGCCAGCAGCTAGGAGCTAGAAGCTAAATGGCAGAATTGGTTCAATACTACGGGACCGGGCGGCGGAAGCATGCGATTGCCCGCGTGTATCTGCGTCCGGGCAGCGGCGATTTCAAAGTTAACGGACGCGCGTTTGAGGAGTATTTTGTGACGCCGGCGCAGCGCTCGGCGGCGAAAGCTCCGCTGGCATCGACCGACAGCGCCGCTTCTTTTAACGTTATCGCAAGCGTGCTGGGTGGCGGAGTACGCGGTCAAGCGGATGCGGTGAAGCTGGGAATCGCGCGCGCCTTAATGCAATTCAATGCGGAACTGCGCGGCAAGCTGAAGTCGGAGGGGTTGGTCACTCGCGACTCGCGCGGCAAAGAGCGCAAGAAGTACGGGCAGAAGGGCGCCCGCAAGCGCTTCCAGTTCTCGAAGCGCTAGAGATTCCTCCGCCCCTCGCTTCGCTTGGGGCCGGAATGACAAGCGTTTTGGTTTTTGGCTAGAAGCTAAAAAGCTAGTAGCTGGAAGCTGATTTTGGTGTTCAATTCTTCCCGCCTCGAACGCGGGACGGGAATGGCAATCGGAAAGCATTCGCCAGTTGCCAGTATCCAGAAACCGGCAGGTTCGGTTGGGTACTCGGTACTGGAAATTGATTTTCCGATGCAGACTAAACGAGGAGGTTGATTGGCTACTATCACCATGAAGGAGTTGCTCGAAGCGGGTGTTCACTTCGGGCATCAGACGAAGCGCTGGAATCCCAAGATGAAGGAATTCATTTTCGGAGAGCGCAATGGAATTTACATCATCGATTTGCAGAAGACGCTGAAGATGTTCAAGGAGGCGTCGAAGTTTGTGCAGGATCTGGCGGCCGACGGCAAGATTGTGCTGTTCGTGGGAACCAAACGTCAGGCGCAGGATGCGATCGCCGAAGAGGCGACCAAGTGCGGCGGATTTTACATTAACCAGCGCTGGCTGGGCGGCCTGCTCACCAATTGGGTGACGGTGCAGAAGTCGGTCAAGCGGCTGAAGGAGCTCGATGAGATGGCCACGGATGGCCGCTACGAGCTGCTGCCGAAGAAGGAAGTCATTAAGCTCGAACGCGAGCGCAAGCATCTGCAAGCCAACCTGGCGGGTATCAAGAATATGACTCGGCTGCCGGATGCAGTTTTTGTGATCGATTCAAACAAAGAGCAGATCGCGGTGCGCGAGGCGCGCAAGCTGGGCATTCCTGTGGTTGCAGTGGTGGATACGAATTGCGATCCAACCGAGGTCGATTATGTGATTCCCGGCAACGACGATGCATTGCGGGCGATTCGCTTGTTTACGTCGAAGATTTCGGAATCGATCGCGGAAGGCGCGCAGTTGATGAGCGACAAGCAAATCGCCGATATGAGTGCCGCCACTGAACAAGCGCAGGCGCAGGAAGCGGCTCCGGAGCAATATGACGGCGCCGATATGGAAGCGACGGCACAAGGCAGCGACGGCGGATCGGATGTTGAAGACATCAGCATGGAAGAGGTGATGAGCGGCCGCGGGAGCCACAAGAAGCCGGTTGCGAACGAAGATGCCGATCTCCACAAGGTCGAGAGCCAGACGGTTTAAGAGCGGTTGTCCGTGGCCAGTTGCCAGTAAAAAACCGGGCATCAGAAATCAGACCCGCGCGGGTCAGGCTTAGAAATTCCCGGCGCGGGTTTTAGTTTGTCAAAGCAGTTTCAGGTTCCCAGTTTCGAGCAGCCTGAGACGAAGGTCATCAGTCGAAACAAAAAAGAAAACGGAAATCGAATTATATGAGCACTACTATGGCAAACATTTCTGCCGCACAAGTAAAAGAGCTTCGCGACAAGACCGGAGCTCCCATGATGGATTGCAAACAAGCACTCACGGAAGCCAAGGGCGACGTGGAGCAGGCGATTATCTTACTGCGCAAACGCGGCACCACGGTGGCCGAGCGCAAAGCGGGACGCGCCACCAGCGAAGGTTCCGTCGCCAGCTACATTCACGCCGGAGGCAAGATCGGCGTGCTCGTGGAAGTCAACTGCGAGAGTGATTTCGTAGCCCGCACCGACGACTTCAAGGAGTTGGTGCACGATGTCGCCATGCACATCGCGGCCAGCGATCCGAAGTACGTCCGCAAGGAAGACGTGACCCCGGCGGATTTCGCCCGCGAGAAAGATATCTTCCTGGATCAAGCAGTGAAGAGCGGCAAGCCCGCGCACATTGCCGAGAAGATGGTCGCCGGCAAGATGGAAAAGTTCTATGAAGAGGTATGCCTGCTCGAGCAGCCCTTCATCAAGGACCAGACCATTTCGATTGCGCAGCTGATCGCGGCCAAAATCGGCAAGCTGGGCGAGAATATCAGCGTACGGCGCTTCGCTCGTTTCAAAGTCGGCGACGCGACGGCAACTGTCGCCTTCACCAGTCAGAAGGCCGAAGGCAGCGGCGACGAAGCCGCTCCGCCGGCAAAGTAATCAGTTTCCGGTTTCTGGTTTTCGGTTCATGGCGCCGAATGCATCGAAGCCTCGGCGTCGGGACTGAAGGCGGAAACCGGACACCGGAAACCTTTCATGCAAACTCCTGCCTTTAAACGCGTTCTGCTCAAGCTCTCCGGTGAAGCCCTGGCCGCAAACCAGGGCTTCGGCGTGGACACGCCCCGCATCCATGAGATCGCCGCGGAACTTGGCGATGTCCACAAACTTGGCGTCCAGATCGCCATCGTTGTCGGCGGCGGCAACTTCTTCCGCGGTATTGCCGAACAGGCCAAAGACATGGATCGCGTTTCCGCCGATCACATGGGCATGCTGGCTACGGTTATCAATGCGCTCGCTCTGCAAGACGCTCTGGAAAAGCAAAACGTCTACACACGCGTGCAGTCGGCCATCAAGATGGAACAGGTTGCCGAGCCTTTTATTCGCCGCCGCGCGATTCGTCATCTGGAGAAAGGCCGGATCGTCATCTTTGCCGGAGGCACAGGCAATCCGTACTTTTCAACGGACACGGCTGCGTCTCTGCGAGCCATGGAAATCAAAGCGGATGCGATCCTGAAAGCCACCAAAGTCGATGGCATCTACGACGCCGATCCGATGAAAGTGAAAGACGCCAAGAAATTCACCGACATTAGCTACATGGATGTTCTGAAGCTGGGCTTGAACGTGATGGATTCGACCGCAATCAGCCTGTGTAAAGACAACAATCTGCCCATCATCGTGTTTGATTTAAACCGGCACGGCAATATCCGGCGCGTCGTGTGCGGTGAGAGAATCGGATCAAGAGTGGGGTAGAGCAGCATAACGGACTGGCAAATTTTATGGATTCTTAACGGGATCCATCCGATCACAGCCAGGTTTCAGATATTATCGCTGCAGCATAATGCCCATAATTTGGCTATCAACGGATATTCGCAATCTTCTACGGAGCTGATGAAATGTCCCCAACCATGGCAGCCATTCCCGGTCTTAAAGACACTTACGTTCAACTCAAAACGCGAATGGATAAAGCGGTGGAAGATTTTCGCAAGGCGATGGCCGCTACCCGGACCGGTCGCGCCTCGGTGCATATGCTGGATGGAGTAAGCGTGGAATACTACGGCTCGCAGATGCCGCTGAATCAAATTGCGCAAGTACACGCGCCCGAGCCGCAGATGATTACTGTCCAGCCCTTTGATCCCTCCCAGGTTGGGGCCATCGAGAAAGCCATTCGCTCCGCCGAATTGGGTTTGAATCCCATGAACGACGGCAAGCTCATTCGCGTTCCGGTTCCGCCGCTCACGCAGGAACGCCGCCAGGAAATGGTGAAGCACCTCCACAAGACGCTTGAAGATCACCGCACGGCAGTACGCAACATCCGCCGTGACGGCAACGACGCTATCAAGAAGGCCCTCAAAGATAAGAAAATTACCGAGGACGAGGAGAAACGGTCGCTCGACGAAATTCAAAAACTCACCGATGACGAAATCAAAAAAATGGAAGAGATGAGCAAGGCGAAAGAAAAGGAAGTGCTCGAAATCAAGTAGAATCCAGCCGTTTTGCAGCTGAGACTGCCGCGCCACAGAGGCGGCTCTCGGGATGACCCGTCAGCGGGTTACCAGTAAAAAATCGAAGCGAATCATAGCTCGTCCCACCCAAACTAAAGTGCATGTCCGAGTAGTTCACTCACGTAATATTTTGTAATCCCTTCATTTCGAGGCGCTTAGGCGCTGCTCTCTTTCGGGCGGAGTTTCCGTAACTAGAACTCAGGTGACGCGACATGTCCGCAGTGCCTGTGTTTCCATCTTTGTGAAGCAAGTCGCGGTCCCCCATAGGCCTTCACAACGACACTTTCGCATTGGAGCTTGCTATGAAACGCTATCTGGGAATCACGATTTTACTCGCGCTGGCAATGCTTGGAGCCGGCTGCAGTTCGTCCTCGAATTCGTCTTCGTCCAACAATAACCAGACGCCGCAATCGGCCTCCGTTTTCGTGACCGGTGAAGATGCCCCTCTGGCGTCGGTGGTCGGTTTTGATGTGACCATCAATTCCATTACCTTGACCGGGCAGAATGGTTCGCCACAGGTACTGTCCTCCGCTACCAGTGTTGACTTTGCCCGCTTGCTGGGTTTGCGATCGCCGCTGGCCTTTAACAGCGTGCCCGCCGATACCTATAGCAGCGCCACCTTCGACTTATCGTCGCCCGTAATTTCGTATGTGGATATGAGCACGACCCCTCCGTCGCTCAGCACGATCAACGGCGCCTTCGGTTCGAGCGGAGGACCGACGCAAACCACGGTGACTGTGAACTTCCCGGCGCCGATGGTCGTCACCGCCAATGGCCTTGCGGGCATCCGGACGGAGTTTGACATCCGCCAGTCAGTTGCGGTGGATGGAAATGGCAACGTAACCGGTGTCGTCAATCCCACGATCTACGCCAGTGCGGTGCAGGCCAGCGATCCTAACGGAGAAATAACCGACCTGATGGGCGGCCTGGTTTCTGTGAATGCCTCCGGCAACTCGTTTGTCATTCAGGGACCCTATGGCCATCAGCTAACGATTGAGGTCAACAATAGCACGCAGTTCAACAGTGGATGGAGCATCAACAATCTGGCCGCCCCGGCCATCGTCGGAGTGCAAGGTTATTTCCAGGCCGATGGCAGCCTGATGGCAAGCAACGTCGAAGTCATCACTACGGCACAAGCGTTCCTTTCCGGGCGCGTGCTGGCGATCAATCCGACAACCGGCCCCGTGCAGCAAATCACGATGTGGGTGGGCGAAACCAGCGCCGATTTGGTGAGCGATATCGATACGATTCAGACAATCGATGTGAGCGCAGTCAGCACGAATCAGTATGACATCTGCTTCTTCAACAATCTGTTCACGAATGCTCTGTTCAGTCCATCGCACGTGATCGTCGGACAGCGCATTTTCATCGGAGGCAGCAACTCGAATAGCGTGTTTACGCCACAGATGGTGTCCCTGCGCTTGCAGGGCGTCTACGGCACGATGACCGGAACGGCGAATATTGTGAGCGGAAACATTGGCAACTTTGAGTTGCAGAACAATGCGCTGATTGGTTACTCACTCGGAGGCTCTCCACTGACGGTGTGGACGGGGAATGCTACCGTGTTCATCGACACTACAGGGCTCAGCGCGCTGACGAACGGCGAATCGCTGGTCGCTGGAGGGTTGTTGTTCTACGACGAACTTACCGCCGGTCCGATCATGGCGGCCGGAGTCGTGGCCGACCCGCCTGCAACACACTAATTCCGAGTTGAAATGGAGCCTGCGGGCGGCTACATAGCCGCCCGTCTTTTTTTACAGTTTTACAGTTTCAACCTGCTCTATAGCGACTCTATGTTCTCGGCTCACTTATAATCGTAGGATTGTGAAGCGAGTAGTCCACGCTGCCTGCCCGCATGACTGCCCTGATGCCTGCGGGGTTTTAATCACCATCGACGAGGGCCGCGCTACGAAGATTCAGGGCGATCCGCACCATCCGATGACGCGGGGGTTCCTCTGTGCAAAGGTGGCGAAATATTTAGATCGCGTGTACTCGCCGGATCGGGTGCTGTATCCCATGCGGCGCATTGCCCCGAAAGAGCACTCGGGCGAGGGCGCCGCGACACAGGCATGGCAACGAATCAGCTGGGACGAAGCACTGGATGAGATCTCCACTCGCTTTCACAAGATTATTGCCTCGTTCGGCAGTGAGGCGATTCTCCCTTATTCCTACGGCGGAACGCTGGGTGCTCTGAATGGCGCTTCGATGGATCGCAGATTTTTCGCTCGGCTTGGCGCGTCTGAATTGGAGCGTACGATCTGCTCTTCTGCGGGTGAGGCGGGACTGGAGTCCGTCTTCGGTGTGAAGCTCGGTACAGAGCCCGAGCAATTCGTTCATTCCCGCTACATCATCGCGTGGGGCGCGAACATTCACGGCAACAATGTTCATCTGTGGCCCTTCATAGTCGAGGCCCGCCGCAAGGGGGCGAAGCTCGTCGTGATCGATCCCTACCGAACCCGCACGGCTGGATGCGCCGATTGGTACCTACCGATCAATCCGGGAACGGATGCCGCGCTCGCGCTCGCCATGATGAACGTTATTATTGGCGACGGCCTATACGATGCGGACTACGTATCGAAATACACTCTCGGCTTCGATGCGTTAACGGAGAAGGTGAAATCTTACCCGCCGGAACGCGTCGCGGAATGGACAGGAATCGCCGCCGACGACATCTCCAAGCTGGCGCGCGAATACGCAACCACGCGGCCGGCGGTAATTCGGCCGAACTACGGCCTGCAGCGCTCGGAAAACGGTGGTACAGCGATGCGCGCGATTGCCATGCTGCCTTGCATCACCGGCTCGTTGAAAGATGTGGGTGGCGGCATTCACTTATCAACCAGCGGCGCCTTCGAGCTGAACAAAAATCTCCTACGGCGGCCCGATCTCAGACCGAAGAGTTCAAAGCCCGCCCGCATCTTAAACATGGTAGAACTGGGCCAGGCTCTGAACAAACTGAATGACCCTCCGGTCAAAGCCCTGTTCGTGTACAACTCGAATCCGGCCGCCGTTTGCCCGAACCACAACGAGGTAATTCGCGGACTGGCGCGCCCCGATCTGTTCACCGTGGTTCACGAGCAATTTTTCACCGACACCACCGACTACGCAGACATCGTTCTGCCTGCGACAACCTTCTTCGAGCACAAAGACCTGCAGGCCGCCTACGGCCATTACTATCTGCAAATCTCCGATCAAGCCATCGAGCCGTTGGGTGAGTGCCGGCCCAACGTTGAAATGTTTCGCGCACTGGCCAAGCGCATGGAATTTGACGATCCGTGTTTCGACGAAAGTGTCGACGAAATGATCGATGGCGCGCTGTCCTCAGGGAGTCCGTTTCTGGATGGCATCACCCGCGAGCGGTTGCGCAGCCAGAATCAAGTGACGCTCAACTTCTCCCGGTCAAGCCCGACTTCAAATTCGCAAAGGCCGCCCTTCTCGACTGCGTCGGATCCGTTTCTGCCGTTCGCCGAAGGTAATTTTCGCACGCCATCGGGCAAAGCCGAGTTGTATAGCGATTCCATGAAATCTCTCGGCTTGGACCCAGTTGCGGAATTCAAGCCCCCATCGGAATCCAGGCACGGCGCGAAAAGGAGCTCATTCCCTCTCGAACTGCTCGCGCGCAAAGCGGACAATTTCATGAACTCAACCTTTTCTAATCAACCATCGGTGCGATCGATGGAGGAATTGGACGTGCTTGAAATGCATGCAGAGGATGCCGCGCGCCGTGGAATCGCCAACGGAGATCAAGTTCGAATCTACAACGGCCGTGGAGAAATTTACCTGCACGCTCGGGTCGATGGTACGGTTCAACCGGGAGTGGTTTCCGCCCGGCTGAATTGGGCGAAGCTGAGTCCCGGATTACGAAATATCAATGTCCTCACCTCAGAAAAACTTTCCGATCTGGGCAACTCCGCTACGTTTTATTCCGTCTTGGTGGAGGTAGAGTCTGCCAAGTCCATTCCATAGAGCTACCGGCAAGAGTGGCGGCTTGGACGCTTTCTCGTTTGCTACCGTATAATGATCGTTTTCCCAGATCCCAGAGGCTGAGGTCGTAGCGATTCATTTTCGCATTCATACGGATACTACTGTGCCCCCGGACGGCTCAAGCCCGTCTGGCACGCGCCGAACCGCATCCTCTTCATTCCCACGGCTTTGCCGGGGTATGCAGTGGTTCGCGTTGGCTGCCATTTTGCTGGCTGTCTTCTGCGGTTTGGCAGCATGGGCGCAGAGTGACGTGATCTCAGAAATTGACGTGGCCGGTAACCGCAGAATTCCGTCGGACACGATCAAAGCGCGCATCTTCACCCACCCCGGCGATATCTACGACCCCGCCGCTCTGGAGCGAGACTTCAATGCTCTGTGGAACACGGGCTATTTTCAGGACATCAGCTTCGAGCGTCAGCAAACGGCCAAAGGGTGGCGCCTGATCATCCATGTCAAAGAGAAGCCTACGATTCGCGAGATCAACTACGTTGGGCTGAGTTCGGTTTCAACCAGCGATGTGTTGGATCGCTTCAAGGAAGCCAAGGTCGGGCTATCGGTGGAGAATCAATACGACCCGACGAAGGTGAAGAAAGCGGAAGTAGCCATCAAGGGTCTTTTGGCCGAGCATGGCCGCCAGTTCTCTACCATCCGCACGGAAATTCGCGAGATTCCTCCTGCCGCGGTGGGGGTTACGTTTGTGATCAAAGAAGGCCCCAAGGTCAAGGTGGGCAAGATCAAGTTCGAGGGAAACAAAAACGTCAAATCCCGCATACTGCGTTATGCCATGAAGAATCTGCGGCCCATCGGCATTCCGCATTCGATTTTCCTCGAGAACATCTTTGCCAGAACCTACGACGCTACCAAACTCGACGAGGATACGGAGCGCGTCCGCAATGAGTACCAGAATCGCGGCTATTTCAAAGTCATCGTGAATGAGCCTAAAACCGAGATTCACGATACCGGGCATAAAGGCGGCCACATCCCGCTTATCCAGCACGGTGCAGGCAAGGCCGTCGACATTACGCTGCCCATCGAGGAAGGTGAACGTTACACGCTGGGCGGAATTACCTTCAAAAATAATAAAGCGGTAACCAATGTAAAGGCACTGCGTGCCCTGTTTCCAATCAGGGATGGCGAAATTTTCAGCAAGGAAAAGATTGCCAAGGGGTTGGAGAACCTCCGCAAAGCGTATGGCCAGCAGGGCTACATCAACTTCACGTCCGTCCCCGACACGCGCTTTGACGACGACAAGAAGCAAATCTTTCTGGATGTCGACGTAGATGAAGGCAAGCAGTTCTATGTGCGCCGTATCGAATTCCAGGGGAATACCACGACCCGCGACAAAGTAATTCGCCGCGAAATCGCGCTCGAGGAAGGCAACATTTACAACTCCCGCCTGTGGGAATTGAGCTTGCTGCGGCTGAATCAGTTGGGGTATTTCGACCAGTTGAAGCCGGAAGATCCGAACGTGACCGACCGCAAACTCGACGAAAAGGATGGACTGGTCGACCTTACATTGAAGGTTCACGAGAAAGGCAAAAACAGCATCGGCTTGAACGGCGGCGTAAGCGGCCTGGAAGGCGCCTTTATCGGCATCAACTACGCAACGAACAACTTTCTTGGCCTTGGCGAAACTCTTTCGATCCAGGCCAGCGTAGGAAATCTGGCGCGCAGCGTCCGTTTTGGATTCACCCAGCCTTACATGTTCGACCGCCCGCTGCAATTTGGCTTCAACGTTTACGTAAATCGGATCAGCTATAACCAGGCGCGTCAGCTTTCTGTTTTCAGCGGGCAAACCTTGAACCTGCCCAACACCATCCTGCAGAACCTGCAGAACTACACGCAGTCGAGCGCGGGTTTCACTACCTCGCTAAGCTATCCGTTGCGGCGTTCTTTTAAGCGCGTCGGCATCACTTATTCGTTCGACAGGTCATCGCTGCTCGCCTTGAGTTCCGCGTCCAAGAATCTGTTCGAGTTCCTTGCCTTCCGCGGAATTTCCGGTCCCAATGCCTTGCAAGGCATTATCACGAGCAAGATTTTCCCCAATTTCTCGATGAATACCATCGACAGCCCGATTTCTCCGCACTCGGGAAAGCAATTTACATTGGGGGCCGAGATCGCGGGAATTGGCGGGACGATTCGCTCGGTTCGGCCGGTCGTGCAGTACAAAAAGTTCATTCCGGTGCAGAACCGGCGCAACGCTTTAGGTTTCAATCTTCAGGCTTCGTTTATCTCCGGCTTCGGAGGATTTGTCGCTCCTCCCTTCGAACGCTCATATATGGGCGGCGAAAACGATCTGCGCGGCTTCGATATCCGGTCGGTTTCGCCGGTCGCGTTCTTGCCTAGCGTGGGTTCGATCACTCTGACCAATCCGGATGGCACGCCGGTGCTCAAGAATCCGCTGAATCCTCTTCAAGGCAACCTGACGATTCCGATTCCTGTAGACCAGATCACATTCCCCGGTGGCGATTTCAGCCTCGTCACCAATTTCGAATACCGTATTACGATTTACGGTCCTGTGGCGC
>Ga0070735_10005286_pt1 | contig 10747 bp, 8 predicted proteins | sample Coa_R1_FD_66443 | JGI IMG/M metagenome (GOLD analysis project Ga0070735, IMG submission 66443) | Surface soil microbial communities from Centralia Pennsylvania, which are recovering from an underground coalmine fire - Coalmine... | ecosystem: Environmental > Terrestrial > Soil > Unclassified ... | reverse complement strand
ACCAAGCAGCCCAAGCTCGATAAATTCGAGGGCTCGGTGCAGGCGGATGTGTCCGACACGCACGGCGGCGGCGGCAACTACGGCGGCAGTCTCATGCTCAACGCGCCGATCGGCCATACGCTCGCGCTACGTGTAGTGGCCACCGACACCTACCGCAGCGGCTGGATCGATAACATCGCCCTCAATCCGTTTCCCATCGATCTCACCTCTACGGTGCGCGGGCCGGTGCAATCGGCACCGATCCAGAGCGTCATTCGCGGAGCCAACGACGAAAGACTGACCAACGTGCGCGGCGCGCTGCTGTTTCAGCCGAACGAGGATATCTCGGTCACGTTGACCGGCTTCACTCAGCATCTGGCTCTCGGCGGCTACGACCTGCTCGACGGCAGCCCGACCAGCGCAAGTCCGAGCCGCGTCTACAATGCACACTACGAGGCCTTCCCCTTCCGCGAAAGCGTTCACGACGACATCCATATCTATGGACTCACGGGTACGTTCAACGTCGGCTTTGCCGATCTGACGAGCGCGACGGCATACTGGGATCGGCTTGGGTGGTAGACCCAGGATGCCTCCGAATCCATCTATTGGACGAACAACAATGTCGGCGTGACGCCCACCCCAGTCATCCCATTCGTGCTGGTACCCTACTCCGAGAAGGACCCTTCCAGGCAATTCAGCCAGGAGCTGCGCTTGACCTCACACGACACCGAGCACCTGCATTGGGTCGCTGGCGTGTTCTACAGCTCGCTGCGCTCGGTGTGGATCGAGATAAGCTCGAACCCGGCCAACACGCAGGTACCCAACGGAGTGTACTTCGACTCATACAATCCCTACACAGTGAAGCAGACAGCGCTATTCGCTGACGGATCTTACAAGCTCACAAGCACACTGAAGCTCTCCGCAGGTCTGCGCTGGTACACCTACAAGAGCGAACAGGACGAGCTCTCGTGGGGTTATGACGGTCCTAACGCGGTTCCGCCGACCGCTCCTCAAGTGACCAGAGCCTCCGATAGAGGCTACAATCCACGCGTGAACCTGTCCTACGAGCCGACAAGAGATCTGACCGTATATGCGACTGCGTCCAAGGGATTTCGGCCCGGTGGCGCGAACCAGATCCTGCCGCCACCGAATCTGCCGCCGTTCTGCCAGAACGGAGCGCTCTCATTCAAACCGGACACAGTCTGGAACTACGAAGTGGGCGAGAAGGCCAAACTGTTCGACAACTGGGTAACGGTCAACAGCGATATCTACTACATCAAATGGAACGACATTCAGCAGGTGATCACTCTGCCGTGCGGCTACCAGTTCTATAACAATGCCGGTAACGGCCGCGCATTTGGACCGGAGTTGGAGGTGAACGCGAAGCTCGCTACCCACTGGATGCTCTCGCTGAGCGGCGCCTACACGGATTCAAAGATCACGCATCCGAACGCCTCGTTCACCAGTTATCTCACCAGCGTTGCGTCCGCACCCGACGGTGTCTCACGCCCCTGCCCGACGGCCGCCGGCTGTACCGCTCCGATACTGAACGTACCGAAAGAGACCGCGAGCGCCTCGCTGGCGTACACCAGGGAGCTGTTCAACGACTACACCATGACGGCGCGCCTGTCCGACTCCTTCGTGGGAGAGACCACCGACGTGGCGTTCTACTTCGGATACAAGCTGCCCTCGTACAACATTGCCAATTTTCGCCTGACCCTCGCCCACGACAACTGGCAGGCGCAGCTGTATGTGGACAACCTGACCGACAAGGTGGCTCTGATCAGCGCGAACAACACCAGCTTCCAGTTCAATATTCCGCAGCTGGTGCGCTACTCGACCAACCAGCCGAGGACCTTCGGCACGCAGGTGAGCTATCATTTCTAGGCGACACCGGCAATGAGGGCCTTTGATGGAGCTCGAGCAGATCGTCTTCGTCGGAACCAGTGATCTGTCCGGGCACTTCCGCGGCAAGAGCTTCCCGGCGGCCGATCTGCCGGCGCGCTTGCGCCGCGGCGTAGGGCTTGCGCCGAGCAACATATTCCTGTCCGCCTTTGGCCCCATTCAGTTCACGACCTTTGGCACCCTGGGCGAAGTCCTCCTGGTTCCGGATCCCTCCACCCGGGTGTTCATTCCATTCGAGACCGGTCCCGCCGAGCTTTTCTTTCTGGGAGATATCCGGACACTGGATGATGTGCCCTGGGATTTCTGTCCGCGTCAGGTATTGCGGCGAGCGCTTGAGCGCCTGAAGCAGGAGACGGGCCTGCGACTGCTCGCGACCTTCGAGCAGGAGTTCCTCTACAGCGGCGTTGCCGAGTACCCTCACCAGCCGTACGAGCTGCGAGGCTACCGTCGTCAGGGGATTTTCGGGGAAGCACTGTTGGCCGCGATGCGGCGGGCCGGAGTGATCCCGGATTCCTTTCTATGTGAGTACGGACCACGGCAATTTGAGGTGACATCGGCACCGGCGGTCGGCCTGCGAGCTGCCGACGACGCGGTGATCATGCGCGAGCTTGCCCATGCCGTGGCTTCTCGCTTGGAACATAGCGTGAGCTTTGCACCCATCCCCGAGCCGACCGGGACGGGTAACGGTACACACATCCATTGGAGCTTCCTGGATAGCGACGACCGACCGGTCCTCTATGAGGAACGCGAGCCATGGCAGTTGTCGCGGCTCGGCGCACAATTCGTGGCCGGCGTGTTGCATCACTTGCCCGCGCTCTGCGCCGTTACCGCGCCCTCCGTTGCGTCATATTACCGATTGCGTCCCAATCGGTGGGCTCCGGTGCAAGCCGACGCCGCGCCGCTCGATCGGGGAGCAGCCGTGCGCATCTGCCCTGTGGTTGGCCAGGATCAGGCCCATCGCGCCAGGCAGTGCAATGTCGAATTTCGCGTTGCCGATGCCACTGCAAACCCTTACCTTGTGTTGGCGATGTTGGTCCAGGCCGGGCTCGAGGGCATCCGCAGCGGGCGCAAGCTCAATGGGCCCGCCTCGCAGGCTCTACCGGACAGCTTGCAGAGCGCATTGACCCGTCTCAAGGAGAGCGAGGCAGCCGCGGAATGGCTCGGTACCGACCTCCTGTCTGCGTATCTGCTCTTTAAGGAGGCGGAGATCAAGAGTCTCCAAGGCCTCGATGAACATGCGGTGTGTGCTCGCTATGCGCAAGCTTACTGATCTTCCGGAAGACTATGCCGGAGCGCTGAGCCTGAAGCTCCTGGCCGCCGATGAGCCGCCCCCGTTTTTGGAGACGGGAACGGGGCGGTCGAATTTCGTGCTGACTGTCGACCACGCGAGCCGGCGCATTCCCCGCGCACTGGCGGATCTTGGCCTGCCTGCCTGCGAGTTGGAGCGGCACATCGCCTGGGATATCGGCGCTCTCGAGGTGGCCACGAGGGCCGCCGCGGAGCTGGATGGGCTCCTGGTGGCACAGAACTATTCGCGCCTGGTGATCGACAGCAACCGTGACCCTGCAACGGAGAGCTCCATTCCGATGATCTCTGAATCGACTCGGATTCCGGGGAACGTCGAGTTGAGCGCGGAGCAGCGTGCGGCGCGGCGCCGCGAAATTTTCGAGCCTTATCACCAGCGCATCCGTGAGATTCTGGACGCGAGGAAGGCCGCTGGCCGCGCTACGATCCTCGTCGCTCAACACAGCATGACCGACGTATACAAGGGCGTGCAGCGCGAGATGCACGCAGCGGTACTCTACAACCGGGACCGTCGGTTTGCTGGCCTGGTGCTGGAGAGCTTGCGCGGGGAGTCCGGGCTAGTCGTCGCTGACAACCAGCCCTATTTCGTCAGTGATGCGACGGACTACACTATCCCACGTCATGCCGAGGCACGTGGACTACCCCACGTCGAAATCGAGATACGTCAGGACCTCGTGCGTGATGCTGCAGGACAGTCCTTGTGGGCGCAACGCATTATCCGAGCGTTGCGGGATGCCGAACGGCTTCTGGGAGCCTCCTGATGAATCAACCGCTCAGTCGCGAGATCGAGATCGATCCCAAACAGACCGCCCTACTGTTTATCGATGTGCAGAACTACAACTGTACCTGGGACGGTGGGGAGTACTCCGGGCTGAGCCCAGCCGAGCGGCACGAGCGCTACGGCTATTTCTTCCGCGCTCTGAGCGAGAGTGGCTTGCCCAACATGGTGAAGCTGCAGCAAGCCTGCCGCCGCGCGAAGATCGAAGTGACCTATACCGTCATCGAGAGTCTGACCGCCGACGGGCGGGATCGCTCGCTCGACTACAAGATCAGCGGGTTCAATGTGCCCAGAGGTTCGGCGGATGCGCAAGTCGTCAAGGAGCTGATGCCGGCCGCCGACGAGATTGTGTTTCCGAAGACATCATCGTCGGTGTTCATCTCGACGAACATTGACTATGTCTTACGCAATCTCGGTGTTCGGTACGTGATCATCGCCGGGTGCCTGACGGACCAGTGTGTGGATTCGGCCGTTCGCGATGCCTGCGACCTGGGATATCTGGTCACGGTACCCACCGATGCGTGCGTGACCCAATCAGCCGAGCGGCATGAATGGGCGTTGCGCAACAACCGCGGCTACTGCCGGCAGCGCACGACCCGACAGTTGCTTGATGAGATCGAACGCTTGACCGCCAGGCGGTAGTCGTGAGCTCCGGGTCATCCGGCCCGCCGACCCTGGCAGAACGGGACGCCCAGGTCATCGCTAACATCGCTCGCCTGCGCTTTTCTCCACTGAGTCTTATCGGCGGGTGCGGGAACCGTCTCATTGAAGAGGGCGGGCGGCAGCTTCTGGATCTGTCGGCTTCCTTTGGCCCAGCCATTCTCGGGTACAGCCATCCGGCCATCATCCAGGCCGTGTCCGAGGCTTGCGCCAGCATGGCCGGCGCCAGCCTGCTCGCATTCCCCAACGAGAATGCGGTCGCGTTGGCAGAGGAGCTCTTGCGGAGCACACCAGGTCACGGCGAACGGCGCGTCTGGTTCGGTCATTCAGGCTCGGATGCGAATGATTGCGCGATGCGTGTCGTTCAGGCGGCCACCGGCCGTTCGCGCTTCATTTCGTTCATCGGTTCGTATCACGGTAACTTGTCGGGCTCGATGAGCATCAGCGGCCATACCGCGATGACTCATACCCTGCCGCGGCCGGGCCTGCTCCTGTTGCCCTACCCTGACCCGTATCGCACCGCCTTTACAGCTGAGAGCGTTCTCGCTCTGCTCGACTATCAGTTTGCAACGACCTGCCCACCGCAGCAGGTAGCGGCGATTTTCATTGAGCCGCTGATGGCCGACGGTGGGCTGATCGTGCCCCCGCCCGGTTTCCTGGCGGCTGTCCAAGAACGCTGCCGGCGTCACGGGATTCAGGTCATCGTCGATGAGGTCAAGGTGGGGCTCGCCAGAAGCGGCAAGCTCCACTGCTTTGAGCACGAGGGGCTCGATCCCGACCTCGTCGTCTTTGGCAAGGGGCTGGGAGGTGGGCTGCCGCTTTCGGCAGTGATCGGCCCTCGGCACATAATGGATCACGCCCCGGCCTTCGCGTTGCAGACCACTGCCGGGAATCCGGTGGCGTGCGCCGCGGGCCGCGCGGTACTTCAGACGATTGCTCGCGAAAATCTCGTGGAGAGCGCGCGCCGGGTCGGAGAGAAGCTAACCGGTGCGCTCCGCGATCTCGGCGCGCGCCAGCCAATGATCGGTCAGGTGCGAGGTAGAGGGCTTGCGGTCGGAGTGGACCTGGTGTCCGATCGCGCATCGCGCGAGCCCGTATCAGTCACGACGACGGCTCGAATAATCTATCGCGCCTATCAACTGGGTGCGGTTTTCTTCTATGTCGGCCTGCGTGGGAATGTACTCGAGCTGACGCCTCCACTCACCTTGAGTGAGGACGAGGTTGCGGAGGGTGTGGCCATCATCGATCAGGCGATGACGGATGTTGCTAACGGTATGGTGTCGGAAGCGGAAGTGGCGCGATTCATGATGTGGTAGTGCGGCTTCTGCATTGGCAGGCAGGCAGGCTGGCGGTGCGCTCCCGCGTAGCTGCGCGAGCGCACCTGCCTGCCAAGCCTCATCAGGCCATATCAGTTACGAATCCTGATGGCGGACGTAAAGATCTCCTGGTCATTCGCCAAAGGTGCATTCGGTGCTGTGGCGGTGCAGAGCGCCGGAGGCACGCCCGGCGCGCCGGTACCAGGACACAGGAAGAGACTGTTATCGCGCGTATCCATCCAGATTGGATGCACGTCACTGCCGGCAGCAAGGCCCGTGTAGTCGCCGAAGAACACACCACCAAACTGTGTGGGGGGCGGCATCGACGAGGAGGTCGCGCGCTGTGAGTCAAAATCCTTCCCATCCCACGCCGACACACTCACGTCCATGAAGCCGGTTGCGTTGTCGGTACCGAAGCTGCGATCGTAGAAGGAGGATGTGAGCCGTCCAGACGAGGTGAACGCCGACCACTGCCAGAACGCGTCAGCCACATGCCTCTGCACGCTCACGACTGGCAGCGTCCGCGGGTCGGCCGAGCTCGAGCCGAATGCGAGGCCACCGGTTCTCGAAACACTCACCAGGATCTGATTGGCGCACGCTCCGGCAGTTTTCACCCCCGTGTACAGATTACTCCCCGTCGTGGGATTTATCCCAGCCGGGACACAACCATTCGACTCCTGCGAATTCCTGTTGATGTAGGAGCCGAAGGTGACGGCAATCTCGCTGGCATCGCGCGGATTGACCGCACCGCTCGGGTAGTTGCTGGCGCGGAAGAAGGAATTCGTCGTGGTGCCCTTTTCCGGAACGCACGCCCTGAAGGCATTCTTGCCCTGATAGGTCAGACAGTCCGGCAGGTCGAAGTAGTTCGCGACCAGTACCGGTGCGGTGAAGGTCGCTCCTCCGTCCGTGGACTTGACCAGCAGGATCTGATTGTGATTGTCGTTCGCGTTCGCCGCGCTGTTGTTGAAGTTGTCGTACACGACGTAGAGTGCGCCGTCCGGCCCGGTAAAGGGCTGGGAGTCCTGGTTTATGTTGCAGGGGCCGCTCGGGGTCGGCACGCCGAACGTGTTGGTGCACAACGTGCTGCTGAGGCTGACCACGATAGGCGCGCTGAAGTGCTCGCCGTAATCGTTGGAATGACTCTCCAGGATGTACGCGGTGCCGTCGGCCGCAAAGTCGGTCCAGGTTACGTAAATGCGGTCCTGGAACGGGCTGCCGGCGTGGTTGTCGACGGTCATGTAGGGCTTGTCCTGCAGTGAGCCACCGGTCAGGTCGAAGTCCTCCACGACCGGCCGGCCGGGGAAGTTCCAGGATGCGCCCTTGTTGTGAGTGGAGCGAAACACGTACACCGCGCTCGACTGGTCCGGATTGTTGGTGAGGCCGTTTGCCCCGCGATCGAAGGTCTGGCACGCAAGATAGGCATTGCCTTTGGTATCCCAGGCGACCGATGGGTCGCCGCCCGCCTCCCAATACTCGCGCGCGACGCCCCCGAAGGCGGCGCCGCGGGTGAATCCGCCAGGTGTCGTAACATCCGTCCAAGTGTTGCCTCCGTCGGTGCTGAAAGCGACCCCACAGGTGGCGTCACCGCGGCGATAATCGTTGAACGCGGCCACGAGGTGGCCCGGATGGTTCTGATCCTCGGCGATTGCCGTTTCGTTCTGCGCTTGCGCGCGGCCCTGCAAGTCGGGATCGGTGAGATTCAGGCAGTCCTGGTTGATCTTGATGTTGTCTCCCAGTCGCTGCTCGCACCCATCATCACTCACGGGAAAGTAGGCAGTTGGATCCGCGGAGCCGGCAGAGGGGACTTGGAGCGCCTCACCCGCTCGAATACCGGCGGCTGATCCGCTGGCGGCCCGGTGTTGATCGAGCTCGTGGGAGGCGAAACCGGACATCAGCCGGTGCTGTAATGGAGTGAGTTTCGATTGCGCCCAAGCCTCCGGCAGCAATGCGAGGACGCCAATGATGAACAGGGCCGTCAATCGATATCGAGTTTTCATGTTGAGTCCCCCTGTCGACGAACAACGTCGAATTGGGGGTACCCGCGCGGCACGTCGGGGCGGAAGCTGACGGTGTGTCGGCGGATGCCCGCCTGCGAGCGCTGTTCTACGGATGTTGGATACGGATGCGCACGGTCTCTCCCCTTCGCTTGTTCGTGGACCGCCACATTAGGGTTAGTCGGCGCCGAAACCGAGATCGAAAAAAAAGTATGCGCCGCCATCCGAGGTCGGTCAAATGACATGCTGCGGCGCAGTAACCTCGGCAGCGCGTGAGCCGACGAGCATGAAATTCCTCATCTCGACGCGTCCGCTTCAGATATAGACGGCACAGCCCCTGGCTTCGAGAGCGGTGAGCCATTCAGGCAGGTTCAGCGTGGTGACCCAGCGCAGATCTAGCTTCTCCAAGCGCGACACCTTCAGCAGGCTTGCGGGCAGGTTGGTGATCGGGTTACCTCTGAGATCGATCTGACGCAGCTCGGACAACGATCCTATGGCCTCCGGGAGAGTGATGAGCCGGTTGTTGCGCACATGCAGTTCGCGCAAGCGGCTCAATCGAGAGATCGAAGGCGGAAGGTACGTGAGGCGATTGTCCGTTACGCGCAGCTCGATCAGGCCGAACATCGCTGTCACAGCCTCGGGCAGGACCTCGAACGCATTCTCGCTGATGTTCAAGTAGCGCAAGCGATTGAGACGCATCAGTGACGGTGGAAGCTCCGTCAGTTCATTGTCGTGCAGATACAGGAAATCGGTCAGACCTTCGATATCCCCCAGGCTGTCCGGGACGCGACGAAGCCGATTGTGACCGAGGTCGAGCGTGCGCAGATTTCGCAGATCACCGATCCGTTCGGAGACATCGGCCAAGTCATTGTCGGCCAGGACGAGGGTCTGCAACTGCCTTCGGTCCCATACCTCATCGGGCACGACACCCAGCGCTTGCTTCCAAAGCGACAGATGCAATCCTGAGCTGTCCGTCATCCGCCGATTATGCGCATCGTCTGCTCAATAGCCAACGTCCGCATCCCGTCTATTGCGTTCCGGTGGCTCGCCACAGAACACGCTTTTGAATCGATCACGATGTAGCAAGCTCATTGCGCATATTTTATGCGTTGCTTTAATTGATCCGCCTGCTAGCGTTAGCCCATTTTCAGAAACGTAAGTCTCGACGCCATCCATGCGTATCCCCCTTCATGCCGGCACTTTCCTGCTTATTGTCGGCAGCACGGTCATTACCATCGCCGGCACGGATCTGGTCCTTCCCGCGGTACCGGGACTTCCGCGGGCCCTTGGAGGCAATCTGAGTGTGTCGCAGCTCGTCCTTGCCACCTTCCCTGCCGGTTCCGCGGTTGGCCTGCTGCTGTTCGGAGAGCTTGCCGCGCGATTTGATCAGCGGTTGCTTCTCGTCGGCTCACTCGCGGCCTATGCGATGACATCGCTCTTTTGTATCTTGAGCCCATCGCTCCATGACCTGGTCGCCCTGCGCTTCACCCAGGGCATCACCAGTTCCGCGGCCGTCGTTTTTGCGCCAGTTTTCTTGCGGAGGTTGTATGGAGATCGTGGCGCCGTGTCGGCTCTTGGCGCGCTGGGCAGCATTGAATCCCTCGTGCCCGCCTTCGCCCCGATGCTCGGGGTATGGCTCCTGGCGGTTGGCGGATGGCGCGCCTCGTTCCTGGTGCTCGGGGTGCTGGCTGTCGCCTTCGCTGCCATGATTGCCTTTCGGTATCGGCATCTGCCCACACCGGCGCGGACTCGTGCAGCTGGCGGCTACACCCGGTTACTGCGCGATTCGACCTTCCTGCGCTATTCGGTGAGTCAAGCCTGCACGCTGGGTGCGCTTTTGGTGTTCGTGTTCGGCGCGCCGACAGTGATAACGACGGCGCTTTCGGGAACGTTGCTGGATTTCATTATCATGCAGGTGAGCGGCATTGCCTGCTTCATCGTCGCCTCAAATCTCACCGGATTCCTGGTTCGCCGCCATGGTGCGGAGAAATTGATCTGGTGGGGAACGCTGACCACCGCCGTGGGCGCAATGGGGCTGCTGGCCTACGCGCTGGCTGGCGGAGGTAACATGCGCATCGTCACGGCCATCTTTTTGTTGTTGAACACGGGACTTGCGCTCCGTGGCCCCCCTGGCTTCCATCGAGCAATCATCGCTTCGCGCGACGATGCGCGAGGCGCGGCATTGACAGCTATGGCCATCCTCTTGACCGTGTCGAGCGGAACGGCCTTGATCGCGCCCTTCATTGCACACGGACTCGTGCCGCTGGCCGCGGGCACCACGCTGTTGGCGCTGACCAGCGCACTTGTCCTTGGCATCCTGCCAGTGCTTGTTGAGAACCAGGCGGAATCCGACTGACTTACTGCTGCGACAGTTTGCCGTTGCATTCCACAAGCCGCAGTGCCGTCAGGAACAACGAAAGCCCCTCGTAGGTGCGCGGATCGATGCCGGTGATTTTGAACACTCGATTCAAGCGAAAGTACACGGTATTTGCGTGCAGGCCCAGCTTCCGGGCGGTCTGCTTCACATTGAGGCTCGCCTGCGCGAAGGTACGAACGGTGTCGAGCAGCTCGCGGCTGCGGGTGTCGGCGGGATTGCTGAAGTGTCTCACCCATCCGGGGATGAGCCGGAAGGCCGCATGGTCGGCGTGCCTGATCAGGAATTCCGACAGGTTGATATTGCCGAACTGCATGACCTGCTGCCCGGGGCCAGCGAACTTGATGGCCAGTCGCGCCTCCTCCAGGGCTTGCGGCAAACGCATGACATCGGCGACGTCGAGACTGATCCCGACCAGGGCTGCAAGGCCACTGCC
>Ga0070735_10005283_pt1 | contig 10750 bp, 9 predicted proteins | sample Coa_R1_FD_66443 | JGI IMG/M metagenome (GOLD analysis project Ga0070735, IMG submission 66443) | Surface soil microbial communities from Centralia Pennsylvania, which are recovering from an underground coalmine fire - Coalmine... | ecosystem: Environmental > Terrestrial > Soil > Unclassified ... | reverse complement strand
CAACGGCGCGCCACGGGCGAAGGTAACGCAGATCCCGTACCCGGTAATGTGGCTGAGCGGGCTGTTCTCCCCGCTGGTCAAAGAGCTGCGGACGACGCGATACCAGTTCACCGGGCCGTTCGTCCTCGATGCCAGCGTGACCACTGAGATGTTCGGGCTGCAGCCGATCTCGATGGACGAGGCGCTGCGGGAGGCTGCCGCCCGGCTCCGTGCTTGATGCGGGACGTAGAGGCAATCCAGCCCTGGGCCTGACGGGCGCCGGGGACCGGCTACCGATCTCGGCAGTGCTCGAACGGCTGCTCGGGGAATTTCTGCTGGCTCTTGCTCTTGCCGGGGGTTACGATCCGGGTTGGGAGAAATGAATGGCGAGCAGGCGGCGTCGGCTGGACCCGGTGGGGCCGTTCGGGAACCCGGATGGATCGCGGGCCGATATCGAGGACCTGATCAGCGAGTTCGTCGATTTCGGCGGCAATCCGGCTTATGGTCACCTGGCGACCCGGGCTAACGACTCGATGGTGCGGGTCATCGTGGGCAAGCTGGGCGCGGGCAAGACGGTGTACCTGCGGCGGCTGCAGGATTTCCAGGCTCATCAGGATTCGGTCTATGCCGATGTGCCGCAGCAGAGCCTGCCCAGGACCGAGGTCATCGTGAAGGCGTGCCAGTGGTTCTCGGACGTGGTCCTGGTCGAGAAGTGGATGCAGATCTGGGAACGGGCGATCATGCGGGCGCTGGCCTCGCACCTGCTGCGCCGCCCGGAGTTGCGGGCGCAGATCGAGGACGGGCAGGCCGCCGAGATCGAGCAGTCTTACGCGCGCCTGCTGGGTGATTTCCGCCGTCCGCGGTCGATCTACAGCCAGGTACGGGACATCATCAACGAGCAGCAGACGGCCTATCAGCTGTCCGTATACCTGGATGATCCGCTGTGGGATGACCTGGAGGACCTGCTGGGCGAGGTGGTCGCCCGGTGCAAGCCGATCTACTTCTACCTGGACGCGGTGGACGAGGAGTTCAGCCACGCCCCGATGTACTGGCTGAAGTGCCAGGAGGGATTGTTCTACCAGGTCATGCGGCTGCTTCGCGATCACAAGCTGGGCGGCCGGCTGCACGTAGTGGTGTGCATCCGCGACATCGTGATGTCCTCGGTGTATCGGTCCGAGCACGCGCCGCGGTACTACAACGAACCCCACATCCGGGTCCTGACCTGGGACCGCGGCTCGCTGCTGTACCTGCTCGGGCAGAAACTAGCCCGGCTGCCCCCGTCGCTGCTGATGCGGCGCCCCGCCAGCGGCGCCCCCACGATCGGCGACTGGCTCGGGGTCGACGGCCAGTGGCCAGGACCCGACGGCGACGGGCCGATCGAGGACTACCTGCTCAGCCACACCCGGCTCATCCCGCGCGACATCATCTCGCTCGGCAACGAGCTGAGCGAGGAGGTCCTGCGGCACAAGCAAGCCGGCCGCGACGCCCTGCCCCCGGCCGCGCTGGCGGGGGTGGTGCAACGGTGCGCCAAGCGGTTCGGCGATTCCCAGCTCGCCCAGTGCGCGAACCAGATCTCCTCGGACCTGATGCCGGTCGGCGCCGCCCTGCACGACTACTCCGAACTGTTCACCAGCACCCAGACCTACATCAGCGGCGTGCAGGAAGACGTCCGGTCCTTCGTCCGGATGATCGGCGTCGACCGGTTCCCCAGCGGGGACCTGGCGGCCCTGCAAGAAGTGGCGGACCTGCACTTCCAGGAGCCGACCAACCTGGCCTCCGTCCTGTGGCAGAACGGCCTGCTCGGCTACCTCGATGAAGCCGGACGGCGCCGGTTCTACTCCCTGGGCGACGTCGAGCAGTTCCACCTCCCGACCGAGGCAGGCACCTACGTGCTGCACCCGTGCCTGGTCTACGCCGTCGGGGGAATCCGGCATGCGGAGGAGCAGGACTCTGCCGGAGCCGGAGATGCACGCCGCATACAGCCGCTCACGTCTGCTCAGCGCTCCGGCCTTCCCAGGGCACCGGACGCTGCACCGCGCTCAGCGGGCAACCAGGCGCTCTTGGAGCCTGGCCCAGCACAGGTGCGGGACCGCCAGGTGAGCGGGCTGCCGAGCGGGCTGGTCACACTCTTGTTCAGCGATATCGAGGGGTCGACCCGCCTGGTCAAGGCCCTGCGAGATCGCTACTGGCAAATCCTGGCCGAGCACCGGCGACTGGTCCGCGCGGCCATCGCTGAGTACGCCGGCTACGAGGTGGACGCGCAGGGCGACGCGTTCTTCGTGACGTTCGCCGACGCGAAACAGGCGGTGCTGTGCGCGCTGGAGATCCAGCGGGCCCTGGCGGCCCACCAGTGGCCGGCCGGCACGCCGGTCCGGGTGCGGATCGGCATTCACACCGGCCACGCGGTCCCGGCCGAGGGAGCCTACACGGGGCTGGCCGTCCATCGCGCGGCGCGGATCTGCGCCGCCGCCCGCGGCGGCCAGGTGTTCCTCTCGCAAGCGACGCAGACCATCGTGGAGGATGAAGAGGAGGAGCTGGGGTTCACGCTGGTGGACCTGGGCGAGCACCGGCTAAAGGACCTTGACCGGCCGGTCCGGCTGTTCCAGCTGGCCGCGCCGGGGCTTGAGGCCCCGATCCCGGCCGGCCTCCCGGTCCGCGGGGAGCCCAGCGGAGCAATGGGCCGGGACGAGACGGTGCCGGGGGGGCTCACGTCCGGGGGCGCGCATCGGTTGCGGCCGCGCCGACTAACGTTAGCTCCGGGTTACCGGCTCTAGTCCCAGCAGAGGCAGAACGGCTTGCTGGCCGGGTCGGCGTAGACCCGCCAGTTCACCCCACCGGAGGACAGCGAGGCGGCGCCGAGCTTCAGCACCGCCGCCTCGGCGGCTTCGACGTCGTCGACCGTGACGTCGAGATGGAACTGCTGCGGATACGCGGGGTCGGGCCACCGCGGCGCGTGGTACCCGGTGATCTGCTGGAACAGCACCGGCTGCGCCCCGTCCTCGCCGATCATCGCCACGCCCTCGCTCTCGTACGTGACGGGCTTGCCGAGGAGTTCCGCGTAGAACGTGCTCAGCTCCTTGGCGTCCGGGCAGTCGAGCATCACGCCCATGAGCGTGGTCTCCTGCTTCGCCGGGAACAGGCACAGGTCGAACGGGTGCCCGGCCGGGTCAGCCAGCGTGTACCAGTTCTCGTTCTTGCGCAGCAGCTCGGCGCCCAGCCCGGCCGCCTTCGCCGCGCCGGCGTCGAGGTCCGGCACCCGCAGGTCGAGGTGCGCCTGCTGCGGGTGCGCCGGATCAGGCCACCGCGGCGGTATATGGCCGGGACTGAGCTGGACGGCGACGCGCCACCCGTCCCCGGTCTGCATCGTGATCCAGTCGTCGTCGGCGTACTGCTCGGTCCACCCGCCGAGGGCGGTGTAGAACGCGGCGAGCCGCCGGACGTCGGGTGCATCGAGCACCACCGTGCGCAACGTGCCGATCATCGGACACTCCCTCCTGAGTCACCGCTCATCATGCCCGACGCGGCGTAACCCCGAGCCGTCGCGGCCCGTGTGGCAGACCTGGCGCAGCGGTTCCGGGGCTACCGCTTCGCCGTGTAGGTCAGCACGACGACGCCATTGCCGACCTCGTTCACCTCGGCCAGGTCGAGGTGTGTGGTCGTGATCCCGGGCAGCAGAGGCTCCCCGGACCCGGCGATGAACGGGTACAACCACAGGTGCAGCTCGTCCAGTTGCCCGCCTTCCAGAAGGGCCCGGCTGAACGAGCCGGTGCCGTACTTCAGCAACGTGCCCGCACCGGACTTCTTGAGCTTGGCGACCGCCTCGACGGCGTCACCCGGCAGGATCTGGCTATTCCAGGTGGCGCCGGTCAGCGTGCGCGATGCGACGTACTTCGGCAGCGAGTTGATCCTGTCGGCCAGCTCGCCAGCGCGGCCGGGCCACGACGCGGCGAAAGCCTCGTAGGTCGCCCTGCCGAGCACGAGAGCATCGGCGGATTCCAGCAACGTCGCGGCGTACGCGGCGTGCTTGTCGTCCTGGAACCGCGCCTCGGCAGCCCAGAAACTCTCGCCGGAGACCATCCCGTCCAGTGAGACATACGTTGATTCGACCAGCTTGCTCATGGCGGGGAGCGTACGGGCCTCATCCAGGGCTTGTCTTGTACCGAAACGCAGGTCACAAGTCCAGGAACATCCCGCCGCGCGCCAGCTCGGCCGGCGTGTGGCCGATCAGCTGCCGGAGCACGCGGGTCAGGTGCGGCTGGTCGTAGTAGCCCGCACCGGAGACCACGTCCGCGATCGCCGTCCCCGCGCGCAGCAGCCGGGCCGCGTGCCGCGCCCGCTCGATCAGCTGCAGCTTGCGGCGCGACAGGCCGACGGCCCGCACGAACCGGCTCTGCGCGGTCCGCTCCGGCAGGCCGCGTACCGGGCCACCGTGCTGCAGCTCCTCGACCAGCGGATCGAAGACCAGCAGCCCGGCGCGCTTGAGACGAGCGATGAAGACGTCCATGTTCTGTGGCGTGGGCATCTCCCATGCCCGGCCGTCCAGCAGAATCCGGCCGTCAGGCAGGATCGGAAGCACCACGTCCTGGAGGTTGGCGAGCCGGGCGGGAGGAAACATCGGCAGGTACGCCCCGAGGCGGAAGTCGGCTCCGAAGTACTCCACGTCACGCGGGCACGACAATGTCGCCGCCCTCGTCTCCGGGCCGCGCAGGTGCACCGTGGTGGCGCCACCGACCCGCACGCACCCTATCCCCGGGTTGACCGAGGCGATCGAGCTGAAGTCGGTCGGGCTGTCGCACTTCGCGGTCCACACCCGGGCCAACGGCCCGGCTGGTCCGCTGACGACGTCGATACTCAGACCCGCGCGTCTGGGCGGTCCGGGATCTGGCGGCACGTGCATGACCGCCGCTCAGCGCGCGCCGAGGAACGGCGTGATCAGCGCGAGCACTTCGCGAGGCCGCCGTGTCACCCCGACGTGCGTGGTCCCGGGCAGCACTGCCAGTTGCGCGTCCGGCAGGAGCTCGAACAGTTCCACCACGTGCGGCAATGGTGTGAAGTCTTGGTCGCCGAAGATCAGCAGGGTCGGCGCCTGCAGTGAGCGCAGCTCGTCGGTCCATCCCGCGAACTCGTGCACCATCGCCGAGTTCTTGGCCGCGAACTCGTCGAAGTGTGCGGGATCGGGAGCGACCGCCTCGTAGGCGTCGCGCCACGCCTGGAAGTCGGCCGAGGTCGGCAGGCGACCCTCGTCGAGTGGCGCGCTCTCCCGGCCCGGCGGGCGGTGAACGTCCGCCGAAGCGATGATCAGCTTGCCGGCCCGGGCGGGCGCGCCGAGCGCGACCGCGCACGCGACCAGGCCGCCGAGGCTGAAACCGAACAGGTCGGCCTCGGTGATCCCCAGATGATCCAGCAGTGCAACGACGTCACCGGCCAGCGCCTCGATCGTCATGGGCCGGCTGGTATCGGCGGTGTGCCCGTGGCCCTGGAGCTCCACCGCGATCACCTGCCTGCTCGCCGCGAGGGGTCCGAGCATCGGCCCGAAATTGAGGTCGATAGTCAGCAGGCCACCATGCAGCAGGACAACTGGCCGGCCGGAACCGTGCATCTCGTAGTACAGCTGCAGGCCGTTCACCGATGCGTATGCCATGCCCGGTATGACGACACGCAGCCTGCGAACTCATCGCGAGGCGCCGCACTGCCGTACGCCGCCACCTGGTCAGGGCCGCCGACAGGGACAGTGTCCGGCCCGAGGCGGGGTACGAGATGAGGGTCGGCGGGCGTCAGGCGATCTATCGGATTAACCGCAGAGGTGCCGGTGCCCGGTCGGCGATCTATCAGTGCACACACCCCGACGTCGGCTCACACTCCGTGATCGCGGCTTGTCCGCCCGGCTCAGAACCTTCAATTACCTCGTCGCTCTGCGGGTCTGGTCCGGTGCCAGGTCCGCCGGCTGCTGACCAGGCCACTTATCGCAGGCCCGCATGGGCGTGCTGGTCTGGCTGGTTACCCGCTCAGTAGGGTGGCTGCATGCGGGTGGTGATAGCGGGCGGGCACGGGAAGATCGCGCTGCTGCTGGAGCGGTTGCTGGCTGAGCGCGGGGACCAGGCCGTCGGGCTGATCAGGAACCCGGCTCATGCCGCCGATGTGCGCACGGCCGGCGCCGAAGCGGCTCTCTGCGACCTGGAGACGGCTACGGCCGGGGATGTCGCGCGACTGGTGGCCGGGGCGGACGCGGTGGTGTTCGCCGCTGGCGCCGGCCCGGGCAGCGGCACTGCCCGCAAGGACACCGTGGACCGGGGGGCCTCGGTGCTGATGGCCGACGCCGCCGGGCGGGCCGGGATTCGCAGGTTCGTGCAAGTCTCCTCGATGGGAGCCGGGCAGCCGCCGCAGCCCGGCCGTGGTGAGGTGTGGGCGGCCTACATCGCGGCCAAGACCGCTGCCGAGGACGACCTGCGGGCCCGGGACCTGGACTGGACCATCGTGCGGCCGGGCGGGCTGACCGACGATCCTGCCGCCGGCCGGATCCGGCTCGCGCCCCCGCCGGTACCGCCGGGCACGATCCCCCGCGCGGACGTCGCCGCGGTCATCGCCGCCCTGCTCGACCACCCGGCGACCCGGCACCGGACCCTGGAACTGACCGGCGGCCCGACTCCGCTTGACGAGGCCGTACGCAGTATCTCCTGATCACCGCCGCGTGCCAGTCCCGCAGGACCCGCCTGCAGTGTCCGTCTGCCGATGTGCACGCGATCGGACGGCTCGTGACCCGCGTACGCGATGACTTTCCGGTCGCCGCGCGTCATATCTGCTAGACGCTGTTAGCCAGGATGTCCGCTGACAAGGAAAGGGGTGCCTCATGGAGATCACCAATCTGGGTAAGGCGGATGGGCTGCCGCCGGTGGACTGGTCCGCAATCGCCGAGAAGCTCGATGCGGGGTCGGCGCCGGCTCCGGACGCGCTGAACTCCCGCACGACCTGGCTGTCCACCATCAACGAGGACGGCAGCCCGCATATGACCGCGGTCGGTGCGCTGTGGCTGGACGGCACATTCTGGTTCCAGACAGGCGCGGGCACGCGGAAGGGACGCAACGTCACCCGCGATCCGCGGTGTTCGGTCGCGCTGTCGATCCGCGACGCGGACGTCGTGCTCGAAGGTGATGCTGCGCGAGTGACCGAGCCGGGCGCTTTGGCGCGCATTGCGAAGGCGTGGGCGGACCAGGGCTGGCCGGCCGAACCCGACGAGAGCGGCCCGGGCATCACTGCCCCGTTCAACGCCCCGTCGCAGGGACCACCGCCGTGGAACGTGTACCGCATTGAGCCGCGCTCGGCGATCGTGACCTTGTCGGCGGAGCCGGGCGGCCTGACTCGCTTCCGGTTCTGATCCTGCCGATCGGCTGGGTCACCCTCAAGTAGCCGAATTGAGGACGGGGCCGGGCTGCTTCGGCCCGCCGCCCGGCTCAGAACCTTCAATTACCTCGTCGGTCTCCTGTTTCGCTTGAGTTTCCCTGCAGGTGCGATTCCCGCCCGGTGAGCGTGGCGTTCTGACGGGAAGAGCCATCAGAACGCCACGTTCACCGGTTCGGGCTGCCGCGCCAGCGGGACCTGATGCGCCGGCCAGGCTGAGGTAAGTGGCGTGGTGTACCTCCGAACAGGACACTGGCCGCACACTGAGACGCGCGCTCATGCCGCCAGCCGATCGTCGCCAGCAGGCCGCATCCCGATCCGCGAAGGCGCGGACAGGATCGAGCACATATTCGCGCAACGGTGTACGTGGCCATGAGAAAGTCCCCGTATATGGCCAAGTCGAGGTCCTCGCTGGTGGCCAGTTAAAAGTCCCCATCCCTCGTTCGTCGTGTCGGCCTGGAGTTTGAGGCCTGGGCGGCGACGGTGGCGGTGTCAGCCAGTCACCATCACCGCCCAGGGAGCTTCTATTGAAGTCTGCGAGGGATCGGATGGACATCATTTCGGCCTACCGTGAGGCAGGGACTTTCCGGGGGGCGGCCGTGATCAGCGGGACGACCCCGAAGACGGTCAGGCGGGTGATCGCCCGGCACGAGGCCGCCGGCGGCGCGCCGGCGCGGGCGCCGCGGGCGCGGAACTACGATGTCGTGGCCGCGCTGGTGGCGGAGCGGGTGGCCAGGACGGCGGGGCGGATCTCGGCGAAGCGGCTGCTGCCGGCGGCGCGGGCGGCGGGGTATGCGGGGTCGCCGCGGAATTTCCGGCGGCTGGTCGCGGCGGCCAAGCAGGGGTGGCGGGAGAACCATCACCGGGGCCGGCGTCCGGCGGTGTGGTCGCCGGGTGAGCATCTGGTGATCGACTGGGGCGCCGTGGGCGGCCTGCATGTGTTCTGCGCGGTGCTGGCCTGGAGCCGGGTCCGGTTCGTGCGGTTCGCCGCTGATGAGCGCGCGGAGACGACGCTGGCGATGCTGGCGCAGTGTTTCGAGCTGCTGGGCGGGGTGCCGGGCACGGTGCTGGCCGACCGGATGGGCTGCCTCAAAGGCGGGGTGGTCGCCAATGTCGTGGTGCCCGCGCCGGCCTACCTGCGGTTCGCGGCGCACTACGGGTTCCGGCCTGATTTCTGCGAGGCGGCCGACCCGGAATCGAAAGGGATCGTGGAGAACCTCGTCGGTTACGCCAAGCGTGACCTGGTGGTGCCCCAGGCGCCGTTCGGTGATCTGGCCGCCGCCAACGCCGCGGCTGCGGCGTGGTGCGCGGAGGTCAACGGCGTGATCCACAGCGAGATCTGCGCGGTGCCCGCCGAGCGGCTGGTCACCGAGCGGGAGCTGCTCGCCCCGCTGCCGTCGCTGCGGGCCAGCCTCGGGCGGCACGTGACCCGCAAGGTCGACCGGCTGTCGTGCGTCCGGTTCGGGTCGGCCCGTTACTCGGTGCCGGTCCAGCTGATCGGCGCGCGGGTCGGGGTGCGCGCCGGCGACGGGCGGCTGCTGGTGATCATGACCGGCACCGGCCAGGTCGTCGCCGAGCACGTCCTGGTCGCGCCGGGTGAGGCCTCGGTGCTCGATGAGCACTACGGCGGCCCGCGGCCCGCGCCGCGGCGGGCAGTGCGGCCGAAAACGGCCGCGGAGAAGGCGTTCTGCGCGCTCGGCCCGGTCGCCGGGGCGTTCATCACCGGCGCCGCCGCGGCCGGCCACACCCGGCTCGGGCCCGAGCTCGCCGAGCTGAACACGCTGCGCGCCGCCCACGGCGAGCAGGAATTCCTCGCCGCGCTGAGCCGGGCGGTCGCGTTCCGCCGGTGGCGCGCCGCCGACGTCCGCTCCATCTTGGCCGCCGGACCCGGCACGCCGGCTCCCCGGGCCGCCGGGGACGCGCTGGTCCTCGAGCTGCCCGTCGTCCCGGTCCGGCCGCTGGCCGACTACGCCATCGGCGGGCTGGCATGACCGCGGCCACGCCGCCGCTGGCCCCCGACCTGACCGAAGGGCTGCGGCGGCTCAAGCTAGCCGCGATGCGACGGCTCGCCCCCGAGCTCCTGCTCACCGCGAAAACCCAGCGGTGGGCACCCGAAGAGCTGCTGCGCACCCTGGTCGAGGCCGAGATCAGCGCCCGCGACGCCTCCAACGCCCGCACCCGCCTCAAAGCCGCCGCGTTCCCGGTGACCAAGACCCTGGACGACTTCGACCTGGCCGTGTCCTCGGTCCCCAAGGCCACGTTCGCCTACCTGGCCTCGCTGGAATGGATCACCGCCGCCGAGAACCTCTGCCTGGTCGGGCCGGCCGGAACCGGCAAGAGCCACCTGCTCGTCGCGCTCGGCGTCGCCGCCATCCAAGCCGGGCACAAGGTCCGCTACTACACCGCCGCCGAGCTCACCGAGACCCTCTACCGCGGCCTGGCCGACAACAGCGTCGGCCGGGTCATCGACACCCTGCTCCGCAACGACCTCATCCTGATCGACGAGGTCGGGTTCGCGCCGCTGGACGACACCGGCGCGCAGCTGCTGTTCCGCGTGGTCGCCGCCGCCTACGAACGCCGCGCCCTGGGCATCGCCAGCCACTGGCCCTTCGAGTCCTGGGGCCGGTTCCTGCCCGAGCACACCACCGCCGTCAGCCTGCTCGACCGGCTCCTCCACCACGCTAGCGTCGTGGTCACCGACGGCGACTCCTACCGCATGCGAGAAGCCAGAGCCAGGAAAGGAACCACACTGAACAAGACCTGATCAACCCGAGGGGTGGGGACTTTCACCTGGCCACCACCGGGGACCACAACTTGGCCATTGACAGTTGCGACGACTCCTTGAGCCCAAGGCCAAATAGCGCCCACTTTGACCCATGATCATGAAACAGCTCGCGCGAAGAGGAGGCTGCGTGTTTCTTATGGGGCTGAGGGGCATGGAGTAGCGAGCAGCGAGCCGGGCGTCGGGAGTCCGGGCGCGGCCGGGGCCGGGGAGTCCGGGCGCGGCCGGGGCCGGGGAGTCCGGGCGCGGTGGGGCCGGCAGGACCGGGACGGGCCGGGCCGGGCCGCTGAGGGGACGGGGACGGGGTTAGGTGAGGGACTGGAGGGCGTGGTAGAGGCGGGAGAGGTCTTCGGGGGTGCAGTCGACGTGGGGGCTGATGCGCAGGAGGGGGCCGGTCATATCGCGCGGGGCGCGGGTGGGGGCGGCGGCGGTGGTGACTATGGCGTGCTCGGCCAGCAGGCGGCCGCGGACGGCGGAGACGTCCTGGCCGGCGAGGGGACGCAGGCCGGTGATGGCCGATGCTGGGTTGGACGGGCCGGGGCTGGGCGGCGCGGTGGGCTCGGGGTCGGGTGGGGCGGCTACGGACCAGGCGGG
>Ga0070735_10005282_pt1 | contig 10750 bp, 6 predicted proteins | sample Coa_R1_FD_66443 | JGI IMG/M metagenome (GOLD analysis project Ga0070735, IMG submission 66443) | Surface soil microbial communities from Centralia Pennsylvania, which are recovering from an underground coalmine fire - Coalmine... | ecosystem: Environmental > Terrestrial > Soil > Unclassified ... | reverse complement strand
TGGCACCAACGTCGCCCCCGGAAACTATTCCGAGCGCGTCATCCGGGAATATTGGTTGAAGCCGTTCGAAGCCGCTGTAAAAGAAGCTCACGTCCACACCGTGATGGCCTCCTACAACGAAATCGACGGCATTCCTTCCCACAGCAACAAGCATCTGCTTACGGACATTCTGCGCCACGAGTGGGGTTTCAACGGCGTCATCGTCTCCGATTATTTCGGCATCACCGAACTCATTCGCATCCATCACGTCGTCGCGAACAAGGACGCCGCCGCGCGCATGGCTCTCGATGCCGGCGTGGACATCGAGTTGCCGTTTCCGGACGCCTTTCCCGGTCTCGTTCAGCAGGTGCACAACGGCACAGTCTCCGAAGCTGCCGTCAATCGCGCCGCCGCGAGCGTGCTCCGCGCAAAATTCCTCGCCGGCCTTTTCGATGATCCCTACGTCGATCCCGCCTACGCCGAAAAAATCACCAACAGCCCCGAACATCAGAAACTCGCGCTACAAGCCGCTCGCGAAACGCTTACGCTACTAAAAAACCGGAACAATCTTCTTCCGCTGGACACCGCCAAGTACAAACACATCGCCGTCATCGGTCCCAACGCGCACGACGTGCACCTCGGCGGCTACAGCAACAAACCCGGCCGCGGCGTCAGCATCCTCGAGGGCATCAAAAATCGCGTCGGCTCCAGCGCCGAAGTTCTCTATGCCGAAGGCACGAAAATCACCGAAACGCTTCCCGACTGGGACGCCGACAAAGTCGAGCTCGGCGATCCCGTAAAAAATGCGCAGCGCATCGCGGACGCGATAAAGGTTGCTCAAAAAGCGGACGTCATCATCCTCGTCCTCGGAGGCAACGAACAAACCTCACGCGAAGCTTGGGCCCCCGAACACAAAGGCGACCGCGACGATCTCTCCTTGCTCGGCAATCAAGACGACCTCGCCAAAGCCATGCTCGCCACACACAAACCGGTCGTCGCCGTTCTGCTCCACGGCCGTCCCAACGCCATCACTTTTCTAGCCGAAAACGTCCCCGCCATTCTCGACGGCTGGTATCTAGGCCAGGAAGGCGGCACCGCCGCCGCAGAAGTGCTCTTCGGCGACTACAATCCCGGCGGCAAACTCCCCATCACCGTCCCTCGCTCCGTCGGCCAGCTTCCCGACTACTACTACCAAAAGCCCTCCGCGAAGCGAGAGTATCTCGACGACACCACCAAGCCTCTCTTTCCCTTCGGCTGGGGCCTGAGCTACTCCACTTTCAAGTATGAAAATCTCCACCTGACACCCGACTCCATCGGCCCAGAAGGAACCGCGCACGTCAGCGTCAACGTAACCAATACCGGCAAAGTCCGCGGCGACGAAGTCGTGCAACTCTACATCCGCGACGAAATCAGCTCCGTCACGCGCCCCGTCAAAGAACTGCGCGGCTTCCGCCGCATCACGCTCGATCCCGGCCAGACCAAAACCGTTGAGTTCTCGCTCGGCTTCGACGAACTCTCCTTCCTCAACCGCGATATGCACAAGGTCGTCGAGCCCGGCACTTTCAAAATCATGGCGGGCGGTAATTCTGTCGATCTAGTCGAAACCACTCTAACGGTCGCCGAAAAATAGTCGCCGCCTTTTCGTCGTCCATCCGATAAACTCCCGCCCGGAGGCACAATCGGTGTCGATCAAGAAGGTTCTCAAATATTTTGCGATCTTTGTCGCTTCCGCACTGCTCGCCGCGGTTCTGTCTGCAACCTTATATAGATACGTCGCTCAGCGCAGCATCTCCCGCACCCGCGCCATTCACTCGCCCGACGGCATCGACACCGTCGAGCGCGTCTCGATCGGCGGCATCGATCAATGGATCGAAATCCGCGGCGAATCCCAGAAGAATCCCATCCTTTTGTTCATTCACGGCGGACCCGGCTCTGCCTTTATGCCCATCGCCAGAACGTTTCAGGATCCCTGGGAGAAATACTTCACCGTCGTGCAATGGGACCAGCGCGGCGCGGGCAAAACCTATTCCTCGAACAGCAAGGACGTTCAGCGTCCCACCATGCACATTGATCGGATGCATGCCGACACCGTCGAAATGGTCAACTATCTCCGCCGGCGCTTCGGCCGCGAAAAAATCTTCGTCCTTGGCCATTCCTGGGGCAGCATTTTGGGGCTAAAGCTCGCGCACGATCACCCCGAGCTGTTGAACGCCTACATCGGTGTTGGCCAGGCCACTGACGCCCAGCAGAACGAAGTCGTCCTCTACAAAGAAACTCTGGACGAAGCGCGCCGCACCCAGAACAAAGAAGCCATCCAGCAACTGACCAGCATCGCTCCTTACCCCTCACCGAACATAACCTTTCAGCAGATTCGAACCACGCGTGAGTGGTCGAGCACGCTGATCGGTCCCAAGCAATCCGGCGAGGACGCCATGGGCCCCAAAACAATTTTCTTCGCGCCGGAATATTCGCTAATCAACGACCTCGATTGGTTTCGCGGCCAGCTTTTCTCCGTCGGTCTGCTTCTCCCCGAACTATCGAAGCTCAATCTCGGCGATATGGGCTACGACTACCGCGTCCCTATTTTCTTCCTCGAAGGCCGCCACGATCCCTACACTCCTTCGAGCCTCGCCAAGGAATTCTTCGACAAAATGAACGACCCCGATAAACACTTCGAATGGTTTGAAAACTCAGGCCACTTCCCGTTCAGCGAGGAACCGGGCAAGTTTACGGACGCCCTGGTTCAAAAAGTATTGCCCCTGGGTCGGTGATTTCAAGCGGGGAAGGTCGGATACTCCTCGCGTTGCGCCTCAAAAGATTGCCCGCATTCACGGCCTACCCCTGTTGGGAGATCACCTCGAACGCGATAGGATCCGCTGCCGGAGTTCCTGCGCTCGTTCCGCTGCTTCCTTAACCAGATATCCCATCTTCGGATGACTAGCCTCCAGATCCACCAACAACCCGTAGCCGCGCAGAGTCTCCGAAGTCGTCGGCCCAATCGATGCCTTCACAATGTGCTCCATGCCTGCTTTCAGTTCGTCTTTCTTCCTGTCTTGCTCGGCAATCCGGAAAAGGTGATGAACCTGTACGCTGGTCGTAAACAACGCCACGTCGATGCCCTTTGCGATTACTTGCTCTACCGCAGCCCGCAGCGGCGCCGTATCCTCCGGCAATTCCCATTGGTAGACCGGCACAGCTGTTACGTAAGCCCCTCTCTCGCGCAATCCCTCAAGCAACTCCGGGTTGGATACACCGTATTCCTGTACAGCCACCTGTTTGCCACGCAGTTCCAATTTGTTGTCGTCAATCGCTTGGAGCACTTCGCGCCACGTATTTGGTTCCGGCGCGGCAAGCGCCACGGGCACTCTCCATTCCCGCAGGACGGCGACCGGCTTCGGTCCGCGCGCGACCACGGAAACTTTTCTCAATGCTTCAAAAAACTTCTCCGTCGAATGCGCGCCTCCCACCACATTTGAAAGAGCGCGCGCTCCGGCCCCGGTTAGGAAGACCACCGCGTCGAATTTTCCCTCGAATAACGCGTCAGCAAATTTCAACGCATCGGGATTGGAGGAGAGCGGTACTTCACGCATCGCCGGCGCATGCACCGGCTTGCCGCCGTACGTCTCGATCAGCCGGCTCATTTCCTGCCCTCGCCGGCTCTCCAACGTCAAGACGGTCAATCCGTGAAAATTCGTGGCAGGCATTTCGCGTGCTCCGCTCGCTGACTATACCTCGGATGCCGCATGGTTCGGAGCATTGGACTTTGGCGAGACACGGAGGCCAAGTTGTTTTCAATTTGTCCCGATGGAAGCTGCGTGCGGAACCGAACTCCGCCATGAAGCCAAGCCCCCAGTGGCCGCAGCCGTGAAAAGAGGATCACCCGAAGTCCCGCGCTCCCCATCTTCGTTTTCAAGGCGGTAGGACTGGATGACCTTCGCCATCACCTCTGGAAACGCTTCGTCACATGGCACGGTTGCCAAAATCTCCTTGCCCGCGATCGCATAAGGGCCGGTCCGCCCGCCCACGTAGACCGCCACTGCATCGACAATCTTCCCGTCAATTTTTGTCTTAAACCCACGAAGACCGATGTCCGCCGCTTCGTGGTTCCCGCAGCCAGCCGGGCACCCGGACCAATGAATCGTCAGTGGATTCCCTGCCGCGCCGATTTTCTCGTGGAGAGCCTGAGAAAGCGCCACGGCGCGGCTCTTCGTCTCGATCAAAGCCAAATTGCAGTAGTCGGTTCCCACGCAAGCAACCAGTCCCCGCGCAAAGGGTGACGGCCGCGGCGAGAATTCCTCAAGCAAGGCTTCCTGCAAAAGCTGCGGCACGCGCTCGCGAGGCACATTGGGAATAATGGCGTTCTGCCCGGTAGTCAGCCGAATCTCACCGCTGCCATACACGTCCCCGAGCCGCGCCAGCTCCTCCAACTGCTCCGGTGTAACTCTGCCGGTCGGCACGCAAAGGCCCACGGCCACCAGCCCGCACTGTTTTTGCAAGCTCCGGCCAATATGGTCAGCAAGGTGGGAACCCCGCATATCTCTTCCCTGAAATGCCAGCTCATGCCCCAAACGCGACGTAAGTTCCGCCCGCAATCTCCGGAGTCCCCATTTTTCGATCAGAAAAGCAAACCGGCATTTGGAGCGCGCCTCGCGCGGACTGTGGTCGCGGTGAATCTTGATCAGCTCCAACACTACCCGCGTCGCCTGGAAAATCTCCACAAACACATTCAGCGGCGAAGCGATGGTGAATCCTCCGGAGCCCATCTTTCCACCGACAAGCACATTAAACCCGGCTCGCCCGCCTTTCTTTGCAGGAACCAGAGCTATGTCCTGCGACTCGTTATGCGTGCAGTTGTCCATGCAACCAGTCACGGTAATATTGAATTTGCGTGGCAAGTTCGTGAACTCCGGATTGCCCCTGCTTCCCACAATAATCCGGTCCAACTCCTGCACCACTGGAGACGCGTCAAACAATTCGTGCGGCGTCAAACCGGCCAGCGCGCAACCATTGATATTCCGAACGTTGTCAATCCCTGTCTGTAGCGAATTCAGGTTCACGCCCGCCAGCTTTTCCCAGATCACTGGAATGCTGTCTAGCGTGAATCCGCGGAGCTCGATTTGCTGCCGCGTCGTAATGTCCAGCACGCTGTTGCCGATCCGCCGGGAGAGCTCCGCGATGGTCCGCAGTTGCCCGCTGCTCACAAATCCGTTCGGCATGCGAAGACGCATCATGAACTTGCCTGGCGTCGGCTTGCGGTAGAAAACACCCACCCACTTCAACAATTCCTTTTCTGCCGGTGTCAGCGCGTCAGGTCCTCGCTCGATGATTCGCGGCAAGTGCTCAAGAATGCGCAGCCCGTCGCCGTCCATCAAGGCCTTATAACCTTCCACGGCATTCGCCGCCCGGATAACTTGGCTGGATTCTGCGCATGCAGTCGTCACGGAACCATTCTCAGAATTTTGCATCATGGCCAGCCTCCCAAAACTTCTCGCCGGCGTCACTCGGCTCAACCATTCGCGGCGCGAACGCAATCTGGCCAGTTTTCGATTCCGAACCCACCCTTCGCATTAGTCGGCCTCGGCCACCTGTCCCGCCGCCACTCGCGCAGGCTCCGCAGTTCCCAGGGAAATCTCCATCGTCGCGGCTTTCGTCGGCATGTTTGTAACGTACAACGCGAGCCCGGTGAGAAAAGCTCCGGAGACCAAGTTGCCTAACGTCACTGGAATCTGATTCCAAATCCACCATTGCCCCGGCGAAACCGGCGCGCCAAACAACTTCCCCGTCGGAATCAAAAACATGTTCACGATCGAATGCTCATATCCGTGCGCAAAAAAGGTCATAATCGGCAGCCACATCGCCACGACTTTCCCAATCGTCGAACGCGAAGCCATCGCCAGCACGGCTCCCAGCGTCACCATCCAATTACACAAAACTCCCTTGATGAACGCGGTCTCCCATCCACGTAGCCCCAACGCCATGTATCCAAGCGTCTTCTTCTGCGCCGCCGCCTTCATCAATTCGCCGATCGCCCCGCTCCCGGTTGTGCCGCAATTCGTCACCGCCAGGTAGAACAGCACGCCATAAAACAAGCTTCCGGCCAAATTTCCCAGATAAACCCAGCCCAGATTCCGCGCCATTTTGCCCAACGAGACTTCTCCGGCTGCCCATCCCATCGGCAACAGCGCAAAGTTCCCTGTTGCCAGTTCGAGCCCCAGTAAGACCAAAATTACAAATCCGACCGGAAAAAGGATCGCCCCCACAATCGGCGCCACATTCTGCGAGAGGACAATGAACACGAGAGACGTGGCATACGCCAGCAGTCCACCGGCCAGAAAACTTCGAATCAAAAGATCGCGAACGGAGAGCGAAGCCTTCCTCGATGCCGCCTTTGCCGCATCACCCAGAAGCTCCATTGGCTGAACGTAGTCCAAGTCCACCTCCGTGGGTTCCGTCGCGGGGATACATCTCCTCCAACGATATCATTCGTGTCCATATCCTCTGCTGCGGAGTGACGCTCTGCAAACGCAACGTTTTTATCGCCAAAATCGAAAAATGTGAGTGGCAGGGTAGCGCAGCCTTCACACGACAGGCGATGTTGACTTCCGGTTTTTTCCGGGGACTGGTTCAACCTTTTGGGGTTTGTCTCTTGGACCGGTGGGTTTCTTCCTTTGATTCTTTTTGCCGAAGCATCAGAACTGTAAACAAGACAAAGCGAATTCAAAAAGAGATAATGCTTCCATCTCGGACGGAGTCCCCGCTCGGAGCAGAAACGCGCTGCTCCCGGAGCATGTTTTTGCTTTCGAGCATGTTCTCATTTTCGCGCGAATCTTGAGGGCGCGCACGGGTCGTATCCAGGGACCGTGGTTTTTGGAGTTGTAAGGTTTGACTTCTTCGCCTCAGCCAGGTCCGCGCAAAGCGGAGCGCCTTCTTCTCGTGCTCTTCCTGCTCTCCTTGCCCATGCTCAATCCCTGGGTGCGCGGAGACGGTGTCGGCTACTACGCCTACGCGCGCGCGCCGCTGATTCAACACAATCTCGATTTTCTTCGCGACTATCAGGAAGCCAACATCAGCTTCCGCGAAAATCGCCTCGACAAAAACGGCCAGCCCACGCCCGAATTTCGCACTCGCACAGGCCACATCGAAAACCATTTCACCGTCGGCCCCGCCATGCTTTGGGCGCCATTTCTTCTCGTCGCTCACGCCGGCGTTCTCCTGGCGCGTTCCATGGGCTCCGCGATTCCTGCGGACGGTTTTTCCACTCCCTACCGCATCGCCATGGCGCTCGCGACGGCGCTCTATGGTTTTCTCGGATTGCTCATCTCGTTTCGGCTCGCCCGCAAATACGTCGGCGAAACCTGGGCTTTGCTTGCGACCTTGGCGATCTGGTGGGCGAGTTCGCTTCCGATATACATGTACTTCAATCCGTCGTGGTCCCATGCGCACTCGGCTTTCGTGGTCGCACTTTTTTTGTGGTACTGGCTCGAAACACAGGACACGCGAACGCTTCGGCAGTGGATCTTGTTGGGAGCGATCGCCGGCCTGATGCTCGACGTCTACTACGCCAATGTCATGCTATTCGTTGTGCTGCCGTTCGAAGCGGTCCGAGAGTACGGGGCTGCGATTCGGAAAGCCACGCCTGGTATCCCAAGCGTTTCGCAGCTCATCGCGCGTCATGCTGCTTTCTGCGCCGCGGCGATCCTCTGTATGCTGCCCACCTTTATCGCGCACCGCGTCATCTATGGAAGTATTTTCGCAACAGGCTACATTCCAGTCGGCCTCTGGAATTGGGCATCACCCTATCTTTTTTCCGTGCTCTTTTCTTCGAATCACGGATTGATTTCCTGGACGCCCGTGGTTCTCTTCGCCTTGATCGGTCTCGTCGCTTTCTGGCGCAGCGTGCCGCGCACTGGCCCGGCATTACTCGCGGCGGCGTTCGCATTTTATTATTTCATTGCCGCCTACCCCGATTGGGCGGGCATTTCTTCCTACGGAAGCCGCTTTTTTATTTCGCTCACTCCGCTTTTTATTCTGGGGCTGGCCGTTTTCCTCGACCGCTTCACGCGCATCTTCCGGACGCGCCGCACAGCGGTCGCCGCCGCCTGCGTTTTCCTTGCGTGTTTTGTCTTCTGGAATGTTGGCCTGATGTTTCAGTGGGGCACGCACCTCATCCCTGCGCGTGGCCCGATTTCTTTTTCGGAAATGACCCGAAATCAGTTTTTCGTGGTGCCCCGCCAAATCGCCACGCAGTTCGACAAATATTTGTTTGGCCGCAAAGCCATGATGCAGCAAATCGAGCAGCGCGACCTCGAACAAATGAAGCAATCTCCAACTCCGTAGTCCGCGCCCCGCCTTCCCCGTCACCCTTGTAGCGCACCCGCCAATCCGCGTCGTGGTAGCACACGCGCCAATCCGCGGCGTCGTGCTTGTAGCGCACGCGCCAATCCGCGGCGTCGTGCTTGTAGCGCACGGCCAATCCGTGGCGTCGTGCTTGTAGCGCACGGCCAATCCGTGGCGTCGTGCTTGTACCGCACGGCCAATCCGTGGCGTCGTGCTTGTACCGCACGGCCAATCCGTGGCGCGATGGTTCTTCTTTCTACTTCTCTGCTACTCTACGTAGGAGCTTCCAACTCTCTTGGGGACCGCTAAGACTTGATGGCTTCGGTTACCGCACCCGCATCGCCGCTTCCGGTGCCGCACGCCGCGGCGGCTACCGTGCGGATTGAGCCGCCGCGCGGGTGGCTCGATCTGCGCTTATCGGAGGTGTGGGAATATCGCGAGCTGCTTTATTTTTTTGTCTGGCGGGACGTAAAAGTTCGCTACAAGCAAACGGTGATTGGCGTGGCGTGGGTGGTGCTGCAGCCGCTGCTGACCATGGGGGTGTTCACGCTTTTTTTCGGGCGGCTGGCGAAGCTGCCGTCGGACGGGCTGGCTTATCCGGTGTTTTATTTTTGCGCGCTGGTGCCGTGGAATTATTTCGCGACGGCGCTGCAGTCCTGCACCAGCGTGGTGGTGGAGAACCAGCGGGTGATTACGAAAGTGTTTTTCCCGCGGCTGGTGCTGCCGGTTTCCGCTGTCGTTTCCGGGCTCGTGGATTTTGCCATTGGCTTTGTAGTTATGCTCGTGGTTCTTGCCGCCTACGGTATACGACCGGGGGTTACCGCGTTGTGGCTGCCGGTGTTTCTGCTGCTCGCGATACTCACCGCGCTGGGAGTGGGCCTGTGGATGTCCGCGCTGAATGCGCTGTATCGCGACATTCGGTATGTGGTGCCGTTTCTGATCCAGTTTTGGATGTTTGCTTCGCCGGTGGCGTACCCCTCTTCGCTGGTGCCGGAACGGTGGCGGTGGCTGTACGGGTTGAACCCCATGGCCGGGGTGATTGACGGGTTCCGCTGGGCGCTGACGGGGCACGGACAGGCGCCGGGGCCGCTGCTGCTCGCGTCAACGGCCGCGGTGGCGGTGGTGTTTGCGGGCGGGTTGTTTTTCTTCCAGAGGATGGAAGGGGCGATTGCGGACCGGGTGTAGGGGCGCTTGAAGGTTGGAAGTTGCGAAGGATTCGCAAGGACAGGAATGGATTGGGAAACGCGCGAGGTTTCCTGAGGTTTGGCTCCGCGCGAAGAGCACAGACTGAACTCTGTGCCACCCACCCCCACCCCGGGTGTTTTTCGTAAGAGTGGCAAACAAAGGACTTATGCTTGACGCGGCGTCAACATTCGCGGACATGAGATTAAAGTTGTTTTGTTTTCAGTGAGTTGTGGAGCGCCTTTACGACGGCCAAATAAAGAACTTACCGGTGAGATGGCGAGGTGCGACGTAGAGGCGGGGCAAGCCCCGCCCCTACAATGACTCGAGGGGACGAGGGGCGTCGGCGAATACATGAGGGATGTTACCACGAAAGGCATATGCGGTCAACGGAAACGCAGCGAACGGCGGTTTTGAGGGGTTAAACGGCCGGGAGGAGGAGTGAACGGTTGGACCTTCCGGCGCGACAGGGTGAACACGGCCGTCACACGCGGGTTGCAGCGATGAAATCGAAGATCAGGTTTGCCGATGGTGAGGCCAAGGGCGCGAAGGTCACGAAGGATGCCTGATACCGTCATTCATCCGGAAAGCCTCAGTCAAGAATACCCACGCAGGCTGATCGACAAACCGCGCTACTGGCTAGGAAGCATCGTCATTGTGTCGGCAGCGCTGCGGGTTGCGCTGGTTTTGCGCGGTGGTCAGGGCTATTGGCCAGATGAAGCGAGGATTTTGCGCACGTGGGTCGTCCTCAAGTTGCTTATGCTCCACAGGCCAGGGGACGCCCTGGATTACATTCTTCACATAGAACCGTATACCCCTTCACATTGGTTCTACACCATCCTGGCCATCCCCTTTGCGTTGGCGCAGGCAGCCTACATGTGGCTGCTTCGTATTCCGCTCGATACCGAGACGGTTAAGGCCCATCTCCGCGTAATGGCGCTGGGAACTTGTCTTTTTTCCGTTGCCTGCATCCTTCTCGTGTACCTGATCGCCAAGCGGACCGGGGCAAGCGAATATGAGTCCCTCGCCGCGGCCGTGTTGACCGCCGCTTCAACCGCGATGTTTTATTATTCACGCCATCTCTTCTCGTACGACGCGGGCATGGCCTTAGCTCTGCTGGCGCTCTGGATCGGCGTCAAGAAAGGTTCGTTAGCGCGCTCCTTCAGCTGCGGCCTCATCGCAGGTCTCGCGTTCAGCACCTATAATGGCTGTTGGCCGATGGCCGGCCTTGCTCTCGTAGTGCACACCCTTT
>Ga0070735_10005280_pt1 | contig 10752 bp, 14 predicted proteins | sample Coa_R1_FD_66443 | JGI IMG/M metagenome (GOLD analysis project Ga0070735, IMG submission 66443) | Surface soil microbial communities from Centralia Pennsylvania, which are recovering from an underground coalmine fire - Coalmine... | ecosystem: Environmental > Terrestrial > Soil > Unclassified ... | reverse complement strand
AATTCAACCCTAGCCGTCCGACGTTGGTGGTATCGATCTGCTTGAGTGGGCTATAGCGAGTCTCGCCGGGAGTGAGGCCGTAGCTCAGCCACTCTTCTCCGGTCTTGCCGGCGTTTCTCAGCGCGGCATCGTCGATGCGGCGAGGCTGCTGCCCCGGCGCGACCCATGCCAATAGAAGGACTCCTGCCGCCGAACCCCACAGAGCGAGCTTACGTAGCTTCATTTTCATGCCTCTTGTATACGGTAGGGGAACTCCCACAGTTCCCGCGGAATTGTCTGGTTTAGAACATTCTATCGGAATCGCGGCCTGGCGTGGCGGATCGACTAATGCTTGATAGCATTGTGGGGAATGCGAAGGCGGATAAACCTTCTCGCGCTGATTGCTCCTAGCATCTATCTTCTCTTGATGGCGACCCTTTGCCTGATGGCGGAGACTGATCTCAAGGGAGGCGAGCAGTTCATCCCGGTAGGGATCCTTGGGCTCCCATGGACCCTGCTCCTTGCGCCCCTTGGAATCGTTTTGGGTTGGCTGCCAGAAGGACCGATTTTTACCCGCCTGCTACTTTTTTTGTACCTTGTGGTTTTGTGCGGAGGAACCAATAGCTTCCTGCTCTATAAGGCAGTTCGGATGATTCAGCGATGGCTGGCATCTTTGGGAGATCCTGCGCCTAATTTGCAGTGAGATTCAAACTTGACCACCACCCGGCCTGGGGTCACGGCGAGGTTCTCTTCGGCCGAAGTCTCGTTTGGCGACGGGATTGCTGAACCCCTTGGGAGGAGCGCCGTCATGTCTTTCGGGATTTACCTGGTCGGGTATATCATTCTAATCATAGGATTGGCGATGGGGGCTTATCTTATGCATCTGCCGCCCCGCTGGATTGGAGTCGGGGTGGTAATCATGGTCGGTCTTGGAGTTATCTCAGGAGTGACTGCGACTCGGAACCGGGATTCGTCAAGTTAGAAGTCGCAACTGCTAGAACGTTGCGTGACGGGAGTGACCGTACGTGGTTGCTCGTTTTCGTTGCTGCAGCATGCTCTACAGCGGGGTAACTTCGCTACAATCGAGAGCGAATGGCCTTCCCCACCCATCGCAAGCGCCGGCTGCGCGTCTCGGAATCCATGCGGCGGCTGGTTCGCGAAACCCAGCTTGAGCCTGCCGATTTCGTCCTGCCCCTGTTTACCTGCCCCGGCGAAGGCGTCCGCAAGCCGATCAGTTCCATGCCCGGCAACTTCCAGCTCTCCGTCGACGAGCTGGTCAAGGAATGCGAGGGCGCGCACGCGCTGGGGATCGGCGGCGTCATCCTGTTCGGGATTCCCGACAAAAAAGACGACCAGGCGTCCGAAAACTACGACGAGAACGGCATCGTCCAGCGCGCCGTGCGAGCCGTCAAACGCGCTCTGCCCAATCTTGTGGTCATGACCGACGTCTGCAACTGCGAATACACCAGCCACGGGCACTGCGGCCATGTCATCGGCGAAGGCGCGAATGCCGACGTCGACAATGACACGACGCTCGCATGGCTGGCCGCCGCGGCCCTCACCCATGCTCAAGCCGGAGCCGATATCGTGGCTCCTTCCGACATGATGGATGGCCGCGTTGCCGCGATCCGGCAAACGCTCGACGCACACGGGTTTCAGAAAGTCGCCATCCTGGCCTACGCGGCGAAGTTTGCCTCGGGATTCTACGGACCATTCCGCGAAGCCGCCGAATCGACTCCCGCGTTCGGCGACCGCCGCACATACCAAATGGATCCCGCCAACGGCCGCGAGGCCATGCATGAGATGGAGCTTGATCTCGAAGAAGGCGCGGACATGCTGATGGTCAAGCCTGCCATGCCGTATCTCGACCTGGTCCGCCAGGCTCGCGATCGGTTCCCCGTGCCTATCGGCGCCTACCAGGTCTCGGGCGAATTCAGCATGATCATGGCGGCGGTTGAGCGCGGCTGGCTCGATTACGAGCGCATCATGATGGAATCGCTCACTTCGATCCGCAGGGCCGGCGCGGATTTCATTCTGACTTATTTCGCCCGCGATGCCTCGCGTGTTCTGGGTTAATCTCCCCCGTGGCGCAATGTCCCGGCTGGTGATCCTGCTGGCGATGCTCACCGTGGCGGCATTCGTTCTCTTGCTGGGCAGGCCTTATTTCACCAATGCCTCGAAGCCGCCCCGCTTAGGCGACCCCGTGCTCGCTTTGCAGTTTGCCCGCGATGTGCAGGATGTCGATTGGATCCTCGGCGACGCGCCGAGTCCCGACCGTGAAGTGATGCGCGTAAAACAATACGTCGACTTCGGTTTCATCGCGTGTTACACGGGACTCTTCTTGGCGCTCGCTGCGCTCGTAATCCGAAAGGGCGGCTGGAGGCAGGTGACCGGAGTAGCCGCGGGAATTTGCGGGCTCGCGACCGGTGTGTTCGATGTCCTCGAGAACCGGGCAATCCTGAACATATTAGATGTTCCGCTGCGCGCGACCACGCCGGCGATGATCCAGGTCATCCGCGGGCCAAGCACGGCAAAATGGATATTGGCTGGTGTTACGGTGGTGCTGTTAGCGTCTTCTTTGATACGAGTCCCCAAAACCTCATGAATCCTTTAACCCAGATCCAATTCAAAGTTCCTTTTGACCAAGTGAAAGCCACGGACGTGGAGCCGGCTGTCGACGAACTGCTGGCCGACGCGAGCCGGCGCGTCGAGACAGCCGTGGCAGATCCGAATCCGCTGAAGGCGATCGACGTGATGACCGAACGGCTCGACTACGCCTTGAGCGTCGTGCGGCACATCGAAAGCGTCGCGACCACGCCGGCCTTCCGCGCGGCGTTCAATGCCGTGCAACCCAAGGCCAGCGCATTCTATTCGAGCATCCCCTTGAACGAAGGACTGTGGAAGGCGATCAAGTCCTACGCGGGTACCGAAGAAGGGCGCTCGCTGAAGGGTACCTATCACCGCTTTCTGACCAAGACCATCGACTCGTTCAAGCGGCACGGTGCGGACCTCGACCCAGCGGGCAAAGCTCGCCTGAAAGAAATCGACGTGGCGCTGACCGAGGCCACGACAAAATTCTCGGAAAACGTCCTCGACGCCACCAACGCATGGGACATGGTGGTGATTGCGGACGAGCAACTTCAGGGTTTGCCGCCATCGGCCGTATCGATGGCCCGCGCGGCAGCCGAGTCGAAGGGCGTTGAGGGCTGGCGATTCACGTTGCAGGGTCCGAGTTACGTCGCGGTGATGACCTACCTCGACGATACGCGAATTCGTGAGCAGGTCTGGCGTGCCTACAACACTCGGGCGGCTTCCGGCGAGCACGACAACCGCGCGCTGATGGCCAAGATTCTCACATTGAGAAAGGAAAAGGCAAAGCTGCTCGGCTTCCGCGATTTCTCCGACCTGGTTCTGGACGATCGCATGGCGCACACGGGCGAGCGCGCGCAGGACTTCCTGAAGGATCTGCGCACCAAGACCGAGAAAAGATTCCGCGAAGAGAATCAGGAACTGGAGACGTTCGCCGGCAAGAAGCTCGAGCCGTGGGATATCGGCTACTGGGCTGAGAAGCAGCGTGCCGCATTGTACGACTTCGACGAAGAAGCTCTGCGCCCATACTTTCCTCTGGATCGCGTGGTCTCAGGGATGTTCGAGATCTTCGGCCGCATTCTCGGTATCCGGGTGAGCGAAGTGAAAGACATGCCTACATGGGAGCCTGCGGTAAAAACGTTTGAGGTTCGCGATGCGAAGAGCGACGCTCATCTGGGATCGTTCTACGCCGATTGGTATCCGCGCGAGAACAAGCGCGGCGGCGCCTGGATGGATTCACTCATTACCGGCGATCCGGCGCACGGCCGTCCGCACTTGGGGTTGATCTGCGGAAACCTGACGCCGCCCGTCGACGGGAAGCCCGCTCTGCTGACACATCGCGAAGCCGAAACCATCTTTCACGAATTCGGCCACCTGCTGCATCATCTATTAAGCCGCGTGGAGGTACGGAGCCTCGCGGGAACCAGCGTGGCGTGGGATTTCGTCGAACTGCCTTCGCAAATCATGGAAAACTGGTGCTGGGAGCGCCAAGCGCTGGATCTGCTCGCGCGCCACTGGGAGACCGGCGCTCCGATCCCTGACGACCTGTTCCAAAAGATGAAGCGTGCCAAGACGTTCCGCGCGGCCAACGCGCAGATGCGGCAGTTGGGACTCGGCTATGTGGATCTGGCGCTGCATCGCGAATGGGATGGCAAGGAAGACGTAGTGGCATATGCCCGCCGGATGATGCAGCCCTTCGCGGCGTCTCCTCTGCCCGAAGACTACGCCATGATCACCGGCTTCACGCACCTGTTCTCGAGCCCGGTGGGCTACGGCGCCGGCTATTACTCGTATAAATGGGCTGAGGTGCTGGATGCCGACGCGTTCACGCGCTTCCGCAAGGAAGGCGTCTTCAGCGAGCAGGTCGGACGCGATTACCGTGAAAAGATCCTGGCCCGCGGCGACAGCGAGGATCCGGCCGAACTGTATCGCTCCTTCATGGGGCGGGATCCGGATCCACAGGCGCTGCTGGAACGCGCGGGACTTGTGGGGTAGTATCGAAACATGCAACTTTCCAGGTTCGTAATGGCGTTCGTCTTGCTGGCGATCTCGGCATTCGCCGCGGATGTCGACGGTAAGTGGAGCGGCACCATCTCAACTCCCAACGGCGACTTCCCCCAGACCTTCACCTTCAAGGCTGATGGAGCGATGCTGACCGGTTCCCTGGAGTTCATGCCGGGGATGGCGATCCCGATTGCCGAAGGAAAGGTCGATGGCAATAACATCTCCTTCTCCGTCACCCTCGATTTCGGGATGCCGTTCAAACTGACGTATACGGGCGTGGTGTCTGGGAATGAGCTGAAAGTCAAAGGTGACGCCGCCGGGATGCCGTTTGAGTTCGTCTTGAAGAAAGCTTAGCCGAAGGCTAGCGCCCAGGGATCACGAAGAGCGAGAAGTAGGCCAGCATGCGGCCCATGAAGCTGTCGCGTTCCGACACGTTGATCCAAGCTACAGCTTGAGGATCGTTCTGATCCTCGAAGAAGCCCACTCCGCCGCGCTTGAGCGCGGAATCGGTCCAGGAGCTGATCACCTGGCCGTTTAGGAAGGTGATGAAGTGGTCATCCTGCACGGTCATGCGAACGCGATAATCGACGCCGCGCTGCAAGCTCAGCGGCAAAGGCAACCGCGTCGCATCTTTTTCGCGTCCATCGATCACCGAATAGCGCACCAGTCCGGCATTGTGATCGGCCCCGGGTTTAGCGATCACCAGCTTAGTGGCGTAGTAGTTGTTCCCGTCGGCCGCGCGGAACGCCCAGCTCAGGCTGCGGCCCTCCATCTGGCCCTGGAACTCCATCTGGTAGTTCTGAAGCGAAGAAGCTCGTTGCCACAAACGCAAAGAGACGGGATGAGATAAAGCCGGTCGCGAAGCGCTAAGCCAATCCCGATCGTCGGCGCTTGTCAGAGCGCGTGAGCTCACCGTGACCCAATCCGAAAAGCCCGAGCGAAACTCGTGATGCAGCGTGATGGGAGCCTGGCTCCGCACCACCTCTCCCACCGCGTCCCAGGCGCGAGTTGGCAGGCTGGTTTTGATGGATGGGTCGAGCGAAACCTGGGGAAAAGCCGCGCCGGGTCCGGGTCCAGGAAGCAGCAGCGCAGCGATCAGAAGACTGCCCACGGTCAGGAAAGCAAAGATCGAAGCGGTCTGGCCGGTTGTTGCCGTGGGACGGGCGGAGCTTTTCTTCTTATCCTTGGAGCGCATCACGGACCAATGCTCCACGTCATCTTCTTCGCGATACGCCTGCGCGGAAGCGAGTTTGGCTTCCTTGCGATGTGCGGCACAACAGTATTGCTGGTCCGCCACCCTCCGCAGTAGCCCGATTTTTTTACCGCACAAGAAGCACAGCATTCAAATTCTTTGGCCTGATATTACCAGCCCGATTCTAACAGCTGGCACTCGGTCTGAGGCAGTCCTAAGAGAAGAAAGCTTAGGGGCCACCCGTATTCTGGAGGCCGGTTCTAAGGTGTACCATTGAGACAACCGCACACTCTTAAATCGGCCATGGCTGACGAGACCTTTAGTGAACCATTCGGCTCCCTGCCGGTGGAGTTACCCATCACGGATGTGTTTGATTTGCATAGCGTTCCTGCCAAGGACGTGAAGGGGGCGGTGGAGGAATATCTGGCCGAGGCCCATCGCCTGGGGTACCGGACTCTACGGATCATCCATGGCCGGGGCATCGGAGTCCAGCGGGAAATGGTTCGCCAGATTCTGGCACGGACAGCCTTCGTCGCCTCCTATGGTGACGCTCCCGCGGAAGCCGGCGGTTGGGGCGCTACATTAGTGACTCTGCGCTAGAATCGACCCGTTATTGCGAAGTTATGTTCCGTAAGGTACTGGTGGCGAATCGCGGCGAGATCGCCGTGCGTGTGGTGCGGGCGCTCCGTGAGCTGGGCATCGCGAGCGTGGCTGCCTACTCGGATGCGGACCGGGGATCATTGGCTGTCCGGCTGGCGGACGAAGCGGCTTATGTGGGGCCGTCGCCTTCCTCAGAAAGCTACCTGCGGATCGACCGCATCTTAGACGCGGCCAAGCGCCACAGTGCGGATGCGATTCACCCTGGGTATGGATTCCTGAGCGAGAACGCAGAGTTCGCCGAGGCGTGCGGGGCGGCCGGAGTCGTGTTCATCGGCCCGCCGGCTGAGGCCATCCGCAAGCTGGGATCGAAGACCGCGGCTCGGCAACTGGCTATCGCAGCGGGTGCTCCAGTGGTTCCGGGAACGGAACGTGCTTTGTCTGGATGGGAGGAAGCGCGGGGGGCAGCGGACTCACTGGGCTACCCCGTGCTGCTCAAAGCCTCGGCGGGCGGAGGCGGCAAAGGGATGCGCAGGGTCGACGGCGAATCCGAGTTGCAATCCGCATTGCGCGACGCCGCGAGCGAGGCCGGGCGCGCCTTCGGCAACAGCGAAGTCTACGTCGAAAAGCTGGTGGATGAGCCAAGGCACATCGAAATCCAAATTCTTGGCGATCATCACGGCCACCTGATCCATTTGGGTGAGCGCGAGTGCTCCATCCAGCGTCGGCATCAAAAGGTGATCGAGGAGTGCCCATCTCCCTTCATGACATCTCATCCGGATCTGCGCGAACAGATGGGGCAGGCTGCGCTCAAAGTAGCTCGGTCGGCGGGCTACACCAATGCAGGAACGGTGGAGTTCCTGGTGGACCGCGACGCGCATTTCTATTTCCTGGAAGTGAACACGCGTCTGCAAGTGGAGCATCCGGTGACGGAGCTCGCGACCGGGCTCGATCTTCTCGTCTGGCAACTGAAGATCGCCGCCGGCGAGCGGCTCACGTTGCGGCAGGAGGAAATTGCCTGGCGAGGTTCGGCGATCGAGTGCCGGATCTACGCGGAAGATCCGAATCACGATTTTATGCCTGCGCCAGGAACCATCGTGCATTTGAGCGAGCCGTCAGGACCAGGGATTCGCCTGGATTCGGGCATCTTCGAGGGCTGGAACGTGCCGCTGGAATACGATCCGCTGCTGGCGAAGCTAGCCGCGTGGGGGCCGACCAGGGAAGCCGCGATTCGCAGGCTGGATCGGGCTCTCTCGGAATATGTGCTCACAGGTGTTCGGCACAACATAGCGTTCTTCCGCGAAGTGCTGGCCGACCCGGAATTTCGCGGCGGGCGGCTGTCTACGTCATTCATCGATCGATTCTTCAGGAGGCGCAAGAAGCCGGAAGATGATCCGGAAGCCGAGGCAGCGGCGGCGCTAGTGCTGGCGCTGTCATCGACCAGCTCCCGTCCTGCGCCTCGTGAAGTTAGCCGGTGGCTCGATTCCGGATGTGAGGACATCCTGCGATGACGCGCCATGTGAGTGTCGACGGCCGCTCCGGAAAGATCGAGATCGAAGGCTCGCGGCTGCGGTACGAGCGTGAGGACGGAGTGGTTGTCGAGAGCAAGTTCTCATTAGAAGGTGCTTCCGTCCTGCTCAATGGGCGCAGCTATCGGGTGAGCAAGGGCGCAGGAAAAGAAATATGGGTCAACGGGCGTCTGTTCTCAATGGAAGTCTTCGATCCGCGCGATCTGCGGCCCGGACAAGGCGCGTCGGCGAACCAGGGACGCCAGGAAATCGCGGCTTCGATGCCCGGGAAAGTGATTCGCGTTTTGGTAGCGGCCGGCGATGCGGTGGAAGAAGGACAGGGCCTCGTTGTTGTGGAGGCGATGAAGATGCAGAATGAAATGAAGTCGCCCAAGGCGGGACGTGTCGTGGAAATTCGTGCGCGGCCGGATGCTACGGTGGGAGCGGGCGAGATTTTGGTAGTCGTTGAGTGATGCGTTGAGTAACAGGAGTTGGTAATGGCAGCAGCGGCAGTATGTCCTATTTGCGGCGGAACCGGCTGGAAGATCATCGAGCGCGCAGGTTTATCGGGCGCGGAACCCTGCCGGTGCGCCGGAGAAGCGCGTGCGGAAGCGTTGCAGGAAGGCTCGGGCATCCCGCCGAACTTCGTAAGGGCAACTTTGGAAAATTTCGTGATCCCGCACGACAATCCGATTGCAGCGGCCAGATTGGGCAGGGCCAAAATACTTATTCACGGATTTTTGCGGGAGTTTCCGGCGACGGATCATCCAGGCTTGTTGCTAGCAGGCGATACAGGCAGCGGGAAAACGCATCTCGCAGTGGCCGCACTGAAGGCTATCATCGACAAAGGCCACCAGGGCATTTTCTTCGATTACCAAAACCTGCTGGACCGGATTCGGTCCAGTTACGACAAAACGTCGGGTTCGGGTGATCGGGAGGCCTACAATTCAGCCATGGAATGCGACGTACTGCTTCTCGACGACCTGGGCTCCCATCGCGTCACTGAATGGGTCGAAGACATTGTCACTTCGATCATCACATACCGCTACAACCACAAGAAAACCCTCATCGTGACCACGAATCTCGATCCAAAGGGTACCGTCAGTTATAAGACTGAAGGTGGTACGCAGGTCTCTAAGAAGAGTCTGCCGGAAGTGATCGGCACTCGTGCGTCTTCTAGACTTCTCGAAATGTGCCGCGAGGTAAACCTGTTTGGAGTCGAGGATTATCGCGCCAAGCACGCACGGTAGACACCGCTCCATTACTGTCGCAGCTCGGAATCACTGTTTACCGAGCCGCGACAGGGATGGAGCGGTGCTTTCCTAACTTGTGTGCAGTGGCCCGATCGGCGAATCCGCTACAGATCCTCCGGTCGCAGACCGGTTTTCTTAGCGATTTGGGAGAGAAGCCCGCCGCCAACCTCTTCGTTATCGTGGAACGCGAAGGTGTAGTTGGCCCAACCCTCTCTGTGCAGCCTGCGGTGCGATCCGTTCTGCCAGACCACCGTCTATCCGATTCGGAGTAAGGCTGCAAGCAAGCGCTTGGCCTTCACCGAGGGCCATCGGCTCATGCCACGATGAAGACCTTGGCAAACGGCGCGGGAACTGCTTCCCCGTGGTCGATGCAGTCCGCCGCAACGCGCAATGCCAGCGCCCGAACAGCCGCTATCGCTGCATCGCGAGTGTCACCGTAAGCCATGACTCCAGGCATAGATTCGATGTCAGCCCACCAGCGTCCATCCTCCTCTCGCCCCACGACAATTGGAATCGACTCCACAGTGATGGTCTCCATGAATCTCCGGTCTTCATTATAATCCCGCTGGGTGGGCAAACACGGTAGCTTCGCGCGATTACACTAGAGATATATGCGCATTCTGGTGGTGGAGGACGAAAGCCGGATTGCCGACTTTCTCTCGCGCGGGCTGGTGAGCGGGGGATATGCGGTGGACGTGGCGTCCACTGGCGGGTCGGCGATCGACATGATTCATTCCACCGATTACGACCTGGTGATCCTGGACCTGGGCTTGCCGGACGTGGACGGCCTGACCGTACTGCAGAAGATCCGCAACCGCAAGGTCAGTCCACCGGTGCTGATCCTGAGCGCGCGCGACGCCGTGGATGATCGCGTAAAAGGTCTCGAAGGCGGCGCTGACGATTACCTGGTCAAGCCGTTCGCCTTCGTCGAGCTTCTTGCCCGAGTTCGCGTTCTGCTGCGGCGCGGCCAGCCTACGCCAGAGAAGCTGCAAGTGGGCGATCTTTCGCTCGATTGCATCCGGCGCAAAGTTTCCCGCGACGGGGAGAACATCGAACTGGCGCCCAAGGAGTTCAGCATCCTGGAGTACCTGATGCGGAACCGCGGACGTCCGCTCAGCCGCACTATGATCGTCGAGCACGTCTGGGACATGGATTATGACGGGCTGACCAATATCGTGGACGTGTACATCCGCCACTTGCGCAGCAAGATCGACGACAAATGGCCGCAGAAGATGATTCAGACGGTACGCGGCATCGGTTACATGCTGGATACGCCCGACCGCACGGTGGAAAAAAGCGGATAACCATGCGTCCCAGGGTAGATATCTTTCGCGGGCTGCGGTTCCGACTGACCATCAGCTACCTGCTGCTGTTCTCCGCGCTGCTGGTGGTGATCGGCTTGTATTTCCGGCACAATCTGCAGGTTCAGACGGAAGGCGACGTTCGAGCTGTCCTGGAAGAGGTGTGGGGCGAAGCCAAGGGATATCTGAAAATCGAGAATTACCGGCCGAGCTGGACCGCAGACCAGACCGACCCGGAAGACGCGCACATCGTGGACCGCCTGCGATACGTGATTCTCCTAACGGATTCCGATGGCAACGTACTTCTGGATTCGCCTGTATACGAGTCG
>Ga0070735_10005279_pt1 | contig 10753 bp, 27 predicted proteins | sample Coa_R1_FD_66443 | JGI IMG/M metagenome (GOLD analysis project Ga0070735, IMG submission 66443) | Surface soil microbial communities from Centralia Pennsylvania, which are recovering from an underground coalmine fire - Coalmine... | ecosystem: Environmental > Terrestrial > Soil > Unclassified ... | reverse complement strand
TGCCGCAGACCAAGCGTGAAGCACCCGGACAACAATTCCGGGTCATGTGGCAGCTTTCATCCAATACCCACGGAGACAATTCCGATTTCCGGTGGACGGTGGCACCCATGCCTCGAGCCATGAAAGCGCAGCGCGTATTCCTTGGCCAATGGGCGGTGAACCTGACCAAGTTGGAAGCCGAGCAGGTGATGGAGTATTGGAATAAAAAGCCTGACTGCGGAGTTTTTGAATTTAAAATTGAGCCGATGAACGATGAACACATTTGAATATTTCGATTTGTTCCTGAGTCACTTGAAGCAGACCGGGGAAGACACCAATTTCGACGCCGAGAGCCGCCAATGGCTTTACCGATTCGGCCAATTCATCCTTGAGAGCAAGTCGGGAAGCCGATTCACGCCGCCGGCCCTTGGAGACATGGTGATGCACGGTGCCAAGATCGGGTTGCCTAGAAGAGAGGTGGACAAATTTGCGGCGTTTTACTCATCCAAGGGATGGATGGTTGGCAAGAACCGCATGAAGTCGTGGCAGTGCGCCATGACCGGGTGGAAGATACGGTGGGAGGCTCAAGGCAGGCCGGAATCAAATGACAAGCCCTCGCTGGTGGACAAGCAGATTTCGTCGCTAGCTAACCAATCGTCAAGATTATGATGATTGATGGGAAATGCCGAGTGTGCGGAATCAAACTGACCGTTGAGGCAGAGGACGATTATATGGCCGAGGGTTTTGATCCGATGGGGCTGATGAAATTGCTCACCTGCAACCGCTGTTACGACTATAAAACCAACCGCGAGAACATCGAAGATAAAATCAAGCAGTGCTGCATTGTTTTGATTCAGGCGCAGATTCAAAAAGGCAGCGAAACGTGGCAGCGCATCCGTCTTATTTTCATTAGTCTTACCCGGCGCTATGCCGAATTGGTGCAGAGGTATAACCATTATCCTACTGTCTTATGGGATGAGGACTTTTCTGAATTGCTGATGGACAAGCCTCACCTGTGGTGGAAAATAATGGCCAACTATAGGATTCACGCGAGGGATAATTCGAGGCAACACAGGCGGGAGTCGGAGAAGGCTTTGGGGCAAGCGCCATTGGTATGATTTCCGAGAACGAACAAATCTGCGGCACCGACCGGGAGCGCAAGCTGGACACGATGCTCCGCTCGCTTGCCGAGGAGTTGAACGGATTGCATGATGTTGAGTGCGCCTGTGGAAGCTGCAAGCGCGTGAGGCGGTGGTTAAAATCAATTGAGAAGGTGTTGAAATGAATCCAATGCGAGCCCACTATTCCTGCCCAAGCTGTGGCTGGATTTTTGATAAATACGCCCAGAGAGATGTTATAAGGAACAGATATTTTGAATGTCCTAGATGCCACACTCACTTTGCCGAAGGAGATTTAGAAGAGGAAAACAGGGAAAAGTGGATGGCTCAGTTTCACAACAGTGCTAAGGCGGATTTAACTCAGGAGGAAACGGAATGAAAAGCGCAATGGGATTAAACCACCGGGCCAGTCTAGTGCGTAAGCTCAACGAAAAGTGGTGGACGACTCGCAATGGCAAGGTAAAGCGCCGAAACAAAGGGGAGATGCTAGCTCTCATCCACAGCGAGATTTCCGAGGCTCTTGAGGGGGAGCGAAAAGACTTAATGGACGATCATCTCCCTCATAGGCGCATGGCCGAGGTGGAGTTGGCTGATGCCGTCATTCGCATTCTCGATTACTGTGGTGCATTTGGATACGACTTGGAAGGAGCGTTTTGGGAAAAGCTGGAATACAACCGAACCCGCGCCGACCATAAGCCGGAAAACCGCCGTAAAAAGGGAGGAAAGAAGTTTTGAAATACTATTATTTCCGTTTCCGACCGAACAAGCTCACCGAGATTTTATGGCTGTTGCTTTTCATCGCCCTGATTTGCAAGATTGTGAGGTGGTTTAGTACAGGAGAGCCCCCTGAATGACCCACTCCCGCTGGATCACCCTGATGAACGACGACTCCCTGTCTCTGACACAGGCCGAGATTGACCAAGGCTGGCACTTTTGCAACGAGATGGACGGGCTCCTGCGCCAGCCAGCGGACAGCGATGACCCAAAGGAGTGGGTATGCCAGTGCTGTGATTGGGAAAAATTGACGAAGTGGAAGGACAGGAAAATATGAACGAGTTTAGAGCTATTGTACGCAAAGACAGGCCAATCGCCACCGTATTGGAGGGAGAGGGTTTGACAATAGAGGAGCGTGGAAAGGCGTGGGCGCTGCTTATGGATCGAATCCGGCACCACCCTCCGGGGAAAAGACGGCTTGGACTAACCGCCCAGCGACTGCTCAGGTACATCTACGAATCAGCCATTGATAGCCGTAAAATTGAGTATGCAAAAAAAGTATACTCAAAACATCACATTTAGGCTTGACAGAAAACCCCAAAGGTTCTTATCAATCTCCCGTAATTTTTAGTGGTTCGGTTACCTCCTTTGTCGTTTCTGGCGAGGCGAGGAGCCAAGAAGCTCAATCGCCCGAAGCCAAACGACGCATCGCTCGCTATTTCTCCTAATGAAGAGGTGTGTACCAATGCTGGTATCCCTTAATATCAAAGAAAAAGCCCGGCAGCAGCGAAGCCACCGGGCACACCCCAACACATACCACAGGACGAAGACCAACGTATTTATGAAAACCATCGAGGTCAAGCGGTTAATCGAGGAAATTAATAGTAGGATCGAACAGCTTTACTCCACCGCCGAGTGGAACACCGCACAAGGTGAAGATTGGCAAGCACGGCGTAGGCTGTCTGAAATCGAGGTGCTGGAATCGCTAAGAAAATGGATTGACGAACAGGACGAGAATTAACTGCGCACAATTCCACGACATTGACAGCTTAACCAAGTGAGAAGACCGTTACACCCAATGAAACAGCACCCGGAATTAGTGGTAGTACTCGGTGAAATCAATGCCCGTATTGCGTCACTATACACCGCAAAGGAGCAGGCCAAAATGAACGGCGATTTCGCGGCGTGCGAGCAGCTTGCAACGAGAATAAATACACTGGAAATCGTTGGCAGGTATGTGGATAGGATTGTTGTTTTGGAGTGTGATGGAGGGGAGATGAGGCGTCTGAAAAATGGGAGGAGACTCATTTTGAGTCACACACAAGCGCACCCCCACCACCGGCCACCCGTGGGGACGGTCTGACTGATAGGAAATGCCTTGAAATGATTATGTTCGTCCAATGGCCGTTATATTTAATACGACCGTCAATGTCCGATATGACAGTCACTTATGCGTGCAGCCTATCGAGTGGGAAAACCGATGGGAAATTGGCCTGCTTTGCTGCTTATGTTCCAGCCTGAAAGCGTTTAGCAGCGCCCGCAATCACAATCACTGAGCGCCGGGTGGCATGTAGGCGTCGAGCGGATCATGGTGCTTTGTCTTGGCTGCGCGGCGAATGCCGGGCTTTTCATGGCCGGTGAGGAGGGCCCACACATTCCAAAGCTTTTCGAGCGCGGTAGCAGCCTGTTGCAACGCCTTGCAATCAGGCGCATTCTCAATATCACCCTCAGTTTGCTTTATTAGCTCCTCAACTTTTCGTATCCGTGACTGCAAAGGGTTCCTGCTTGGCGCTGGCGCTTCGTGCGCGGGTTCAGGCTCTGGTTCAGCTGGCGTTTGCTTGGCGCTCTTTCGCGCAGCCCATGACCTTTTGGCCATTTCAGCGGCATTGGAGCGTGTGAAGACGTGCGATACAAGGTTTTTGGGGACTGCGCAAGTATTTGGTAAAGGCGCTGCTGCGTCGGATGCTGGCGCTGCTAATGCTTCCATTCCTAACCATTACGCCTGTCCTTTACGGGCGTCAAGCCTTGCTTTTGCGCGGCGCATCATCGCATCAATTATTGAAACCGGGGCATTGGTGTCGGCTTATTGTCCATTTATTTTCCTTTGATTCTTAGCGGGTTGCGGTTGTAAACATCAGATTGGGATTGCTTTGGGCTGATGTTTAATCCGCATGATGCCTAGCCCAAACCACATTGGAATATATTTCGGCGCTTTCATGTCATTCGGTATTCGTGAGTATGCTCGTCGTGAGTGCCTGAAAACCGCTTCTCAACCTTAAACCCGCCAAAATGAGGCTTGCGGAAGTCCCTCAATTGACTGGATACACTCGCCTCTGGATACCCAGTGCGCTCGCTGATTTCCGCGAGGGTGTGCCATTGGTTATCAGCCATGACTTCAAGGACGGCTTGAGAACGGGTGTTTGATTTCATTTCCTTACCTTCTTGGCATTGGCCGCCAGCCTCACCGCATACCTAAACGCCGTTTCAATAGGCAACTGAAACCGTGTTCGCCTGCCACTCTCCCTAAACTCAAGGATGTCACCGGGCATCAGGCTCACCACGACTGGCCGGGCTTTGCGATACAGCACTGCGTAGGCGCTGGCTGTCTTGCGTGAGATTCGGCGGTGAAGGATTGTCATTTCCTTTGATTTGGGCTGGCCGCAATCCAGACTTCAATGTCCTTCTCGGTTTGCCCAAGTGTCTGACAGAGGCGATAAAGCGAGCCGATTATCTCGCACAACTCATCTGTCAAGGGGTTATCAAGCGAATGAAACGGCATGATACCGTGTTCGGATAACGCCTCATTCATTAATTCTACACGTTTATTTTTCATGGCAATACACTCTCCGTCCTGAGCACCTCAAACCGCGCACGCTTCATCTCCCGCTCAAGGCTTGGCAGATTCACCCTCAACCTCACCGTGTCCGCATTCAGCAACCCCCGCCCATAGGCAATGGCCAGCTTGGGATCACTAAACGCCTCGGTTTGCTGCCCGGTTGCAGCAACGCACCACGACTTGTTAAACCGGGATTGATAAATGATGACTTTCATATCAATGCCCGTCCCCTTGCTGGCACGCATCACAGTTGCATGGCCGTTCAACTTGTATCACGTCCAGCGGTGGCACCAGCGCCAAGGGCGGGCCAACGAAATAGGAGTAAGCCGGGTGCTTTCGCTGCTCCACGTCGGCTATGCGTTGCGCCAGCGCCTTGGTGGGCGCTTTAACAACCTCCTCCAGCGTTGGACGCAACACCGCTTGCACGGAGTCACTACGGAAGCGCAGGACGGCGAATTGGTTATTATTCATCGGGGAATATGGTTTGCCCATTCCAAGGGCAGTTTTTGCACTGGCGCTTATGAAGCGCGGCAAGGGGTTTGACAAATTGACCAAGTAAATATTTGTCTCGTTCAGTCTTGTTAATCATATAAGTCGAGGCCTGCCCTCCTATCACCCTAACCGCTTCAATTTCCGCAAGCATCTTGGCCAGCGGCTTAAGCGCCTTGTTGCTTTTTGGGATCACGACTGGCTTCATCAGGCGCAAGCGAGTTTTAATCATCTCGCTTGATTCCTCGCTTGATTTGACAGTGCGAATATATTCACGCCTTTGCTTGGCGTTATAGCAATACTCCGCAAGAATCTCATGGTGAACATGCCAGAATAACCCGGCATTAGGTCTTTTTGTTTTCATTGTGGTTTGTGTTTGTTGGTTGTTATTGTCCGTTTCCATCGCCAGAGCCATAGCCAGCTTTTTCGTCTGGGTTTGGGGTTGCCTTTACGCTTTCCATACCGCAACCTCATTGATTGATTGACAAGCCTTGGCCGTGCATGGGATCACCTCAAGCATCCTTGTGGATATATTTGATCCCATTTATTTCAACTTCTTGAATATTTGTTTCCATAATGTTTATTCGATTTATTTTTGTTATTTCGCTGCTAGTCTATCAAATCATCTTTATCCGTCAATACCTATTTTGCCAGCGCACGGGCCATGTCCAGAACGAGGGACAGGAAGAATATCGCGAGCGCCGCGAGCATCAGGATTACAACCAGCCCCTTGGCCGCATTGTGGGAAAGTTTTGGTTTCATCGGTGGTGTCCTAAAGCAATCCCTAATGCAATCAGCAACAGGCCGATTACCGTGAGGATTAAATAAAGGTCTATCATAAGAAAAGGGAGGGGCATAAGCCCCCCCCATAATACAGACGATGCCGATTAGAGCATGTCGTCTTCGCTGCCATTGAGGAGCGCGTCCATCAGTTCGGGTGATTGGTGCCCGGCGTACGTGTCTTGATCGTGGCTAGTGATGTCAGACAACGCAACACGGCGCTTTTCGTCGCTTCCTTCGATTTGTAGCGTGGCCGTGGTGTCGTCAATGTCAACCACCTTGCCAACCTCGCCGAAGCCGTTTCGCAGTGTTTGCCCCAAGTGAATAGGCAAGTCATTGCCCGCCTTGGCCGTCTTTTTGATTTTCGATTTAACTGGCATGTTTCCTTTCATTATCCCACCGCGTCATTGCGGCGGAAATTGTTTCAGCCCGCCGGGGGCAGATAAAAGCTGACTGGATACTTAAACCGGCTTGGCACATCGCCAAGGCGTCCCATAAGGCACTCCTCAAGCGTCTTGTAAGTGTTGCCAGCGCCGAATACCAGCGCCGCTTGTTCTCCGTAGTGAGATGAATCCATCGCCAAATTGCGGAAGCACACAACGCCCGACACGCCGGGTTGCAATAACGCAATGGCGATGCGGCGCTGGGCGTCTGGCGAGAATTGGGCTAGGAAATCCTCCCAGCCCAATTCCACCGCTTCCCCTACTGGCGTCTTAAGTTTTAATAACGTCGGCATGGCTCACCGGGATTTGATCCTGCCGCGAGGGAGCGAAGTCCACCACGATGCGGGAAGGGTTGTTTTCACGGCGCACCACGACCGCATCACCGCAAGCGGTGGCAGTGAGGATGCGCCCGGCTCCAAAACTCATGTATGAGTAATCAGCGCCGTAAGGTAGTTTTTTCTTTGCAATAGGCATTTTCTTTTCTTGGGTTGTGTGAGGCTCGGATTCATTCCGACAGTGAAAGTGTATCATGTCGGATTTGACTGTCAAGACCCCTCACCGAAAAAAGTTTGCACGGCTGCATGAAGGAAGAATCCGCAGAGCGCCGAAGCGCAGGCCATCTCCAAAATGCTGCCGCTTGCTTGCAGGATGCCCGCCACAGTGAACGCCATAAGCAACGCGAGTGTGAAGAACAGCATCCCTAGGCCGATTTGGCGGAACAATTTTAACGCGGTTTTCATTTACTGGTGTCCTCCTCAAAGTCAACCGTCTTTTCAAGTAATCCGCCGTCAACCGCCGAATTAATAAACGCCTTAATGTCCAAAACCGCATAGCGCCCATTGCATTCAAGAATTGTGCCGCCATGCATCCCGGTTGAAATGTCAACAGTGTGTTCCTTGCCGCCGTGTTTTATTTTTGCTTCGCCTACCGCGATACGCATAAACAAACTGGCTTCATTTATCTTCTTGCCATTCGCAGTATCCACCGAAATGGACGGATACAAAGTTAACATGCCTATTTTCTTTGGTTTAGCTTTCATTTGTCATCTCCTAAAACTGCCCGAACGATTATTGAAACGATGATCCCGGCAACACCGGCGCCGATTATTGCAACGTCGGCGGCGGCGAAGCCTGAGAGCAATACAGCCGTAAACATGGCCAGCAAAAACAAAAGTGATTGCTTGCTCATCGTGCGGCTTTGATAATCCCGTCCCGAATTAAAGAGCGGGCGATTGTGGGATACGGCTCATCGAAACGAAAAGCCAAATCCGTGTCCACCATGTCCTGAAAAAAGCGCCGGGTTTGACGCGCATTCAAACAGCCGTTTTCATAATCGGCCACTTGCTTAAACGCTTCAATCACCGTCGCTTTGCGGGTGTTTTTTCTCATAGGAACAAACAAAGTTATTTGGTGCTGAGTTTATTATTGTCGTGAATCAATCCGCGCTCCAAAAGGTTCGCGGCTGTCCTGCCGTAAAATCCCTGCAATTGCCATGCAAGGCCGGTGTCCACCAAATACTGGAAAAGCTCCAAGGTCTTTTCGTCGCTTAGTGAATCATTCTCAAACTCCATGAGCGCGGATACATAATCATACCCACTCCAATCCCGTGGTGCTGTCTCTGTGGCTGTGTTCATTTTTCCTTTGGTTAGCGTCCCCGCCAGCGCAAGGCCAGCGGGGACTTTGTTTGTCAGGCGTCCCATTCAATCAACTCGACAATGACTTTGCAGATTGGCGCAACGCCAACCGCTTTCACTGTCTCCGTCGCAATTTGCACCCATATTGCATGGAACACTTCGCCTGTAAGCATTCCCGCTAGGAGGAGCAAAAGCCCAATGACGACTTGCGCCTTGCGTTGTTTTTGCGGGCAGGCATCATGCAGCGCACGCGCTACAAAATGAGCCGGAAACGAGACAACGTGCAATATCCTGAGTATAGCTTTTTTCACTTTTTACCTTTCACAACGGGCATCAAAAAATCACTGCTCCGTGTCGGTTTTTTCGCCGCCTAATTCTTCAAGTAGATGATCCACCGCTTTGCGAGCGGCAAGCATCATTGTCACGTCTTTGATCGCGTCGTTTGCGATGAACAAAGACAGCAATTCCGAGCTGTCCCCGCTATTCATTTTGAGAATTTGCGGCATGATTGCCTGTGCAACCTGAGACACTGCCTCTTCTGGCCCCATTGTCGGCTCACCAGCGGCAACCGCTTTCATTATCGGGCTGGCCTGCTTATGCGCAGGGGTCAAAAGTGCGTTCTTTAACTGAACAGCACGCTTTATCGTCATCATGGTATTACCTTTCGTTGGTTGTGTTTACTACGTAGTCGGCTTGGACTTCCTGTCTCAAGCCGTCCCGTTCAAACTGGATTGAATAGGGGTTGTATTCCCGGTTATCTTTCCAGCTTGCGAGAGTGGCGCTCACGTCATTGTCTGACACGCGCAAATAACCCTTGGCCCTCCAAGGTGCCATGTGGGCAGACGTGATAAAACTTGGCAGCGTGCGGTAGTGGACTCGCCGCGAGTGTTGCGGCAGGCGTCCTCCCGGCGGAGTGGTGCCAAAATAAACTTCGATATAGTCCTGTCCCCATTCCGGCAATGCGCCGGATAATCCCAGCTTGCGGCGGGCAAGGCTGGACGCCAGATACCGCGCAAGGCGATGCATCTTTTCAGCGGCGTTTAGTTCGGGATAGAGCTTGTCGTATGACGCCATGTAAAAAGCAACCATTTCAGGATTAACAGCGCCGCCTTTCCAGCCAAGCTCCTCTAATTCACGCAGCGTCTTTGCGCCGCCGGGATTGTTTAAGTGGCGCTCAAAAATAGGCAGAACGTCATCCGCTTCCCGGTTCATCACGTCCTCCGTAACAAGCAAAGAATCAGCGGCAACGGTGATGTATTTCAAATCCAGAATATGGTTTAGCCGGGTGAGCCCGTCTGTGTAAAGTTTCGCCTCTTTTCTAGCTTGCTCCATGCGGTCAAAAAATAAATGCGGCGCTGATACGTCCTCCACGCGCAACCGAACATCAATGCCGGGGGCATAATGCGCCGTTACCCGTTCGTTAAGGCAGGCAAAAGTTCTCAATGCGGCAAGCTCCGCAACGTCAATACCGCTGCCATTCGGCTTTTCACTGCCCCAAGGGGACACAATCCGTATCGGCGTGCTGCTGTCAATGGACTTTCGGATAACAGAGCGGATTGCAACCTGACTTTCAGGGGCAGGCAAAGGGCCAAATCGGATTTGCTTGCTGGCCATAATGGCATCAGTCAGCACCTCCAATAGTTGCGTCTTGTTCGTTGTGAATTTGTTCGGGAAAGACTGCGAAACAAACTTGGTAATCAATGAGGCGTAGGGGTCTGTCGGATCACATGATATGGTGGCGATGGCTTTCATTTTTGTTAGTGTTGGTTGTTCAACGCAGGTTAGGTTCGCTCAAGCCCTAAAGACTGTCAAGTCTTATTTGACGGTCAAAAGCGGAAGGTGAAATGCGGTGCGTATCCGTGGTGCAAACAAAATTCGGAAAACTTGTGCTGCCAGAACGGAGACAGCGGAATTGCCCGCGCCTTGTCGCGAGACATCCCCCAGCCGTGGACATCATGTTTTCGATTTGGGGCATATTGCGGGTTGCGCGAAGGAACGGAGGAGACGTAACGATGGAAGCCGTCAATCACAGCGCCCGCATACTGGTTCACACTCACTGATGGTTTAGTTTCAATATTCATGCCTGCATAATCGCACGCTCCGCTAGGTCTGTCAAATCGGACAAATAAGATACTTCGCGGCGTGGATTGAATGACTGATAAAAAAGATTTGACAGGTAAAGTAAGTGTGTCAGGTTGTGGTGTTATGAATAACTCAATGGTGGCCCATTTATGGGCAAACAAAAGCAGGCCACAGGCAAAAGGAAGCAGCTTTTATTTTGACGGTGACACGATTTACAGCTACGGCTCGCACTTCCCGATTGCGCGGCATTACAAAGGCGTGGTGCTATTCACGACAAAGACGCGCAGCGTCACGACGGCGAAGCACAAAAGCATTGCGGCTCGCGCTTGCAGCCATATTCCGGTTTTCTACGTTGATAACGTGATGGATAACCCATCCGGCAAGGACATACAAAATTACCGCAATAGTATCAATTCCGTTTTCGCCACAGCATCACGGCAGCGCAATCCAGAATGGACTTTGCGAATGCTTGAGCGTCAAGTTGAAGAGGCAAACAAATTTACTGAGACTTTCGGTTTCAAGACCCGATTTCACATGCCGGATGAAAAGACGCTGGAAGTGCTTAGGGAGCGCAGCAAACAGGCGGCGATTAAAAAAGCAAAAGCAACTGCTAAACGAAATAAACAGATCGAAGCCGCAAATGAGGTTGCCATATACGAGTGGATGCTATGTCAACGTC
>Ga0070735_10005278_pt1 | contig 10756 bp, 11 predicted proteins | sample Coa_R1_FD_66443 | JGI IMG/M metagenome (GOLD analysis project Ga0070735, IMG submission 66443) | Surface soil microbial communities from Centralia Pennsylvania, which are recovering from an underground coalmine fire - Coalmine... | ecosystem: Environmental > Terrestrial > Soil > Unclassified ... | reverse complement strand
CACTGGCCGCCCCAGGAGGCAGGGTCGACGTCGGCGATGCTCTGGGAGAAGACCCAGCGATGACCACCCGGATCCTCGACTGAATACTGCCGCTCCCCGAAGGGATAATCCGTCGGAGGACTCAGGATCTTCGCGCGCAGACGGGCGGCTTCGCGGCAGTGGCTGTCGACGTCCGCCACCCGAATCATGAGGCGATGACAGGCGTAACCCCCCGCGACCTTCGGCGCAGCAGCACCATCGGTCACGACGAGCGATCCCCCCTCCCCAACGGTGAGCTGGGCCCGATGGTCGCCGATGCGCAGCCGCTCCCTGAAGCCGAACGCCGCACACAGCCAGGCCACCGCTTCGCCGACGTCCCGATAGGCGAGCTCCGGAATCACGACCGAGGGAAGCATCGAGCGGTTGGAGATCACCGCCGCCTAGCCCTTGGCGACAGCCGCCGCCGCAGCTGCGGGCACGATGCGCACCAGCTTGCCCATGATCTGCGCGCCGAGTGTCATCTCGATCACGCCATAGTAGACATCGCCCTCGACGCGTGCCGTCGCGCCGAGCACCACGCGCTCGGCAGCGCGGATGTCGCCGCGTACCTGCCCCTGGAGGATCACATTGGGCACCTCGACCGATCCGTCGATGGATCCTGTCTCGCTCACCGACAGGGTGGATTCAGGCGCCGAGTCCGAACGCACGTTACCGGCGATCGCTCCATCCAGGTGCATTCCGCCCAGGAAATCGATGTCACCCTGCACGCGCACCCCCTTGCCGATGAGGGTGTCGATGTGCGGCGGACGGGATTCGCGGCTGAACATGGCGCCTCCGGGTTGTTCTCTATTCTAAGGCGAGGCCTCGACGCTCCATAGAAACGTCTGCGAGAGCGGCGTCACATCCCGGCGGCTCGAATGCACGTCGACGACCAGGTGCGCGGGCCTGAAGCCCGAGGGAATCGTCAGTTCCTGGTCGACGTCCTGGAAGTAGCGGAAGTCGTAGCGCAGCTCGTGCTGGCGGCCGCTGGTCAGCGTCGCCAGGTCGAGCGTCTTCTCGCCGCCGCCATTGAGATCGCCGTCGACCGACAGCTGCAGGGTCCCGGCGGCCACCGCCTCCGAGCGGCCCGAGCGCACCAGCGCCATGTGCGCGACGAACACTCCCGGCTGTGGCGTCGCACGGATGCGCAGATCCTCGATCTTGACTCCGATGGTCGCAGCGCCCTGCCCGACGACGCCGCGATAGAAGGCCAGTTCCTGTGACTGGCGCGCTACCTGCGCCTGCAGGTCCCCCATCGATCGCGCCACTTCGGCCTGCTCGCGCGCCCGCCCGGTGGCGATGGTGTCGAGCTCGGCCAGCCGGGTGCGCAGCGCGCGGTTGTCGTTCTGCAGGTGTTCGATCTGCACCTCGAGCTCCGTACGCTGCTGCGCCACCGCCTGCCGGTCGTAGCCGGCGTTGTAACGCCCGAGCTCGTAGATGACGTAGAGAGCAAAGGCGCCTATCAGGAGCGTGGCGCTCGCGACCAGGATACGGCGCGTCCGCGAGCGCCGATGCACCACCTGTGGCCGGCCCCCGCCCCTACCGAAGATGGACCGCAGCGAGCGCAACGGGCGCCTAATTCGATGCGGATGCGGCCGCTCGCGGGCCGCCGCTGGCGGTGACTTTGTCCCACCACGAGGGGAGCGCCGGGGCGTTGCCTTCGGGAAAAGCGTTCGCCGCCAGCTCGGTTAGAGCGGCGGCGTACACCGGCCGCTTGAAGAAAATCACTTCGCGCACCGGCTCCCACCACGAAGCCCAGCGCCAGTGCTCGAACTCCGGCTCGCTGGTGCGCTCGAAATCGAAAGAGACGGGGTCGAGCCTCAGACGCAGCAGGAACCAGCGCTGCTTCTGCCCGATGCACAGCGGCTGCTGGTTACGCCGGATGTAGCGTGGCGGCAAGCGGTAACGCAACCACCCGGATGTCTGCCCGAGGAGCTCGACGCCAGGCCGCTCGACTCCGATCTCCTCGGCCAGCTCGCGGTACACGGCCTCCTCGACCGATTCCCCCTCGCGCACGCCCCCCTGCGGAAACTGCCAGCCGCGCCCCCCGGTGCGCCGCCCGAGGAACACCCTCGGGCCGTGGCTCTTTGCATCCCCGGCTCCATTTGAGCGCATCAGGACGATGCCGACATTGGTGCGAAAGCCGTCCGCGTCGATGACATCGCTCATGACAGGTGAGTCTGCCACAAGGCGTGCCGCTCGTGAGCCGCCGCCTCGGCGAGCCGGGAGGATGTAGGCTAGCGCCCCATGGCGGGTGCGCACGAGTCGGTCGTTCTGGCGCGCGGCGGGGTGTCCGAGAGGGCCTCCCCGACGAGCCTCATCGGGCTCGTGGTGCTGGCGGCGGCGGTTTTCTGCGTGGCAGTTCTGGTCGGCAGCTCGGGCACAGGCGTGCGCGGCTCGCTGGCGGCGCTCTTCGGCGGTGGGGATGAGGCGACACGGACGGTGTTGCTCGCGGTGAGGCTTCCGCGCGTGCTCGCGGCCTTCGGCGTGGGGAGCCTGCTGGCCCTTGCGGGTGTATTGCTGCAGGCATTGTTTCGCAATCCGCTCGCCGATCCTTATGTGCTCGGAGTCTCCGGCGGCGCGGCGGTCGGTGCGCTGCTGGCGATGATTGCGGGGGCCGCAGCGCTCCTCGTGCAGTTGGCCGCCGGCGCCGGCGCGCTGTGCGCGGTCCTGACCGTCTACCTGCTCGCGCGCAGCGGCGGCACACCGCGCCTGCTTCTCACCGGGGTGGTGCTGGCCAGTGCGTGCGGCGCGCTGGTGAGCGTGCTGCTGGCACTCGCCGATACTTCGCGCGTGCGCGGCATGGTGTTCTGGCTGGCCGGCGACCTCGAGTGGGCGGTGACCCCCTGGGCGAGCGCGAGCGCGGCGGTATTCGCGGTGATCGCCGCCGTGCTCATCGCCCGCCCGCTCAACGTGCTCGCCGCGGGCGAGCTGCGTGCCCGCAGCGTCGGCCTCGCGCTCGAGGCCTGGCGCACGGTGCTCTTCATCGGCTGTGCCGCGCTCACCGCGATTGCGGTCGTGAGTGCCGGCACCGTCGGATTCGTCGGGCTCATCACGCCGCATGCCGTGCGACTCGCATTCCGTACCAGCGATCATCGCATCGTCGCCCCGGCCGCGGCGCTCTCGGGCGGGATGCTGCTCGCGCTCGCCGATCTCGCGGCGCGCACGCTGGCGAGCCCGCGCCAGCTCCCGGTCGGAGCGATCATGGCGCTGGTGGGCGCACCGCTCTTTGTCGCGCTGTTGCGCGGGCGGGCAACGTAACCGCAGCCCCCCCCCCGCGCGAGCGCGAGTGTGGCGCATCGTCAGGATTTGTATCTCGACTGATACGCACGGGAAGTGCACGGCGAACGCTTGACGCGCGCGACGGTCTACATTCCAATCGTGATGGTCCCGGCCGCTAGTTGAAAGCCATGACCAAGCTGCTCGGAGCAATTGGATTGCTCGCAATGACGGTGGCTGCGCCTCCCGCCCTCGCCCAGGAATCACGCGTGCACTGGGACCTGATGGGCGGATACAACGATACCCTCGGCAACACGGCAAACTATCTCCAGGGCGGGTGGCTCCTGGGAGCAGCCGTGAGCTTCTCGCCGGCGGCCGGGTCGCCGCTCGATGTGCGCATCGACCTGAGTTACGCCGAGCACAGCGCCACCATCTCCTATCTGAACAACGCTCAGCAGGCACTCGGCCAGCAGATCGATTACGGCTACGGCTCGCTGTTCGCGGCCAGCGCGAACCTGCTGTATCACTTCAACATCACCGGTGGTGTACGTGCCTATGGCATGGCCGGCATCGGTGCCTACTACACCCGCATCGAGCTCGACCAGGCGCTGCCCTACGGGTACGGGTACGGGTACGGGTACGGCTACGGGTACGGTTATGGCGGGTACGGCTACGGCTATGGGGGCGGCTACGGCGAGGCGGTCGTAGCGGAGCACGGAGTGACCAACTTCGGCTGGGACGCCGGCGCCGGAGTCGAGTTCAACCTCGGCTACGGGCGCAGCTGGTTCATCGAAGCGCGTTACCAGCGTGTCAATTCAGCAGCCACGATCGAGTACCTGCCGATCATCGTCGGCATCCGCTTCTAGTCACCACCGCACTCCCGGGTAGAGACTCGGCTGGCGCAGCGCCCGATAGAGGTACGCCCCGGGTGTGACCGCCTGCCAGACCACGAGCGGTGAGGTCTCCGTCACGCTCGCCCCCGGCTGGTATTCCTGGACGATCCCGCCGCCCTGGGCAGCGCAGAAGTCCACCTCGATATCGCCGTTGCCGAGCAGATCGGTCTGTCCGCCGAAGAAGCTGTAGTAACTGGCAGGCGCAACGTAGTGGTGCATTAGCGTCGCCGTCTTTGCCGTCTCGTCGACGAGCAGCACCTCCGCCGTCGAGTAGCAGGCCGGGGCGCCCGCGACGCCGCAGATCCCTCCCTGAGGCACCGGCCGGTCGTCCCCGTCGTCGAACACACCGAGCTCGAACTGTCCGCTGGTGTTGGCGCTGAAGAAATTCATGCCGTGCTGCGCATAGAACCAGTCGGTGGGGTCGACGCCGCCCAGCAGTTGGAAGTCGCCGCCTTCGCCAAGCCGCCACAGGACCGCGCCGCTTCCCGTGCCGTTCTGAAAATCGATCTTGACTATCCAGTTCTGGTTGCGGATCGAGAACAGCAGGTTGCCGTCGTCCGTGGAGTAAAGCAGCGCGTCGCTGTGTGTCCAGTCGGGCGGAAACTGGTAGGGATGGCGGTTGAGGTCGAGATGATCGAACGTGCTCCACACCCAGTCGGGTTTGTAGTTCTGGTCGACGTCAACCAGAACGTCGCCCGCCACGTCGACCGTGCCGGGGAAGCCAGTCAGGTTGCTCTCCTGCTGCGCCATGGTGGCGAGGAACACGAAGTGCCCGTTCGGCAGTGCGAGGAAATCGCGGCTGAAGGCGTAGAGCGTGATTCCCGCAAAGCCGCTGGCCGCGAGCGAGGCGTTGAGGGTCGAGAGCGGCAGATCGTGAATGGTGTTGCCGGCGAGGTCGATCTCGCGGATGTCGTTGGCCGTACCCGGAGGCAGCGGCGGTCCGGTGGCGGGCGTGGTGACCGTGAGATTGAGCAGCATGTGGCCGTTCGACAGCAGCTTGATCGGCGTGATGACGTTGGCGGGCGTGCCGGAGTAGCGGTAGGTCCAGAGTACATTTCCCTGGAGATCCGTAGCGAAGGCCTGCGCCAGCGATGGACTGTAGAGAGGCAGGCCCAGCTCGGCGCTGTCAAAGACCTCGATCCCGGGCTGCGGCGCCAGCCCCGCGGGTGTCGTGATCTGGACCGGCGGGGTGGGCGGCGGCACCCCGGTCGTGAAAACGTGGTCGCCATCGGCGTACGCGGCGCCGTTGGACAACGTGGCCAGCGCCTGCATGTGGTAGGTCGTGTTGCCGAGCATGCCCGCGACCTGGATCGTCACCGGGCCACCGTAGTCGACCGGGGTGCTGGGCGTCGGCTGCGACCAGGTGCGTCGCCCGTAGTTGGCATCGATGCCGAACTGCACCACCACCGTGCCGGGCTGAGGCAGATTGAGCGTGTACTGTGCCACCTGGGGGTTCGCGGTCGACTCGACGTCGCCCGCCTGCACCAGCGCCACCACCGCGGTAGCGAAATTCGCCTGTGGAGCGCTCGAGAGCGCCGCCTGCACCACGACGTTGGCGCTCTGAGCCACGACACCCGGTGCCAGATAATTGCCGGCGCTGTCCACCGTGCCGAGGGTGCTATTGCCGCCGGCTATGCCGTTTACGGACCAAACGAGCGTCCCCGAACCCGTCGCCGCAAAGTGCTGCGCCTGCGCACTCCCGAGCGCCACCTGCTGCGGGCTCACAGTGACCGAGCCCATCTGTTGCGGCACGGGTGGCGGAGTGAGTGTCGGGCTTGCCGGCGCGTGAGAGCCTCCGCCGCCGCAACCCGTGGTCACGGCCACCGACCCGATGAGCCCGGCCAACATGCGCGCCGGAAAGCGCGCATCCAAGCGGCTCCGCACCTCCCACATGACTCATATCATGACACGGCGCCGTCGCGTTCCGGGTCCTCGCGCGCAGCAAGTCGCCAGCCCGCGACGCTCCAGCTCCCGGTCGGCGCGATCATGGCGCTGGTGGGCGCACCGCTGCTCGTCATGTTGCCGCGCAACCGGGGGCGTTGAGCCGCGTACCGCGGCGGATCAGCTCTCGCGCGGCTCCTTCGGCGGACGCGACGGCCTTCTCCCCGGCCCTCTCACAGATGCCCGCTCGGCCGTTCGCCCTCGGGCACGGGCACCTTTGGAATGCCAAACTTGCCTTCGAGCCGGCGCAGCTTCTCGAGATCGACGTTACCGACGATGTTCACGACGGTGAATTCGCGCGGCTCCGCCGCGATGATGACCAGCCCATTGGTCTTGCCCTGCTCGACCGATATGTAGATATCGACGGTCGTGTGCTCCTTGTCCTTGCGCACCCCCACCAACCGCTGCCATCCGGGCACTTCCAGCTGCTTGCGCATCATGTCGACCGCGGCGGCGGGGTAAGTGATGTCCCGGTCGAACGTGTAACTGCGCACGTAGATGCCCTTGAGCCCCGCAATCAGCTGCTTGGCGCCGGCGTCTTCCGGGTCGTTCGGGTCGAGAAATGCGCCGGCGATGCCGAGGAGTCCCGCATCGAGCGAGACGTTGACCGACTCGCTCGCTTTGGCGGCGAGCGTATCGAAGTCCGGCAGCTTCAAAGGGGCAGCGGGCGCCGCCGTCGCCACTCGCGCGATGAGCGCCGCGAGCGGAGTCAGGATCAGGATCCATTTGCGTACCGGTGAGCTCATGGCTTAGGCACCCGAATGTGAGGAGTCGGTGGATCGCTCCGATGTGTTGACCGCCCGGGAGGCGAGCTCGAGCTTCTCGCCCGTGACCCGCAGCGCCTGTATGAGCTGGCGGCGTGCTTCCAGCCCCTGCTCCGTGCGCAGCACCTGGCGCTGGTGAGCGACGAAAAGACCGAGAACGACCGAAGCGGCGGCCGCGAAGGCCAGCCAGCTCGCGGTCGCGCGCGAGAGCCGCGGCCGCGGCGCGCGCGCCGGGTCGGTGGCAAGTCGCGCCAGCACACCCGCGGCAAAGCCTTCACCCGGGTCTGCCGGCCGCAGCGCTGCCCGCAGGCTCCGCTCGAGATCGCGATTGTTCCGCTCGTCGCTCATGTCAGCGTCCGCGCGTCGCTCGCCAGCGAGCGGCCGTCCGGGTCCTCGTTCCCGAGCCGCTCGCGCAGCGCGGCGAGCGAGCGCTTCAGATGACTCTTGACGGTGTTGAGCGGCATCTTGAGCGTCCGCGCGATCTCCGTCGGATCGAGATCCTCCTGGTACCTGAGCAATACGACGGCGCGCGCCGCCGGTGCAAGCTCGCGCAGCAGGGCGCGCAGACGGCGCTCGAGGATAGGGTCGATTTCTGACGGCTCTGCCGCGAGCCCATCCGCCTCGCTGAGCGCAGCCTGAGAGAGGGGCGGCTCGCGGCGCAGGCGGTCGATCGCCCGGTTGACGGTCACCCGCCGCAGCCAGAAGGCAAGGTGCGTCTCCGACTCCACCGACCTGATGCTCCGGTACAACTGCAGAAATACCTCCTGCGCCAGATCTTCGGCCTGGAAGCGGTCAGCGAGCATGCGCAGCGACAGGCTGTACACCGAGCGCTGGTGCCGGCGCACCAGCGCGGCAAAGGCCGCCGTGTCGCCGGCGCTCGCCCGCTCGAGCAGTGTGCCCTCCGTCCACGCTGGCTCCCCGCTCACATGGCTTGATCCGGTGAGGCCGCCCTCAGGGCGATCGCTCCGCGGCCGGCCCGTCGTCGTGGTCCGGGTGGCTGAAGGTCTTGCGCAGCCGCGCGACCTGATCGAGATCGACGGAGCCCACTACGTTGAGGATCGTGAACTCACGCGGCTCGCAGGCGAGGATGGCGATACCTTTGATGGTGTGATCCTCCAGCGCCACATAAATGTCGACATTCTCCTTGTCGTCGTGCTTGCGCACCTGGACGAGGCGCGTCCAGCCCGGCCGCGCGAGCTGACTCCTGAGCGCATCGATCTCCGCCTGAGGATAGGCGACGTCGGAATCGAATTTGTAGCTGCGTATCTGCAGGGATTTCACTCCCTTCAGGGTCTTCTTGACCTCGGCGCTGTCGGGGTCGTGATCATCCATCAGCCACGCCGCAAGGTGTAGCGGCAAGGCGCCGAGGTTCAGATCGACGGACTCGGTCGCCCGCTCCCTCAGGCTCTCGAACGAGGGAAGCTTCAGCTGCGGACTCTGGGCGTTCGCGAGGATGGGCAGGGCGAGGCCGGCGATGCCGGCAAGCCAGGGGGCGTGCAAACGAGGGGGATGCATGGCTGCAGCTCCGATTGGCCACTAGGTACTCTTTAATACGAGCGCCAATGGCCCGGAGGGTGCAGTCCGGGTCCCTCACCGCGTGAATGCGCAGCGGCGGTTCAGCCGACCACGTTCGGCGAGCTGGCTACGCGATTGCGACCGGCGCTCTTGGCCCGGTAGAGCGCGGCGTCCGCCTCGGCGATCAACCGCTCGGCCAGGACCTTGTGATCGCGCGTAGCCGTCTCGGGCCTGGCAGCCGCGACCCCGATCGAGAGCGTCACCGTCTCGGTGGCGGTAGCCCCGATGGCGATCGGCTCGTTGCGCACCGCCTTGAGGACGCGCGCAGCTACTTTCTCGGCGTGGGCCAGGTTCGCATCCGACAGCACCATGGCGAACTCATCGCCGCCGAAACGCGCGCTGGTATCGCTGTTGCGCATCTCGGCGTCGATACGCTGCGCCACCTCGCGCAGCACCGCATCTCCCGCGAGATGCCCGTACTGATCGTTGATGCGCTTGAAATGATCGACGTCGATCATCATGCACGCGAGCGAGGTGCGCCCGCGCTGCGCCCGCGCCAGCTCCTCGCGCAGCCGCGCGTGCAGGTAACGGCGATTATGAAAGCCGGTGAGAAAGTCGGTGAGGCCGCTGCGCAGCAGCCGGGCGCGATTGACCGCGTTCTCGACGCAGATCGCCGCCACCAGGCCCAGATGCGCCAGGAAGTCGCTCGCCAGCTCCTGGGTGAAACGCGATGGGTCATTGCTGAGGAACACCAGCACGCCGTCGAGCTCGTCGTGCCGCCGCAGCGGCACGAGCGCGAGGCTCGCGGGACGCGCCGCTCCCGGCAGCAGCAGCTCATGATCCGCACGGCGATAGGGCCCGAGCCAGGGGCGCTCGAGGGCGGCGAGCTGCGGCGCCACGGTGGTCAGAGCGTCGACGAATTTAACGCCCGCGAGCGGCTCGTGCCCGAGGTCGTCGCCGGAGATCAGGTGGCGGATCTCGTGCTGCGGATCGTTCAGCAGCAGCGCGACGCCGTCGAGATGGTAGGAGGTGCACAGCCCCGTGATCAGCCGCTCGAACAGCTGCGGCAGTGAGCCCGCGCGCAGCAGCTCCAGCTCCCGCGCCTGTGACTTGCGCAGCAGCGCATCGTTGCGGCTCACCTCTTCGGTGAGTGCGGCGAGGCGCGCCTGCAGCGCGCGGTTTTCGCTCTCGAGTATCTCCGCTTCGGCGGACACGGCGCTCATACGCGGTTCGGCGTTGCTGCGGGCCATCGCTCAGGGTCCCTCCCGGTCCATCACGCGCGGCGCTCCGTCACCGTGCGCCGATCCTCCAGATAATCGCGCCCGCGGCGCATCAAAGCAACGAACGTGTCGTGGTCATGTGACAGAACCGCGGTGCGCAGCCGCTCGACGGCCTGCGACAGGGCTTCGAGAGACTCGGCGCCGTAGTCGTTGAGGCTCTGAATCTCGTAATAAAGCTCGGGACTGTCCTGGGCGACGCGGCTCGCCACATCGAGCTGCGCATCGAAAGTCGTACTTGACATCTGCGCGAGCCTGGGTGCCGCCTCGCCGCTCTCGGCGAGCGCGGTGAAGAAGGCGATGTTGAGCGCGTGCGAGAGCCCGAGCACGTAGGCGATCAGCCGGTCGTGCTCATCGAGGCTCATCACCACCTGCTCCGCCATGGTCGAGGCGAAGAGCTCGCGCGCGCCCGCGAGTGCGGCGGCGTTTCCCAGGTCGACGAAGATGACGTGACGCCCCGAGAGAAGCTCCGTATCCGGCCCGAACATGGGGTGAACGGAAGTGACCTTGCAGCCATGGGACCTGAGCGCCATGAGCCCGGCGCGCAGCGGCGACTTGAGCGACCCGACGTCGAAGATGACACCGGGCGGGCGGCGCAGCGCCAGGTCGCGCAGAATCGCATCCGTCGCCCCGAGCGGTGTCGCCAGCACGATGAAGTCGTGTTTCAGGTCGGTGGTGCGCCAGTCATCGACGCGCGCGCCGCCGGGGGTGGCGGGCGAGGGATCCGCCACCTCGACCGCAAAGCCCTGGCTGGCAAGAAAGCTCACGAACCAACCACCCATCTTGCCCGCCCCGCCGATCACGAGGGCGCGCCGACCGGTGCCGGCCCCACGGGCCGCGACGCTCGAGCGCTCCTGCGTGGTGAGGGAGGAACGGATCAGCAGCCGCAGCAGCTGCTCGGCCAGTGCGGGCGATACGCCGCGCTCCTCGGCCATGGTGCGCACGCCGAGGATCACCTCGCGCTCGCGCTCGTAATCGCGAACCGATCGGCCCGTGGCGCGCTTCACCTGGGCGACCTCCTCGCTCACGTTCCGGCGCTCGGCCACCAGCTGGATGAGCTGTCGGTCGATGTCGCTCACACGCCGGCGCAGCTCCTCCAGCGTCGCTTTCTCGCTCGTCATTGACGGAT
>Ga0070735_10005277_pt1 | contig 10757 bp, 7 predicted proteins | sample Coa_R1_FD_66443 | JGI IMG/M metagenome (GOLD analysis project Ga0070735, IMG submission 66443) | Surface soil microbial communities from Centralia Pennsylvania, which are recovering from an underground coalmine fire - Coalmine... | ecosystem: Environmental > Terrestrial > Soil > Unclassified ... | reverse complement strand
CCAGACCTGTTTCAAATTTCCGATCGACATGGCTTTGGCTGCGGCAACGGTGGTTTCATCTCCGTAGCACCAAATGGCGTCAACGTCGTCGTGCTCGGCGAGCGTCTTGAGAAGTTGCGAGGCGTACCCCGGCACAATGTTCACTGCGCCAGCGGGCATATCGCTTGTGTCGAAGAGTTGATAGAGATCACCGGCAATCAGCGGGTATCGTTCTGAGGGGACTGCAATCACGGTGTTGCCCATCGCAAGCACCGGCATCACAAGGGAAAGGAAGCCCAATAAAGGCGCTTCCGTCGGGCAAATCACCCCGATGGTCCCGATCGGCTCGTTCATTGCGATCGCGATATTGCGGAAGGGCGGATTGTGCACCGCGCCGTCGAACTTGTCGGCCCACGCCGCATAGGAGAAGATGCGCTCGATGCCGAGGTCCACTTCCAGCGTCGCCTGCTTCTCGCTAACGGCTGCGGCAAGATGAAGGATAATTTCTTCGCGGCGCTGCGCCATGTTCTCGGCAAAGTAGTACAGAACCTGCGCACGATTGTGCGCGGTTGCTTTGGCCCACGACTCGCCCTTGCGAGCCGCTTCAACCGCGTTGCGGATGTCCTTGCGATTTCCAAGTGGCGCTTCACCCAACAGTCGTCCTTCTGGCGAGCGCACTTCCATGCTATATCCGGAGTCGGGACGCGTTTGCTTGCCTCCGATATACAACTTCACGGTGCGGTCGATCGCAGGCATGCTGGTTTCAGGGGGCGCCTCGATCTGTGGCGGCGCTGGTGTAATCACGGCGGGCATCTTGGGAGCGTGCTTGAACCACGAAGGCTCCATGTATTCGAGTAGCCCTTCGCGTCCACCTTCACGGCCGTATCCGCTCTCGCGATATCCGCCAAAGCCGCACGCAGCGTCGAACAGATTCGTGCAATTCACCCACACGACCCCGGCTTTCAATTGCGCCGCGACGTGAAGCGCGACATTGATGTTCTCGCTCCACACGCACGACGCGAGGCCGTAGACCGTGTTGTTTGCCAGTTCCACAGCCTCTTTCGGGGTGCGGAACGTCATCGCGGCGAGCACGGGACCGAATATCTCCTGTTGCGCGACGATGGATGTCGGATGCACATTGCTCAAAAGAGTGGGTGGATAATAGAAACCACGCGAAGGCAGCGTGACTTGCGGCTGCCAGCAGGTCGCGCCATCAGCGACTCCCTGCGCTACCATGCGCTCGATACGATCGAGCTGCACGCGCGCGACGATAGCACCAATATCGATCGCCTTGTCGAGCGGTGGACCGATTCGCAAAGTGCTCATACGATCCCGAATTTTTGCGATCAGCGGCTCCGCAATGCTCTCCTGCATCAGCAGTCGTGAGCCCGCGCAACATACCTGGCCCTGGTTGAACCAAATTCCATCGACGAGTCCCTCAACCGCGCTGTCGAGATCAGCATCATCGAAGATGATGAATGGGGATTTTCCGCCGAGTTCGAGCGAAAGGCGCTTGTGGCTCGAGGCCGTGGCGCTGCGAATCGAGCGCCCAACTTCGGTTGACCCAGTGAATGCAATCTTGTCGACGTCGGGATGCTTGACCAGCGCCTCGCCGGTGGACCCCTCCCCGGTCACGATGTTGACCACTCCGGCAGGAAGGCCCGCTTCCTGGCAGAGTTCTGCAAATGCCAAAGCTGTGAGCGGAGTAAACTCCGCGGGCTTCAACACAACAGTGTTTCCCGTTGCCAGGGCAGGAGCAATTTTCCATGCCAGCATGACAAGCGGAAAATTCCAGGGAATGATCTGGCCGACTACGCCACAAGGTTCATGGTCGGGAAATTCCTGAGCCAGCAACTGCGCCCATCCCGCATGGTGATAAAAATGCCGCGCCACCAGAGGAATATCGATGTCGCGACTCTCACGGATGGGCTTGCCGTTATCCATGGTTTCGATAACCGCCAGCAGCCGGGAATGTTTTTGGATCAAGCGCGCGAGTGCGTATAGATAACGCGCTCGGATATGGGGAGTAAGCGCGCGCCAGTGAACAGATGCCTTACGGGCAGCCTTAACCGCTACATCGATGTCGGCAGCACTGCCTTGAGCAACGGCGGCCAACTTCTCGCCGTTCGAAGGATCGAACGTGTCGAAGTATTCACCGGCAGCGGGCGATTGCCACGCGCCGTCGATGAAGAGTCCAAAGCGCCGGCCATGGCGATCAAGCCACGCTGTCGCTTCTTTCGGATCTTCCGGAGCAGGTCCGTACTCCATGCTGACGAATTTTTCGGCAATGCTCATTGGGATTCGGCTCGTTTAACGACTAGTTCCGCTCAGCCACGTATTTGCACGCTACGCAATCGGATGACGATACTCTGCAGAATACCGCCCTGTTGCGTAGTGCTCCAATTGGCGTTCAATGTCCCCAAGTAATCCACTAGCTCCGAAGCGGAAAAGTTCCGCCTGCATCCACGACGGGCCGAGTTCTTCTTTCATCATCGTCAGCCAATCGATGGATTGCTTTGCGGTACGGATTCCGCCCGCGGGCTTGAAGCCAACCGCCATTCCAGTCTGCTGCGCGTATTCGCGGATCGCGCGAACCATGACGAGGCTGACCGGCAGCGTCGCGTTCGTCGGTTCTTTCCCGGTCGAAGTTTTGATGAAGTCCGCACCCGCCATCATCGCGACGAAGCTGGCTCGCGCTACGTTGCGTAACGTCAGGATGTCGCCAGTGCCAAGGATGACCTTCATGTGCGCTGCGCCGCAAGCCTGCTTGAAAGCCGCGACTTCATCGTAGAGTGCCTGCCAGCGGGCTCCGAAGACATGGCCGCGTGTGATGACGACGTCGATCTCGTGAGCGCCAGCTTCCACCGAGCGGCGAATTTCCGCAACGCGCTCGGCAAGCGGAGAGAGCCCTGCGGGAAATCCCGTGGATACCGCGGCAACGTGAATACCGCTTCCTTCCAGTGCGTGAAGCGCGGTTTCGATAAACGTGTGGTAGACGCAGACAGCGCCTACCTTAATGCCAAGTTCTTCGACGCCAAGTTTCTGTGCGAGTTCGTGCTGGATGGGCTGTCGCGCTTTTGCGCAGAGCCGGCGCACACGCTCATCAGTGTCGTCGCCCGAGAGCGTCGTCAGATCCATGCACGTGATTGCACGCAGAAGCCAGGCAGCCTGCCATTCCTTTTTTACAGTTCGCCGTGCGACCTGGCTTTGGGCGCGGCGTTCCACGGCACTCGTATTCACGCGAACTTCCTGCACCCAATTCAGATCAAGTGGAATGCCGGAGTTGGAGAGAAGCGAACGTCCGGCGAGCGTGGTGATCGTATTCGAAGATTGTTGCTCACGCGACACAGCATCGCTTCCTGATTTGCGCGCGAGGTTCGGATAGCCATGATCAACCGACATTGCAGCTTTGCCTTCTATATCCGAATGGAACGCAAGCCCGCAGGCTTGGCGGGGTCGGTTCCTTATTGTTGCAATTGTACGGCACGTAATCTTACAACGCGAACTTGAGTGTCTAGTCCCGGATGGTCAAGAAAAAAGTGAGAATCATCGGCCAGGGTTTACAATGGCGCACGATTCGGCATAGCGGCGAAGTCATTTCACGACGTGCTTCACCTGAGTCATGAACAAGAAGGCAGTCTCTCCTGGAGTCCGAAAGAAGCTTGAGCGAACTGCGGCCAAGGTGATGAGGAACGCCCACGCTCCGTACTCCAACTTCCATGTCGGAGCGGCGATCTTGCTCACGAATGGAAAAATCTTCTCCGGCTGCAACGTCGAGAACGCATCCTACGGGATGACTAACTGTGCGGAGCGAACCGCAATCTTTTCTGCAGTGGCACAATTGGGTCCGAAGATTGAAATTCGCGCGGTAGCGGTTACCAACGATCATGGAGTCGCCTGCTCGCCGTGCGGGGCGTGTCGTCAAGTAATCTACGAGTTCGGGCCCGACGCCACAATTTTTTTCCAGGGCGCCAACGGACCCAGGCAGGCCCACATCACCGAATTGCTTCCAGAAGGATTTCGCCTCTCGTGAACACAACCACAATGGCGCCGCAGACTTTCCGCGCGATTGATGTAATCCGCAAGAAGCGCGACGGAGTGGAACTGTCGCGAGGCGAAATTGAAGGCTTGGTGAACGCGTACACCAGGAACGAAATCCCCGACTATCAAGTGTCCGCCTGGCTGATGGCGGTAGTGCTAAAGGGCATGACTCGGCCCGAGACTGCGGCCTTGACGGACGCGATGCTTCGCTCAGGCGAGGTTCTGGATCTTTCTTCGTTGCGCGCGAGCAAAGTCGACAAGCATTCCACCGGTGGCGTCGGCGATAAGACCTCTCTTGTGCTGGCTCCTCTGGCTGCCGCCGCCGGTGTCGCGGTGCCGATGATCAGCGGCCGCGGACTCGGACACACTGGCGGTACCCTCGACAAACTGGAGGCCATCCCCGGCTTCAATGTGAATCTTCCCGTCGCGGAGTTTCGGCGTGTGCTCGAAGTCTGCGGATGCGCGATGATCGGGCAGACGGCTGAAATCGCTCCTGCGGACAAAAAGCTATACGCGCTGCGCGACGTCACGGGTACTGTGGAAAGCCCGTACTTGATTTGCGCATCGATCATGAGCAAGAAGCTGGCGGAGGGAATCGACGCCCTCGTGCTTGATGTGAAAACCGGATCCGGCGCCTTTATGAAAAGCGAGAAGGACGCTGCGTTTCTCGCCGAACTGATGGTCGAGACCGGCGAACGAATGGGCAAGCGAGTCGTTGCGCTCATCACCGACATGGACCAACCCTTAGGCAATATGATTGGCAACGCCTTGGAAGTTGTGGAAGTGGTCGACGTTCTGCGCGGTGGCGGCCCGCAGGATCTACGCGATTTGTGCATCGAACTCTCGGGATGGATGCTGCACCTTGGCGGTGTCGCGAAGACGGTCGTGGAGGGGAAACAGGAAAGCCAGAGGTTGATTTCTTCCGGAAAAGCTTTAGAGCGATTCCGGCAGATGGTCGAACTGCAGGGCGGCGATGCACGTGTAATCGACGATGCGAAGCGTTTGCCCCAGGCGCAGCACACGATGGAAGTTGTGAGCGCGAAGACAGGGTATGTCGGGTCCATCCAATGCGAGCAAGTCGGTACCGCGTGCGTGATACTGGGCGGGGGACGCGAGCGTAAGGAAGACTCTGTCGATCCTGCCGTGGGAATTGTGTTGCACAAGAAAGTCGGAGATCGAGTTGACAGTGGCGAGCCGCTCGCGACGATTAACCACAATGCGGTACCGCGAGCGGAGCGGGCGCGCGAACTGATCGAAGCTAGTTTTGAAATAGCGGGTTCAGCGCGGTTGGTGAAGAGGCCGCTGATTCACAGAGTGATCGGCAAATCTGCGGAGAATAACTGAATGGGACGCTACACAGGAATTTTGGGTCTACTTACGATGCTCGGTCTGGCGTACATTTTCTCCACAAACCGCCGCGCGATTCGCGTCAAAACTGTGGCATGGGGTCTAGGCCTGCAGGTTACCTTCGCGATCTTCGTTCTCAAGGTCCAATTCGGCCGCGATATGTTTCAGAAGATCGGCGATGCAGCCAACAAAGTGCTCAGCTATTCGTTCGCCGGTTCATCATTTGTTTTTGGCGAACTTGGCAAACAACACAAGGACATTGGTTTCGTTTTTGCATTCCAGGTTCTGCCCGTCGTCATCTTCATCTGTGCACTCTTCGCGATCCTCTATCACTACGGCATTATGCAGTTCGTTATTCGAATTGCGGCCTGGGCAATGACACGCATCATGGGTGCGAGTGGTGCTGAATCGCTAAATGTTGCCGCCAGTATCTTCATGGGCCAGACGGAAGCCCCCGTCACCATCCGCCCGTTCTTGCCTGATCTCACGCGATCCGAATTGATGACCGTCATGACCAGCGGCATGGCGCACGTCTCCGGTTCGATCATGGCGGCCTACTTCGCATTCGGAGCGGAACCGCGGCACATCCTCAGCGCGGTAATCATGACAGCTCCCGGCACCATCCTCGTTTCCAAAATGCTCGTGCCCGAAACTGAAGAACCCAAAACCGCCGGGCGCGTCGTTATGCCCGAGGACGAAACCGAAAAAGAGAAGCACGAAAACCTGCTCGGTGCCATCGCTCGTGGCACCGGAGACGGCCTGCACATGGCTCTTAATATCGGAGCGATGTTGATTGCATTTCTCGCGCTGGTCGCTCTGCTCGATGGAATTTTCGGCGGCATACACCGTCACGTCGCGTGGTTCCCAGTTAGCGTGGAGAGCGTTTTGGGCGTGCTGTTCTCGCCGGTGGCGTGGGTCATCGGGATTCCGTGGCGCGATTGTCCCGCGATCGGAAACCTGCTGGGCGTGCGAATGGTGCTAAACGAACTTGTGGCCTTCTCGATGCTAGGACCACAAAAAGCTGCGCTCGACCCACGGTCGTTTACCATCGCCACGTTTGCGCTGTGCGGTTTTGCGAATCTCAGTTCGATTGGAATTCAGATCGGCGGCATCGGCGCGCTTGCTCCGAACAAAAGGGGCGAACTGGCTCGGCTTGGCGTTCGCGCCATGCTGGCCGGCACGATGGCGAACTTGATGTCGGCCTCCATCGCGGGCATGCTGCTTTGAACCTCGTTGTGTTCTACTTCTCGCAGAGGAAATTTCAGTGAAAAGATTCTTTGCCACGACCGTCCTGATTGCGCTCGCATTTTCATGTTGCCTGCCGTGCGCGATCGCAGCGACACCACAGCGAGTGATCATCGACACCGATCCTGGCATCGACGACGCAATGGCCATTCTGCTGGCGCTGAACTCGCCTGAACTCAAGGTAGAAGCACTGACTGTTGTCCCCGGCAACGTCGATGGGCGGCAGGGTCTGGAGAATGCGCTGAAATTAGTCTCACTCGCCGGGCGATGCGACTTACCGGTGGCGGGCGGGGCGCAGCACCCGCTGAATCAGAAACTGATCACGGCGCAATACTGGCATGGCAAAAACGGACTGGCAGGCGTCGAATTGCCGGCTCCGAAATGCAAGGCCGACGCGCGGTTTGGTCCCGATCTCATCATCGATCTCGTTCACAAGTATCCGCATGAGCTTACGTTGATTCCTGTCGGACCACTGACGAATATTGCGCTGGCAGTTTCTAAAGATCCGTCGATTGCATCGTTGGTGAAGGATGTCGTGATTATGGGCGGGTCGATTACTGGAGGGAACGTCGACGGCGCCGCAGAGGCAAACATCTACGGCGATCCGGAAGCTGCAGCCATCGTGTTCAATGCGGGGTGGATGGTGACGATGGTCGGCTCCGATGTGGGCGAGCGGACTTTAATTACCCGCAAAAACCTGGCGGACTTGCAGTCTCTTCACGGCCCCGAGAGCGACTTCATTGCTAAGCTAGCGGATTTTTATCTGACTCGTTCGGAGAAGAGTGGCTACCAGGGAGCTGCGATGTACGATCCTCTAGCCGTCGCTACAGTGATTGATCCGACGCTTGTTTCTCTCAAAGACATGCACGTCGATGTGGAAACTAAGGGCGAATTCACACGCGGAGAAACGGTCGCGAATCGAATGGGCTCGGACGAGAACAACGTGCTGCACGGCGACCACTATGAAATCGATGGCGTAGTCCCGTTGAAGCCAAATGCGCGGGTGTGCCTGGCATCGGACGCGGATCGATTCTTACAGCTATTCGTCAGTCGGATCAAAGGGAAATAGCCCGAACGCATTCGTCCGCGTCCGTTCTCGAACTTGGTGTTGAACCGATACGCTATCCATTCGCGTGAGCGACTAGCAAAATTGCCAGCGCGTAAAAGACGAACATCAGAACCAGATAAAGCTTCGCGCGCGAGCCTGAGCCTGCGAATTCTTTCCACGCGAGAACTCCCCACAGCGCGGCGACCATGGGCGCCGATTGGCCAATCGCATACGAGATGGCCTGTCCCGTAAACTTCCCGGCTGTCAGATTGAAGACTGTGCCAAGACCCCACACGCATCCGCCGAAAAGGCCAAGCAGATGTCCGGAGGGCGGGCCGCTAAAGAATCCACTAAACCCCACCGGCTCGCCGACAAGCGGGCGCTTCATGAAATAGATATTCCAGAGGAAACAGGAAAGCAGCGCGCCGAGCGTGAGAAACACGGCCGCGCTATATGGCGTCAGGGTGTTTCCGCGCGTCATAGAGTAGGTCATGAACGGACTCCACAAGCCCATGAGCACTCCAGAAACAACGCAGGTTACAATGCTCTTTTTTGACACCGAGCGTCCAGAACTAGCCAGGCTCCCGTAGGCCTTGCCGTCGAGAACTACGGCGATGAAAGCGCACGCAACACCCAGGGCCAAAAACATGCCGTTGCCTTTTGGCTGAATCACATAATTCAACACGACTCCCACGACGAGCGCGATTCCGATGGACACCGGGAACGCGACCGCCAGCCCGGCCATATCGATAGCAGCGACCAGCAAGAGATTCGCGAGATTAAAAATCGCGCCACCAACAAGCGTAGAGATGATGTTCGACGTGTCGGCGGAGTGAACGTTGTTGAGAAAGCTGGATGAGTCATGTCCGGTGCTTCCCATCGTGAAGGCAAGGATCAGCGAAATTAAGAAAATGCCGATCGCGTAGTCCCAGTAAAACAGTTCGAAACGATAATTCTTGACGCCTTTATAAGTGTTGGCCCAGGAACCCCAGCAGACGGCACTGGTGATCATCATCAACAGCGCAATCGTCAAACTCGGCGGCGTGAACATCGTGATCTCCCTTGGAAAACGAGTAACTGTACTCTTCTTTGCCGCGGGCCACAAGTTGGGCCACGGGTCAGTTGGGTCACACACTTGGCTCTGTCGGTGTCCTCTCGACGGTCTGTTATGCTATCGCGCGTGACGCGCACGTTCCTCATCGACACCGACACAGCTTCTGACGACGCGGTCGCGCTCATCATGGCTCTGCGAGCGCCGGATGTGCGCGTGGCAGCGATTACGGTTGTCGCCGGCAACGTCGACGTGCAGCAGGCGACGCGCAACGCCTTATACACAGTGGAACTCTGCGGCGCGAGTGTCCCGGTCTACTCGGGTGCGGCTCGTCCGTTGTTGCGTCCATATCAAAACGCGACATGGTTTCACGGACGCGATGGTCTTGGGGATCACAACTATCCTGCGCCGCGGCAAACAGCGCAGTCGAAGCACGCAGTCGACGCGATCATCGAAACGATCGATGCGAATCCCGGACTCGTGCTTGTGACGCTCGGCCCCTTGACCAACGTCGCGCTCGCCGTGTCGAGGGAACCAGGCATCGCAGCGAAAGTTAGCCGTTGCGTTGTCATGGGCGGCGCACCGTGCTGCGAGGGAAACGTGACTCCGGCGGCCGAATACAACATATGGGTCGATCCTGAGGCTGCGTCTGTCGTCATGCGGAGCGCTCTTCCGGTGGAACTGATCGGGTGGCATCTCTGTCGGGGACAAGCCGTACTCGATCCGACCGACATCGCGCACGTTAAAGGATTTAATACGCCCACGGCGCATTTCGCCATTGAATGCAACAGCCACGCACGCGTGGCCCTAAAAACTCAGACCGGCGAAGACGGAATATGCCTGCCCGACCCGGTCACGATGTGCCTGGCCCTCGATCCGTCCGTGGGAACCGAGTGGAGCGATCACTACGTGGAAGTCGAAACGCAGAGTGAACTTACGCGCGGCATGACGGTAGTCGATCGTCTGAACGTCGCCGGCGATGAACGCAATCGAGCCGTCTGGGCTCCGGCAATTCAGAAAGGTCGAGTGAAAGTTTGCTGGACCATCGACAATGCCCGCTGGAAGCAGGCGCTATACGCCGCCTTGCGGTAGGTCGTTCTATCCGTTCACTTGTGCGTATGTTGCACGCCGCAGAAATTCCCCCTGTCCCGCGCGGCCCAGGAACTTGTCACCATCGACGACAACTTGCCCGCGAGACAGAACGACGTCGGGCATTCCTGTGACCTGGATTCCCTCGAACATCGAATAATCCACCCGCATGTGATGCGTCTTCGCGCTGATCGTGTGCTTGCGTTTGGGATCGAAGATCACCAGGTCGGCGTCGCTTCCAACAGCGATCGTTCCTTTGCGAGGGTAGAGGCCGAATAGTTTCGCCGGAGTTGTCGACACCAACTCTACAAAACGATTGGCGCTGAATCGACCGCCAGCAACGCCGCCGGAGTAGATCAAACTCATGCGGTGCTCCACGCCCGGGCCTCCGTTGGGAATCTTCGTGAAATCGTCGCGTCCCATTTCCTTTTGTTCTTTGAAACAGAACGGGCAGTGATCGGTGGAGACAACCTGCAGATGATCACGCTTCAGCCCGTTCCATAATTTTTCCTGGTTCCATTTTTCTCGGAGCGGAGGAGTGAAAACGTACTTGGCACCTTCAAATCCTGGGGCGTCCATGTTCTCAAGCGAAAGGTACAGGTACTGCGGGCATGTTTCAGCGTAAACGGGAAGTCCGCGATCGCGAGCTTCTCGAATTTTCTCCAGCGCATCATTGCAACTTAAATGCACGATGTAGATGGGTGCGCCTGCAATCTCGGCCAGAGCAATCGCGCGACCTACCGCCTCTGCCTCGGCGGTCGTGGGACGAGTGAGCGCGTGATATTTGGGGGCCTTCTTTCCCTCGGCGAGAGCCTGCTGAACGATTACGTCAATCGCGCTGCCGTTTTCCGCGTGCATGCAGACCAGGCCGCCGTTCTTCGACGTAGTTTGCAGAGCTTTGAAGATGCTGCCGTCGTCGAGCATGAACACACCGGGATACGCCATGAAAAGTTTGAA
>Ga0070735_10005276_pt1 | contig 10759 bp, 10 predicted proteins | sample Coa_R1_FD_66443 | JGI IMG/M metagenome (GOLD analysis project Ga0070735, IMG submission 66443) | Surface soil microbial communities from Centralia Pennsylvania, which are recovering from an underground coalmine fire - Coalmine... | ecosystem: Environmental > Terrestrial > Soil > Unclassified ... | reverse complement strand
AGCATCGGCTCCGGGCCGCAGGCGAGCACGTCGTGGCCGGACGGCATCGCCTCGGTCACGAACGTCGGCTCGAGCACGACCTCCGCGTTCGGGACGAGCGCCGCCGCCTCCGCATGCCACGCGCTGCGGAAGCCGAGGACGGCCGGCGGCTCGCCGAGCGCGGCGGAGAGATACGGGAACGGCGCGACGCCGATCCCGCCACCGACGAGCAGCGGACGCTCCACCGACAAGTCGAAGCCGTTGCCGAGCGGCCCGAGCACGTGCAGCGCGTCCCCGGTCTTGAGCGCGCAGAGCGCGCGCGTCCCCGGGCCGATCGCGTCGATCAGGAAGCCGAGCTCGCCGTCGGGCGCCGTGCACAAAGACATCGGCCGCGGGAGCAGCCGTCCCGGCGGCTCGAGCATGAAGAACTGGCCGGGGATCCCGGGCTCGACGCCGCCGCGTGCGACGCGCAGCAGCGTGTACGGGCCGACCGCGTCGGCGCCGACGACCTCAAGCAGTTCGCGCTTCGAGCTCGATCCTCTCCTGCAGGCTCAATGCGACCTCCGAGCGTGCGGACGCGATCGCGTGCACCGCGGTCGACGCGCCGGCGATCGTCGTGATGCACGGGACGCGGTTCAGCAGCGCCGCCTCGCGGATCGCGTAGCCGTCCGCGCGCGCGCCGAGACCTTGCGGGGTGTTGATGACGAGATCGCAGCGGCCGCGGCGGATCAGGTCGACGACGGTCGTCCCCATCCCCTCCTCCGACAGGCGGCGCACGCGCTCGACCCCGAGACCCGCCGCCTCGAGCGTCGCCGCCGTTCCCTCCGTCGCGACGAGCTCGAAGCCGAGCCCGGCGAGCGCCGCCGCGACCGGGACGAGCTGCGGCTTGTCGGAATCGCGCACCGACAGGAAGACCGTGCCCGTCGTCGGCAGGCGGCGGCCGGCCGCGCGCTCCGCCTTCGCGAATGCCGTCGGCAGGTCGGCGGCGCTCGCCATCACCTCGCCGGTCGAGCGCATCTCCGGCCCGAGGATCGGGTCGCTGCCGGGGAAGCGGTGGAACGGGAGCACGGCCGCCTTCACGCTCACCTGCGCCGGCGCACGCTCGGGCGGCAGCGCGAGCTCGCCGAGCTTCTCGCCCGCTGCGAGCCGGCACGCCGCCTTGACGAGGTTGACGCCGGTCGCCTTCGACGCGAACGGCACCGTGCGCGACGCGCGCGGGTTCGCCTCGAGCACGTACACCTCGCCCTCGTGCACGGCGAGCTGCACGTTGAGCAAGCCGACGACGCCGAGGCCCTTCGCGATCTTGCGCACGGTGTCGACGACGTCCCGCTCCTGCGACGCCGTCAGCGACTGCGCCGGCAGCACGCACGACGAGTCGCCGGAGTGCACGCCCGCCTCCTCGACGTGCTGCATCACCGCGCCGATGTAGGTGTCCTCGCCGTCCGACAGCGCGTCGACGTCGATCTCGATCGCGTTCTCGAGGAAGTGGTCGACGAGCGTGCGGCCGAGCGTGTTCGCGTGGAACGCGTCGACGACCTGCTTCGGCGTGTAGCAGACGCGCATCGCACGCCCGCCGAGCACGTACGACGGGCGCACGAGCACCGGGTAGCCGATGCGGTGCGCGATCGCGTACGCCTCGGTCGCCGACTCGGCGATCCCCCACTCCGGGCAGCGCACGCCGAGCGTCTCGAGCAGCGCGCCGAAGCGCTCGCGGTCCTCGGCCAGGTCGATCGCGTCGTACGGCGTGCCGAGGATGCGGAAGCCAGCCTCCTCGATCCCGCGCGCGAGCTTCAGCGGCGTCTGGCCGCCGAACTGGATCACGACGCCGACCGGCTGCTCGCGCTCGAGCACGCTGAGCACCGAGTCGAGCGTCAGCGGCTCGAAGTAGAGCCGGTCCGATGTGTCGTAGTCGGTGGAGACGGTCTCCGGGTTGCAGTTGACCATCACCGCCTCGTGGCCGAGCTCACGGAAGGTCATCGCCGCGTGCACGCAGCAGTAGTCGAACTCGATCCCCTGGCCAATGCGGTTCGGGCCCGAGCCGAGGATGACGACGCTGCGGCCGGGCTCCGGCGGCGCCTCGTCGACCTCGCCGACCGTGGAGTAGAAGTAGTTCGAGTTCGCGTGCACCTCGCCGGCGCACGAGTCGACGCGGCGATAGACGCGCTTGCCCTCGTCTTCGACGAGGGACTCGATCTCGCGCCGGAACCACGGATGGATTCCCTCCGGCAGGTCGTCGAGCTCGCGCCACGGCGTGGTCGCGTTGGCATCGAGCTCGCGCGAGCGGAACGCCTTCACGTACGCCTCCGCGAACGTGCGGCCGATCCCCATCGCCTCGCCGACGGACTTCATCTGCGTGCCGAGCGTCGTGTCGGCTCCGGGGAACTTCTCGAATGCGAAGCGCGGGAACTTGACGACGACGTAGTCGAGCGTCGGCTCGAAGCTCGCCGGCGTCGTCTTCGTCAGGTCGTTCGGGATCTCCGGCAGCGTGTAGCCGACCGCGAGCTTCGCCGCGACCTTCGCGATCGGGTAGCCGGTCGCCTTCGACGCGAGCGCGGAGGAGCGCGACACGCGCGGGTTCATCTCGATCACGCGCAGCTCGCCGGTGTCGCGGTGACGCGCGAACTGGATGTTCGAGCCGCCGGTCTCGACGCCGACCGCGCGGATGACGGCCGCGGATGCGTCGCGCAGCTCCTGGTACGCCTCGTCGGAGAGCGTCATCTGCGGCGCGACGGTGACGCTGTCGCCGGTGTGCACGCCCATCGGGTCGAGGTTCTCGATCGAGCAGACGATGACGACGTTGTCGAGCTTGTCGCGCACGACCTCCAGCTCGAACTCGTCCCAACCGCGCACGCTCTCCTCGACGAGCACCTGGGTGATCGGCGACTCCTGCAGCCCGCGCGCGACCTGCCACTCGAGCTCGTCGCGCGTGGAGACGAACCCGCCGCCCGCGCCGCCGAGCGTGAATGCGGGTCGCACGACCGCGGGCAGCGAAATGTTCCCAAGCTCGTCGAGGGAATGGACGATGCGCGAGCCGGGCACCTGCAGCCCGACCGACTGCACGGCGTCGCGGAAGAGCTCGCGGTCCTCTGCGCGCCTGATCGCGTCGAGCCCGGCGCCGATCAGCTCGATCCCGAGCCGGTCGAGGATCCCCTGCTCGCTCAGCTCGGTCGCGAGGTTGAGCGCGGTCTGTCCGCCCATCGTCGGCAGCAGCGCCTGCGGCCGCTCGCGCTCGAGCACGCCCGTGACGCCTTCGACGTCGAGCGGCTCGAGGTACGTGCGGTCGGCGAAGCCCGGGTCGGTCATGATCGTCGCCGGGTTCGAGTTGACGACGATCGTGCGGAAGCCGTCCTCGCGCAGCACCTTCAGCGCCTGCGACCCCGAGTAGTCGAACTCGCACGCCTGCCCGATCACGATCGGCCCGGAGCCGATCAGGCAGATCGTCTCGATGTCAGTTCTGCGCGGCAACCGTCTCGACGAAGTCGCGGATGATCGGCCACGCGTCGTGCGGGCCCGGCCCTGCCTCGGGATGGAACTGCGCGGAACGCGCGCGCTCGGCCGGGAAGTCGAGCCCCTCGACGGTGCCGTCGTAGAGCGAGACGTGCGTCGCCTCGCGCTGCTCGCTCGGCGCGACGGCGAAGCCGTGGTTCTGCGCCGTGACGAGCACGCGGCCGGTGCGCCGTTCGAGCACGGGATGGTTCGCGCCGCGGTGGCCGAACGGCAGCTTGAACGTCTCCATCCCGGCGGCGAGGCCGAGCAGCTGGTGGCCGAGGCAGATGCCGAGGATCTGCGTGCGGCCGAGGAGCTCGCGCACGACCGCGACCTCGTCCTGCAGCGGCTCGGGGTCGCCGGGACCGTTGGTGAGCAGCACGCCGTCGAACTCGGCGAGCGTGTCGGCGTCGACGTCGTGCGGGAAGACGGTGACGGCCGCGCCCGCGTCGGCGAGCCGGCGGAGGATCGAGCGCTTGACGCCGTAGTCGGCGACGGCGATGCGCACGCGTCCCTCCGCGGCGAAGACGTACGGCTCGGGCGTCGAGACGTCGTGCACGAGCGCGCGGCCTTCCATCGACGGCTGCTCGCGGACCGCGGCGAGCGCTTCGTCGACGCTCAGGCCCCGGCCGACGGCGACGCCGCGCATCGCGCCGCGATCGCGCAGCTCGAGGACGAGTGAACGCGTGTCGATGCCGGTGAGCGCAACGATGCCGCGCTCGCGCAACCAGTCCGTCCACTCCGGGCCGCGCGCCTCGCGCATCAGCACCGCCTTCGCGTGCGGGCGCTTCGACTCGCTGCGCGCGGGCGCGACGCCGTAGTTGCCGATCATCGGCGCCGTGAAGGTGACGAGCTGCTCGGCGAAGCTCGGATCGGTCGCGATCTCCTGGTAGCCGGTCATCGCGGTCGTGAAGACCGTCTCGCCGAACGCGGCGCCGTCGGCGCCGACCGACTCGCCGTGGTAGACGGTGCCGTCCTCGAGGGCGAGGAACGCATTCATCCGAAGACAAGCCTCCCGGCGGCGACGGTCGCCTTCACGCGGCCGCGCAGGGTCTTGCCGAGCAGCCACGAGTTGACCGAGCGCGAGCGGAAGTCCTTCGCGTCGACCTTCCAGGCGGCGTTCGGGTCGAGCAGCACGAGGTTCGCCGGCGCGCCGACCGCGATGCGCGGGACGTCGAGCCCGTAGGCGCGCGCCGGCCCGGCCGACATGCGCTCGAGCAGCGTCGCCAGCGGGAGCAGCCCGGGCTCGACGAGGTGCGTGAAGAGCGCGGCGAAGGCCGTCTCGAGCCCGGTGACGCCGAAGGGAGCCTCCTCGAACGGCACCTCCTTCTCGTGCCGTGCGTGCGGCGCGTGATCGGTGGCGACGCAGGTGATCGTCCCGTCACGGAGCGCGTCGATCAGCGCGGCGCGGTCGGCGTCGGAGCCGAGCGGTGGGTTCATCTTCGTGTTCGGATCGAGCGACCGCACCGCGTCGTCGGTGAGGACGAGGTGGTGCGGCGTCGCCTCCGCAGTCACGGCGACGCCCGCGGAGAGCGCGCGGCGCAGCGCATCGACCGACTCGCGCGCGGAGAGGTGCATGAGGTGCAGCGGCCGCGACTCGTACTCCGCCAGCACGAGGTCGCGCTCGACCATCACCGACTCGGCGACGGAAGGCCAACCCCCGATGCCGAGCTCCGCGGACACGACGCCCTCGTGCATGTGGCCGCCGCGCGAGAGCGTCGGCTCTTCGCAGTGCACGGCGAGCTTGCGCCCGGTGATGGCGGAGTACTGCAGCGCGCGGCGCATCAGCCCCGGCGCGACGACGGGACGGCCGTCGTCGGTGAAGCCGGCGGCGCCCGCGTCGGCGAGCTCGCCCATCTCCGTCAGCTCCCTGCCCTCCTGCGCGCGCGTGATCGCGGCGAGGAAGCCGACCGGCACCTCGGCTTCGGCGCGCGCGGTTTCGATCAGCGAGCCGAGGACGGCGGCGCTGTCGACGACCGGCTCAGTGTTCGGCATCGCGAGGATCGCGCAGTAGCCGCCCGCCGCGGCGGCCGCGGTGCCGGAGGCGATCGTCTCCTCGTCCTCGCGTCCAGGCGTGCGGAGATGCACGTGCGGGTCGACGAACGCGGGCGCGAGGATCAGCCCGTCCCCGTCGAGCACCCGGTGGCCGTTCCGCTCGAGCTGTGCACCGAGCGCGGTGATCGTGCCGCCGTCGACGCGAACGTCGACGACCGCGTCCACGCCTTCCGCCGGATCGAGGACGCGGGCGCCGCTGATGACGAGATCGTCGAGCGGCGCATCCTTGACGGACAGCATCACGCCACCTCCAGCGGCACGGCTGCCTCGACGGCGACCGGCCCCTGCGTCAGCAGGTCGTAGAGCACCGCCATGCGCACGACGAGCCCGGCGCGCACCTGCGTGACGATGAGCGCGTCCTGGTCGTCGGCGACCTGCGGGTCGATCTCGACGCCGCGGTTCATCGGCCCGGGGTGCATGACCTTCTGCCCCGGCCGCAACCGCGCCGGCGTCACGCCCCAGCGCGCCGCGTACTCGCGCAGGCTCGGGACGAAGTTCGCGCCCTCCTCCATCCGCTCGCGCTGCATACGCAGGACGTAGACGACATCGGCGGACTCGATCGTGCGGATGTCGTGCGAGAGCTCGCAGCCCATCGCCTCGATCCCGCGCGGGATCAGCGCCGGCGGGCCGACGAGCGTCACGCGCGCGCCCATCAGCACGAGCGCCTGGATGTTCGATCGCGCGACGCGCGAGTGCAGGACGTCGCCGACGATCGCGACGTGCAGCCCGTCGAGCTGCCCGAGCTCGCCGCGGATCGTGTAGAGGTCGAGCAGCGCCTGCGTCGGGTGCTGGTGCTTCCCGTCGCCCGCGTTGACGACGTGTGCGTCGGTGACGCGCGCAACGAGCTCCGGCGCGCCGATGTGCGGATGCCGGATCACGATCACGTCGGGGTCGTACGCGCCGAGCGTGAGCGCGGTGTCCTTCAGCGACTCGCCCTTGTCCACCGACGAGCCGCTCGACTTGAGCGTCATCGTGTCGGCGGAGAGACGCTTCGCGGCGAGCTCGAAGCTCGACGACGTGCGTGTCGACGATTCGTAGAAGAGGTTCACGACCGTGCGGCCGCGGAGCGTCGGCAGCTTCTTGACCTCGCGCTCGAGCGAGCGCTCGAAGTTCCGCGCGGTCGCGAGCAGCCGCTCGACGTCGTCGCGCGTCAGGTCCTCGATCGAGATCAGGTGCCGCTTCGGCGGCTCCTTCGGCGGGCGCAGGTCGTCGCGCATGAGCGTGATCTCGGCCATCAGCGCTCCTCCTCCGGCAAGGCGATGAGGAGGACCTGGTCGACCTCGTCCACCTCGACGAGCTGCACCTGGATGCGCTCCTCGCGCGAGGTGGGCAGGTTCTTGCCGACGTAGTCGGCGCGGATCGGCAGCTCGCGGTGGCCGCGGTCGGCGAGCACCGCGAGCTGTACGCGCGCGGGTCGGCCGTAGTCGAAGAGCGCTTCCACCGCGGCGCGGATCGTGCGCCCGGTGTAGAGGACGTCGTCGACGAGGATGCACGTCATCCCCTCGAGCGGGAAGTCGAGCGACGTCGAGCGGACGAGCGGCTGCGCGTGCAGCGGCGCCTCGCCGCCGCGCGCAAAGACGTCGTCGCGGTAGAAGGTGATGTCGAGCTGCCCGAGCGCGAGCTCGCTGCCGGTGCGCTCCGCGATCAGCCGCCGCAGCCGGTTCGCGAGGTGGACGCCGCGCGTGTGGATGCCGACCAGCGCGACCGCGTCGAGGTCGGCGTTGCGCTCGATGATCTCGTGTGCGATGCGGGAGAGCGTCCGGTCGATCGCTTCCGCGTCGAGGACGAGCTTGCCCGTCAGGGCGTGCACCGACATTCGCAACTCCTTTCCGGCCTCGCTGGACCGGGCTTAAAGGGGTCTACGTGCGAGGGCCATGCTAGCCGTTCGCGCGGACGGCGGTGACGACGAGCCAGTACTGCTCGACCGGGACCCGCGCGGGCAGCTCCCGCTCGGCGCGCGCGAGGCCGGCCGCGTACTCGTCCTCCGGCACGAGCTGGAACGTCGAGATGTGCCGGCCGCGGATCCGCTCGAGCACGTACTCGCGCGTCGCGGCCGTCTCCTGGCGGAGCCGGACGAGCTCGACGCGCTCGAAGCCGGCGTCACGGAGCCCGTCGGCGAGCTGCTCAGGCGTCCCGAAGCGCTTGCGATCGACGACCGGGATCGACGGGAAGAGCTCGCCGAGGTAGTGCGCGTCGAACTGCTGCGGCTGGAAGGTCGTGATCGACAGACGGCCCTCCTCGTCGAGGACGCGATGCAGCTCGGCGAACGCGCGCGGACGATCGAGATGGTGGACGACGAGCGTCATCACGACCGCGTCGAAGGAGGCGTCCTTGAACGGCAGCGACTCTGCGCGCGCCTGCTTGACGCCGACCGTCGCCGGCACCTTCGCGCGTGCGACCGCGAGCATCTCGAGCGACGGATCGACGCCCCAGAGCCGCGCCGGGATCCGTTTCGCGAGCCACGCCAGCAGCGTCCCGGTTCCGCAGCCGACGTCGAGGACGCGGCCCTTCGACTCGAGCTCCGCCTGCGCGACGATCGTCTCGAAGAGCTCGTCGCGGAGCTCCGCGTCTCCGTAGCGCAGCGCGTCGTAGCGCGGCGCGAGCTCGTCGAAGCTGCTTACGGCTCCGCGATGATGTCGTCGGGCTCGGTCAGCGCCTCGATCGCGTCCTTCGCCTCGTCGAGCTGCGCCTCGGGGACGAGCACGGTGAGCGGGTCGTCCTCCGCGCTCTGCAGCTCGGAGTCGATGCCCGCGGCGGCCAGGATGCCCTGGATCTCCTCGGCCTCGGTGATGTCGCCTGCGACCGCGACCTGGACCATGTTCGTCATTCCGGCGCCGACTGTACCGGGTCGGAGGGCTGGGGCAGGGCGCCACCCTTCACGAGCTGCGGCGCGCCGCGCTCGGCAAAGGGGATCTCGATCACGTCGAAATCCCGCGGGACGACGGTGTTCTCGAACACCTCGCGCGCCTCGCGCAGGATCTCCGGGCCGAAGTAGCGCGACGAGAGATGCGTGAGCGCGAGCATGCGGACGTCTGCGGCGGCGGCGACCTGCGCCGCCTCGCGCGCGGTCGAGTGCGACGTCTCGTGCGCACGCTCGGACTCCTCCTCGGTGAACGTCGCCTCGTGCACGAGCAGGTCGGCGCCCTCGGCGAGGTCGAGGTACGCGAGCGACGGCGCGGTGTCGCCGGTGACGAGCACCTTGCGCCCCGGGCGCGGCTCGCCGAGCACCTGCGCGGGCGTGACGACCGTTCCGCCCGGGAGCGCGATCGCCTCGCCGCTCTGAAGCAGGCCGCGCTCCGGCCCCGGCGGGACACCGAGCGCGTCGGCGGTCGCGACGTCGAAGCGGCCCGGCCGCGCCTCCTCGACGAGCGCGTAGCCGAGCGCGGGCACGCCGTGCGAGACGTTGAACGTCTCGATCCGGTACTCGCCGCGGGTCAGGACGTCGCCGCCCTGGAGCTCGACGAGCTCGTAGTCGTAGGAGAGCTTCCCGAAGATGCGGCGCAGCGCGGAGAAGAGATCGGTGAGGCCGCGGGGGCCGTAGATCGTCACCGGCAGCTCGCGGCCGCGAAGCGAGAACGTCTTCAGCATCCCCGGCAGGCCGAGGTAGTGGTCCGCGTGATAGTGCGTGAGGAAGACCTCGGTCAGCTCCGGCAGGCCGATGCTCGAGCGCATCAGCTGCCGCTGTGTCCCTTCGGCGCAGTCGATCAGCAGGCGGTCGCCGCCGCGGCGCAGGAGCAGCGCGGCGGGCGCGCGGCGGCTCGTCGGCGAGGAGCCGGCGGTGCCGAGCAGGACGAGGTCGAGATCCATCGCCCCTCGATTGTGCAGACGATCAGCCCGGGACGACGAGCTTCTCGCCCGGGACGATCGTCGCCCCGGCGAGGTGGTTCAGCTGCTGGATGTGCCAGACCGCGTCCCGCGGGTCGCTGCCCGGCGCCGTGTGCACGGCGATCGTCCAGAGCGTGTCGTGCGGCCGCACGACGTAGACGCTCGCAGGCTTGGCGCCGGACGAGGCCCGCGCGACGATCCCCCACAGCACGAGGGTCGCCAGGGACAGGAGGAGCACCTTGCCGAACATCTGTTCGCATGATAGGCGAACGTCTGTTCGGTTGTCAAGGGTCGAGCCGGACGAACTTCGGCGCCACCTGGGAGCCGCCGACGGCGAGAACGAGCATCGTGTGGGCGGGCGACTTGCGGCGCTCGGTCGGCGAGCCGGGATTGAGGATCCAGGCGCCGTCCTCCTGCACCGCCTCCGGCACGTGCGTGTGCCCGTAGATCACCGCCGCGCAGCCGGGGAACTTGGCGCGCAGCCGGCCGGCCCGCCCCGCCGCCGGGCCCGGGACGTGGACGAGCCCGATCCGCGCCTCCTCGATCTCCACGACCGCCTGCTTCGGCAGCAGCTCGCGGAGCGCCGGCTCGTCCATGTTCCCGTGGACGCCGTGCAGCGGCGGGCCGAGCGCGCGCAGCTCCTCCCAGAACGCGAGCGAGGTCACGTCGCCGCAGTGGAGGATGACGTCGGCGCGGCGCAGCAGGTCGACGCACTGCGCAGGCAGCGTCCGCCCGCCTCGCGGCAGGTGCGTGTCGGAGATGACGGCGACGCGCTTCAGTTCGCGTTCAGCGACACGACGAACTCGCCGTCGCGATAGATCAGCTCGCCGTCGGCGTAGACCTCGCTGCCGCCGCGGAGGTCGCACACCATGTCCCAGTGCAGGCCGCTGCGGTTGAGGCCGCCCGTCTCGGGATACGCAGCGCCGAGCGCGAGGTGGCACGTGCCGCCGATCTTCTCGTCGAAGAGCGTGTTCCTCGTGTACTCGGTGATCGCGTCGTTGAGGCCGAATGCGAGCTCGCCGACGCGCTTCGCACCGTCGTCCATCGCGAGCATCTCGCGCAGGAAGTCCTCGCCCTGCGCCGCCGTCGCCTCGACGACCTCGCCGCGTTCGAAGCGCAGGCGCACGTCCTGCACCTCGCGCCCCTGGAAGACCGCGGGAAACGTGAAGCGGATCGTGCCCTCGACGCTCTCCTCGACCGGGCCCGTGAACGTCTCGCCGTCGGGGAAGTTCTCGGCGCCGCGCGCGGGGATCCACGTGCGGCCGCCGACGCCGAGCGTGAGGTCGGTGTCCTCGGCGACGATGCGGAGCTCCGACTTCGTGCCGAGGAAGCGCGCCACCGCCTCGACGCGCTCGGCGAACGCGCGCCAGCTCGCGATCGGATCGTCGTCGTCGAGCTTGCCGGCCTTGTAGAC
>Ga0070735_10005275_pt1 | contig 10759 bp, 12 predicted proteins | sample Coa_R1_FD_66443 | JGI IMG/M metagenome (GOLD analysis project Ga0070735, IMG submission 66443) | Surface soil microbial communities from Centralia Pennsylvania, which are recovering from an underground coalmine fire - Coalmine... | ecosystem: Environmental > Terrestrial > Soil > Unclassified ... | reverse complement strand
GGCGGCATCGTAACCGATGTTGCGGGATTCGCTGCCGCCATCTTCATGCGCGGCATCCCTGTGCTACAGGTCCCCACCACTCTGCTGGCGCAGGTGGACGCGGCTGTTGGCGGCAAGACCGGAGTGAATCTGGTCGCGGGCAAGAACCTCGCCGGCAGCTTCCATCAGCCGATTGCCGTTCTGATCGATCCCGATCTGCTGCACACGCTACCGGAGCGCGAGTATCGCGCCGGTCTCTACGAAATCATCAAGTGCGGAGTGATTCGGGACGCAGCATTGTTCCAGGTGTTCGAGAGGGAGCCCGCTAAGGTGTTGGCTCAAGACCCGGCCGTGGTGGAGCGAATCATCGCCGATTCAGTTCGTATCAAGGCGGAAGTGGTAACTATCGACGCGAAAGAGGAAAACCTGCGCCGCATTCTAAACTTCGGACACACAATTGGTCACGCGCTGGAAGCTGAGACCGCCTACGCCCGTTTTCTGCACGGCGAAGCGGTGGCGTTCGGCATGCGTGCCGCTAGCGAAGTTGCCGTTCGTTCCGGTCATTTGGCGCGGCCGGTTGCGAACACAATCAACGGGGTGATTGCGCATTTCGGGCCTATTCCGCCGCTCGATGGCATCGAGCCAGAGCGCTTGTTGAGGCGTTTGGTGAGCGACAAGAAATCCATTCAGGGGCGGGTCCATCTGGTGCTGCCGGTACGCATCGGCGAAGCCACAATTGTCTCTTGTGTCGACGACACGCTGGTGCTGTCGGCAATTGAAGCCGCGCTCGCATGAAGGGAACCACGCCGGCGGGCACGGCAGGGGAAGAACAGGCCGCCGCTTGGGTCCGCAGCATGTTTGGCCGCATCGCCGGCCACTACGATTTTCTCAATCATCTGCTGTCCTTTAATCTCGATCGGCACTGGCGTGCAACGACGGTGCGGCGCGTCTCGGAGATTTTGTCCCGGCCAGAGGCGCGTGTTCTCGATCTTTGCTGTGGCACTGGCGATCTTTTGCTGGCTTTGGAGAAGAGGCGGGGCCGTCCGGTACTTGGCAGCGATTTCTGCCACCCAATGCTCGTGAGGGCGCAAGAGAAATTGGCACAACAGCGCCGCGCTTCGGTTCTGTTCGAGGCTGATGCGCTCGCACTGCCGCTGGCCGATGGGTGTCTTGACCTGATCACGGTGGCCTTCGGTTTCCGCAATCTGGCTAACTACAATGCGGGGCTCAGAGAACTGCTGCGGGTGCTGAAGCCAGGCGGCGCGGCGGCGATTCTCGAGTTCTCACAGCCGACCAATCGTCCTTTCGCAGCCGCCTATAATTTTTTTTCGAACACATTGCTGCCATTTGCGGGTGGATTGATCTCCGGCTCCCGGGAGGCATATTCTTATCTGCCCGCATCGATCCGAAAGTTTCCGTCCGCTGAGGAGTTGGCCGAAGAGATGAAACGCGCCGGCTTCGTGCGAGTCGAGTTTCAGCGCATGACCGGTGGCGCTGTAGCGTTGCACATTGGCTACCGTCAGTGATTCCTTAAGGAATCACTGGGCGATTGATTCGCTGTCAATTTGCGTGCCCCACGGCCTGCGCAATCGCTTGCTCCAAATCCTCCTTGGCCAGAGGCGTGCTAATAAATAATTCCTGGCGCGCGCCGGCGCTTAAAGCGATTGCCTTCCATCCATTCGTGGTCGGAACCGTCAGGTGAATTCTTACCTCGCCCTTGGCATCCCGCACCGGCCGGATTACACCGGGAATAATGGAGCGAATCTCCGAGTTCCGGGCCAGCAAGCGCTCCAGCACAGGACGCAGACCATAGATGATGCTGTGCTCCACCTTCAGCTTTCCCTTCGCTTTGCGAAGCCGCATCGACTATCTCCATCCCTGTTCGCCGCGCAACGGGACGAAGCGGCAGAAACCGGCGGTGCGTGTGCTGACAATCCCATTCTCTTTTGCAACCACCTTCAGGTCCTGATCCTCGCGCGAGCCAACTGGAATGACGAGGCGCCCAGGATCCGCAAGCTGTTCGAGGAGTTGCCACGGGATTTCGGGAGCGCCAGCCGCCACGCTGATTGCATCGTACGGCGCAAATTCCGGCCAACCGCCTGAACCATCGGCACAAACAATTGTCACGTTGTTGAGGTGGCCCGTGCGCTCCAAATTCTGCCGTGCCTGCTCGGCCAGTTCCGGAATTGTTTCAATTGCGACGACTCGCGCTGCGAGAAGTGCAAGCACGGCGGTGTGATATCCGGATCCAGCGCCAATCTCGAGGATCGTGTTATTGGAACTCAGGCCCAGGCACTCCGTCATTAATGCCGTTATGTAGGGCTGCGAAATGCTCTGGCCATGCCCGATCGGGAGAGGAGTATCTTCGTAGCTGCGCTCCCGCTGTGCCTCTGGAACAAACTGCTCCCGAGGGACGGCCAACATGGCGGCCAGGACACGCTCATTCTTAATACGGCGCCGCCGCAGCTGCCGCTCCACCATTTCGTATCGCAATTCAGGCCAGTTCATTTGAGTTGCAGCGTCTCCGGTGCGGGAAATCGATACCGAATCATAGCGCACCGGCTGGTACCATCTGGTTGTATGACCCCACATGCCAGGGAACGTTACTCGCGGCAAGTGCTGTTCGCGCCGGTCGGCGAGGAAGGGCAAGAACGCATTCTCGCGTCGCGCGCGGCCATTGTTGGCTGCGGCGCGCTCGGCACGTTTCAAGCCGATGCGCTGGCGCGGGCCGGTGTTGGAATGCTGCGAATCGTCGATCGGGATTTCGTCGAGCTTAGCAATTTGCAAAGGCAATGGCTTTTCGACGAAGCGGATGCGGCCGAGGGACTGCCGAAAGCAGTAGCGGCCGAGCGCCGCGTGAAAGCGATCAACTCCACAATTCAAGTGGACGCTGTCGTTGCGGATTTGGTCCCGTCAAACGCTGAAGAGTTGCTAGGCGATGTAGAGCTCGTGCTGGATGGAACAGACAATTTCGAGACTCGCTACCTGATCAACGATTTTTGTGTCAGCCGGGGCATCCCTTGGATCTATGGCGCAGCGGTATCGAGTTACGGCCTGACAATGCCCGTGCTGCCGGGCCACACCGCGTGCCTGAAATGCGTGTACCCCGAGCCGCCGCAAGGTGTGCAACCGACTTGCGAAACGGCAGGCGTGTTAAACGCCATCACCGGCGCAATAGCGGCCATGCAAGTGGCTGTCGCACTGAAGATTCTTTCGGGCCACACGGCGGAAATCGCGGCCAGGATCACGACGATCGATGTGTGGAAAGGCGAGATCCGCCAAGTTGATCTATCTGCGCCGGATCCCGGTTGTCCAGCGTGCGGCAAAAGGGACTTCGTACATCTGCAAGGACGGCAGCGTGCTCCCGTCAGTCTCTGCGGCAGAAACGCTGTGCAAATCCATGAACACGCGCGGCCACTGAACTTACAACAGCTTGCGGAGCAACTCACCCCGGTTGGGCCGGTGCGCGCAAACGAGTTCGCACTACGTGTTACTGTCGCACCCTACGAGCTGACTATTTTTCCCGATGGCCGCGCGATCGTCAAAGGCACAACCGATGTGGGCCTGGCGCGCAGTCTGTATGCAAAATACGTCGGGAATTAAAGAGAACAACAATTCTGGTATTGGAAAGCGCACAGCGCGGGACGCGCTCGCTGCGCAAGAAAATGCTCGCGGCCCGCTGCGTTGTGCGCGATGTTTATAGGAAAGGCTATCGCATCCGCGACCGCAGAAAATTTATCAACGCCGCACGTTCATCGTCATCCAGTTTGCCGTTTTGATTCTTATCGAAGAACTGAATCGCCTGCTGCAAACGGGCGAGTTGCTGTGGGCCGATCTCCGGCGGTGCTTTGCTCAGATCGCCCCCACCGCGCGCGAGAAATTCATCGAGAAATTCAAGCCGCATCTCTTTCTGAAACGTAACGGCATCCGCGGGAGTTGGCACCGCAATGCTCATGAAGGCAAGGGTCATCTCGTTGGTGGTCTGCTCGCCCCAGGTCACACGAACAGGTGGATGGGAGGGATTGCGCGGATTATTCTCTGAATTGTCGTATGTATATACCAAGTCCACGTGTGTGCCCTTGGGCAACTTTACGGGTTTCGCGAAATGGTAGGAGCCTTGCCAGTTGAAATCCCAGTCTTTGATCCAGATCAACGGGGTGACGGAGCCATCCGGCAGATACGCATTCACTTTCATGTCCTTGCACAAATAGTGAGCATGCGGCGCAATAGCGGCCAATTCGACATCCATCGGGATCTTGACAGAGGCCTTCACAACATAATTTGTATCCCCGGGTGGAATGTCGATGTCGCGCGATCCCAGAAGGAGCAGCGTGCGGCCTTTTGTTGGCGGCCCGGTGAAAGTAAGGCCGAGTGAGGAGCGGTCCTCCTCGACCCTTCCCGACGGATGATAATGGATCTGCAGCACCAAATCAGAGCCTTTGCGGAGAGGGATCGCCGTTCCGGGATCGAGCTTCGCGGGAACGGCCCCGGGAGCCCACCCCCCTGCCGGAGGAGCGGGGAAACCCGGGCTGCCGAAGCAGCTATAGCTTCCGCCAGGCGAGCCTGCGGCCAGTTTGCTTCCGATGTGGTTGGGATCCGCGAATACCAGCGCGTGATGGACGACGCTCCGGTTGCCGGGCCGAAATTCGATGGAGCCCACGTACGCATCGCGTTCGAGATTCAGCGGGATTACGAAGCACCGGTATTGATCGGGTCCATCGGCTGCGACGGAAAATGTCGCTGGCATGGTGAAAACCTTCTCTGGTTGGCCCAACTGCCAACCATCCGGGAATGCGGGCGGCGTAGGTTTCTCGGCGGGATCGCCTTCCGGCGCCCCGTTCTTCGCCCACTGCTGCAGCAGCGCGATCTGATCGCCGGTAAGGCGGCGTGAATCCTTGAAATCGCCGTAGCCGGGTTCGGCCTTCCACGGCGGCATCACACGCTTTTGGGTAACTGCGGCAATCAGGGCGGCACGCTTCCCAGTGTCCCGGTACGTAAGCAGCGAAAACGGCGCAACTTCACCGGGACGGTGGCAGGTCGCGCAATTCCTGTAGAGAATAGGCGCGATGTCTCTATTGTAAGTGGGCGCTGTCGTGGCGGCGCTTGCCGTGAGAACGGCCAGAACGAAGGAAGAGAGCACCACGGCCAGTCGCATAGTCCCTTTCACCTCACTTTTCGGGTGGCACAGCCGAGCGTGGTGTAATAGCACAGCCGATGGCGGGCGTGCGGGGGTGGGGTACTACTTTCCCGGCGAGGACGGCATCGAGAGCATCCCGCAGATCGAACTCTGTCGCCCGGAGGCGCTGCTTGCCGAAATCCTCCACCAGATTATCGATCCGGCCCAGATAACGCACCTCGCCGTGAGGGGAAAGCACCGCAACTTCTGGCGTAGTTGTCGCGCCCGTGAAGGTTGCCAGCGATTCCTGAGCATCCAGCAGATAGGGAAACGTATAGCCGAACTCTTTCGCGTGCCGCCGAACTTCGCTGGCGGAGATGGTGGCATCGCCCTGAACCGCGTAAAAAGCCACGCCGCGCGGGCCGTACTCGTGAGCGATCCGATTCATTTCGGGCACATAGGTGTTACTCAACGGGCAGTCGGTAGTCACGAAAAACAGCACCACAGCTTGCTTGGCGGCCCATTCCGCGGAAGTGTGCACTTGCCCGGCCGTATCGGTAAGCGCGAACTGCGGGAGACTATTTCCGGACGCGCCAATTGCAAATGCGATCGACGCGAGCAAAATAGACGGGACTAGGAGCACGGTTTTGACAGGTTCGTGTAACATGCTCTCTCTTACAGAATGCCTCAGAATTCGAGAGCTCGCGATGGCGGAAATGTAAAGATTTGTCATCGGCGGAGCATGCCGACGGGGCACGCCGGCGCTACTCCCCTTCGCTGCTGACTTTCAGAACCGCGAGGAAAGCCTCTTGCGGAATCTCGACGCGCCCCACGCGCTTCATACGCTTCTTGCCTGCCTTTTGTTTTTCGAGCAGTTTCCGTTTGCGCGAAATATCGCCGCCATAGCACTTGGCGAGCACATTCTTCCGCATTGCCGGAATTGTTTCGCGCGAAATGATTTTGCTGCCGATGGCCGCCTGTAGCGCGACTTCGAACATTTGGCGCGGAATCAGCTTGCGCAGCCGCTCGATAAGCATCTTCCCGCGTTCATAAGCGAAATCTTTGTGGACGATAATTGACAGCGCGTCGATTGGTTCACCCGCCACCAGCACATCGAGCTTCACCATAGGCGACGCCCGGTAGCCCGAGAAGTGATAATCGAGCGATGCGTATCCGCGGGAAGCCGACTTCAGCCGGTCGTAGAAATCCAATACGATCTCGTTCAGCGGCAACTCGTAGAGCAGCAGCACGCGTCCGGTTCCAATGTATTCGAATTTTTTTTGCTCCCCGCGCTTCTCTTCGAGTAATTTCAGAATCTCGCCCAGATACTCCTCGCGCGTGATCACCGTGGCATCGATGATCGGCTCCTCTATCTTCTGAATCTCTGAAGGGTTGGGAAACTTCGTCGGGTTATCGACTTCGATGGATTCGCCCGCAAGCGTGGTAATACGATAGCGGACACCCGGCGCCGTCGTGATCAGGTTGATCTCAAATTCACGCTCCAGCCGCTCCTGCACGATCTCCAGGTGCAGCAATCCCAGAAAGCCGCAGCGGAATCCGAAACCGAGCGCCACTGAATTCTCCGGCTCAAATGTAAATGCGCTGTCGTTCAGGCGCAGTTTTTCGAGCGCATCCCGCAGCAGCCCGTGCTCGTGCGACTCGACTGGATACAGACCCGCGAACACCATTGGTTTGGCTGGTTGAAATCCGGGCAATGGCTCGGCGGCAGGATTTTCCGGGTCCATGATTGTGTCGCCAATCTGTGCGTCTGAAATAGTTTTGATGTTGGCAAACAGAAATCCGACTTCGCCCGCCGAAAGCTCATCCACCGGAATCGGCTTGGGCGATTGAAATCCCAGCCCCTCCACTTCGTGAACCGAACTGTTGGCCCAGAGCCGAATCTTCTGCCCCAGGCGAATCCGGCCGTCGATCAGACGCAGCAGAATAATCACGCCGCGATACGGGTCGAACCAGGAATCGAAAATCAGCGCACGCAGCGGCGCGTCCACCGATCCCTTCGGCGGCGGGACCAGATGAACGATTGCCTCCAGCACATCATGTATGCCGATGCCGTTTTTAGCACTCACCAGCAAGGCATCTCTTGCGTCCAGACCGATCACCTGCTCAATCTGATCGCGGATGCGCTCCGGCTCGGCCGAGGGCAAATCGATCTTATTGATCACCGGAATGATTTCGAGGTTATGGTGTAGCGCCAGGTAGGTATTCGCTAGCGTTTGCGCCTCTACGCCCTGGGAGGCGTCCACTACCAGCAGCGCCCCTTCACACGCCTGCAGGCTTCGCGACACCTCATAGGTGAAATCCACGTGCCCGGGCGTATCGATCAAATTGAGCTGATACAGCGAACCGTCATCGGCGCGATAATTCAGCCGGACAGCGTGGGCCTTGATCGTGATTCCCCGTTCGCGCTCCAAGTCCATAGTGTCGAGGAACTGCGCGGTCATCTCTCGCTGCGATACCGCACCCGTCAACTCCAGCAGGCGATCGGCCAACGTCGACTTGCCATGATCGATATGCGCGATGATAGAGAAATTGCGGATAAACGCGGTATCCATGCGGTATGATGAAGGCTCGGAACGGACCGGAATTTAAATTATCCCATAGTAGACCATTCTTCCGATGGCGAATACCGTAATTGAAGGGAATTTGGATGCGCGAGGGCTAAAAGTGGCCGTCGTGATAAGCCGTTTCAACAGTTTTATTACCGAGCGTTTGCTTGCGGGAGCACTGGATGCATTGGCACGCACAGGCGCGAATGAGGAAGATGTCGAAATCGTGCGCGTGCCCGGCTCCTGGGAGTTGCCGCTCACGGTGAAAACGCTCGCCGCAGGCAAGCGGCACGATGCGATTGTTGCGTTGAGCGCCGTAATCCGCGGAGAAACACCACACTTCGATTATGTTGCCGGTGAAGCGTCGCGCGGGCTGGCCCGCGTATCGCTTGAAACCGGTGTGCCGGTCGCTTTTGGCGTCCTCACAACGAATACGGTGGAGCAAGCCATCGACCGGGCTGGCGCCAAAAATGGGAACAAGGGTTTCGATGCCGCCATGACGGCGATCGAAATGGCCAATCTGCTGCGCCGTTTGCGCGGAAACGTACGATAATCCATGGCCGCCCGGCATCGATCCCGGCAACGAGCGCTGCAAGTCCTCTATCAACTGGATATACGACGCCAACCCGTCGAGGAAGCGATCTCCGCTTTCTACGATACGCTGTATTCCGAAGAAGAGACTGGGCGCCCGGAACCAGACGAGTTCATGGAGTCGCTAGTGCGTGGAACATCCGGCAAGGCGGAGGATATCGACCGCCAGATCGCGGGGAAATCCGAGCACTGGCGCATGGAACGTATGCCTGCCGTAGATCGGAACATTCTCCGGCTAGCCGTTTACGAGATGCATCAGCATGGGACCCCACCGGCGGTTGTGATCGATGAGGCACTGGAACTTGCCCGCCAGTTTTCCGGCGATGAGTCCGTTTCATTCATCAATGGCGTTCTGGACGCGGTCCGCCGCGACATACAGAAGGGCGCACGCGATGCCGCGGCTTCTTCGGAGTCCAAGTAAATGCGGCCTCCTTGTCCGTGCGCCGCATGAGGAGCTGAAATGGGAGGCGGCCTGTGCGTGGTACTGGTCGAACCGCGCAATCCGCTCAACATTGGCGCGGCCGCCCGCGCGATGAGCAATTTTGGGTTTATCGAACTACGCCTCGTGAATCCATACCAGGTTGCCTATCGGGAAGCCCGGTCTGCTGTTAACGCTCATGCAATCCTCGAAGCCTCCCAGGAGTATCCGAGTGTTGCGGAAGCGATTTCCGATTCGACACTCGTTGTTGGAACCACAGCCGCCGGACATCGGGAATTGCAACATCCTTTGCGCCGTCTCGAAACCGGCGGACGCCTGATCCGTAAGCGCCTCGATGCAGGCAGCCGCGTCGCGCTTCTGTTCGGCTCGGAAAAGTTCGGCCTCGGCAACGATGCCATGAGCCATTGTCACTGGTTGATGCGCATTCCCACCCGCGAAGAACACGGCTCCATGAACCTTGGCCAGTCCGTGGCGGTCTGCCTGTATGAGTTGATTCGCAGCAAGGAAGCCGCGAAGGCTAAGCCCGAAGGAAAACGCCTGGCCTCCGCCGAACAGTTGGAACGCATTACGGAAGCGTTGCTCGAAGCGCTGCGTCAATCCGGTTACGTGCATCCTCGGGTCTCAGTATCGACAGAAATGAAAATCCGGCGGCTGGTCCGGCGCATGAACCTGGCTGAACATGACGCGGTCGTCTGGCTAGGCATGCTCCGTCAAGTTATTTGGAAGCTCGAACAATGTCGTGATAAGTCAGAATGAGCTATCCTGAGGCGGATGACGAAGATTCAGCTCCGATATCCGCTGATACGCCCACTGGACGATTCGGACCTGGATAACGTGGCGAACTTGCGCGGCGTGTACGGCATACTGCAACTCCGGACGACGCCATCGCTCGATGCCGTCATATTGGAGTATGATGCCAGCCGCCTGTCGGAACAGGATGTCGAGTCCGCCCTTTACAGGTTCGGTATTCCGATTCAGCGCGCCCTGGTGTGAGCTATCGTCGTGTCCCCGCCGGCTGTATCCCTGTTCTTCCGGTTGACCAGATAACGCGGCCTTCGGTATCGTACAGCCGGATAGCCGCGGCATTATCGGACCCGATCGCGAACACGCCGCGGATGTGACCGGCCTCATCAACCAACTCGAAGGCGTGCGCTCGCAGGAGCTTCGGTGCGAACTTCGGAGGCAGTGGGGCCTGCGCGAGCACCGGCGGGCTTGAGAGGGCCGCCCGGGAAAAAGTTCCGCCGAGCGAGCCAGCCGCCACCGCGGCCAGAAACATGAAAACGTAACGGTTTCGATTCATTCCAATTACTCCTTGCGATGAAGTAATGCCGTCTGCAGGTGCGGCCTTTCAGGCGAGATCGGATTCTTTCAATGCGACGTCAATAGACCTATATCCCAGTGAGGCTGCTGGGCGGCCCGCGTTTTTACAGGGCTCGCCTGGCAAGGGTCCTTTACCGGGAAGCTTGAGTTCCGTTCAAATTCCGGTTTGGCCAGCCGCCCTTACGAAAAAGCGGATTGCATCCCGAAACCTCGCTACTTCCTTCACGACTTGCGTAGAAATACCGTATCGCCTTGTCATTTGCGCGAAAATGAGGTAGATTAAAGTTAGTTCATGTTTAGGAGGAACTCGCGTACCAAAAGATTCGGCGCGCGCCACGCCCGCACTTGAGCACATAGGAACTCACGCAGCAATGCCCGAAGCAAATGCTTGCCGGGTGGCCGGAATATTACATCAGCGGTAAAAGAACAGGAGAATATTCGTGAAGCCAGAATATCCAGAACCGGATTCTCGCTCAAAAGAACCGGAATCGTCGAAACAGCCTTCCGTGCGCTGGCACGTGATGGCTACCATTAAGCTGTGCGCTGGAGCGGCGCTTCTTCTGATCAGTATGTGGTTCCTCGATCAGTTATTAGTGACGCCCTAGGTGCAGGCTTGCCTCAAACGGGCACAGAACGTGGAGCGTGCCGCCGTGCAAGACGGTATTCGGCTCGCGCTGCGTCCTGTGCGCTTAACGGAACTGACTCGCGCACAACGGACGCCGCTGCGTCCTGTGCGCTTAACGGAAC
>Ga0070735_10005274_pt1 | contig 10761 bp, 9 predicted proteins | sample Coa_R1_FD_66443 | JGI IMG/M metagenome (GOLD analysis project Ga0070735, IMG submission 66443) | Surface soil microbial communities from Centralia Pennsylvania, which are recovering from an underground coalmine fire - Coalmine... | ecosystem: Environmental > Terrestrial > Soil > Unclassified ... | reverse complement strand
TCCTCGCGATGCTCGCGGCCTACCCGCTGTCGCGCATGCACATACCGCTCAAGCGCCCATTCATGCTGGGCATCCTGTTCGCGGCCGGCCTCCCGGTCTCGATGCTGATCGTGCCGGTCTACCAGCTGTACGTGACCCTCGGCTGGCTGGACTCGCTCTACACGACGGCGCTGTTTCTGGCCGCCACCTCGCTGCCCTTCGCGATATGGCTCATGAAGAACTTCATCGACGCGGTGCCTATCGAGCTCGAGCAGGCTGCGGCGATCGATGGGGCGAGCACGCCTCGAATCCTGCGCCAGGTCGTGCTTCCGCTTGTGGTCCCGGGGCTGGCGGTCACCGCGATCTACACGTTCATCAACGCGTGGGGCGCGTTCGTCGTCCCCTTCGTGCTCATGTACAGCCCGGAAGACCAGCCGGGGCCGATCGAGATCTACAACTTCATGGGCTCGCACGGGCTTTTCAAGTTCGGCGACCTCGCCGTCTTCTCGCTCCTGTTCTCGATACCGGTGATCGTGCTTTACCTCGTGATGTCGCGCTACTTCAGCGGAGCTTTCAACTTCGGCGGGGCGGTGAGGGGCTGACGTGCTGACCCAGGTCCGCTTCGAGGGCGTGTACAAGCTGTTCGGCGCGGAGACCGCGGTCGAGGACCTCAACCTGACGGTCGAGGCGGGAGAGTTCATGGTCCTCGTCGGTCCTTCGGGCTGCGGCAAGACGACCACCCTGCGCATGCTGGCCGGGCTCGAGCGGCCGTCCTATGGCCGGATCTACATCGGCGACAAGGTCGTCAACAACGTCTCGCCACGTTTCCGCGACATCGCCATGGTGTTCCAGAGCTATGCGCTCTACCCGCACATGGACGTCTACGACAACCTGGCTTTCGGCATGCGCGCACGGGGAGCGGCGCGTGCCGACGTCGACCGCCGCGTGAAGGAGACGGCCGAGGTCCTTGGCCTCGGCCAGCTCCTCAAGCGCCGCCCGGCCGAGCTGTCCGGTGGCCAGCGGCAGCGCGTCGCCCTCGGCCGCGCCTTGATCCGCCAGCCACAGGTGTTCCTCATGGACGAACCGCTGTCCAACCTCGACGCGGGGCTGCGCGTCCAGATGCGCGCCGAGCTCAGCAGGCTGCACCGCCGCTTCAACGTGACGACCCTTTACGTGACGCACGACCAGGTCGAGGCGATGACGATGGGCGACCGCATCGCGGTGATGAACGGCGGCCGGCTCCAGCAGGTCGACGTGCCCGAGACGATCTACGACAACCCGGCGAACATCTTCGTCGCGGGCTTCATCGGATCCCCGCGGATGAACTTCGTGCCGGGCCGCATGGTCAGCGATGGCGGACGTCCCGCGGTCCGCTTCCTCGACGTCACGCTGCCGATCCACCTGACCGCAGCCTCGGCGCACGAAGCCCCTGAGGAGGTGACGGTCGGCATCCGGCCCGAAGACCTCGTGTGGCGGCCCGCCGCCCCGCCAAGCTGCACCGTCGCCCTGCCGGCGGAGGTCGACGTGGTCGAGCCGATGGGCCACGAGGCGTACGTGACGGCCGTGTGCTCGGGACAGACCGTGATCTCGCGTTTTCCGCCGCGTTCCGGGGTCCGAACCCGGGAGAGGGTCGAGCTCGCGCTCAACCCGGAACGTCTGCACCTTTTCGACGCCCGCTCAGGAGAGTCGATCCTTCTGCGAACCCCCGCCGGCGAAGCCACCACGCCGCCGTCCACGAGGGAGGCGTGGACGTCCGATGCGGGAAAGACGCAGCCTGAAAGTCCAGACCAAGGTGAAGCACCGTCCGTTCCAGTCAAAAGGCCGGAAAAATGAAAGCGGGAGGTACAGCATTGAGGAACCGACGTAAGCAGCTGGCGCTGTGGTCAGCACTGTTGGGGGCGGCATCTGTCGTCCTGATGGCATGCGGTGGCGGGTCCACCGCCAACAACACGACCAACCTCAGCGACGACATGACGGGGAACATCACCGTCGCCTACTCGACCACGTACGTGTTCGACTCCGACGACCAGTCGGTGATCTGGTGGAACAAGGTCAAAAGTGAGTTCGAAACCGCCTACCCCAAGGCGAAGCTCATCCTCCAGGGCTTCGACGGCACCGACGTCGACCTGGTGAACAAGGTGGCACTCGAGTACAAGAGCCCTTCGACGACGCCTGACGTGTTCATGCTGCCGACCGGCTACGTCGGCCAGTGGCAGGCGTCCGACTACCTGCTTCCGCTCGACTCGTTCGTCAACGATTCCAGCAAGGCGCCGTTCTGGTCCTCCTTCCCGAAAGTGATCCAGAACGAGAGCCGGATCGGCGGAAGCGTCTACGCCGTCAACACCGGTGAGAACAACTCGGCGCTCTACTACAACAACTCGATGCTGCAGGCGGCCGGAATCTCGCTGCCGTGGCAGCCGAAGACGTGGGACGATCTGCTGACCGCGGCGCGCGCCGTGCACAAGGCCAACCCAAACGTCGTCGCGATGTGGGCCCCAGCGGGCACGAGCGCCGGCGCCGGCGGCGTGCTGCAGGGCAGCGCCAACATGGTCTACGCGTCCTCGACGCCGACGATCTACGACTACAAGACCAACAAGTGGGTCGTGGACAGCCCCGGCCTGCGCGAGGTCATGAGCTTCTACAAGTCGGTCTACTCGGAAAAGCTCGGTGGCTCGACCTCGGACCTGTTCTCACCGAAGGCGGTGGGGCGGCCCGTCGTGCTTTTGAAGGACCACCAGATGGCCATCGCGATCGGCTCAAACTGGTTCGCCGACGCGTGGACCGAGCAGAACCGCCACTGGGCGACCGCCGCCCAGGAGGCGAGCGCCGTGCCCATCCCGACCTCCCACGGCCAGGCGCCCGGCAGCGCCAGCACGCTTGGCGGGTGGGCCGTCGCCATCTCCAAGGCGACCAAGCACCCGCAGCTCTCGTGGGGCCTGATCAAGATCATCGAGCAGGATGACAACCAGGCCTTCATCGCCAACCGCGCCGGTTTCGTGCCTCCCAGCCAGACGGTGGCGAAGTCGGACGCATTCCTGAACTTCGCGCCTCCTTTCAACAAGGCGTTCGGCGACGCGCTGCCGAACTCGATCCCGGTCCCCTCTGAGCAGGAGGGCTACCCGGCCTGGGTGCAGGGAATCGGACAGGCGACCGGACAGATCGCCACCGACCCGAGCACATCCGTGGACGCCGCGATCAAGATCCTCCATGACACGGTGGCCAACCAGGTCGGGCCGGACAAGGTCGAAACCCTCAGTTAGGTCGTAACCTCGGGCAGGGCGGAGAGGGATCCGCCCTGCCACCCAATCCAAGGAGCGTCATGTATTCCGGACCCGTCATCGACTGCGACGTCCACCAGGCGCGCAACACCGACGCCGAGCTGATCGATTACCTGTCGCGCGGCTGGCGCGAGTACGTCGCCGACCGCGGGCCGGCGGGCAACGTCCCTCTCACGGTCCAGGACGGGTTTCCGAACCCCCATGGCTTCATGCGCGCCGACACCTATCCGAAGGATGGCGGCGAGCCCGGCTCCGACTACGCGACCATGCGCGAGCAGCTGCTCGACGCCGCCGACGTGCGGCGCGCCATTCTCACGTTCGGCGACGACAGCCACGTCGCGGGCCACCACAATCCCTATTTCGCCAACGAGCTCGCCCGCGCGACCAATGACTGGAGCATCGAACGCTGGCTGGGCAAGGACCCGCGGCTGCTCTCCTCGATCCTGGTCGGTGCACAGCTCCCGGAGCTTGCCGCGGCCGAGATCCGGCGCCATGCGGCCAACTCGCGCATGGTGCAGGTCATGCTCGTCGACAACCCCTTCAACTACGGATTCGGTCATCCCGTGTTCCATCCCATCTACGCCGCCGCGGAAGAGGCCGGAAAGCCCGTCGCCATCCATGGGGGCGCGGGCGGCTGGGCCAACCCGGCCAGCACCGGCGGTGGCAGCGTGAACACCTACTTCGAAACCCACGTGCTCTGGCCGCAGGCGATCCAGACCCACCTGGTCAGCTTCATCGCGCACGGCGTGTTCGAGAAGTACCCCCGGCTGCGCCTCGTCCTGATCGAGGGCGGCTCGGCCTGGATTCCAAGCCTTCTGTGGCGGTTCGACACCGAGTACAAAGGGCTGCGCCGCGAGGTGCCCTGGGTCAAGCGATTGCCGAGCGAGTACTTCGCCGAGCACGTGTGGGTGACGACGCAGCCGCTGGAGATCGCGCCGAAGCGCGAGGACGCCGTGGCGCTGCTCCATTCGATGAACCTCGAAGACCGCCTCGTTTACTCGTCGGACTATCCGCACTGGGACGCCGACGAGATCGACTACCTCTCGACGCGGCTGCCGTCGGAATGGCAGCGGCGGATCTTCTTCGACAACGCATGCCGGCTGTACGGCTGGAAGCCCGAGGACCTCACCAAGCAGCCGGCCGCGGCGACGACCGCCTCGTGACGGTCGACGTCGGGGCGATCTCGGAGTTCGAGGACCGCCAGTTCCGGATCGTGTCCGCGGGCGGCCACGAGATCGGGGTGCTGCGGTGGAGCGAGCGCTTCTTCGCCGTGCACAACCGCTGCCCGCACCAGAAAGGGCCGGTTTGCCTCGGCGTCCTGAGCGGCCGGCTCGGCAGCAGCTCGCCGGGATCGATGGAGCTCGACGAGAGCAGGCCGGTGGTCGCGTGCCCGTGGCACGGCTGGGAGTTCGAGCTGGAAAGCGGGCGCGCCGTGTGGGATCCCGGCTACGCGATCAAGACGGTACCCGTCAAGCTCGAGGCCGGACGCGTCCTCCTCGAGGTTGGCAAGCGCCGGGCGGGCGACTGAGGGGCAGGGCCAAGGGTTTCCAAAGGCCACGCCGCTCGCACGCGGAATCCGCCGGCCCTAGGTCCCCGCCGTGACGACGTGGGTGCTGGTCGTGTGATGCGCGATCCGCTCCTCGTCGAGCACGATCCCGAATCCCGGTCGCTGCGGCACGCGGACGCAGCCCTCGGCGTCAATCACCAGCGGCTCCGACATCATCTGGTCGCGCGCGGCGGCCGTCCAGCCGCTCGGCGGGTCGTGGGGGAACTCGAGGAACGGGCAGTTGGGGATCGCCGCCGATAGGTGCAGGTTCGCCATCAGTCCGATGCCGTTGCCCCAGGTGTGCGGCGCAACCTCGAGGCCCGCCACCTCGGCCAGCGCCGCCACCTTGCGCATCTGGCCGACGCCCTCGGACAGCAGCGCGTCCGGCTGCAGGATGTCGTAGCAGCCCCGGTCGATCAGGAGCTTGAACTCGTGCAGGCCGTGGTTGTCCTCCCCGCCGGCGACGGCGAGCGTGCTAAGCTTGTCACGGAGCCGGCGCAGGCCGTCGTAGTCGTGGCGCGGCAGAGGCTCCTCCAGCCAGCGCACGTTCATGCTCTCGAGCTCGCGCGCCACCGTGAGGGTGAGCGGGAATCCCCACGCCTGGTGCCCTCCGTGGCCGGGCTCGACGCCGGCCTGGTTCGCGTCGACCATGATCTCGATCCGTTCGCCCACCGCCGCGCGCACGGCCTCCACGACTTTCAGGTCGTCACGCGGGTCGGGCCTGTGGAACCGCAGCTTCACCGCCCGGTAGCCCTCGGCCAGGATTCGCTTCACGTCTTCGACGCGCTCCTCGGGGGAGCGGATCTCGGCCGTCGCGCAGTAGGCGGGGACGCGATCGCAGTAGCCGCCCCACAGCCGCGCCACGGGCAGGCCCGCGAGCTTGCCGACGATGTCCCACAGGGGCATCTCCATGCAGTACACGGGCGCGCCGAGGATCTCCGTGTCGCGCAGCACCGGGACGAGGCGTTCGACATACGTCGGGTCCTGGCCGATGAAGTACGGCGCGACGAATCGCTCGATGGTGATCGCCGCCTCGACTCCCGCGTGCGCCGCGCCGATGCCGGTCACGCCCTCGTCCGTCTCGACCTCGATGAGCACCATGACCAGGTTGGGCTGGTTGCGCCCGCGCGCCCATGCGGGGTGAAATTCGCGTTCCAGCGGAAAGTCCACCACCCGGCAGACGATGCGCTCGATCTTCACTCGCGCACGAGGCCGGCCAGCAGCGAGGCCGATTCGACGATCGATTCCTCGACGGGGACGAACGGGTCCTCGTATTCGATGCTGATCGTGCCCCTGAAGTCCTCGTCCTTGAGCAGCGCGACGAACCGCCGCCACCACTCGCGGTCGTGCCCGCGTCCGACGGTGGCGAAGTTCCACGGCATGTCGTCGGGGGGGTTGGGCCAGCGCGAATCGAGGATCCCGTTCAGGGCGAGACGTCGCTCGTGCAGCGTCGTGTCCTTGCCATGCGTGTGACCGATTCTTTCGCCGAGTGCCTGGATCATCGCGAGCGGGTCCATCGACTGCCAGAAGAAATGGCTTGGATCGAGGTTCACCGCCAGGTTCGAGCCGAGCTGCTTGAAGCGGTTGAACGTTTCGTAGTTGTAGACGAACGTCCCCGGGTGAAGCTCGAAACAGATCAAGAGCTCGGGGTACTCCCGGCGGGCGAGTGCGGACAACTGGATCCAGTAGGGCGCCACGCGCTCCCGCCACTGCCAGTCGGCGATCCTTTCCAGGTCGGGCAGCCACCCGCCGCCCGAGAAGTGCGGGGCCGACCGGTCGTTGGGCCCGGCGCCAGGGCAGCCCGACATCGCGACGATCCGGTCGACGCCAAGCTCGGCCGCTAGCCGGATCGCGTCGCGCAGCTGGCCGTCGTGTTTCTCCGCGATCTGCGGGTTGGGATGGAGCGGGTTGCCCGAGATGTTGAGGGCGGAGATGCCGAGCCCGGCGTCATCGACGACCTTGCGCCAGCGCCGAGCGGCGCCCGGGCTGTCCAGGAGCTCGGCCGGGTCGCAGTGCGGCGCCGGCGAGTACCCGCCGACGCCCAGCTCGAGGTCCTGGATCAGGCCGGTCCGGGCCGCCCAGTCGCACACCTCCGCCAGGCTGCGATCCGGCAGCGCATCGGTGAGGAGGCCAATTCGAATCCCCGCATTGGAGCGTTCCAAAGAGGTTCAACGTATGGTGTCCGAAGGCACTTTGTCAATGGCCTGGCGCAACTCCGGCCAGGCTTGCTCAGCCGGCGCGGAACACGGTGTGGCGCTCCACGAGCTCCTCGTCCAGGACGAAGCCGAAGCCGGGGGCGTCGGGCACCGCCAGGCAGCCATCCGAGTCGATCCAGGGCTTGTCCACGAGCATCTGGCTGAGGGCGTCGGCCGGCCAGCCGGGCGGCTCGTGCGGGAACTCGAACCACGAGGAGTTGGGGATCGAGGCCACGAGGTGCAGGTTGGCCAGAAGGCCGATCCCGTGGGTCCACGTGTGAGGCGCCATCAAGAGCCCGGCCGCCTCCGCCATGGCCGCGATCTTGCGCAGCTGGTAGACGCCCTCCGACAGCACGGCATCCGGCTGCAGCACGTCGTAGCAGCCGCCGTCGATGAGGGCTTTGAACTCGTGCATGCCGTGGTTGTTCTCGCCCCCCGCGATCTGCAGCGTGCCGAGCCGGTCGCGAAGACGGCGCAGGCCCTCGTGGTCGTGGCGGGGCAGCGGCTCCTCGAGCCAGGTGACGCCGAGCCGCTCCAGCTCGAGCGCGACCTCGAGAGCGGCGCCGAATCCCCACTGCCTGTGGCCGCCCAGGCCGGGCAGGACCCCCGCCTGGTTGGCGTCGACCAGGATCACGGGTTGATCGCCCAGCTCGCGGCGCAGCTCCGCGACCACCTTGAGGTCGTCTCGCGGATCCTCGGAGTGGAAGCGCAGCTTGAACGCTTTGAAGCCTTGCTCCAGGAGCCGCCTGCAGTCCTCGACGCGTCGCGCCGGCGCTCGAACCTCGCCAGTCGCGCAGTACACGGGAACGCGGTCGGTGAACGCGCCCCACAGCTTCGAGACCGGCAGGCCGGCGACCTTCGCCGCGATGTCCCACAGCGCGATCTCGACGCAGTACACCGGTGACCCGAGCACCTCGGCGTCGCGTAGAACCGTGGTCAGGCGCTCGGGTGCGGCGACGTCCTGCCCGACGAGGTGTGGAGTCACGAACCGGTCGATCGAAACGGCAGCTTCGACGCCGGCCTCCGCGGCCGTGACGCCGGTCACGCCGTCTTGCGTCTCGACCTCGACCACGGTCACGAAGAAAGAACGCTGCACCTCGTTGCGTCCCCACGCCGGGTGGAAGTCCGCGGGTAAAGGCAGGTCCAGCACGCGCGACCGCACGCGCGTGATGAGAGTGCCGGTCTCGGACATCGCGGGAAATGGTAGCCCCGCACACCGGCCCGCTGTTCTATCGTGAGAGGTGGCTGCAATGGGGAAACGGCTCACGCGTCGTATCGCACTCGACCTCGGGCGGTGCAAATCCGCGCTTTGATCAGCTGAGCTGACCCCGCGTGTCGCCCGGCGCGAGCCGGGAGTTTACCCGGCGAACCCTTTGCGGCTCGCCGCAACTTCTGATGAGGAGATTCCCAATGAGCGTGACAGACGATTTGCTGCGCAACAACGAGTCGTACGCGAAGTCTTTCGACAAGGGCGGCCTCGCCATGCCGCCGGCCAGACGGCTGGCGGTGCTGGCGTGCATGGATGCGCGCCTGGACGTGCACAGGATCCTTGGCCTGAAGGAAGGAGACGCGCACGTGATCCGCAACGCCGGCGGAGTCGCGACCGATGACGCCATCCGATCGCTGGTCATCTCGCAGCGCCTGCTCGGAACGAACGAGATCGTGCTGCTGCACCACACGGACTGCGGGATGTTGACGTTCAAGGACGACGATGTGAAGAGCCAGATCGAGGCGGAGGTCGGCATCCGTCCGTCCTTCGCGCTCGAAGCGTTTCCAGATCTGGAGAAGGACGTGCGGCAGTCGATCGCCCGGATCGAGGCAAGCCCGTTCATCCCTCACAAGTCGAACATCCGCGGGTTCGTCTACGACGTGAAGACCGGGCGCCTTTCAGAGGTCAAGGCGACGGCCGCCGTCCGGTAGCGAAGACATCCTCCCCAGGGCGCTCCGGGGCACTGTGCCCCGGAGCGCTCGCCCTTTCGGATCGGGCTGCGGTATAAACGACGCTTCATGCCGCCCGCCCATCAGGCTCCTGTCGGCTATGGGATCGATTTCGGGACGAGCAACAGTGCCATCTCGGTCGCGTATCGCGATCGCGTCGAGGTTCTGTCGCTCGGACCGTCGCGCCGCGCGAAGACGCTGCCGTCATTCGTGTACCTGCATCGGTCGGGGCGCCGCGCGGCGGGCGACGAGGCTGCCAGGACGTTTCTCACCTCCGGCCACGAGAAGACCGACTGCTGGAAATGCCCGCTCGCCCCTTACGGCTGGGACACCGATTGCAGGCAGTACCGCAAAGGAGGTGGCTGCAGCGACGCGCGCCTTCTCTCCGGGGTCAAGCACGAGCTGGCCAAGCTGGGTTTCGCAGGCACGAACTCGTGGGCGACCGACTTCAGCGTCGGCACACTGGTAGGCGTGGTCCTTCGCCGGCTGAAGGACGAGGCCGAAGCCGCGAGCGAGGGCGGTCCGGCGCGCCTGGTGCTCGGCCACCCGGTCGTCTTTGCCGGCCTGGATGTCGAGCGCCGTGCCGCGTCGGAAGCCGAGGCGTTCGCACGCCTGGAGGCGGCGGCGCGCGGGTCCGGCTTCGAAGAGGTCGTTTTCCTGGCCGAGCCGACTGCGGCGGTGATCGGCGAGCCATCGCACCACCGGGTGGAGATCGCGGTGGACTTCGGGGGCGGCACTTTCGACGTGGCGGTCCTTGACTCGCGTGGGCCGGAAGCGAGGATCGCCGCGATGGCCGGCGTCGCGATAGGCGGCGAGGTGCTGGACGGTGTCCTCTTCGAAACTACGATCGGGCCGGCGCTGGGCCTGGACGCGCTACCCAACTGGCTTTTCAACGACATGCGGACCGCGAGCTTGGTCCGGCTGCTGATGGCCGACCCCGGAGTACCGACCGTGCTCGCCCGCATCGGAGGCGACGCCGCCCGGATCGCCGGAGCCCTGCTCTACGAGGGGCATGCCTACGACTTCTACCGGGCGATCGAGGCGGCCAAGATCGAGCTGTCGAGCGCCGAGATGGCCCGGCTCCAGTACGCCCCGCTGGGCCTGGACGTGCTCGTGCGCAGATCGGCGTTCGAGGCGATGATCAAGCCGGAGCTCGACCTCGTAGACCAGGCGATCTCCCGTGCGCTGGACGAGGCGGCGATGCAGCCTGCCGACGTCGAGCGCGTGCTTCTGACGGGTGGCTCGGGCTACATCCCCGCCTTCAGGCAGCGCCTGGTCGCGCGTTTCGGCGAACACAGGCTCGTCCAGCGCGACGCGTTCACGGCCGTGGTTCACGGCCTCGGCGTGCATGCCCAGCGGCTCTGGGGTGGCGGCTGACCCTCGCCGGCGGTCGTCCCCGGCGCGGCAGGCCGTTCGACTCTTGGGCGCGAACCGAGCGCGCCGTCCAATGACTCCGTGGGAGCTGCCCTGAAGGTCGACTGGCCCGGTTCGCCGGCGATGGTCGAGGGCCGTGACCAGCTTGCGGCGCGGCTTCCGGCCGAGCTCGCGCCGCTCGCCGAGCTGGCGATGAACTATCGGTGGTCGTGGCTGCCCGGCGGCAGCCAGCTGTTCGAGACGCTCGATTCGCATCGCTGGGCCCTGTGCGGGAGGAATCCGGTGCACCTGATCGAGGAGGCATCGGAAGAGCGCATCCGGGCCGCCGCGAAAGATGCCGGCTACCTGTCAAGAATGCGGGGCGTGCTGGACACGGTGCGAGCGGACCTCGCCCGGGAGGTGGCCCCTGGCTGGGACCCGGGCCGGCCGGTCGCGTACCTGTGCGCCGAGT
>Ga0070735_10005273_pt1 | contig 10764 bp, 9 predicted proteins | sample Coa_R1_FD_66443 | JGI IMG/M metagenome (GOLD analysis project Ga0070735, IMG submission 66443) | Surface soil microbial communities from Centralia Pennsylvania, which are recovering from an underground coalmine fire - Coalmine... | ecosystem: Environmental > Terrestrial > Soil > Unclassified ... | reverse complement strand
CTTCACCAGCGGCGGTACAGAGGCGGACAACCTGGCAATTTTCGGCCCAGCCGCTGGCGGTCATGTGGTCACGACCAGCTTCGAGCATCCGGCCGTGCTGGGGGCGGCCGCACAGCTGGATCATACGCTAGTGCCTGTCGATGGCCGCGGAATGGTAGATCCCGACGCTGTTAGGGCCGCTTTGCGGCCGAACACCAAGGTGATTAGCGTGATGCATGGCAATAACGAGGTCGGCACCATCCAGCCGATCGCAGAGATCGCGCGCATCGCGGCGGAGGCGGGCATCCCGCTGCACTCCGATGGCGTGCAGGCGGCCGGAAAGATACCCGTTAACGTTGTCGAGTTGGGCGTCGCGATGTATTCCATCAGCGGACACAAGATCGGCGCGCCCAAGGGCGTCGGCGCGTTGTACGTGCGTAAGGGAACGTCGATCAAGCCGATGATGTACGGCGGTCGGCACGAGCGCGAACGGCGCGCAGGCACGGAGAATGTTGCAGGCGCGGTGGCACTTGCGCGAGCTTCACAATGGATTGCCGATCATGGCGACGCGGAGAACCGCCGCCAAGGTACGTTGCGTGATCGTCTGGAGCAGAGTGTTCTCGACCGGATTCCGGACACGCGGGTGAATGGCGCAGGCACGCCGCGGGTTCCAAACACCACCAACATTCGTTTTGACGGAATTGATAGCGACGCGCTACTGATCGCGCTGGATCTCAAGGGTTTCGCCGTATCGAGCGGCGCGGCCTGCTCCAGCGGCGCGCCCGAGCCATCTCACGTTTTACTGGCAATGGGCTTGAGCCGCCTGGAAGCCCGGTCGAGCATCCGATTTTCCCTGGGGCGATCCAATACCATCGAGCAGGTTGACGCCCTGGTGGGAGCTTTGGTCGATTCTGTCGCGCACTTACGAAAGCTGGCGCCGGCCTATGCTTAGGAATCCTCAAAAGAATGACAAGCCGTTAGCGGTCGCGATGTCAGGCGGAGTCGATAGCTCCGTTGTGGCGGGCATGCTTCAGGCGCGCGGCGAAAACGTCATCGGCTTGACCATGCAGCTCTGGAACCAGCGGAGGCTGCCTGAGATTCAGAGCGACAAGGCAACCGGACGCTGCTGCTCGCTCGACGACGTGTACGATGCCCGGGCGGTGGCGCAGATCCTTGGGATCCCGTACTACGTGGTCAATTTCGAGCGCGATTTCGAGGACCAGGTAGTGAAGCCCTTTGTGGATGAGTACTTCTCCGGGCGCACGCCGGTTCCCTGCACGCTGTGCAACAACTTCATCAAGTTTGACCGGTTCCTGGAAATGGCCGAGGGCGTGGGCGCCGACCGCATTGCCACGGGCCACTACGCGCAGATCCGCTGGAATCCGGATAGCGGACGTTGGGAAATGCTGCGCAGCGTGGATCGCGCGAAAGACCAGACCTATTTCCTGTTCGGCCTGAAGCAGGGTCAACTGGCGCGGTCGATATTTCCGCTGGGCGCGATGGAGAAGAGCGCGGTGCGCGAGCTCGCCCGGGAACTCGGCATTCCCACCGCCGCGAAGCCGGACAGTCAGGAAATTTGCTTCGTTCCCAATGGCGACTACGCCGGGTTCATCGACGCTTATTTTCGGGAGCAGGGAATCGCGCCGCAAGACGTCGCCGGCGACGTGGTGACGGCCGATGGCCATGTGGTCGCCGGGCATGCGGGTGTCCACCATTTCACGGTGGGCCAGCGGCGCGGCCTGCGAGTGGCCGCGGGCGAGCCTCTTTACGTGATCTCGACCGATCCGGCCAGCCGGCGCGTTACGATCGGGCGAGACCGGGAACTGCTTTGCGATCGTGCGCACGCAGGCGGGGTGAACTGGGTCTCGATCGCAGCTCCCAAGGAGCAGGTGCGAGCGGAAGTGAAGATTCGCAACAAGCATGCCGCCGCGCCCGCAACGCTCTTGCCAACGTCAAATCCGGAGCGCATCGAGATTCGTTTCGACGAAGCCCAGCGTGCCGTAACGCCCGGTCAAGCGGCGGTATTTTATTCCGACAATCTTGTGCTAGGCGGCGGCTGGATCGAGTGACTGCGTTTGAGCTCAAGGCGCGCGCCTATGCGAAGGCACTCGACTGGGGCGTGCCGCGGCTGCGGCGCGTCGCGATCCGAAACCTTGAACTTGCGGGACTCGCCGATTGTTCTCATGAGATCGCTGATGGCGTTTTCCTCTCGGTAGGGCGCATCATGGCGAGCGTCGCCAGCTTTCCATCGATCACGCGCGAGAACGTTCACGAGTGGATCCGCTATGAAGGGTTGGAGAACTTCACGGCCGCGCAAGCGAAAGGCCGAGGCGTACTGGTGGCCACGGCGCACTTGGGCAACTGGGAGCTGAGTGCGTTTTCGCACGCGCTGATGACGGCGCCCATGCACATCGTGGTGCGCCCTCTCGATAACGCGCGTGTGAATGCCTTCGTCGAAAAGCGTCGGGCGCTATCCGGCAATCACATCATCCAGAAGAATGAAGCGGCGCGTCAGATCCTGAAGGCGCTGGCGGCGGGTGACGCCGTCGGTATCTTGATCGACCAGAACACCACACCGGCAGAGGGTGTGTTCATCGACTTTTTCGGTAGAAAAGCCTGCGCCGGGACGGCGTTCGTAAAATTTGCGCATCACACCGGAGCTGCTGTGGTGCCGGGATACGCGCTGTGGTCCGATCAGGAGAAGAAATACATTCTGCGTTTCGATCCGGAGATTTCGATGAGCGGGGACGTGCAAGCCGACACGCAGTGCGTCCACGCCGCGCTGGAGGGCGTGATTCGCGCACATCCCGATCAATGGTTATGGATTCACAGGCGATGGAAGACGCGTCCGCCGGGCGAGCCCGGTTTGTACTGAGCTAGAATTTCGGACATGGCACCCTCAGAAACAATCGAGATCATCGAGATCCTTGAGAAAAGTAAGGAAGACTTTCATGCCGCGGCCAGCGGCTTCCCTGAAGCGCTGGCGAACATCCGGCCCGAGGCGAACCGCTGGTCGGTGCTGGACTGCGTGGAACACGTGACCACCGTCGAGGAGATCTTTCTGAAGCGCCTGGCAGGCGGAGAGTACACGGAAGCTCCTCCGGAAGATAAAACTAAGGAAGCGGCGCTGGCGCAACGGTTTGTGGACCGAACAAACAAGAGACAGGCTCCGGAGGCGGTCTTACCCAAAGGGCGTTTCACGAGCTTGGCAGAGGGACTGAACCAGTTTCAGAGCGCTCGAGACTGCACTCTGCGATTCGCGCGAGAACGTGCCGCGGATCTCTACACGCTCGCATCAGTTCATCCAGCCTTCGGGCCGCTGAACGGAGTGGAAGCGCTGATGATCATCGCAGGTCACGCAAGGCGGCACGCGGAACAAATCCGCGAGGTTCGGGCGGCAATCGAAAAACGCTAGTTAGGGTCTTTGGCGCAGCGAAATCCGACGTCCCGCCCCGAGAAGCGTTCCGGAATACTCACGGCATCGTAGGCGAATCCCGCCTCGAGCCCGCGGTCAAACGATCCTCCGCGCATGGCGATCCAGGGCTCTTGCGCAGTTGCCGGCGGCGTCATCACCGTGGCGAACATGGCGACAGCGGTCGCGCTGGGGGTGACTGGTCCCTCCACCATCTCCCAGGCGTTGCCGATCACATTGAATAACGGCCCTGAAAAAGACCGAACTGGCATTAAACGGTGGGTCGCGGCGGGATTGTCGCTGACATTGGCCTTGGAGGGGTCCTTCTGATCGCCCCAAGGGAACAAGTTGCCTTGAGTCCCGCGCAGCGCACGCTCCCATTCGAGCGTCGTCGGCAGCCGCTTCCCGGCCTGCTTAGCATAAGCGCGGGCTTCGGCCACAGTTATGCCGACCTTAGGAAGGTCCTCCTGTCCCGACTCGACGCTGCACGCCATCGTTTTGCAAAAGTCGCCGTTGGAAACCTCCGTTTCGTCGATGAAGAAAGCCTTGAGACTGGCGGGTTTCTTGTCCTGGCCGGCGAGGAACGTTCCCGCGGGTATGTAGACCATTCCGGGCGCCGTCGGCGCTGGCTGAGGACGCAGCAGCCAAAACGCGATTCCCGCCGCGATCACTACCACGGCCGCTACGGCAATCCAGATCGGCGTCTTGCTTTTCTTTTCGACGACGTCGGGCGCGGGTTCCGGCTTAACAGGCGCAGCTTGCCCCGCTGCTTTGGGAACTGGCTGCGTAGCCGGCCTCGCTTCGCCCACCAGGATTCCACGGAGCTCCTCGGCAATCGCCTTGAAGCTCTGAGGGCGCTCTTCCGGTTTCTTCGCCGTGCAGCGAACCACCAGACCGCGCACGGCGGGTGGAACGCCCGCGTTTTCCATCGCGGCGACGTCCACCGTCTGGTTCAGAATCTGGAAGAAGACCTGCTCCATGGTCTCGCCGCGCACGCTCCGGATCCCGGTCAGCAGCTCGAACACCAGCAGCCCGTACGCATAGATATCGACCAGATGCGAGATCCCGCTCCCCGAGATCTGTTCCGGCGACATGTAGTACGGCGTGCCCATGGCCATGCCTGTGCGCGTAAGCGAAAGATCAGCCGTCTTGGCGATGCCGAAATCCATCAGCTTTACCTTGCCATTGGAGGCGATGTGAATGTTCTCCGGCTTGATATCGCGATGAATGATGGCGCGCTCATGCACGTAGTCCAGGGCTTGGGCGATGTTCAGTGCGATGCGCAGGCGGTCATCCATGCTGCCTAGATGGCCATTGCGGATGGCGTCGCGCAGATCCTCGCCCTTCAGGTACTCCATCACGATGAAAGGCTTGCCATCGAACTCGCCGTAGTCGAAAACGCTGACGATGTTCTCGTGCTGAAAGCCCCCTGCCAGTTTGGCTTCCTGCAGGAACCGGGCCTTAGCCTCGGCATCCTGGCAGGCGTTGTCGGTCAGGATCTTCACCACCACGGTGCGGTCGATCACTGTATCGCGCGCTCGATAAACGTGCGACATGCCGCCGCCCAGAAATTCAAGCAGCTCGTATTTTCCCAGAGTAGCGGGCAGTTGCATCACTTGTTACTCGCTCCCGCCGCCGAATTCCACGACGAGAAAGCGCGCCGGGGTTTTCCCGGTATTCCGAATCTCAGTAACTTGATCGGCGGGCGACCGCAACACATTAGCGGTAGTCACGGAACGCCTTAGACTGGCCGCGGGGACGCCGTTGGCGTGACTAACGACTTCGGCTTCTGTCCCCTCCAGGGGGATCAGTAAAGGCGGCACCTCCGCCGGCGGGACCGCCAGCGTCGCGTTCGGGGCGATCCGCAAAATACCGACCCGGGTTTGATCCGTCTCGAACAGAATTTCGAAATTGGCGCCGAGCCATTCTGGTCCAGGCTCGTGGCAGTGCAAATACTCGCCCGTCAGTACTTCGCCGCAGACGTTGCGGGGACCCGTTTGCGGCTGCAGCAGCTCGACGATGACGTCGTGATTCCGTTCGGCGTGATTGATGCCTGCGCGTGAGAAATGAATCCCCGTATCGTTGATCCAGACGTGATCGCTATCGTGGCGATGCGCCTGAGCCGATTCGCGGGGCGCGATTTGGACCTCGAAGATCCGCACGCGTGCATCTTCGTACACGGCGTGATCGTGAGGCTCGGGCGCGGTCTGCTGGGCTGCCATGTAACTTATGCCAATCAGGCTAACGGTCACCAGTCGCATGTTAACGTTTGTACCCAATCTTTCGCAGGAATCCGTGCCGCCATTCAACCCCTGAGTCGTCTTCGACGCCCTTAGGTGGACTGCCGTCGATCACGCCCAGAACACCCCGTCCCTGCTCTGTTTCGGCCAGGACGATCTCCACCGGATTCGCCGTGGCGCAGAAAACGGAGCACACTTCCGGGATCTCCCGAATCCGCCCAAGCACGTTGATCGGAAACCCCTCGCGCATCGCGATCACGAACACGTGTCCGGCGGCGAGCGTCTGGGCATTCTTAGTGGCATTGGCTTTCAGCGCGTCGTCATTTCCGTCCACGCGCGTCAAGCAGGCCCCCGACGCTTCATTGAAGGCGATGCCGAACTTGATTCCCGGCACGGTATTGACCATGGCCTCGTACAGGTCCTCGACGGTCTTAATGAAATGGCTCTGGCCGACGATGACGTTGCCGTTCTCGGGGATTTCCAAGCGAACAACCTTTAATTCCATCTACACCAATATATCCACACCTATAATGGATCGTGGCGCTGTCCCTGATCGAGCACATTCGCAAGCTGCCGCACGGCCGAACGAATCTCAAACAGTTGCTGCGCGAACGTTCCCGCACTGGCACCACCCGCGAGCAACTGGAAAAAGAGCTGGACCGCCTGGCCGAGCGCGGTGACATCATCGAAACCAGATCCGGACACTACACGGCAACGGGCATCAGCCGCGAATTCGCCGTGGGACGTCTCAATGTCCACCGCGATGGCTACGGCTTCGTGATTCCCGAGAAGCCCGTTCCCGGCCTGCGCGGCGATGTCTATATCCCCAAGGAATCCGCGTCCCGAGCGATGCACGGCGATCGCGTGATTGCCAAGATCAGCCGCATTGAGCGCGATGGCAAGGCCGATGGCGAGATCGTGCGCGTGCTGCGACGTGCCCATCCCACTGTGGTCGGCGAGTTCAGCATCCGCCGTCAGGGCAATTTCGTCGTGCCGCATGACGAGCGGCTCCGCCAGTGGATCGAGATTCCTGAAGACATGGCCCTGCCGTCGCGGCAGGTGACTGTCGATCGCGTGGGTGCTTCCGCGATCACCGTGAACACTATCGAAGAACTGGACGGCATGATCGTTACAGCCGAAATTATGGATTTCGGCGAGGACGGTGATCGTCCCGTGGGGCGGATCATCGAGATCCTGGGTCTGCCCGGCGACTTCGGCATCGACGTTGAGATCCTGATCCGTGCGCACCACATTCCGCATCATTTTCCCAACGAAGTTCTGGAACAAGCCCGCGCGATTCCCGGGGCGATTCCAGCGGACGAGCTCGCCCGCCGCCGCGATTTTCGCGATCTCGACATCGTCACCATCGACGGCGAAACCGCGCGCGATTTCGACGATGCCGTGTGGGTGGAACCTTTAAGTAATGGTCGCTGGGCGCTGCAAGTGCATATCGCCGACGTGAGCCATTACGTCCGGCCGGGCTCGCCCATCGATCGTGAAGCTGCCTTGCGCGGCACCAGCGTCTATTTCCCCGATCGTGCCGTTCCCATGTTGCCCGTCGAGCTATCGACCGATCAGTGTTCGCTGCGTCCGCACGAGGATCGACTGGTGCTCTCGGCGCTGCTGGAGATCGACGCCCAGGGTGACGTTGTGTCCCAGGAATTCACCCGCGGCGTCATCCGTAGCGCCGAGCGCATGACGTACACAGCGGTCCATGGCGTGCTCGAAGGCGATCCAGCGATGCTCGAACGCTATGAGCGCCTCATTCAGCGATTCAAGTGGATGCAGGAACTGGCGCTGATCCTGAACCGGAAGCGCGTCCGCCGCGGGTCCATCGATTTCGATCTGCCCGAGCCTCTGCTCGAGTTTAATGAATTCGGTGAAATGACCGGCGTTACTCGCGCGCCCCGCAACATCGCGCACCGCCTGATCGAGGAGTTCATGCTGGCGGCGAACGAAGCGGTCGCTTCGCACCTGGAGGCTCTGGAAATCCCGACCATCTTCCGCATCCACGAGCGTCCCGATCCCAAGCGCGTGCTCGAGTTCGAGGAGGTCGCGACGCACTTCGGCTATTCACTTCGCGGTGGCGCCGCGCCGGTAAAGCGATTCGGCGATCAAGTGATTGCGCTCGACGACGTCAACTTCACTTCGCGCAATTACCAGAGATTGGTCAAAAAGATCGCAGGCAAGCCCGAAGAACGCATACTGAGCTACCTGATGCTCCGGTCACTGAAGCAAGCCCGTTACAGCGATCGCAATCAGGGGCACTTTGCGCTGGCCGCGCCGAGCTACACGCATTTCACTTCGCCCATTCGCCGTTATCCCGATCTGATCGTACACCGCGTGTTGGGCGCGCATCTTGACGCCGGGCGCTACGACGCCGATATGCGCAGCATCGCGGACACTTCTTCCGATACTGAGCGCCGCGCTGCCGAAGCCGAGCGCGAGTTAGTCGAATGGAAAAAGGTGAAGTTCATGATCGACAAGGTCGGCGACGAGTTCGCCGCCTTGATCATTTCCACCACGCGATTCGGTTTTTTCGTCGAGCTGGAGGATTTGTTCATCGAGGGGCTGGTGCCGCTCGATACGCTACCGGGCGACCGCTACACGTACCACGAGAACGTTCGCAAGATTATCGGCGAGCGCAGCCGGCGGCAGTACTCCATCGGCGACCGCGTGCGGGTCAGGCTCGACCGCGTGGATGGTGTGGAGAAGAAACTTCAGTTCTCCGTAGTGGATTCCCAGGCTGGTTCACAGGCCGCGCTCCGAGGAACACCGATCATCCATGAGCGCAAGCGAGTAGCCGGCAAGCGAGCGCCCGTGAACCGTTCAGGCCGCACGCCTAAACGTCGTAAGTAGGCGGGACCACACCCTTGATGCGCAGGTACATTTCACCGTAACCGCGCGTGTGCGCCGTGTGGATCATCGCCTGGTACAGCAGTTCCAGACCGGTCGCCGCTTGCTTGCCCTGGCCGAATGTTCTGGTCAGATCGGCCGATGTCAGCTGTCCCACCACCCCAATCGACCAGTCAAAAAGCGCCGTCAGATACTTCACCGTCGCATCCTTTGTGATATCGCCTTTAGGCGCCGCGGGAGCCATGCCTTTACCGAGCCGGCCCAGGTAGAAGCCTTCCGCCTGTCCCAAGTGCTGCTGCTCCGCGCCGAACGCGCGTGCGTCGGGGAACGGCTTGAAATCGTAGTTCTCCGCAGGCATCGCTTCGGCGGTCTTCAAGGTCAAGTCCTTCGATTTCTTCCAGTGGCCCGCTAAAATCTCGATTTCGCTTTCGGCGGCGCTGGCCACCCGCACTGTCACGGCTGTGCCCGCTGCTGCCACAACCATGGATCCAATTGCCTTCCGTCGATTCATTAGTTCTCCTTCGCTCCGAACTATTCTACATGGGACCCCATGCTAGGCTCAAAGTATGGGGTTATCGCCTTCCTTCTCAACTTCATTGTTTTCTGGGAAATTCGGGATTACCGAACGTGATCTGGAGTCCTACTTGAGCGAAGCGCTTTCGGCGGGAGGTGAATACGCCGATCTGTATTTCGAATATCTCTCCAACACATCCATCGGCATCGATGAAGGCATCGTCAAGAGCGCTAGTGAGAGCGTGACGTTGGGCGTCGGCATTCGCGTCATCGCGGGTGAGCGCACCGGCTACGCCTACAGCGACGATCTCAGCCCCGAGAAGATCCGCAAAGCCGCGCGTGTCGCCGCGCTCATTGCGCGTGGTCCTGCCAGCGTCGTGAAAACCGGTTTTACGGAGGCGTCCAAACACAATCTGTATCCGATGCTGACCTCGCCGCACGAAGTGGGTCTCGCGGAGCGCGTGGATCTGGTCAAGCGTGCCGATGCCGCCGCGCGCGCCTACGACAAACGCGTGTTTCAGGTGATCGCGAACTATGCCGACAGCGTTCGGGAAGTTCTGGTCGCGTCGAGTGATGGCCGAATCAGCTTCGACCGTCAGCCGATGGCGCGGATGGGCGTCGCGGCGCTGGCTCGCGAAACCGATGGCGTTCCGCAGCAGGGATATTCCGGAGGCGGCGGCCGCGTGACTCTCGATTTCTTCCTAAACGAGAAACCCCCTGAGCATTTTGCGCGCGAAGCGGCGCGTCAAGCAATTGTTCAGTTGTCCGCCGTCGACGCGCCCGCGGGCGAATCCGTCGTGGTGTTGGGACCTGGATGGCCCGGAATCCTGCTGCATGAAGCCGTCGGCCACGGTCTGGAAGCCGATTTCAACCGCAAGGGCGTTTCCGCCTTCAGCGGCCGCATCGGCCAGCAAGTGGCGAGCCCTCTGTGCACCGTGATCGACGACGGAACCATAGGCAGCCGCCGTGGATCGCTAAACGTCGACGACGAAGGCATTCCCACGCAGAAGAACGTGCTGATCGAGAACGGCATCCTGCGCGGCTATCTGCAAGACACACTTTCGGCGCGATTGCTGAAGTCCACCTCCACTGGCAGTGGCCGGCGCGAGAGCTACCAGCACATCCCCATGCCGCGCATGACCAACACCTACATGCTGGCCGGGCAGAGCGATCCGGACGACATCATCCGCAGCGTTCCCAAGGGCATTTACTGCGCGACGTTCGGCGGAGGGCAGGTGGACATCACCAGCGGCAACTTCGTTTTCCAGGCCACGGAAAGCTACTTGATCGAAAACGGCAAGCTGACCCGGCCGGTGAAGGGCGCGACGCTGATCGGCAACGGTCCCGAGGCGCTGAAGTACGTCAGCATGGTCGGCCACGATCTCCAGCTTGACGAGGGTATCGGCGTCTGCGGCAAAGAAGGGCAGAGCGTTCCAGTAGGTGTCGGCATCCCCACAGTGAAAATCGACAAGATGACCGTTGGGGGTACAGCCGCTTGAGTGACGTGACCGATAACCTTCTGGACATCGCTGCCTCGGCCGCCAAGCGAGCCGTGGAGTTGGGTGCGTCGGGAGCCGAATGCACCATCTCTGAAGGTGAAGAATTCTCCGCCAGCGTGCGCATGCGGGAGATTGAAAACCTCAAGCAAGCCGGCTCACGCGGCGCTGGAATCCGTGTGCTGGTGGGCCCCCTCACGGGTTCATCCAGGACATCCGATTTGTCCCCCCAAGGCATTGAAGCCATGGTCCGCGGCGCGTTGGATCT
>Ga0070735_10005270_pt1 | contig 10772 bp, 10 predicted proteins | sample Coa_R1_FD_66443 | JGI IMG/M metagenome (GOLD analysis project Ga0070735, IMG submission 66443) | Surface soil microbial communities from Centralia Pennsylvania, which are recovering from an underground coalmine fire - Coalmine... | ecosystem: Environmental > Terrestrial > Soil > Unclassified ... | reverse complement strand
CGAAGTTGAACTCGCTGCTGATCCTCTAGGTAACTCTCTGAGCGAAGCGGACACCTGGTATGTTTCAGAATTCGGTGGCGGGGTCATTTTCCGCGAACCGAAGGCCTTCGGCCGAATATTCTTCAGCGCACCCGAAACCGAAGATCACTTGGCATTCGTAGCACGAGCGGACTCATAGGGCTCATTTCCGAGCCGCGATAGTCATGGAGCGGTTAATTCCGCAAGCGCAATCCCGACGGATCTACTCCGTCGCCCAGCTTTCGCATCCACTGACGCGCCAGCGCCAGCATGGAATCGCGGGTCAGCTCATGTTCGCGGTCGTGCGCCAAGTCAGTCTCTTCCGCCGGATCGTCGGCCAGATTGTAGAGGCGTGTAGCTTCTTCCTGAGGACGAAGCACGAGCTTGTCGTACCCGCGGATAATTGCCCGCCATTCGCCGGGCAGAGCTAGCCTTCCCTCGCAGTAGACCGAGTCTGGCACTTCGCCGCTGCCGTTTGCGATTAACTTCGAGAGATCGCGGCCCTGCAGGTCCTCCGGCGGCATGACTCCCAGTAATCCGAGCAGTGTCGGCAGCACATCGGCATGCGAGACCAGAAGATCGCCCGCGATGCGCGGCTTCAATTTGCCCGGCCAGCGAATCGCCAAGGGCACCAGAATGGACTTCTGCGACGGGGAATCCTCACCGTTGCCGGATTCCGCAGTGAGCACCGTGACCGTTTCCGAGCCAGGGCCGATCAGGTCCGACACAGAAGCGTCCGTTGGACGTGCGGCGTGCGGAAACCGTCCGGTTTCGAGAGCCTTCCGCGCGAGCCCGGCCGCGGGGCAGCACGTATACGCTCTGGGAAAGACGATGCTCTCACGCGCGAAATCCTCGGGCACGGCAGACCCTTTGATCCACGTAATCTCAACCCGCGGACGTGCAGTTTGGGCTGCGAGCCCAAGCGGCGCGAGAAGAAGCGTACGGCGTGTGATCACGTTAGAGACGAACTTTATCGAATGGCAGGCCGCACTTACACAGCTCGCAAGCCGCCCCATTCGCGTAGTATTTGCCGTCGAGCTGGGCCAAATAATACAGCGGTAGCGCGCCCAAGTCCACACGGTTCGGATTCGGTTGATACACGACCACTGCTAATCCGACCACTTCGCCGCCGCGCTCCTCTACCAGCTTCTTGACCTCGGCCAGTTTCTGGCCGGTGCGCAGGATATCGTCAGCCAGGAGCACTTTCTCGCCCGGGTGCACCTCCAGGTATTGGCGGAAATGGAGCGGCTCGCTATCGTTCTCGCGCTCGGCCCAATAAACCTGCCGGGCGCGCAAGGCTTCGCACACGCCGTAGGCAACCGGAAGGCCGCCCGTGGCCGGCGCCACCACGGAAAGCTCCGGGATCATGGCGCGAATCTCGGTGTTCGCGCGCACCTTGCGGCTGAGTCCGACGCTCAGGACTTTGGCGGCTTGGTAGTCGCGCATAGTCAGCGCAACCTGCAGGTATTCGGTAATGTGCTGGCCTCCGGGATACTCGAAATGGCCCTCGCGCAAACCGCCGGTGCGGCGCAAAAGCGCGACGACGTCGTCTTGTGTGGGAACAAGTTCCATGGATATTTTTGCCCTAGTGCGCGCCCCGGCCGCTTAGCACGGAAGGAATCGTGCGCAAAATAATTTTCCAGTCCAGCCCTAGAGACCAGTTGTCGATGTACTCCATATCGAGTTTCATCCAGGTCTCGAAGTCGACCTCGTCACGCCCGCTGATCGCCCACAAGCAGGTCAACCCGGGCCGCATCCGAAGCCGCCGGCGCTGCCACCGCTTATATTGTTCCACCTCGGAGGGGATGGCGGGCCGGGGGCCCACCAGAGACATGTCCCCCTTAAGCACGTTCCAGAGTTGCGGCAACTCGTCGGCTGAGAATTTCCGCAACCAGCGGCCGACTTTGGTGAGGCGCGGATCGTCGGGAATCTTCATGACCACCTCGCGATGATTCATGTGTTCTACCGACTCACGCATGGACTCCGCGTCCAGGCACATCGAGCGAAACTTGTAGAACACGAAACGGCGTCCATTCAGCCCACAGCGCTCCTGCCGGAAGATCGCGGGTCCAGGCGATGTCAACCGCACCAGAATCGCAATCAGCAGCATAACGGGAAACAGCAGCAGCAAGGCCGCGCCCGCCAGCACGATATCGGTTACGCGCTTCACCAATAAGCGGATCTCATCGTGCGGCGTGGAGGAGAACGTCAGCAGCGGGGACGCTCCCAGGCGATCCAGGTACACGCGGCTGTTCACGTGGGGCAAAAAGCCCACTGCGATCCGTGTGCGGACGCCCTCTTCCTCGCACAAGAGCATCACATCTTCAAGCTCGGCCAGGCGGCGGCTATCGGTGGCGAAGATGATTTCGTCGATCACATGGCTGCGCAGCATTTCCGGAAGCTCGGTAATCGCATGGACCGGATAATCGTGCTCCAGTTCGATGGGAATGAACAAGGCTTCCGGAGAATCGGCGAAGAATCCTCGCAAGCGGATCCCGTGCGACGCGCCGGCTTCTTCCAGTTGCCTTCCCAGCCGTTGCGCGGCATCGCCCAGGCCGACCACCATCACATAGTGGGGCACCGAAAATTCGCGGCGCACCACGCGCAACAGGAGTCCTGCATTCAGCCGGAACAGGCACAGCAGGAACCACGTGCAAAGCGCAAACAACGTGACAAAAAGCCGGCTGAGGTCCAATCGCCAGAAGTACTGGAACAGAATGACCGATAGGGAGCCAACCAGGCACTGCCGGAACGCGTGATACAGAATAATGCGGGGATGCGTGGCGTCGATGCGATCGTACGTTTCCCACCAGGCGCCAGTGGCCACCCAGACCACCATCGACCAAACCAGAAGGGACGCAGCTACGCCCTGCGGAATGTAGAAATTGTTTTCAAGATTCAGGCGGGCGCGAATCAGATACGCTAACGCGAAGGCCAGCGCGATCAGGACGACGTCGGCCGTCCCGAATAAGATCCTGACCCTCTGGCGCTGCCCGCGAAACACTAAGGACAGAATACAATGCGGCGAAAGCCTTCAGCCTCCGACGATCCAAAAACATGAGGGGTTTACCGAACCTCAACGCTAGATACGGATCCGTCGCTGAGGCGCACCACACCGAAAGTGGTTTCGCGGGTTTGGTAGTGGAAGATTTCCACCAGGTGCCCGTCGTCCATCATCGTGATGCGCGAGGAGGGCGCCCCGAGCTTCAAAACCTCTTCCCTTGACGTTCCTCTGGCCAGGGTCTTGAGATCAGCAGGGGTGGCCTGCGGCGGCGGAGGCAGCGCGAGTACGGGGGTCAGAATCACCTCAGGAGCTGGCGGCGCGATGGGAGGCGGCGGGGGAACAACGGCAACTTTCTTGGCCGGCGGTGGAGGTACCAGCGAGTGGTCTTTCACCACGCCACCCGGGCCCGTCTTGAGTACCGTGCCCCCACCGCTGCCCCCACTGCCACCACTTCCACCGCCATCGCTGGCCCTCTGCGCGGGCTTCGCGGTGGGACTGACAGCGTGCGGCTTCTCGACGCTGGCAACCTTCTCGGTCTTCGCGGCCTTAGCCGTCACACCATTTGCGCTTTCCAAAGCAGCGGTTATGCCTTGACCAATTTTCTTCCCGGCGCCCACTCCAACGGAACTGCCCGCGATCACCCCAGCGGCGTCCGTCAGCGCCTGGGACCAGGTCAGCCCTGCAACCACCAACAACATCGAGACACGCAAAACCAGGCGCATGACGCCCTCCGTTTACGATCCTAACCGGCTTAAGCAATAGGACCTACGGGGCTTTCCCCTTATTTTTCAGTCACAAGATCATTAACACCACTTGACAGTGGGGCTTATAGGAGTATGCTAAAAGCGGATGGGAACTATAGCCATTCCGGGCCTTTACGTCCGTCAGCCGTACGAGCGGTATTCCTCCGAAGATCATGACACTTGGCGGCGGCTTTACCAACGGCTGCTCCCGCGTTGGGAGCGGTTCGCCAACGAACGCTTTCAGGCCGGGATTCAATCCTTGTGTCTGCCCCAGGATCGGATTCCACGCCTGGAGGACGTCAACCGGTTCCTCTCACCCCTCACCGGATTCCGCGCCCAAGCGGTGGCCGGATACGTACCGGCTTTTGTGTTTTTCGACTGCCTGCGCAATCGCGAATTCCCGACCACCGTTACTATTCGCAAGGCAGGAAGCCTGGATTATCTCCCGGAACCGGATATTTTCCACGACATAGCCGGGCACGTCCCGATGCACACCGACCCGCACTTTGCGGAAACGCTGGTGCGATTCGGAGAGTGTGCGCATACCGCCGCGGCGCTGGTTTCGGAAATTCGCGATCCGGCCGAGCGCGTTCGCACCCTCACCAGCATTTTCCGCGCGATGGCACGGTTCTTCTGGTTCACCATCGAGTTCGGACTAATGCGGTCTCGATCGGGCGACGGGCTGCGCGTTTATGGAAGCGGCCTGCTCAGTTCGTTCGGCGAGATCGAGCACGCGGTCGTCTCCCCGGATGTCCAACGTTTTCCGCTGCAGATCGAATGGGCCATCAACCAGGCATTCGAAATCGATCACTACCAGCCGCTGTTGTTCATCGTCGATTCCTTCGATCACCTCTACAGTCTGGTGGACGAACTCGAGCAGTGGATGAAGGCCGGTAAGCTGAACCACGTGGCTCCGGGCGAGCCGAAGGTCAACGAGGTCGACCTGCAAAGCTTTCTGGAAGCCGGCGCAGCCGATAGGGACACAATAGAGTCCGGGCTATAATCCGGGCATGTGGAAGTTGCTCGCGCTAGTTGTACTCGCATGCACTTCTGCGTCGGCACAACGCATCCCGATTATTCTCGACACCGATATCGGCGATTCGATTGACGATGCTCTGGCGCTGGCTTTCGCGCTGCACTCGCCCGAACTCGACGTACGCGCGGTCACCACGGTGATCGATGACGTGGAAAGCAAGACACGCCTGGCGTGGAAGATGCTTGGCGTCTACAACCGGCGCGATATCGCGCTGGCCACGGGCGCGTCCGAGCCGCTGCTCGACCCCACCACGTCCGTCGCCTCCAAAGAGTTCGAAGTCCTAACGCGCAATGATGCCATTCCTGATGCCGCCCGCAAACGAGCGGCAGACCTGATTATTGAAACGCTCCTGCAGTCGCGGGGCAAGATTACGATTGTCGCCATCGGCCCGATGACCAACATCGCGCTCGCCCTGAAGCTCGATCCGCGCATCAAGAACAATATCGAGCGCATCGTGATCATGGGCGGGGCGTACTTAAGCTCCGAAACTGAGTACAACGTCAGGCGCGATCGCGCGGCCGCGGAAATCGTCTTCCGATCCGGTATCCCGATCACCGCCGTCGGCCTGGACGCAACGTCGCAGTGCAAGCTGCGCGAGAAGGATGTCGACCTCATGCGTCTGGCAGACGATCCCGCGGGCAATTTTCTGATCCGGCTCATTGATCTGGCCGAGGAGCAGACCCACGACGCGAATCCCATCCTATACGATCCGCTGGCCATCGCGGCCATTTTTCGACCCGACTTACTGGAGATGCAGGCCGGAACCGTCGACGTACCGCTTTCCGGACCCGGTCAGACGATCTTCAAGCCGCTCACCGGATCCAAGACCCAGGTAGCGGTCAAGGTGAACGTTCCGGCGTTCCTCGATTTGTTTGTCGACCGCGTATCGAGCGGCGTCGGCGGGCTGCGATAGCTTATTTTCCCACCAGGTGCCGCAGGCTGGTGTTGTTTTCCCCGCAGATAGACTCGATCAATTCATCGTCGGGCATCAGGCGCTGGTTCGCCGTTACGGTCCACGGCTTGGTATAGGTCTTCGGATCGTTCACGGTCACTTCGACTTCAAGAGTCCCGTAGTTGGGCCGGCGGATGCGCTCCGTCACATGAGCTTCATTGGTCATGGGGCTGCCGTTCTCATCGATCCAGGCGTTATCCAGGAAGCCAGTCGACTCCACCACCAGCGTGTCACCTTCCCACCTTCCGACTGAATATCCGTACCACCAAGGCTGCACGTCGTCCTTGCCGGGCAGCGAGCGGCCGTCAGTGAAGATTTGCCGCGTGCCTCCGTTCGATTCCGCGAGCATCACAATCTCGCGGGCGTTCTGAATGAGCTTGCGAGGTTGGGGATGAAACCACAATTGCACCGGATTCAAAGGCAGACAGTGGGCGTCGGGATGGTCTTTGCTATTTTCAGCCAGGCGCTCATTGCGGAGTTTCAGCGCCCATGGCTGATAGGGCAGTAAGCCGCCCGGCATGCTCTGTCCCATGTTCTGGAACATGCCTCGCGGAAATCCCGTGGAACTGTCCGGCGGCGGCGGGGGAGGACCTCCATCCGGACCCTTCCCTTTTCCCTTTCCATCGCCCGGCACACCGGGACCACCGCGTGGAGCGCTCCATACACCCGAAAGATCCGGCTGGCCGTCGGCCATCTTCGGTGCGGGCCCGTTCAGATCGGGCTTGCCGTCTTTCAATTTGGGAGCGCCCGCCGTGGGAAAGGACGGCCATTGCGCGAAGATGCCAAACGAAAAGGCAAGGAACATTGTCACTGCCGCGGTCACAACAACATTTATCCTGGGCATGCCGATTCTGACTCCGATTGCTCCGATTCTACCGGCTCAACCTCCACAGGTAAAGGGCGACATCCGGTGGCCTGAGATAATATAGTCTGGATGCAGCCAGATACCGCCCTTCAGCTCGCCACGACGCAGCTCAACAGGGTTCGCGCGGAAATCGGAAAGATCATCGTAGGACAGCAGGACGTCGTGGACGGCGTGCTGATCTGTTTGCTGGCGGGCGGCCATGTGTTGCTCGAAGGCGTTCCAGGCCTGGGCAAGACCACACTGCTGCGGACGCTCTCCAAAGTGATGCACTTGAAGTATTCGCGCATCCAGTTCACTCCTGATCTGATGCCCGCCGACATCGTAGGCAGCATGATCATCGATAGCGACAGCGGATCGAAAGCTTTGCGCTTCTCGCCCGGCCCAATTTTCGCGCATCTGGTCTTGGCCGACGAGATCAATCGCGCAACTCCCAAAACGCAGTCAGCGCTGCTCGAAGCCATGCAAGAGCATACCGTCACCAGCGGTACGCAGACCATGGAATTGGAGCCTCCCTTCCTGGTCATGGCGACGCAGAACCCGATCGAGATGGAAGGAACCTATCCGCTGCCCGAAGCGCAGCTCGACCGGTTCCTGATGAAGATCCTCGTGCGCTTCCCTACCCGCGCCGAACTGGGCACCATTGTCGAACGCACCAGCCAGAAGGACGAGATCGAGGTCTCGCCGGTGGTTACACGCGAAGAAATTCTGGAGTTGCGCGCTGCCTGCCATCAGGTTTTAGTTGCCCCGCATGTTCAGGATCACGCCATCAACCTGGTAATGGCCACGCAGCCGGGAGCGGCTGAAGCGCATGGGCTGGCCAACAAGTTTATCCGCTATGGAAGCTCGCCGCGCGGCGCGCAGGCGCTGGTGGAATGCGGACGCGTGTTCGCGCTGATGAAGGGCCGCATGCATCTTTCGATTGAGGACGTCGACACGATCGCCCCGGCGGTTCTGCGGCACCGCATCATCTTGAATTTCGACGCCCATGCGGAAGGGCAGACTCCGGAAACCATCCTGAGCAAAATCATTCCGAGTGTGGCCTCCGCGGTCTCCTCACGTGCCTGAACCGCTTCTTGAGACCGGCTTTCTCGAACGCCTGGAAAGGCTGACCATCCAGTGGCAGAATTCGCTGCCGGGACTGGTCGGCGGACACAACACCTCGCGCTTTGCCGGAGCGGGCCAGGAGTTTCTGGACCATCGCCAGTTCCATCACGGCGACGATCTGCGCGCAGTCAACTGGCGGGCTTTCCTGCGCCTGGAAAAGCTGTTTCTCAAAATGTTCCAGTTGGAGCCGCGCATTCCGGTGCGGCTGCTGATCGACATCAGCAAGTCCATGGAGACCGGAGAGATTAACAAGTTTCATTACGCGCAGAGGTTGGCAGCGGCGCTCTGCTATGTAGGCTTGGTGCGTCTCGATTCGATCTCCCTGCAACCCTTCAGCAATAAGCTGCATGACGCGTTCACGGCCAGCGGCGGAAGGCATCGGTTCACGCCGGCCATGAATTTTCTCGCCGGTTTACAGCCGTCGGGGCAGACGAATTTCCTAGAGTGCTCGCGCCAGTTTTGCTCGAAATACCCGCAGCGAGGCTTGACCCTGGTGATATCGGATTTTCTCGACGACCGGGACTGCGAAAGACCGCTCCAGTACCTGGCCGATTTTGGGCATGAGCTGATTCTGCTGCAAATCTGGGCGGATGAAGATCGCCAACCACCGTGGGAGGGCGAGCTGGAGATCGAAGACGCAGAGACCGGGCAGAAAGTGGAGTTGTCCTTCGACAGCGACGCGCGCGCGCAGTACACCGCTGGCTTCGACGCACATGCCGAGCTGATCCGTAACGTGGCCGAACGAAATAACGGCCGGTACTTGGGCGTGCCGACTTCGGTGCCCATCGAGCAGGCGATCTTTGGTCCGCTGGTTAGAAGTGGTGCGGTAGCATGAATTTCCTCGGCATATGAATTTCCTCAACCTCGGTCTTGGCCAGCTGCTCGGCTTGGTCGGCGCGATCTCAGCCGGGGTGGTGGCGCTGTACCTGCTCGATCGCTCCAAGCGCCGGCAATTGGTCGCGACGCTGCGCTTTTGGTCGACTGCGGACGTGCGCACGGAGCTAAAGCATCGCCGCCGCATCCAGCAACCGTGGAGCCTGCTGCTGCAATTGATCAGTCTGGCGCTGCTGCTGACCGCTATCGCCGGGCCCCAATTGGGAATCTTCGATGCCGCCGGACGCGATCACGTCATTGTGCTCGATACCTCTGCCTGGATGGCCTCACGAGTTTCTTTACCAGGAGCCCAAGGCATCCTCATGGATCAGGCGAAAGCTAGCGCACGGGCTTACTTGCGGAGCATTCCTCGCCGCGACCGTGTGATGCTGGTGCGCGCCGACGCGCTGGCGACTCCGGCGACCGCGTTTGAGTCCAGCCGCGGCGTTCTCGAAAGCGCCATCCAGGAATCGCAGCCAGGAGCTTCGGTTTTGAACCTGGCCCGGGCGCTGGAATTCGCGGATCGTGCCCAGAAGCTGCAATCTCAGAAACCCGGAGAAATCGTCTTCGTGGGCGCAGGCCGCGTTTCCGAAGAAGAGGCGGGTTTGTCCGCACTGCCACCGAACCTCCGAGTTGTAACCACGAGTTCCGCTCTGGAAAACGTCGGACTGCGGAAGATAGGGCTGCGACGGTCGCCAACTGCGCCCGATAGCTGGGATATTTTCGTCGTGGTTCGCAACGATGGCGTGCGCAGCCAGAGTGTGGATCTGGGTTTGCAATTCTCCAAATCGCCCGCGGGTTCGCGACGCCTGACGCTGCGTCCAGGAACCGAGGAACAGGCTACCTTCAACTACGTCGCCAAGACTGGTGGTTTTCTCGAAGCCCGGTTGAATGTTCGCGACGCCTTCCCTCAGGATGACCGCGCGGTAGTGGAGCTGCCTCCGCAAATTTCCTCCCACGTGGTGGTTTATTCCAATGAGCCGCAGTTGCTGCGGCCTCTGTTTGCTGCGAATCCACAAGTCGACGCAGTGTTCGAATCGCCCGACAAGTTCGATCCGGCAGTGAAGGCTGACGTGGTGGTGCTGGATCGCTTTTCCTCTTCGACGCCTACAAACGCACCCTCGATTTGGATAGAGCCGCCCTCTTCTGCATCACCGGTAAGAGTGATCGCCACTCGCAGCGGACTACGCCTGGACAAATGGCACGCCGAAACGACTCTTGGAGCCGGTCTGCACACTCAAGACGTGACACTCGAATCGGCCGAGGTTTTTGCGCCGGCGGCCGGTGATATCGTCGTCGCCGAAACCACCGAAGGTCCAGTGGTCGTCGCTCATGAAGCGACTCGCGCGGGATTTCGTCCCGGTGCGAACAAGCAGGTGGTCATTGGCTTCCACCCTGGTCGCGGCTCAATGAAATACCAGTTGGCGACGCCGCTGCTGTTTGCCAATATTCTGCGCTGGATGACTCCCGGAGCGTTCCGCCAGTGGGAGGTTCAGGCGGGAACCGTCGGCACGGTAAATGTACCGGTCGAGAAAGACGCGAAGCCGGAAAACATCCATGTGCTGGATGAAGAGAACCGTTCCCTGCCCTTCACGCTCGATACGAACAACTCCAGTAACAACCTGCGATTCTTTTCCGGAGCGCCGGGCACCGTCCGCGTGCAAATGGGCGATCGTGAGATGGTATATTCGCTCACGCTTCCGGATGTCGGTGAGGCAGTCTGGCGGGTTCCTGCCGGCGTTCGTCAAGGTGTGCCGCGCGCAATCGTGGGAGATGCCGCGCCCCGCGATCTGTGGCCATGGCTGGCTTTGCTGGGCGGTATCGGGCTGCTGGCGGACTGGCTGTTGTACGGGCGGAGCCGTGCGTTCCGGTTACGAGCCTCTGGCGCGATGGCTCCCCACTTTAAGAAGAAAATGGCGCAATGGAGAAAAGCGTCATGACCTTCGACCGGGTCTGGGTTTTGGCGATCGCATGGCTCCCTCTCGCCTGGATTCTGTTCGAATGGCGACGCACGGCGCGTAAGCTGGGCCTGGTCCTCAAGGCGGCTTGCTTCACGGCGATCCTCCTGGCCCTGGCCGAGCCGCGAATGATTCTGCAGGAAACCAAAGTCGCCCTGGCCGTGCTGGTGGACACCTCCGCGAGTTCTTCAGCCGCCGATCTCGACCGGGCCTCGCAAC
>Ga0070735_10005269_pt1 | contig 10772 bp, 10 predicted proteins | sample Coa_R1_FD_66443 | JGI IMG/M metagenome (GOLD analysis project Ga0070735, IMG submission 66443) | Surface soil microbial communities from Centralia Pennsylvania, which are recovering from an underground coalmine fire - Coalmine... | ecosystem: Environmental > Terrestrial > Soil > Unclassified ... | reverse complement strand
GAGCGCTCGTCGGAATTAACGTAATAGTCGCGGTCGGGCAATCCGAGGCCGCCCTGAAAGGCCGCGCCGATTTCTTCCGTGCTGTTTCGGTAATCTTGCGTCGAGCCAAAACGGAAAAGCACGCTTACGCCATCGCCTTGCAGGCGAGCGACTTCGGCTTCGAGCTGCTGAATTGTGACGATCCTGTTGATGCGCTTCAGTTCCGGGTCGAGGGGGTGAATGCCAGCCTTTTCGATGGCGTCCGTGTTCATGCAACTGGCGTAGTAATCGCCGATTTTCTGTTCGTTTGAGCCGCGTGCGGCATTGCGGTCGGCGGCCGCTTCGTCGAGAATTTGATGGAGCACATCCTGGTTGCGGTTGAGGAGATAATTGAAGGTGCCCCAGCTTGAATACGCAGCGGGAATGGGATGTTTCGCAACCCAGCCGCCATCGGCGAACTGGAAGAAATTGATGCAAGCATTAGCGGAGCGGTCGAGATCGGCGGGATTGAGCCCGTGGGTCTCAGATTCCGTTGATGACGGTGCGTCCTGGCCTGAAACGGCGTTGCCCCCGGCTGTGCTCCGAATCAGACAGTAGGGCGCGGACGGAGCCGTTGTTTGGCTCGATGTTTGGGCGAAAAGAGGCAGCGGCAAAAGCAAGAAGATTGCGGCGAAGCTCATATTACGAAGCACGCGCATAAGAAATCCCACCTCCCAATTGATTAACTTACGTTGACCGATCTACGCGCGAAAGCATATTCGAGCGCCGAAGCCAAGTCAAACAGGCTGTTGAATGGGACGCGAAGAGCGCGCGGAGAGTTTCGCAACGATTCTTGAAGCGCGAATCGGACGCGGCAGCATCAGCAGGCGTGCGCGCCAAACGGAGAGAAGAGAATTTGCCAGAGTTGAAGATTCCTCGCACGGAACCATCCGGCGCTGGCCATCAAGTAAAATTTCCACATGCGGAAGAATCGCTCGTCATATTCGGCGCGCAGGCTATCCCAGTTACCTGCGAAATTGTGATACCAAGCCATCAAGGTGCGGTCGTAATGCGAGCCCCAGTTGTGCCAGTCCTCCATGATGAAAAGACCTTCGGTAGCGGCGCCGATCTGCTTCACAGAAGGCGTCATCGAGTTGGGGAAAATGTATTTTTCGATCCATGGGTCGGTGGCGCGCATGGAATAATTCTTCCCGACGGTGGAAAGGTAGAACCGACCACATCCGGCGAGCGAGCGGCGGACGATCTCCATATAAGCGCGGTAATTCTTGTAGCCGACATGTTCGAACATTCCAAGTGAGATGATACAGTCAAAAGTTTCGTGCAGGTCGCGATAATCTTGCAGGCGAATTTGGACAGGCAAGTCCGCGCATCGCTCAGTCGCGAGATTTGCTTGCTCGCGCGACACGGTGATGCCGACCACGTGGACACCATATTTCTCCGCAGCGTATTTCGCGAAGCTGCCCCAGCCGCAGCCAATGTCGAGGACTTTCATGCCCGGCGAGAGTCCCACGCTGCGGCAGACGAATTCGAGCTTGGCTTCCTGCGCTTGTTCGAGATTCGACGCATGTTCCCAGTAGCCGGACGTGTACACCATGCGGCGGTCAAGCATCTTTTCGAAGAGCAGGTTGCCGCGGTCGTAATGTCCCTCAGCGACCTGAAACGCTCTGGATTTCTTTTGCGGATTCCGCAGAAGTGATTGGATGTACAGCCGGACGCTGCCCCAGCCGGGCAGCGCGCCGCGTTCCAACTGGGCGCGGCCAACGTGGTCGAAGAATTGATCGAGGGCAGGCGAATCCCACCAGCCGTCCATGTAGGATTCGCCGAGTCCCAGGGAGCCGTTGCGGAGAACGCGCGAATAGAATTCATCACGATGAACGGCGATGTCCCACGGACGGCTGCCATTGATTTGAATATCCGCGCGGGCGAGAAGTTGTTCTGCGTGCCGCCTTAGACTGTTGGTGAACATTGTGGGCGATCCACGAAAAAACACATGAAGTTGAAAACCTAGGAAGCTGGTACCGGCGCGCGTCGGGTGACGAGCCGGATCATTCTTTGGGCTACGCTTCGAGCGACACTGAAAAGCTTGACTAGAACGAAAATGCAAAATGCTACGGACAGAATCACGAGAAAAATGGCGGCGTAGGGGTGCTGTGTGGCCATCCAAGCGAAGAAGATGGCGATTGCGTCTTCGGCGATGCTGACGATGGAATTGCTGAATGGCTCAGGGCTGGCATTGACTGCCACGCGCATGGTGGCCTTCGTTCCATGGGACGTGAGAGCGATGCCGCCGGCGAGAAGCGCAGCGAGTACGCGCCACTCCCGCGGGATGGCTGCCGTTGCGCCGTAGGCGAGCACCGCCGCGGCGAATGGGCGAATGAAAGTGTGCAGGACGTCCCACGCATGGTCGACGTACGGGATTTTGTCCGCCGTGAATTCGATAAAATAAAGCAGCAGCGCGGCAGTGATGACGAGCGGATTGCCGAGAATCGCGAGTGAGCCGGGAAGCTGAACGCCGCCGAAGCGTTCGAGCAAGCCAGCGACGGCAATTGTGGCGTAGAGATTCAGGCCGGAGGCGAACGCCGTCCCAAAGATGAAGCCGAGAATTTGCCCGATGCCCATGACAAGCATATCCCCCAAGGAAATGGGCCTTTACGATTGTCCCGCCGTCCAGAGCGGGTGTCAATTGGCAGCACTGAGTGAGCGCGCTACGGAACGGCACGCACCTTGACGCAAGCGCCGTACCACGAGGGAGCGGTTTCATATAAAATGGTAGGATTGCGCGCGCGGGTGGTTGACACCGTGTGGCGTGTTGAGGGAATTCATGATCCTGGACACAAACGAGATTCAGAAGATTCTACCGCACCGCTATCCGTTCCTGATGGTGGACGCCATTATTGAGATGGAGCGGCTGAAGCGCATTGTGGGAATCAAGAACGTCACGATCAACGAGCATTTTTTTGCCGGCCACTTTCCGGGGCAGCCCGTGATGCCGGGCGTGTTGATCGTGGAATCGATGGCGCAGACGGGAGGGTTTTTGCTGCTCCAAGAAATACCGGAGCGCGAAAGCAAGCTGCTCTATTTCGTGGCTATCGACGAGGCCCGCTTCCGGCGGCCCGTAGTGCCCGGAGATCAATTGCGCATCGAAGTGGACGTGGTTTCGTGGCGCACGACTTTCTGCAAGCTGGCTGGTAAAGCGTTTGTGGGCGACGAACTGGCTGCGGAGGCCACGTTGATGTGCAAGACGGTGAACCGCAATCCATGAGCGAGATTGACGCGCGCGCGAGCGTTTCGTCCAGCGCCCGAATCGGCGACGGAGCGCGCATCGGTCCGTTTGCCGTGATTGGCGATGAAGTGGAATTGGGCGCGGGATGCGTGGTTGAAGCGCATTGCGTGATTCACGGTCCGGCGCGCATAGGACGCGAGAATCGCTTCGATTCCTTTACGGCGATTGGCGGGGATCCGCAGGATTTGACGTATGCAGGAGAGCGCGTGGCGCTGGAAATCGGCGACAAGAACTTGTTTCGCGAATTCGTCACCGTGAGCCGCGGCACGAAAAAAGGCGGCGGGACAACGCATATTGGCAGTCACAACATGTTCATGGCCTACGCGCACGTGGCGCATGATTGCCACGTGGGAGATCACACCATTTTTGTGAACGGCGCCACGCTGGCGGGCCACGTGACGATTGAGGACCATGCGACGGTGGGCGCGTTTTGCACCGTGCATCAGTTTTGCCGTGTAGGGCGGTACGCGTACATTGCAGCGTTGACAGCGATCACGCAGGACGCGCCGCCGTTTTCGAAAGTGGTGCAGGCGCGCGACGTGCGCTGCTTCGCGGTGAATTCCATCGGCTTGGAGCGTCAGGGCTTCAGCCGCGAGCGAATTCAGGTGATTGAGCGCGCGTATCGGTTGCTGCTGCGGTCCAAGCTGAACACCACGCAGGCTGTCGAACGCATGCGCGAGACGCTCAACGGTTCGGAAGACGTTTCTGAGCTGATTCGCTTCATCGAAGCGGCCGAGCGCGGGCTGATTAAGTAGATAAGCGATGGCGCCGCAAAACGAAACTCCCTCAACGGCTGGCTGGGGACTGATCGCCGGCAACGGAAAATTTCCATTCCTGGTTCTAGAAGGCGCACGCAGCCGCGGTATTGAGATGGCTGTGATTGCGATACGCGAGGAAGCGTCGCCGGAACTGGAGCGTGTTGCGCTGCGGTTGCATTGGGTGAGCCTCGGCGAATTGAGCCGCACGATTGAGTTGCTTCACAAGGAAGGCGTGAAGCAGGCTGTGATGGCTGGCCAAGTGAAGCACAACAAGATTTTCAGCGCGATACGGCCGGACTGGAAGCTCGCAAAACTATTGCTTTCGCTGCCCAAAAAAAATACGGATTCGCTGATTGGCGCGGTGGCGGCATTGCTGGAAGACGAAGGCATTCATTTGGTGGACTCGACGACGTTCTTGGCGCCGTTGTTGCCCGAACCGGGAGTGCTGACGCGGCGCCGTCCCGACGAAGCGGAGTCGGCTGACATTGCGTACGGCCGCGAAGTAGCGCGGCGACTGGCGGAAATTGATCTGGGGCAAACCGTGGTGATTTGCGATCGCGCATGTGTGGCCGTGGAAGCGATGGAGGGCACGGACGAAACCATCGAACGGGCGGCGCGTCTTACAGAAGGGAAGCGTTTGGTGGTGGTAAAAGTCAGCAAACCCGGGCAGGACATGCGCTTCGATGTGCCTGTTGTTGGCCTGAGGACGATTGAAGTAATGAAGCGTTCGAAGGCAACGGCGCTGGCGGTGGACGCGGGACGGACGCTTTTGTTTGACCGCGAGAAATTGATGGCCGCGGCCGATGAGGCTGGCATTGCAATTGAGGCGCTTACACCCCTCGGCGTGAAACAGGCATCCGATAGGGTTACGGCGGAGAAAGGAAAGCGGTGAGCGACAAGAAGATACGTGTCGGCGTGGTCGGCGTGGGCGATTTTGGACGCAATCACGTGCGCGTGCTTCACGAACTTCCCGGCGCTGAACTTGTGGGAATTCATGACGCTGACCCGGAGCGTGCGCGGCAAATCGCGGCAGAATTTGGCACCCAGGCGTTTTCGGAGATAGGCCAATTGGCCGAACAGATTGACGCGGCAAGCGTTGCGGTGCCCACGGTTCTGCATGCGCAAATCAGTTCGGAGCTTTTGCAGCGTGGCGTGGATGTGCTGGTAGAGAAGCCCATTGCGTCTTCGCGAGCGGAAGCTGACGGATTGATCGCGACCGCGAAAAATGCCGGGCGCATTCTACAAGTAGGCCATTTGGAACGATTTAATCCAGCTGTGGTGGCGGTGCAGAAAATCGTGACGCGACCGCTGTTTTTTGAGGTGCATAGGCTAGGAGTTTTTTCGCCGCGCAGCCTGGATGTGGATGTGGTGTTCGACGTGATGATTCACGACCTGGATATTTTGCTTTGGCTCGTCGACTCTCCGACACGGGACATTCAATCCGTGGGTATTCCCGTGTTGACGGAGAAAGTGGACATCGCGCATGCACGCATTGAATTCGAGTCGGGCGCAGTGGCGAATCTGACCGCGAGCCGCGTTTCCACAGAACGCGTGCGCAAGCTCCGCTTTTTCCAGGCGCGCGAATATGTTTCGGTGGATTACACGCGGCAGGACGTGACGCGGATCCGCGTGACGGGCGAGGGTTCCGAGCCCGCGATTGACTTTGAAAAATTGCCGACGCAGCCCGAAGAGCCACTGAAGGCGGAATTACGCGCCTTTCTCTCCGCAGTGCGCGAACGCACAGCGCCGCTGGTGGATGGCGAGGCGGGACGGCGAGCACTCGACTTGGCTGACCGCGTAATGGCGGGGATTCTGGAGCATGCACGTCGGGTGAAACCGGAGCTTGCGACAGCCCCGCACATACGATGATTCCCCGGACCCTGGTTCCGCTGAAGATTTCGCGCGTCGATCCCAACGCACCACCTGAAAACGGTGCGCGACGCACTTCACAGCTTGATTCGCGCATCGTGGTTCCGTCGGGGCCCTCTACGGCGCCGCTCGACGCGCGCACGTCAATTCCATTGCACCTGCCGCTGGATGTTCTTTCAAGTCGCATTCTGATTCCTCGCGACATGCCGGTGAAACAGATGGAACCTTCCGCCACGGCAATCCCTTCGCATGTACCGATAGCGGTGCTCGAAACGCGCGTGGTCGTGCCTCAGGAGGCGGTGCTCGAGGAGTCGTTTCAGCCGACGGTTCAGGCACCGTTGCCGGCGGGGGTCTTCGACGACATTATCGAGCGGGATCTTTTTAACACCGGCGAAGTCAATTTACTGGCGTCTCCGGAGGATCCAAGAAAGCGGGATTGGGGCTGGCTGGCGCGGTCGTTTTCATTGCTTGTGCACGTGGGAGTGATTCTGCTGATTTTGTTCGCGCCGAAGCTTTTCACTTCGAATGTTCCGGCGCAGCAGGTGGAGATGGCTCGGGAGCAATTGTCGCATGTGTTTCTCCCGCCGTCGGTTAAGAACGTGCCGAGGGAACGATCACCGGCGGAGCGGCCCAGCGCGCGTATGCGGCTCGATCCGCGTTTATTGGAAAAACTGACGCCGCCACACCCACCCACTCCTGAGCCGATGGCTGGGCCAAAGACCGACGCGCCCCCTCAGCCGGAGCCCTCACGCGCAGCTCAACCGCAACCCCCGGCGCCGCAGCCTCCAAAGCCCCAGCCCGCGTTCAAGCCGCTGACGCAATTGGAAACTCCGCCGAAGCCGAATCAGAAACTCAATCTTGATCTTCCGCGGGTGTCGCCGGGACGGGCGCTGCAGGAGAATGCCCAGCAAGCCCTGCAACATGGCAGCAGTTCAAGTTCCGCGTCTTTCTCTGAGCCGATGCCTTTGGGGCCGGGGGCGCCCCTCCCGAGCGGGGCGGGGGGCCAAGGACTGCTAGGAAGCGGCGTGCAGATACTGACGCCGACCGAAGGGGTAGACTTCTCGAATTATCTGGCGCGGATGCTCGCGCGCGTGAGGCAGAACTGGATTTCGGTGATGCCGATTTCGGCGCGCATGGGCGACAAGGGCGTGGTCATCATGCGATTCCACATCATGCGCAATGGCGACATGCCAAACACAGAACCGGCGTTAGAGCGCACGTCAGGCAAGGAGCCTTTGGATCGCGCGGCTGGCGCTGCACTGACGGAATCGAATCCGTTCGAACCGCTTCCACAGGCATTCACTGGCCCGTATATCGAGCTCCGAATCGCCTTCCTTTACAACCTGCCTCTGGACTATAACTTCGGACAGTGAGACTGAATCGTACTCAAATTCTGGGCGCGCTGCTTCTGGCGCTGGCGGTGCTGATTTATCTGCTGCTGCGCTACCGAGTGTTCCACGGATGAGCGCGCACCGCCGGCTCGTCGCGATCCTGGGCCCGACGGCTTCCGGCAAATCGGCGCTCGCCATTGCGTTGGCGGAGCGGTTACACGGCGAAGTGGTGGCTTGTGATTCCACGCAGGTATACCGCTATTTTGATATTGGCACGGGCAAAGTTCCCGAAGCAGAACGGCGCGGAATTCCACATCACTTGATTGATTTGGTCGAGCCTGACGAGGTTTTCACGGCGGGCGAGTACCGGCGGCAGGCGACGGAAGTTCTGGAGGCGATTTGCGCGCGGGGGAAGCTGCCGATTTTGACGGCAGGGACCGGACTATACTTGCGAGCGCTCTTGGAGGGATTGGCTGACGCGCCAGCGCGTTCCGAGGAGCTCCGCGAGCGATTGAGACAGCGAGTGGCGCGACGGGGGCCTGAGCAGTTGCACAAGATTTTGAAGCGGCTGGACCGGGAATCGGCCTTGCGGATTGCTCCGGGCGATACGCAGAAGGTGATACGCGCGATCGAGATCCGCTTGTTATCGGGCGAGCCGGCCAGCGCGCTCCATCAACGCGGGCGAACGGGCCTTGCAGGCTTCCAGGTGCTCAAAATTGGGCTGATGCCTCAACGAGCGGCACTCTACCAGCACATCGATCGACGCATGACTGCGATGTTGGAGTTGGGGTGGTTCGATGAAGTTAAGATATTGCTAGGTAAAGGGATAGCGCCGATGTCCAAGCCGTTTGAGTTTCTTGGATATTCGCAGCTTCGGGATGTTCTGGCCGGCAAGATGATGCTTAACGAAGCCATCCTACAGATTCAGCAAGCAACACGACGGTATGCCAAGCGGCAGGTTACCTGGTTCCGCAAAGAGCATGACGTGCATTGGATTGAGGGGTTTGGCGATGAGCCTGCTGCTGCCGTAGACGCCCTTAGCTTCATTGCAGCAGCCGAGGAATAGCTAGGTGGATACGGATGGGTATTGACTGCGAAGTATTCTGTCAGATATTCTAGCGCCTGCCATACGATACCGTATGGATAGATAGAGGTGCCCGATGCCAGGTCGTCGAGACCACGCCACCCGATTGGAACGCTCCGATTGGATTCGATGCGCGATGGGAGTTCTTGCCAGCGAGGGCAGAGAAGCGGTACGCGTTGAAAATCTTGCAAAAAAACTACGAATCAGTAAGGGGAGCTTTTATTGGCATTTTCGCGATAGAGAGGATTTGCTAGAGGCAATGCTGGATGCATGGGAATCTGGGCACGTGGACTGGAATGTCGATGAGCGCGAGGTTCACCGTGACCCAGCGGGCCGGTGGGCGGGCTTGGTGGAGCTGCTGTCAAGCGCGACGAAGAGCAGTTTGGACGTGGCGATTTTTTCGTGGGCGCGCGAGGACGAAAAAGTGGGCCACCGCGTGAGCGAGATCGAAAAGCGGCGCTCTGCACATCTCGAGCAGGTTTTCCGCGAAATAGGCTTCACACCTGCGCAGGCGGAGGAATGGTCTCAGTCGGCGATGTTGGTTTATCTGGGCTGGGTGGATCGAGCGACGCGCGATGCCACATTTCGAGAATTCGGCCCGTCGCTGGCGGAAGTGCTTTCGCGTTTCGTTCTGGCGGCCTCTTGCCTTGCCGGTCAAGAAGTGCTCCGACAGTAGAAATTGAAGCGTATAATAATCAACACATGAGTAAACGGTTCAGCGAATTCCCGCCGAAAGTTTCCTGACGCTAATGAAGGCCGCCTCTCCCTTGGACAATTCGGAACGCGTGCTGTTGGTCGGCGTTGCGCTGAAACGTGCGCCGCGAGCGGGGATGATCTCAAGCGGCGCCGCAGGAAGAGAATCCCTGGTCGAACTTCAGGAATTGGTGCACAGTGCAGGGGCGAAAGTTGTGGGCAGCCGTCTGCAGATGCGCGACACGCTCGACTCAGCTACATTGGTCGGCAGTGGAATGCTAGTGGAATTGAAGCAAGAGGCCGAACGTCTGGACGCGGGTCTAATTATTCTGGATCGCAACCTTTCGCCGGTTCAACATCGCAATATCGAGCGCGGCACAGCCTGCCGGGTCATCGACCGCACGCAATTGATCCTCGACATTTTTGCGCGGCACGCCCACAGTCGTGAAGGGCAGCTCCAGGTGGAACTGGCGCAACTCAATTACTTGTTGCCGCGGTTGGCCGGGAGCAAGCGCGAACTTTCGCGACTTGGCGGCGGGATCGGGACGCGCGGGCCTGGCGAGCAGAAACTAGAAACCGACCGGCGCAGAATTCGCGAGCGCGTCGGGAAGATCGAACGTTCCATCGAAACGGTGCGGAGGCAACGGGCGCTGCGGCGCAGGGCGCGGCAAGCAGTTCCTCTGGGCACAGTGGCACTGGTGGGATACACGAATGCGGGGAAGTCAACGCTGTTCAATGCGTTAACGCATGCCGAGGTGTTCGTCTCGTCGAAGATGTTCGCGACTCTCGATCCTACGGTTCGCTCGGTGCGCTTGCCTTCACGGCGGCGTGTTCTACTGTCGGACACAGTCGGATTCATCCGCGACCTGCCGGCTGATTTGATTGCGGCGTTTCGCGCCACGCTCGAGGAGGCGCAGGAATCGGCGGTGATCGTACATGTAACGGATATCTCCAACCCGTCGCACGCGGAGCAGGATGCGGAAGTGGAGAAGGTGCTTGAATATTTGGGAGTCGCGGATCGCCCGCGACTGCGCGTGTTCAACAAAGTGGATTGTCTTGCACCGGAAGAATTCGAGACGCTACGGAAATCGCACGACCGCAAATTCCTGCAGGCAAACGAGTCCTTGCCAGCCAACGGTCAACATCCCGGCGTTTTTGTGTCCGCGCATACGGGACAAGGGCTTGATGAGCTGCGCAAGCGCATCGATGAAACCATGCCTGTGGATCCCATTGTTGCGCGCCGATTGAATGTGCCGTTGGCGAACGGGCGCGAACTAGCGATGATCTATGCGTGCGGGCGTGTGCTGCATTCGGAAGTGCAGGACGGGCATATTTGTCTGGACGCGGAGCTGCCCGAATCGCTTGCCGCGCGGTTAGAGAATTTCGACGAACCTCCGGAGAGCGGGAGGTTCAGCATTTGAGTTTCTGCGCACACAATCGCCATTCGATGAGGTGATTACTCTGCGGTTAATTAACGCGGCAGGAAAATGGACGTCATTCGAGGCTGAGGATGCTGTGGAAATCATTGTGGAAATTGCGGTTAGGGAAACCGGGGTACTGGTTACGTTGCATCCCCGAGGCATTGACACACCCTTTCCGACCGTCCTGTAACGTGAGCTAATTCAGTCATTTAAGCACGGGATGTCGCTATTTATGGAGGAAATGAGCCAATTTCATCCGTGGCAGTGCTGTTTATTCAATTTGCACAAGTTGGACGCGCGAAAAAACCAAAAGGTAAATACCTCATTTCTTGATGTTAGTTTCCTGAGTTTGTT
>Ga0070735_10005267_pt1 | contig 10773 bp, 4 predicted proteins | sample Coa_R1_FD_66443 | JGI IMG/M metagenome (GOLD analysis project Ga0070735, IMG submission 66443) | Surface soil microbial communities from Centralia Pennsylvania, which are recovering from an underground coalmine fire - Coalmine... | ecosystem: Environmental > Terrestrial > Soil > Unclassified ... | reverse complement strand
CGCGTCGATCCAGATGGCCGTCGCGATGGACGCCGGCGGCCGGAGGCTGGAGGGTGGAAAAGCCAGAGCTTCAAACGACGACACCGGGATGACGAGTTTTCGCTGCGCGAACGCCAGCCCCTGCATCGTCGCGATGCCGACGCGGAGCCCCGTAAAGGAGCCCGGGCCGATCGACACCGCGAAGCGATCGATCGCGCGCAGATCGACGCCGGCGTCGTCCACGACGGCCATCAATTCGCGCGGCAGCCGTTCGCCATGCGTGCGCGAGCCGTCGCCGGCGCGCTCGGCGAGGACGCGATCGCCGCGCACGACAGCGGCGCTGCCCGCCGCGGACGACGTATCGAGGGCGAGTATCACCAATCGCCAATGTTATACTCGCCGCAGTCCCGCCTATGTCGTCCCCTCCAGTGTCGAACGAACGCGCTGGCGCAACGCCCGCGATGCGGCAGTACTTCGACGCGAAGCGGCAGCATCGCGACGCGCTCGTGTTCTTCCGCATGGGCGACTTCTACGAAATGTTCTACGAAGACGCGCTGACGGCGGCGCGCGCGCTCGAGCTCACGCTGACCTCGCGGTCGAAAGACTCGAGCGGCGGCGCGATTCCGATGTGCGGCGTGCCGTTTCACGCGGCCGACGGCTACATCGCGCGGCTCGTCCGCAAAGGCTTCCGCGTCGCCGTTGTCGAGCAGATGGAGGACCCGAAGAAAGCAAAGGGCCTGGTCCGGCGCGAGGTCGTGCGCGTCGTGTCGCCAGGCACGCTCACCGACGCGAGCTATCTCGACGCGCGCGAGCCCGCGTTCCTGCTCGCGCTGGCGCCGATGCACCCGGGCCCCGGTTTCGGCGCGGCGCTGCTCGATCTGTCGACGGGCGAATTCACCGCGGCCGAGTACGCGGGCGTGGACGGGCGCGCGGCGCTCGTCGACGATCTCGCCGTCCTGCGGCCTCGCGAGGTCGTCGCGCCCGAGGGATTCGATGACGCCGCTGCCCTGCTCGCGTCGGCCCCCAGCCAGGCTCGCCTGACGTCCTGCGAGCCGTGGACGTTCGAGTACGAGTCGGCGCGCCGCACGCTGCTCGGACAGCTCCAGGCGCAGACGCTGCAGGGGTTCGGGCTCGACGACCGCCCCGCCGCCGTCTCCGCGGCCGGCGCGCTCGTGCAGTACCTGCACGCCACGCAGAAGGCGGATCTCGCGCACGTCCGCGACATCAGCTTCCGCACGGGCGCCGATTGCCTGATCGTCGATCCGACCACCCTGAGGAACCTCGAGGTGCTGGAGTCGACGGACGGCAACCGGGCGGGATCGCTGCTGCACGAGCTCGATCGCACGATCACGCCGATGGGCGGACGGCTGTTGCGCGGCTGGCTCCTCCGTCCGCTCGTCGCGCTCGAACGCATCCAGGATCGGCTCGACGCCGTCGAGGACTTCGCCTTCCGCGCCACCGCGCGCGCGAAGCTGCGTGAGACGTTCAAGTCGATCCACGACATCGAGCGTCTCGTGGCGCGCGCGGCCCTCGGCACCGCGGGCCCGCGCGACCTGGTGTCGCTGCGCCAGTCGATCGCGACGATTCCCCGCGTCCGGATGCTGCTCGACGAATTCCAGGCGCCGCTCGTCGGCAGCCTCCTCGGCGAGCTCGACGACCTCGCCGACATCCGCGACGCGCTCGAGCGCACGCTGATCGACGAGCCGCCGGCCGTCGCCCGGGACGGCGGCGTCATCCGCGACGGCGTCGATCCCGAGATCGACGATCTGCGGGGCATCAGCCGCAGCGGCAAGCGGCGCATCGCGGAGATGGAAGAGGCGGAGCGCCAGCGGACCGGGATCGGCTCATTGAAGATCCGCTACAACCGCGTGTTCGGCTATTACATCGAGGTCTCGAAGTCGAATCTCGCCAGCGTGCCGTCCGACTACCATCGCAAGCAGACCATCGCCGGGGGCGAGCGGTTCATCACGCCCGATCTCAAAGAGTACGAGGAGAAGGTCCTCGGGGCCGACGAACGCATCGTCGAACGCGAAGTCGAGCTGTTCGACGCGCTGCGGGGCCGCGTCGCCGCCGAGGCGCCTCGCATCCAGGACACGGCCCGCGCGATCGCGTCGCTCGACGTGCTGGCGGCGCTGGCCGAGACGGCAGCCATCCAGAACTACACGAAACCGCTCGTCCACGGCGGGGACGAACTCACCGCCGTCGACGCACGTCATCCGGTCGTCGAGCGGCACGTCGCGGACCCGTTCGTGCCGAATGACGTGACGCTCGACTCGGCCGCGCATCAGTTGATCATCCTCACCGGGCCGAACATGGGCGGCAAGTCGACGTATCTCCGCCAGTGCGCCCTGCTCTGTCTCATGGCGCAGGCCGGATCGTTCGTGCCCGCGAAAAGCGCGAAGCTCCCGGTCGTCGATCGGCTCTTCGCCCGCGTCGGCGCGTCCGACAACATCGCCCGCGGACAGTCCACGTTCATGGTCGAAATGCAGGAGACCGCCAACATCCTGCACAGCGCGACGTCCCGGAGCCTGGTCATCCTCGACGAGATCGGGCGGGGGACGGCAACGTTCGACGGGCTGAGCCTCGCGTGGGCCGTCGCCGAACATCTCGCGACGAATCCCAAGGCCCGTCCGAAAACGATTTTCGCGACGCACTATCACGAGCTCACGGACCTCGCGGACGCGGTGCCCGGCGTCGCGAATTTCCACGTTGTGGTGCGCGAGTGGAAGGACGACCTCGTGCTGCTGCGGAAGGTCGTGCCCGGACGCGCGGATCGCAGCTACGGCATCCAGGTCGCGCGCCTGGCCGGCCTCCCGCCCTCCGTCGTCTCCCGCGCGCGCGAGATCCTCGCCGGCCTCGAGCGCGACGAACTATCGCGCGGCGGCCGTCCGTCGCTAAGCGGATCGGACGCGGCTTCACAGCGGCAGCTGGGGCTCTTTGCCGCGCCCGCCGGCGACGACGACCGGATCCGGCATCGCCTGCGCGAGATCGATGTCGACCACCTCACGCCGGTCCAGGCGTTGACGCTGCTCGCGGAACTGAAGCGCGAGGCCGACGAGTGAGCGTGCCGGCGCCAGGACTCGACTACGCCCACTCCGCAATCCACGTCGACCCCCAGCACTCCTACGATTCCCTCGAAAACTCAATCGGCTCTTCTGGCCGTGGTCCGGTCCGACGCTGGCCGCGAGCGTTAAGGGCGGGGGCAATCGCGGTGCTGGCGCTGCTCGCCACCGCCGCGAGCGCGGGCGCGGCCAACCGGTACGATCCGCGTCTTCGCTTTCGCACGATCCGCACGGCGCACTTCGACATCCATGCCCACCAGGGGGAAGAGGCGCTGGCGGCACGCCTGGCGGCGATCGCCGAGCGCGTGCGCGATCGGTTTCAGCCGGTCTTCGGCGTCGCCCGCGGGCGTGTGCAGGTGATCCTCGTCGATCAGACGGACGTCTCGAACGGCTGGGCGACCCCATTCCCGTACGACACCATCGAGATCAACGCCATCGCGCCGGCGTCGGAGACGATCATCGGCAACGCGAGCGACTGGCTGGAGGTGGCGTTCACGCACGAGTACACGCACATCCTCCACCTGGATCGCGCGCGCGGGTTCATGCAGGGCGTGCGAAGCGTCTTCGGCCGGGCGCCGCTCGTGTTTCCCAACAGTTACCTTCCGATCTGGCAGATCGAAGGGCTCGCGGTGTTCGAAGAGAGCCGGATGACGGGCGAAGGCCGCATCCCCGAAGGCGACTTCCGCGCGATCGTGGACGTCGCCGCCGCGCACAGCCGGTTCGAGCCGATCGATCGCGCCTCCGGCGGCCTCGTCGACTGGCCGGCCGGCGACGCGCCGTATGCCTACGGTGCGTACTTTCACCAATACCTCGCCGACCGCTTCGGCCCCGAGCGGCTGGCCCGGCTCGCGGATGGGACGGCCGGCCGCCTGCCGCTCTTGGGCGACGGCGCGTTCAGGCAGGTGTTCGGGGAAACGTCGACTGCCCTGTGGTCCGACTTCCGCGCGTCGCGCGAACGGGCGGCCGCGGCTTCGAGCGTGACCGATGCGCGCCGGGTGCGACGCACCCAGACCGGGTACGGCATCACCGCGCTGCACGTCGCCGACGATGGCGTCATCCGCTATACGGATGCGAACGCGGATCGCTTCCCCGCGCTGATGGAGCGGCGGCCCGGGGCCCCGGCGCGCCGCCTGGCGTGGCGGACCGGCGGGTCGCGCACGTCCGTCGGCGCGGGATGGGTCGTGTTCGATCAGCTCGAGTACGTGCGGTCGATCGCGCTCTACACGGATCTCTACGCAGTACGGGCCGGCGGTGGACGCGTCATCCGCCTGACCGCCCGTGCGCGCGCCGAGGATCCGGATCTCTCGGTCGACGGCGGCAGAATCGTCTGCACGGTCCAGCGGACCGGACACCGCGCCCTCGCGCTGCTGCCCTTCGACCCCGCGGCGCCGCGACCGGCCGTTCCGCACGTCATCGTCGACGAGGTCGAGTCGGACTACACGGGACCGCGCTGGTCGCCTGACGGCACGTCGATCGTCGTCGCGCGGCGACGCGACGGGGTCTATGAGATCGTCACCGTCGATCCGGTCTCCGGGGCCGTCACGCCGATCGTCGCGCGCCGCGATGCGCGCCTCGTCACGCCCTCGTGGACGCCGGATGGCCGGAGCGTTCTGTTTGCCGCCAACGTCGGCGATGCCGCGTTCAATGTGTTCGCCGTCGATGTCTCCACGAGGGCCGTGCGCCAGGTGACCGACACGGTCGGCGGCGCGCAGTTTCCCTCCCTCTCCCGGTCCGGAACGCTGACCTACGTCGGCTATTCGCCCGACGGGTACGACGTGTTCGCTGTCCAGTCGAATCCGACTGACTGGACGCCGGTCGGGTTCGATTCGGCGACCCCGACCGCCCCGAACCTGGGGAACTTGCGAAACGCCGAGCACCTGCAGACCCCGGAGAACCCGAGGCCCCCCGACCATGCGTACGCGCCAATCCGCACGCTGCGTCCGACCTACTGGTCCCCTGTCATCCGCTCCGACGCAGGCGAGACGTTGTTCGGCGCGGGGACGTCGATGTCTGACGCGCTCGGGCGGCACACGTACGCCGCCGACGCGTCGTGGAGCGGCGCCCGCGCACGCCCTGACTGGGACGTGTCGTACCTGTACGACCGCTGGCGGCCGACGTTGTTCGTCAGCTACTCGGACGACACGGACCCGATTCGCGGCGGCGATTTCCGCGCGCAGCAGGTGCTCGCCGGGACCCTCCTGCCCTTCCGACGCATTCGCTGGTCCGAGACCCTGATGGCGGCGTTTGACGCCGAAAACGACACCGCGACGGCCGCGCCCGGCTTCGTGTTCACCGCCCCGCACCGCGCCTTTCGGTCGATCCGCGGCGGGTGGCTCCACGACAGCCGGCGGCAGTTCGGGTATTCGATCAGCACGGAAGAGGGGTTTTCGATCGAGGCCGCCGCCGAAACGAGCCGCACGGCCTTCGGATCGGATGCAGACGGCGGCGCCGCGATCTTCGACGCCCGCGGATTTCATCGCGTGTTTGGCGCCCACACGGTGCTCGCGGCCCGTGCGGCGTTCGCCACGTCATGGGGACCGGAGGGGACGGGCCGCGTCTTCTCGGCCGCCGGTCCCGGACCCGCGACGCAGGTCTTCGACTTCGGCCGCGACACGATCGGACTGCTGCGCGGCTTCAATTCCGAGGATGTCGTCGGATTCCACGCCGCGGTGGTGAATCTCGACGTGCGCGTGCCGCTCCTGCGCGTCCAGCGCGGCATCCGCACGTGGCCGGTGTTTCTGCGATCGGTGCACGCGGCCGGGTTTGTCGACGCCGGGGACGCGTGGAGCGCGCGCTTCAACTCGTCGGACGTCCGCACGTCTGTCGGCGGCGAGCTGTCGTGCGACACGACGCTCGTGCATTACTTCCCGTTCACCTTTGCGGGCGGCGTTGCGTGGACGCGCGATCCCGTCGCCGCCACGCGCGGCGCGCAGCTCTTCGGTCGCGTCGGGTACGCGTTCTGATCCGTCGGATCCTTCACCAGTCTTCGTATCCTTCCGATACAATATCCCCCGCATGAAGACGAAGAGCCGTTTTCTGCGCGCGCCGATCGAGCCGTTCGCGGTCGTGGCCGATGCGACGGCGGGCGATCTGCTCGCGCGCATGGAGCGCATCTCGTTTCAGGGGCGCAATCTCGCCACCGCGCGGCGCATCTGGGAGAAGATGCTCGGCGACGATTGCACGATCTTCCTCGGCATGGCCGGCGCGCTCAGCGCGGGCGGACTGCGGATGATCGTCGCGCACCTGATCGCGCACCGCTATGTGGATTGTCTCGTCTCCACGGGCGCCAATCTCTACCACGATCTCCACGAGGCGCGCGGCCGGCACCACTACATCGGCTCGCCGCACGAGGACGACAAGGCGCTGTCGGCCGAGCACATCGATCGCGTCTACGACACCTACGCGCGCGAGGAAGAGTTCTGCGACAACGACGAATGGATCGCGGCCTTCGCGCTGACGCTCGAGCCGCGCGCCTACACCTCGCGGGAGTTCCTCTACCGGCTGGGCGAGTACCTGTGGAAGGAGACCGGCCAGGAGGGCATCCTCACGGCGGCGTTCAAGGCGAACGTTCCGATCTTCTGCCCGGCGATCGCCGACTCCTCGATCGGCATGGGCCTCTCGCAGGCGCGGCACCGCGACGCGCGCGCCGGCCACATCGATGTCATCGGCGACATCATCGAGTCGGCCAACCTGATCATCCGTCACCCGCGCACCGCCTCGGTCGTCCTCGGCGGCGGCACCCCCAAGAACTTCATCAACCAGGCTAGCGTGCAGGCGGAGTTCTTCGACGACCGGATTGGCGGCCACCGCTACGCGCTCCAGATCGTGACCGACGTGCCGCACTTCGGCGGTGCCTCGGGGTCGAGTCTCGAGGAGGCGCGCAGCTGGGGCAAGCTGGCGACCGACGCCGAACAGGTCACCGTCAACGCGGACGCGACCATCGCGCTGCCGCTCCTCGTGAGCGCGCTCGCCGGGAGCGCCCGCGAGACGCTCGCCGGCCGGAAGCCGATGCGCTTCGATCTCTCCGGCCAGACGATGGCGGTCAACGGCCGCACATTCCCGCAGGCGCGCTTCGAGGCACGCTAGCCATGGACGTCCCGTTTCACTATGACCACGTCGACGCGCTGGTGTTCGGCGGCGCGCTCCCGATCCGCCGTTCCTTTGCCGATTCCGAGGTCGTCATTCTCCCGGTGCCCGTCGATCGCACGACGTCGTACGTGGGCGGCACGCGCAACGGTCCGCACGAAATCCTCCAGGCGTCGTCGCACATGGAGCTGTGGGACGAGGAACTGCGGGTCGACGTTCACGGTGTGGGCGTCTACACGCTCGCCGAGATGGAGCTGCCGTTCGGCGAAATGGAACCGCTCATCGAAGAGATCGAGCGGGTCGCGTACGAGATCATCGGGCGCGGCAAGTTCCTGGTGACGCTCGGCGGCGAACACTCGATCACCCCGCCGCTCGTGTCGGCGGCGGCACGCAAATATCCGGGACTCTCGGTGCTGCAGATCGACGCGCACGCCGACATGCGCGACGCCTACATGGGGACCGCCCACAACCACGCGTGCGCAATGCGTCGCGCGCTCGAGTACGCGCGGCTCACCCAGGTCGGCATCCGTTCGCTCTCGACCGAGGAAGCGGAGGTGCTGCCGCGCCTCAACACGACGATCTTCTACGACGTCGACATGCGGCGGAATCCACGCTGGATCGACGCCGTCGTCGAAACGCTGGCAGACGACGTGTATCTGAGCGTCGACGTGGACGGTCTGGACCCGGCGATCATGCCGGCGACCGGCACGCCGGAGCCCGGCGGCCTCTCGTGGAGCGAAATCACCGCGCTCGTCCGCGCCACCGCCGAACGCCGCCGGATCGTCGCCGCCGACGTCGTCGAGCTCAGTCCGATTCCCGGCAACGTGGCGCCGAATTTTCTCGCCGCGAAGCTGGTCTACAAGCTTCTGACCTACAAATACGCGGGGAACCCTCGGGCAAAGCGGCTGTGACGGCGCGCGCAGCGGCGTAAACCCACTATCCAGCCGGGTGTATACGCGGTATACTCCCGCGCGTGGCGCTCCCAGAGCTCTTCACCCAAGCCACCGACGCCCTGCAGCAGGGGCACGGCCCCGAGGCCGCGGCGCTGCTGGTCCGGGCGCTGAAGCAGCCGGGGCTCACCCGCGACGAACATCTCCAGATCCGCTGCGCGCTGGCCGAAGCGTGGTTCCAGCAGGACGACATCCGCCAGGCCACCGACGCGCTCGGCCAGCCGCCGGAAGAACGCGAACGGCTGCATCCGGCGCGGCTCTCCGAACTCTGGCGCCTGCACGGGCGCCTGGCGATCGCGCGCGGCGAAGCGTCGCGCGGCATCGCGCTCCTGGGGCGCGCGCTCCGGCAGGCCGAGCGGGCGCACGATTCCCGCGCGATCGGGCTCGCGCATTACGAGCTCGGTCTATGCTATCGGGACGTCGGCGATCCGGCCATCGTCCGCGAGCACATCGCGCAGGCGGCGTCCGCGCTGCATGCCGCGGGCGATCGCCGCAATCTCGCCCTGGTCCACTCGCTGAGCGGCGTGTCCCTCGCACAGGAAGGCCGGCTCGAGGAGGCGATGTCGGCGCTCCGCCAGGCCGAACGGCTCGGGCTCATGGTCCGCGCGGGGGACGTCGTCGCGACCGTCTGCGGCAATCAGGCGAACGTCGCGATGATGCAGCACCGCCACGAGCAGGCGCTGGCGCTCGCGGAGCGCAGCGTGGAGCTGCAGGAAGAATCCGGGACGCCCCACGGCCTCGGGATCGCGCTCGCCTCCCTCGGCCAGATCAGCGTCCGGCTCGGCAACCTGCGGCGCGCCGAGCAGGTGCTCAATCGTGCGCTCGACGTGCGGAGTCCGCTGCAGTTCATGCGCGACACGACGGGCGCCGTGTTCGACACGCTCACGCAGATCCATCTGATCCGCGGCAACACGGACGAAGCCAGCCGCTGTCTGCAGCGGTCACGCGAAGCCTACGGCGAAACGAGCCGGTGGTATCAGTGGTCGGTTCAGGTCCTCGAGGCCCGGCTTGCGCTCCGGCGCGGCGACGCGGCGGCCGCGCTCGCCACCGCGACGCATCTGTCGCGGAGCGAGGGCGTGCCTGCCGCCTATGCCGCGCAGGCGGAGCTGATCGCCGTCGACGCGCTGCTCGCTTCGAACCGGCGCGACGAGGCGGAGCGCCGGCTGGCCGCGGCGGGCGGCCAGGTGCCGGCCGCGGGCATGAGCAGCGTCTGGGGCGAGTTCCTGCGGCTGCGCGGGCGGCTGCACGCGCACGGCGGCCGCGCGACCGACGCGTATCACGACCTCGGGCAGAGCGTGAGCGTCTTCGAACTGCTCGGCGAACGGTATCAGGCGGGCCTGAGTTATCTCGAGCTCGGCAAACTCGCCGCGACCGCCGGCGCGCGATCGCGCGCGAACCGGTATCTATCTGACGCGCGCGCGATCTTCGAGGCGCTCGACGCCGGGCCGGAGCTGCGCGACACGCAGGCCGCGATGTCGGGCATGCCCGTGGCCGCCACGGGCGTCTTTCTGGGCGCGCCGGTCGACGGCGACGCCGCGCTCGTCCGCCGCATCGTCGACGCCGCCGTCACGCCGGCGCTCCTGGCCAAGGAGGGCACGACGACGATTCTCGAGGCATGCGACGGGCAGGCGGCGGTGATCTTCGCGCAGCCGCGGCCCGGCGAGGTGGTGGTGATCGCCGCGGCGGGGTGCGACGCCGACACGGCGCGCGCCGTGGCGGGCGCCGCCGTGCGCTCGATGAACGGCCCCGCGGGCCAGCTGCTCGCGGTCGAGGAGATCGGGCGGGACGGCGCGGCGCCGCGTTATGCGGCCGTGTCGTGCGCGCGGCCCGTCACGCCGCCGGTGCACCAGCGGTTCCGGACGCTGTGCGCCGTGCTCCGCCAGGGATTCGAGCTCTGCTCGGCGCGCGAACGCCCGATCGAGCCGGCGACCGGCACAGCCGAACGTTCGCTCGAGCCGCTGATTCCGGGATTCGTCTGCGCGAGCGCCGCGATGCAGCGCGTGATGGACCAGATCGAGCGCCTGCAGGGCAGCGACCTCACGGTGCTGATCACGGGGGAAAGTGGCACGGGCAAGGATCTGGTCGCGCGGTCGATCCACGCAGGCTCGCCGCGCGGGCAGGGCGTGTACCTCCCCTACAACTGCACCAGCGCGACCCGGGAGCTCGCCGACAGCCAGTTGTTCGGCCATCGGCGCGGGAGCTTCACCGGCGCCGTCGCCGATCAGCCCGGCGTGATCCGGAGCGCGGCCGGGGGTACGATCTTCCTCGACGAAGTCGGCGACCTGCCGCTCGACGTGCAGCCGAAGCTGCTCCGCTTCCTCGAACAGGGAGAGATCCTGCCCGTCGGCGAGACGCGGCCCATCCGCGTGGACGTGCGCGTGGTCGCGGCCACGAACGCCGATCTCGAACAGCGCGTGACGGAAGGACGGTTCCGCGAGGATCTCTTCTACCGCCTGAGCGTGATCCGCATCCACGTGCCACCGCTGCGGGAGCGGCGCGAGGAGATTCCGCATCTGAGCACGTTCTTCGTGCGCGAGGCGGCCGAGCGGCTGGGCAAACCGGACGTCCGCCTCAGTCCGGACACGCTGGACGTCTTCGACAGCTTCGGCTGGCCCGGCAACGTGCGTCAGCTGCGGAACGAAATTCAGCGCGCCGTCGCCATGGCCACGGCCGGGCGAGTCATCACGCCGGATCTG